>Ga0194121_10004397_pt1 | contig 20458 bp, 29 predicted proteins | sample TA2MahCa50mmetaG_FD_148609 | JGI IMG/M metagenome (GOLD analysis project Ga0194121, IMG submission 148609) | Freshwater microbial communities from Lake Tanganyika, Tanzania - TA2015020 Mahale Deep Cast 50m | ecosystem: Environmental > Aquatic > Freshwater > Lake | place: Tanzania: Lake...
GCCACACCTGTATCGGTGACATGGTAAATATCGACACGTTCCAGGCGTGTTGAAGGCACTTCTTGAACTATATCATAGTCTGTTGGACCTTCAGACCAGTGATAAGGGGCGTTGATATCTGGCAAGAGCCAGAGCGTCCGTGCCCCTTGCCAATGCTGGAAAGCCCGCTCTATATCTGCTGATACCGCAGGATCTCCTAAACTGGATACGCAAGTGGGTAGCCAAAATTGGAGAGGACGCATTCAAGCCTCACGCTTATTCTACAAGTTTCTCCCCACAGGAGAGTATCAATTACAGGTCGCATGATGTGTCGCATGATCTTTTTCTAACAGAATTGTATCGTGTTTATATGGTTTTGCAAAGAATGCCTCTTGTGGGAAAGGATCCTATTATGGCTCAAGCTACAGCAACGCGACGTGATGAGCTGCCGCTCGTCCTTAACATGAAAAACATTCAGGATATCACTGGGCTATCGAAACCTAAAGTCTACGAGTTAGCGCATACCCAAGGCTTTCCCTTAGTACATTTTAGACTTTATATGTGGGTGCCGCGTGAAGCATTCTTAAGATGGCTGGAGCAGCAAGCCGGAGCATGCTGTTCAACGCGCTACCTGGCGCAGCCGAAGGTGGAGAGCATCCCGTGTCCACACCAGGTACGGGAGGTATGCGATGTCTAATGTCACGCCCAACCTGGGCGCCCTGCGCGCGTTCTTTGAGCTCGTGTATGGCGCGATGGATGAAGGGTGGCTCGTCGTATCTTTTCCCAGCGCCACTCGCCAGAACCCCGCCGGGAAGCCCAGGCTGGACTCGGCCTGGTATGACCTGCGGACCATATCGTTATACCGCATCGCCCAGGAGGCCGCGGCGTCTTGCCCAGGACAGAACTGTCTACCATGGCTGCGTCGTGCAAGACCCGTCCTGCACCCCGCGTCCTGGTCGCGCGGCAAGAAGAGCACCGCCTACGCGGTTCCGGGGCTCTGGTTCGACCTTGACCTTGTCTATGGCCAGCATGCGGCCAGCGCCCTGCCTGCCACGGACGATGCCGCGCTGGAGTTCTTCTACGCCCTCCCCGCTGAGCCCAGCCTGGTGATTCATTCAGGCGGCGGGCTCTATGGCTGGTGGTTGTTTCGCGAGCCGTTCATCATCACGGATGGCACGGAACGTACCACCATTACGCACCTCTCAGCACAATTCACTGCCACACTCGTCGCGGCGGGGACCCATCACAGTTGGACCTTGGACGCTCTTGGCGATTTGGCCCGTGTGCTACGGCCACCGGGTAGCATCAACTCCAAGTACGGGCGTCTCGTCGAAACCCTCCATGAGAGCGGCGCGCGGTACAACCCCAGCGATTTTGGCTGGCTGTTGCCCTTGCCACCGGCGCCTCGAGTCTCCCAGGCGCTGGTGGCCCTGACAGGGCAGCCAGGCATCGTGCTGGTGGCCGAGCATTACGGCATACAGCTCAGCAAAAAGTCAGCGACAGAGCTGTGTGGGGCGCACCCGGTGCATGGCTCGTCGACCGGCAGCAATTTTTCATTGAACCCGGCCAAGCAAGTGTGGCATTGCCACCGGCATACGACGGGGGGTGGCTCCTTGGCGTTGATTGCGGTGTGTGAAGGGCTCCTGCCCTGCGAAGCTGCCAGTCCTGGCGCGATACGCGGCGCGTTGTTCAGGGACGCGGTGCGCATTGCCCAGAAGACCTTTAGGGCGTCCATGCCGTCCCCGCCTGTAGTCCGGTCTGGCTGCTGGGGAAACCCTTTTGCGAATCCACTGGCCGCAGGGGGTGTCTGGCGATGAATACCCCACAGCATACCATCTCCGACGATAACGAGCATGTGCTGACCTGGCCCGGCGAGGATGCGGTCTTGCGCGTGTCAGGAGTTACCCAGGACCGCGCAAGACGCCTATGGGCTGAGGTCCATGCGGCGAAAGCAGACGGCACCGCGTTAAATCATGAGCAGTTCAACCTCCTGGATGGCCATCGGCGCGCCCAATTTGCGGCCATTGCCGCCGCGCATAACGGCCAGCCGCCCGGCGACTGGGACCAGCGGCTGTTGCAGGCGATTACCCTCGTGCAAGGGCAGGTGGCGCAGGGGGCAGGGCGCGCAGCGCAGGCCCCCGAGGCCCTGAAGTCGTTTCCCCTCGTGGTCTTCCCAGCAGTGCTCCAGCAATTCATTCGCACCTGCGCGCTGGCCTTGCCCTGCCCGCAGGATTTCCTGGCCGTGCCGGTGCTGAGCCAGCTTGGCGCAGCCATCGGCACGAGTGCCGTGGTGGAGATTAAACCGGGCTGGCAGGAAAGTGCACGGCTGTGGACGGCGGTCGTCGCCGACCCTGGCAGCAAGAAGAGTCCAGCGCTCGACCTGGTCATGAAACCGCTCTACCAGGTGCAGCACAACTTGCAGCAGGCGTACGCCACGGCCAAGCAGGCGTACGAGACTGACTATGCGGTCTACGAAAAGGCCCTCGCGGCCTGGAAGCGGGACAAAAACGCCGCCGCCGATGACCGACCTGCAGAGCCTGAAGCGCCCGTCTATCCGCAGGTGTTCAGCACGGATGCCACAGTGGAGGCCCTGGTCAGCGTGTTAGAGCAGAACCCTCGGGGGATCGTATTTGTTCGCGATGAGTTAGCCGCCTGGGCACGCGCCATGAATCAGTACAAAGGTGGTAAAGGGGCTGATCGGCAACACTGGCTGAGTTTTTGGAACGGCGCGACGACGCTGGTCAGTCGCAAATCCCGTCCCGAGCCTATTGTGCTTCGTGCCCCCTTTGTCGCGGTCGCAGGCTGCATGCCCCCCGAGGTGCTGGAGGACCTGGTGGATGAGTCAGGGCGCGAGGACGGTTTTGTGCACCGGATTCTTTTCACATATCCCGAGGTACAGGCCCTGACCTGGACCGACGTGTCGTTCCCAGGCACATCCAAGACGACTACAGCACCGTCATCACCGCGCTCTATGGCCTGCAGGGGAGCATCGATGCCACAGGCGAGCCCATGCCACAGGTCCTGCGGATGGACCCCCAGGCACAGCAGGTGTTTATCGAGTGGGCCACAAGCCACTACGGCGAGCTCAATGCCCCGGACATGTCGCCACGCTTACGCGGTCCCTGGGCGAAACTGGAAGGCTATTGCGCACGGCTGGCCCTGGTGCTGTTTCTCACCCGGCAGGCGTGTCAGCAGACCACGGCCAAGGACATTGACGAGGCCAGTGTCTTGGGGGCTGCCGCCCTTATCGACTATTTCAAGAGCCATGCGCGGCGCGTGTATCGCCAGTTGCATGCCAGCCCCGAAGAGCAGCAAGCCACCACAGCGCTCGGATGGATACGACGCCACGGCGGCGAGGCTTCGCTGCGGGACTTGTGCACTTACAAAGTCAGTGGCGTGGCAACCATGCGTGACGCGGAAGACCTTGCCGGCTTACTCGTCGCGCAGGGGCACGGGGCGATTATAGAAGAAGTCCCCCCGACCGGAGGACGTGCGAGAAAGGTGTTTCGTATCCATGTACAGCACTCGGCACTCGGCTATCGACTTGAAGTTATTGAATTTACAATGTATCGAGCGCAGAAATGCCTACTCTGCAATCGGTCTCATCATCAGCAACGACGTAGAGGTGCAAGGAAATGCGTACTCTGCAATCGATTTACCCCGCATCATATCTAGCCGAGAATGATAGACGGTATTTGTCCGTGCCGCAGAGCCGCATCTTTCCTTGGGAAAAACCGATTGCAGAGTGCATGGTCATCATAACCCCTACGTCGTTCCTAGCTGTCAGGGCGATTGCAGAACGAATGCAGAGTAGGCATTTCTGCGCCTGGTACGCAGAGAAATCAATGACTTAGTAGCGATTGCCGATTGCAGAGTCCCGCAATATCTCTGGGCATATAGTGTTTGAAGGGAGGTCAGGTGCCAACATGGCTTGAACGTTTACAGGCGTTGCAGGTAGGAGAGACGACGATTCCTGCGCCGTGTGTGGAGCTCCTCCCTGCCACAGCGCAGGGTGTGTGCCCAGCGGCCCCTGTACCAGCCCCCCCAGTGCCCGAGCTGCCCGGCGTGACGCACTACCACAGCCCCGTGCTGGACACCGATTTTTGGGTGGCCGAGGCTGTAGACCAAGCCGAGGCACTACGTGCGGCAGGGTAGGTGGTCTATACAGCGGACGAAGTCTGGTTGTTGTGGGATCTGCAGGCGCGAGACCCGCAGATGTTTTCAGAGAAGCTACGCGCATTGCATCAGGTGAAGATGGCGCTGGGCGTGACCTTCGAGCCCTGCGACGTGACCATGCGCTGGAGCGAGAGCCCTGTGCCTTCGCGCACGCCATCGCCCTGCTGGCACCAATGGGAAGCCGGGCCGACGGACAACACTGTCGTCTGTTGGCATTGCGGATGTGCAGCACCAGGGGTGCTGTGCTAACAAGAGCCCCAGGTGCTGCGGCAACGTCAGCTGGGGGAGCAGCGAGAAGCAAGTGTACAAGGAGATGCCTACTTCAGTATCACCAATGCTCCCCCTGGGGGCTATACGTATGCAAAGGAGACGCCCATGCCTAATCCCAATCCGTTCCAGGCTCGCCAGGCCGTGCGCCAACGGGCCAAGCCAGGCAATCTGGACGAGCTATTGGCCATGCTGTGGGGCGCGCTTGAAGAAGCCGAAGCGGTCCTGGCACGGGCAGCCACTGACGACTTGCGATTAAAAAGTATTCATGCCATCAGCCAATGCGCTGGGCAATACGCCAAGCTCCTCGAAATCGGCGAGCTCGAAGCCCGCCTCAAAGCGTTGGAGGCCCGTTATGTCGCATAAGACCCGGATGACGCAACTCGAACACCATGCCTTGGCCCGTCTGGAAGCGAAACGCCGCCCCTGGCGCCAGATGAGCGACGAGGCATTAGATCAGTTACTGACGGATCTGATTGGCAAAGAACTGGGGACAGACGATCCCGAGGCCATTGCCCAGGTGATGGCCAAACTCCACCCAGGACCAGCCAAGGATTACGGGGCGATGACGGAAGCGGAACTCGACGCCGAATGGGCCGCCTGGTTAGGGATGGCACCGCCTGATGCCGGGGCTGATGGGATAGGCCATCTACACCAGCCTGGGTGCAGGATATATGCCCAATTTGATACCTGCAAAAATAGTCTTGACCTTACAGCCCCCCCTGTAGGTTGGCACAGCAGGACGATTGTCCGAGAAAACCCCACTAGCGATACGATGGCGTCGCAGGGAGTATCGCTACGTCAAAGCCGATTGGATCCGCTCTGGCCCCCCACGTTCAGATCACCAGATGCCAGGGCGTGTTCAGCTGTGACAAGTAGACGTTGAAGCTGCGGGTTCTGCACACTATTCCACTGAGGAAGAAGTCGTATGACCGTGGAATGTGGTGCCAAGGGACCATCAAAGTCTACGATTCCCTCAAGCCGCATCTGTTCGATGACGCTGACTATCTCTTCAGTCAAAAATGTCTTCGGGACCTGCTTTGTGAGATCCCCATAAAGGACGACTGATCCTCCAGGGGCATATCGAAGCATCTCGATTTGCTCAATGATAGCACTTCGTATAACCCCCTCTCTCTCCTCCGTAGATGGTGTGGACGCTGAAGTTGCCATAGCGGCAAGAGCGTTAGAGGTATACTGTACGCCAGCGTTTTCCCCGCTGGCGTCCCCGACAACATTGCCGTGTATCGTCCCACCGCTGATATTAATGTGAATCCCTGGGGGCTTCTCCATGTTGGCAGAGGCGTTCACCTGGTCAAGATATTCCCATCCTGCAATGGTGAGGGAGCAAAGCAAGCCGCCGGAACTTGCCCTATGGGTAAGGTATCCAGCATACTCCAGAGCGTTCCTGTGACGCTGAATGTCCCACAGCACTGACAGTCAACGTGGTTTGCATCGCCCCAGCGTTGAATGGCTGCTGCCCGACCACAGAGAGGACAAAACTTTTCTTCGAAAGGCATACGCATTCCATCTTGCCGAAGGGCATACCGTTTATCGCTACCCTATCCATAGCAATGGACATCGCTGTTGATAACTTTACCCCAACTTGTGGAGGAAATGTAGGCAGACACAAACCCGCAAATTTTCCCCCAAGCGATTGATTCACAAGAAGTGTTCTAAAAACCTCCCAGGGGAAGATCCGTCAAAGAAACGACGGCGTTGGGTCAGATGGTCACGTAAATGGTGATTCTCCAGTCCCAGTTCGTCAAGGATGATGGAAGCGCGATCCGCCCGAAAACTCCGGCTGTAGAGGCGAATATCGAGGAGCCAGTCATCAGTGGCGTCAGGTTCTTCGGTGGGAGCATACAACAAGAACCGGCTGTCGGGTTCATCACGCTCCATGCGTATCTTGGTAGCAAGGAGACTGACCTGATCCAGACTAATAATGTGGACTGTCGTATCGCCGAAGGTGAGAAAGGGCAAGCGATTCATAAAGTCTCGAAATTCTTGGGCAGGATCGTGCCAGAAGACGATCCGCTCTCCCTCATCCACAAAGAGTTTGGCGAGGGCGTCATCGAGTTGTTTCGTGTCCATACGCAGCAATCCTGTTACCAGATGCAGGTGACCGGGTACGCGGCAAATGCGGCATCTCCGCTGATCACCGGCATCTGTTCAACCATCGCCTGGGCGATAATGAGCCGATCAAACGGATCACGGTGGTGGAGCGGCAACGTGGTCAAAACCGCCGTATGCCTGGGGACAATCGGGAGGATACGGAACTGGTTCGTGACAATCTCACGCTCCATGAACACCTCATAAGGTTCCGGCAATGTATATTTGTTGAGGCGAATCTTGATAGCGATCTCCCAATAGGTCGCGGGACTGACGGCAATATCATTGTCAGGAGTGATCATCGCCTGCCTTGCTGTCGCGCTCAACTGGGGATCATCGAGCAGAAACCAGAGGAACGCGTGCGTGTCGAGGAGCATCCTCATGACATGTACTCTTTGAAATCCTCCAGATGTTCCTCATCTTCGGTCACAATGGTCAAGATACCCTTGGCACTGCCGGGGCGTCGTGGCTGCCGCGCTGCCCTGGGTTGGCTGACCAGCTTTGCAACTGGCTGGTCGTCCTGAGTAATCAGCACTTCCTCGCCAGGACGCAGTTTGCTGATAAGTTCCGCTAAGGTCGCTTGCGCTTCTTCTATACTGATGGTCAGGGACATGTCATACACTCACTGTTTCAAAAGAGATTGAGAGTTGTTCCGCTGCCGAGGTCGAGAAATTCAGCTTTTCAAAACCAATGACCCGACCCGTACGGTCTTTTATAAGAATGACTTCATACCCGTTTCTTCACAGAGGTACTCGTCCTGCGGATTCCCAAACCAGACCGTCAGGGTGTTGCCTGTACGATCGTGAACAATCTTTACGTGCTCCATAGGTGAACTCATGATTCGTCATTGCCGCCCGTGACCGCCTTGATGTCAGCCAGGAGGTTACCGAACTTACCGTAGTTGACCTTCATCCCGTCATCCAGATCGAGGCGAATACGCTGGTCGGCATAGTGGCGCAGCTGCTCATCAAACGCCTGCAACTCTGCATGCTGTTTGCGGAGGGTCTCCCGTTCTTTCTCCAGATTCTTACGATAACCCAAGTTGCCACCTATTGAATCCATGAGCCTTTTCCTCCAAATTAGGGGTGAAACGGCCATTGCATCCCTCGGAGGAAAAGCTCATGGACGACAAAATTATAGCGACGTTCTGCCTGTGTGACGACCTTTTGAAAGCCATGCATCATCCAGAGGACTGCCAATGTCAGATGAATGATGCAGAAATCATGACGACCGCTTTGATCGCCTCGTTGTTCTTTCGCGGGAATCATGAAAGCGCTCGCGCTATGCTGAAACAATATGGGTACATTCCTCATATGGTGAGCAAGAGCCGATTTAGTCGCAGACTACACCGTATCAAAGACATATGTATGGTTTTATTTCATCTCTTATCACAGATATGGAAAACGCTGAACACCGAGGCTATTTATATCATCGATAGCTTGCCTATTGCTGTGTGTGACAATATTCGGATTCCACGCGCAAAGCTCTATTCCCAGGAGGAATTCCGAGGCTATCAAGCCAGCAAGAAACGGTACTTTTATGGGCTGAAGATTCATCTGATGGTCACCCAAGATGGACAACCCGTAGAATGTTTCCTGACTCCTGGAAGCTTTGGGGATGTTGATGCCTTGAAGTCCTATGCCTATGCGCTTCCAGATGGTGCAATTCTTTATGCTGATAAAGCGTATAATGACTATGAGATTGAAGACCTGTTAAAAGAGGTGGAGCAGATGCACTTATTGCCTTTGCGCAAGAAGAATTCTATAATGTACCCCGAAAACTGGACAGGTAATTAAGATAGAATGCTGTGTCCCTAGGAGATGGAGAGGAGGAGCAGGTAGATGTCGACACAGCGGAAACAGTATCGTGCCGAGTGCAAAGCCCGTGTAGCGCTCGCAGCGCTCAAAGGGCTCAAAACGGTCAATGAGTTAGCCAGTACGTACGGCGTCCATCCGACGCAAATTGCGCACTGGAAGCAGCGCCTTCAACCGGAGAGCCCCGACCTTTTCTCGGTACGCCGTGACCAGCGGGAACGCGATGCAGAGGCGTTCCAAGCGCAGCTCTACCAACAGATCGGGCAACTCAAGGTGGCGTTGGACTGGCTGAAAAAAAAGCTGGACGGCGCTCCTGAGGCGACGCGCACGTTGATCGAACCGGCGCATCCACAGATCAGGATTGCGCGACAATGTGACCTGGTGGGATGACCACGGTCAACCTACGATTACCAGGCACAGGGAGAGAGTGCAGCAAATCTCCTGTTGATGCGGTGACTGGATCAGCAATACACCGCCACGCCGTATGACGGCATCCGTCGGATGACCGCCTGGTTACGGCGTCAAGGCTACGCCGTAAACCACAAGCGTGTCGCCCGGTTGATGCACACGATGGGGCTGGAGGCGATCTATCCCAAACCACGCACGAGTCAGGTCCCTCCGACGCATCGGGTGTACCCGTACCTGCGGCGCGACGTGCCGATTACGCATGTCAATCAAGTCTGGAGTACGGATATTACGTATATCCGGCTGCATGGTGGGTTTCTCTCCCTGGGCGCGGTGATGGATTGGTTCCGCCGGTATGGGCTGTCGTGGGCGGTGTCCATGACCATGGACGTGGGCTTTTGTCTCGAAGCGTTCGCCCAAGCGCTGGGCGTCGCTCGTCCAGACATTTTCAACACGGATCAAGGGGCGCAGTTTACCAGTCAGGACTTCACGGGACGCTTGGCAGCTGCCGGGATTCAAAGCAGCATGGATGGGCGGGGACGGGCACTCGACAATGTCTTTATCGAACGGCTCTGGCGGACCGTGAAATATGAGGAGGTCTATGTGAAAGATTATGCGACGCCTCGCGAGGCGATGCAGGGGTTAGACACATTCTTTGTCCGTTACAAGGAGTGGCGGCACCATCAGGCATTGGACTATCGGACACCAGCAGCAATATATTGTAATTCGTCCGTATAGCCGTCTCTCTTAATTCTTGCTCATTTTTGTCTTGACGATGGGGTACGCTTCACAGCACTTCTACAACGAGAAGATGCAGCAAGGTGCGTCAGCTCGGACGGTCCGCTACTGCCATACCCTGCTCTCTAATGCGTTGGCCCAAGCAGAGAAGCATCAGTTAGTTGCACGCAATGTGAGTAAATTAACCGCACTCCCTCGGGAAACGCGGAAAGAAATGCAGACACTGTCACTCGCTCAAGTTGCCGACACATTGCTCCCGGCCATTGCGCAGGATCGACTCTTTGCCGCCATCTTCCTAGGTTTTGGGACAGGGCTCCGGCGCGGAGAGCTGTTGGCATTACGCTGGAAAGATGTGAATGTGAGCACAGGGACCTTGCAAATCAGGCAAACGCTGGTACGGATAACGAACCATGACGCTCCGGCACGTAAGGGAAGAACGCAGCTCCTCTTGCAGGAGCCTAAGACGTCTCACTCTCGCCGTACGGTGCCTATCCCTGAAGAGTGCCTTGCGGCTCTGAAGCAGCACAAGGCGCGGCAAGCGGAAGAAAAGCTCCTCCTGGGGCAAGCCTATCACGATCATGGTCTCGTCTTCTGCCAGGCCGATGGGAAGCCCATTGATCCGAGAAATTTTCTCCGATCCTTCGACAGACTAATCGCCCAGGCCGGGCTGCCACCGATCCGCTTCCACGATGCCCGGCACACGTTTGCGACGTTGATGCTGGAACTGGGGGAATCGCCCAAAACGGTGCAAACCATGCTGGGGCATAGCCGTGTGGCCATTACACTCGACATTTACAGTCACGTCAGTCTGGAGCTCGAAAAGAAAGCCGCTGCAAAACTCAACGCGGCGTTGACAGGAAGGCAACAATTCTGGGTTGCTGTAGGGTTGCTGTAAAACCTACAGTTGCTGTATTTCTTAATTCTCGCAAGCCTTTGATTTCCCTAGTGGAGCTGAGGGGGATCGAACCCCTGACCTCATGACTGCCAGTCATGCGCTCTCCCATCTGAGCTACAGCCCCATTTCGCAGTATTTGAGTGGCTGATACTACAGGACATCAAGCATATTGTCAAGAGCAGTGCTCGCAAAGGTGGTCGTGTCCGCAGAAAGGTCCGGGCGCAAAAAATGCATGATAAGAGGCTTGAGTCAGCTCTGTAAGCATGCTACACCATGCTACCGCACAAGCATGGAAAACCTGATGCACAGGTTGTACTGTAGACCTTTGGCCAGCATAGTTTCAGACTGCCGTGAGGGGATAGTATGGATTTCTGCAGCATTGGACAACGTGGGCCTTCTGCGCGCAGAGACAGTGTACGCCACACTGAAAGGAAAGGCTCACGACCCAGCACAACATCACGCCAAGGGTGGTACCAGTGTGCCTTGAGTCTCCTGGGAGTGTTATGGCTTTGCATGGGGTATGCTTGTCAGACAGTCCCCGTGACTGGACGTCAGCAGTTGATTCTGCTCTCAGAATCTGAAGAAAGCCAGATGGGGTTGTCAGCCTACCAGCAAGTGCTGCGCGAGGAGCGTCTCTCGCACGATCCGCGCTATAATGAGCTGGTACAACGTGTGGGGCAACGGATTGCCGCAGTGGCCAATCGCCCAGATTATGCCTGGGAATTCCGGGTCATTGACAAAAACATTGCCAATGCCTTTGCATTACCAGGTGGCAAAGTCGCGGTGTATACGGGGCTGTTCCCCTACACGCGGACAGAGGCGGGATTGGCTGCCGTACTGGCTCATGAAGTGGCCCATGCCTTGGCGCGTCACGGTGGCGAACGCGTCAGTCAGAATATGCTGGCCCAGATTGGCATGAGTGCATTACAAATTGGGCTCCGCAACGGCGATCCACTGGTATTGCAGGGCATTGCACTGGCCTACGGGCTAGGGGTCGAGCTGCCGTTTAACCGTAGTCAGGAATCAGAAGCGGATCATATCGGGCTTATCTTGATGGCTCAGGCTGGCTATGATCCGCACGAAGCTATTGGCCTGTGGCAACGTATGGAGGCTGGCAAGCGCGGTGCTGGGCCACCCGAGTTTCTCTCCACTCATCCTTCGGGAGCCACGCGCATTCAACAATTACGGCAATGGCTCCCGGAAGCATTGCAATACTATAAAGGACCGGGCCGGTCGTAGGAGGCGTCTTATCAATGTACGAAGAATCTCGTAGCCTAGGTGGCTGGCGGGTCCAGGTGACCCTGGTGGTGGGTCTCGTGTTCCTGGCTGGGCTTAACACGTTGGCCCTCGCTCAGGCAACAGGTCTGGCGATTGATCATGCGCCCTTCACACGGCCACAGCGTCGTGGTGCTCCGCTGCTTATCGAAGCCACCATCACTGCACCAGCGGGCTTGCGCAAAGCCGAGGTCTTTTGCCGCACAGTCGGAGGGGGCGATTTTACGGCTATTCCCATGGAAAGTGTGGCCGAGAACCGCTATCGCACGATTATTCCCGATTGGCTTACGGCAGGTCAAGGGCTGGAATACTATATTACGGCGACAGATGAACGTGGTCAGTCGACATCGCAGGGTTTTGTGGGTTTCCCCTTACTGGTTTCGTTTGCTGGAGGTCAGGGGGCTACGCCGGAAGATCGCCTCAAAGCCCTCCAGGAAACGCTCGACGTCATTCGCAAAAGTAAGGAGAAGGACAATCTGCCACGCTCTCCAGACCCCACGCAGAATCGTTATCGCTAACGAGATATAGGGCTTGCTACCGCTCCGTCAGTTCAACTGGGCACCGCGTGACATATCGAGGATATTGATAATCCGTGTCACCTGCTCAGCGACTTCGGGGGTTTGTAGGATCTCCTGCTTCACATAGGGCTCGAGAGGTAAGCGCGCTAGAATGAAAAACACAAGATCAATCGGGCTCGAGAGCAAACGCAAACTGGTACGCAGTTCCGGGGCAGTCACGCGTTTGAGATCCAGCAAATCGAGGAAACGCTGCTTCATCGTCTCAGCCTGTGACGTGAGGGTTGCACCGGCCGTATAGGCCGGACGTACGAGTGCAATGGTGGCACGCATGTAGGGGAAATCGTCATGGAAGTCCAGCATACGAATACGTCCCATCCCCTGCACGACGATATCCATACAATCATTCGGTAAACGCGCAGCATGCACAATGCGCCCGAAGCCCGCCACGGGATAAGGGCGCGGAGTCCCCGACTCCTGCTCCCAGCCTTTGCGCAAGAGCGCTACCGAGAGATAACGATCCCCGTCAAGACAATCCTGCACCATCTGCTTATAGCGTTCCTCAAAAATAAACAGCGGTAGGCTGGCGTTGGGCATCAGCACCACATTTGGCAGTGGAAAAATCGGCAAGATGTCGGGGAGGTACGAACGGTCTTCATAGGTAAATTCTTCCGACGCATCAGCCATGATGAACCCCTCTGAGTTGCCTCGTTCAGTGCGGGTCTGCAAAATCCTCAGGACGCAAATTCTCAAGCCAAGCGTGCAGATCCTCTCCCTTCTCCTGGTCTGCCTCGGCTGCTTCACGCCGCTCATCACCTGCGGCAAAGTCGCCACGTTTCCCTGACGCGGCGAGTACCGCCTCGGCCACATAAATAGGCGCCTGAAATCGCAATGCCAGCGCCAGAGCATCGCTGGGACGGGCGTCTGCAATCATTGTACTCTCTTGCAGAGCAACGTAGACCTGGGCAAAATAGGTGTTGTCCTGTACAGTGTCGACCACCACCTTCTCCAAACGTGCATGAAAGCCCTCGAAGAGGTGGTACACAATATCGTGCAACACAGGACGCGGCGAAGGAGTACGGTTGAGTTCACGAAAGAGCGCCATACCCTCCCACATCCCAATAAAAATAGGCAGGACACGTTCTCCCTGTTCTTCCACCAGGGTGACGACAGCAGCGCCCTTGGCCTGGTCGAAGAGCACCGTACCGATCTTCATCTTTTGCAACGTGTACTCCTTCTCCTCGCACGTTGGTGTCTCTACCGGTCTTACACTGGTAAACGTCGCCCCTCGACACCAATGGCAATCGCATACACGGTACTGTTATCGGTGAGAATGAGGTTCCCCTGAGTATTAAATGCCAGTCCTACCAGATTCACCCCTGCAATGATACGCGTGAGGTCTCCGGCGGGCGTAATGCGCACCACCCCACCTGCTCCCGCTGTATGCGCCACGACATACAGATTCTGCGCCGTATCAAAGGCCAGACCTTGCGCACGCCCGAGGCCACTGGCAAAGATCTGTACCTCACCGGATGGGGTGATACGATAGATCTGATCTGACCCGGAGAGCGTAGGATAACTTACGTAGAGCCAGCCCTCGTCGTTAAACGCGAGATGATACCCTGTCATACTGGGCTCAAGGCGAGCAAAAATACGCGCTGCCCCCGTCTCCCCGACCTGGAAAATCGCTCCACGGCGGTCTCCAACATACAAGCGTCCTGCAGTGTCAAACGCCAGACCAGTCGCAATGCCCAGCTTCGAGGCAAAAACCGAAACCGTCCCGCGCTGATCAATACGATAGACGGTTCCTTCGTGACGACTGCTCACATAGAGCAGGCCATCCGGCCCAAAGGCCAGACTCGTGGGATTCGCAATGCCCGAGAGCCAGGGGGTCACCTCACCTGCCAGGGTCATTTTGTAGAGCGAAACCGGCACATGCTGACCTTTTGTACCACTAATGGTGCTATAAATAGTCCCAGAAGCATCGACGGCAGGACTGGCAACGGGATGGAGGTTATCCGCCAGACGTGTCGCCAAGGCAAACGGTAAAGCATTGCTGCGCTGTTCGTCCTGGACAATCTGGACGCTGTGTGCGTCAGAAGCATCTGGCACCAGGCTAAGCATCAAGGTTGGGCTCGCCAGCAAGGGCCGCGCCAGCGCTGTGCCGAACTGCACACCACAGGCCGCCAACCTCTGCGCATCAACCCCAGTACAGGACAAAGCAATCTGTCCACCGCGAACACCAGCCTGAGGAGCTACCGAATGTAACGTAAGAGTATCCATAGTAACTGTAGTTTCAATCCATGCCCCGCCATATCAGGGGGGCCAACCCTACAGGGTCGACATGAAGGATGCACGACACCAAACTCTAGGAAAGATCATAGCATGGCGAGGCAGGCAAGAACAGCGTTTCTTGCAGGACCAGAGATGCTGAGTCGCCCCATAGAGTGTCCTCCACAGAGCGACCAGTACCTCGTTATACACCCTGGCGCTGCGAACGTTTCGAGGCTTTGAGAGGATTAATGCGCTGTGCGGATGGCTGCACTTCACTCTTGGCATGCGTAGCAAAATTACAGCGTCCAAACACCCACTTGGTGGCAGGGTCAGCATAGAGCTGGCAATAGTTGCCCTGATCTGTCTCCATGACATAGCCACATCCTGTGCAGGCTTCAATCACGGGCAAACACGCCCCGCTAATGAAGCTACAGCCGGTTTTTTTCATGAAGACACAATTCGTACCAGGTTTCACGGTCACACATTCCATGGCTATTTCTCATCCTTTTGCACAATGGTCCCTACAACATATGCCACTCGCAGGCAGGGTATGGCCTGACGAGGGCTTCTCAAAAAGTTCACACAATGAAAGCGCGCTTTTCACGGTAGAGTTCCCGATTGCGTTCGTGCAGTTCCCGTAGCTGCGCTATCGAAGCCGTTGGCATCAAATGATGCTCCAGATGGAAGAAACTGTTAAAAGTGAGCTTGTTGAGCCACCAACTGGTCAGCGTCCGCGAGGAACGATAGCGCCCAGCTTCACAGCCATAGTGCTCGATCAAATTGCGAATGCCAATCAGAAATACGGTGCCAATATACACGGGTAATGCCCAGAAAAACAGCATAGCAGACAGTATGCCGCCCAGATAGCCCAGGGCGAAGAGGCTGTATATCCCTACAGTGAATGCCAGATAATTCCGTAGTAAACGTCGACGGTCCCGATGCTGGCTGAGGTGGCGTACATACCACCGCATCGCATGATAAGGCCAGACGATGATATACCAATAGGGGTTAAAATACGTCCCGTCTTTCTTGAGGGTGCATACCGGGTCGACTTCTGGTGTTTGCACAAAGCGATGGTGCTGTAAGTGGACAGTCTTGAAAGTGTGAAAATACACGAGATTGAGCGGGCAGAGCGCATGGCCTACCCAGACATTGACTCGGGCTCGCGCAAAGATGTTATTGTGTGTGAGTTCATGAATGATACCATACATGAAGAGATGAAGAATACTCAAAGGTATGAGCAGCCAGGCTGCCAGACTGGTATCGCGCCAGATCAGCGCCAATCCTACAGTCATGAGATAAAGCCCAATCGTACTTACCATGATCCGAAATTTCTGGGCATCCTTCAGCCAGGCATGCATAGCCATGCGTCCTCTCAGCGTCTTCTGCGCTACCTTTGCCTCACGGTTTCTCACTTGCTCATGCATGATGATGGCCACCGGCCATCCTGTCTATGGGGCTCAACGGAAGGCCGGCGCCCCTGTTGTACCCGAGGCGCTCGCGCCAACACTTCCCTGGGTACTAAAGGTCGAAAAGACTTTGGTGGTCTGGACACTCCCGCACTGTGGACAGGGCTGCTGACCAACAGACTGCGGGCGTAGCGTCAAACGCTCAAAGGTGTGTCCACACGCGTCACAAGCATATTCGAAGATTGGCATACTCTCTTTCCTCTACACGAGTGCCTTAGGAGACTGTTGTGCAACAGATACTCGTCATCCGTGGTGGCGCCATCGGCGATATGATCGTGACGCTCCCAGTGCTCAGAGCCTTACGCCACAGCTTTCCTGAGGCCAGCATCGCATTGCTGAGTGCTCCACCGCGTGCCATGTTTGCTCAACATGCCCAGACGATTGATCGCCTGCTTGACCCAGACCACTGGGGCCTCTATCGCTTGTTCAGCCAGCCTCCTACCCTATCGGAGGCCAGTGCAGCGTTCTTGAACACCTGTACGCTGATCGTCGCCTATACTCCCGACACTGCAGCGCTACTCCAGGCCCATCTCCAGCACTACTGTCCGGGCGAAGTCCTCCTCTGGCCGGCCCATCCACCAGCCCAGATCCACATCACTGAGCATCTGCTTGAGCCGCTGCGCGGTCGACTCCGCCAACCGGTCGATCCGTGTCCACAAGTGCCGATCGATGCTGCGGCCGCAGTCAGCGCCGCACAGTTTTGGCAGACAGCAGGTCTACCAGACCAGGGTGTCGTCGCGTTTCATCCCGGCAGTGGGGGAACCTCTAAGCTCTGGCCCATGACAGGCTGGCAGCAAGTCATCGCCTGGGCTGTACAGCACCAGATACCCGGTATGCTTGTCAGCGGCCCTGCAGAGCAAGAGCGTGAGCCTCTGCTTGTACCACCAACCTGGCCCCGCGCCAGGAATCTCCCCTTGCCACACCTGGCAGCACTACTCGCTCGTTGCCAGGTGGTGGTCAGTCATGATTCGGGTATTGCGCATCTCGCCGCTGCAGTGGGAACAACCACGCTTGCCCTCTTTGGCCCTACCAATCCGTATACCTGGGGACCACGCAGTGCGCGGACCTGTGTACTATGGCCACAGCCTGCTGGGCCACTCACGCTTCGCAGCTTGCCGCCAGCCGTTGTCATCCGCACGCTGGCAGCGCTCCTGGAGAACACGTTCTCCTATACCCCTTCGCGGGTTACCTGCACGATCTTGCAGCCCGCTGGCGAGGCTTAGATGACCCCTTCCTGGCGGAGCTTCTCGACCTGCTCCTTATCATAGCCCATCACCTCGTGCAATACTTCGGCTGTATGCTCGCCAAGCAACGGGGACGAAAACACGTCGACTGGCGAGTCTGACAGTTTGAGTGGAGAACCGACCGTTTTGAAGCTGCCACGTTGCGTGTGGGGCACGTCGACAATCATATCACGCACTCTGAGGTGCTCATCGCTAATGAGGTCCGACGTGTCCATAATGGGACCGCAGGGCACATCAATGGCGTTGAGTTGTTCGGTGACCTCAAATTTCGTGAATTGCATACTCCAGGTCTCGACTAACGCATAGACCTCATCCAGGCGTTCGAGCCGTGCGGCGGGAGTGCTATAACGCTCATCACCTATGAGCTCCTCACGACCCATGACCTTCAGTAAGCGGTCCCAGATTTGCGGCTGAAACACGACGTATACATAATCATTCGGCCCGCCGGGTTTGCACCGTAGTGCTGTACCAGGATGGCCGCCTCCTGAGGCATTGCCCGAGCGCGGTACCGCTTTCCCAAAGGTTTTCGTGGGATATTCTGACAGTGACCCATGTTGTAGACGCTGGTGGTCACGCATTTTCACTCGCACCAGATTGAGCACGCTATCCTGCATAGCGACTTCCACGCGCTGCCCGCGCCCGGTGTGTGTCCGCTGGTATAGCGCTGCGAGAATAGCGGCCACCATGTGGATCCCCGAGCCTGAATCCCCGATCTGGGCACCAGTACACAGAGGCGGACCTTCCTCCACACCGGTCGTGCTCATCGAGCCACCCATGGCCTGGGCAATCGATTCATAGGCTTTCAGTCCACTGTTTGGACCATACGACCCAAAACCTTTAATGGAGGCATAAATCACACGGGGATTGATCTGCTGAATGGTTTCCCAGGAGAAACCCAAGCGATCCAACACCCCTGGACCAAAATTTTCTACGAGCACGTCCGAGGTTTTGAGTAACTCGGTAAAAATCTCCGTGCCCTGAGCGGCTTTCATGTTCAGCGTGATGCTGCGTTTATTGCAGTTGAGCATGGTAAAGTACAGGCTGTCGACGTTGGGGATATCGCGCAACTGGCCACGTGTGATGTCGCCGCGTCCTGGTGGTTCCAGCTTCACCACATCCGCACCGAGAAAGCCCAGCATCTGTGTGCAGGATGGGCCGGACTGCACGTGTGTCATATCCAGGATACGCACTCCTTTCAGGGCTTTTACCATGGCGAACCTCCTCTGTGGGCATGGTCGGTGGCAACGGCACTACACGTTAAAACGAATCAGTAAGACATCACCGTCTTGGACTTGATACTCTTTCCCTTCAATGCGGAGCTTGCCAACCTCACGGCCTTTCGCCAGCGAGCCGCTAGCCATTAAGTCATCATAGTGGATGACCTCGGCACGAATAAAACCCCGCTCCAGATCAGAATGAATGACGCCCGCGGCCTGCGGTGCATAGGTCCTCTGGGGAATCGTCCACGCCCGTACTTCTTTCTCGCCCGCGGTGAAAAACGAGCACAACCCCAGGAGGGCATAGGAGGTGCGAATGAAGCGATCGAGGCCAGACTGCGACAGCCCCAGCTCCTGCAAGAAGCTCTCGGCCTCCTCGGTGGGCAGCTGGGCAATCTCACTCTCGATCTTGCCATATAAGGCCATCACTTCCAGACCAGGGTCCTGCACGCGCTCACGAAACTGGGTGACCTCTGGTTCCGCAGGATCGATCTGCGCTTCATCGAGATTGAGCACCACCAGTTGTGCCTTGCTGGTCAGCAAGCCAAAACCGCGCAGGCGTTTGCGTTCCGCCTCGGTGAGCGTCAGGCTACGCAGTGGGTGTTCGGCTTCCAAGGCTTCCTGGCAGCGCTGCAACAGGGCGTATTCGCCCTCAAGCTCGACATTACGCATTTTTTTGAGATCTTTTTCGAGGCGTTCCAAACGCTTCTCAACGACACCCAGGTCCGCCAGCAGCAACTCGTTGTTGAGCTCATGGAAATCGCGTACGGCGTCGACGCTGCCCCGGGCATGCGGCACGGCAGGATTCTCAAAAGCCCGCACCACATGTGTCAGGGCATCCGCATCGCGCATCAAGGCCACCAGACTCTCGACAAAACGAGCGCCTTGCTGTCCAGCCACCAAGGGGTCTACGAATTCGACCGTTGCTGGCGTCTCTTTCCGTGGTTTATACATGGCCGTTAACGCCTCAAGGCGTACATCGGGCACAGAGACAATACGCGTATCGCCCTTGCTGCTTCCAGACCGTGTCCCTGGGCTGGCCGCATTGGTTAGCGCTTGAAACACCGTGGTCTTCCCAGAGCCAGGGAGGCCAATAATCCCTACATGCATGCCACACGTCCTCACGTTATGCACTAATATACGCGATTATACCACTGACGAGGCCAGGGGCAATGCCCTCTCTCGCGCGGCACGCTCAATCCAGATACAGTTTGTGCTCGGCAATGTATTGCGCCACAGCGGTGGGTATCAAATCATCGAGTGCGGCTCCCTGGTGGCAACGCTGGCGTACCTCGGTCGCCGAGATGTGATTCAGATCAACGGATAGGGCACAGCCATGAATACGCTGCCTATAGGGTACCAGGAGCGGATCGTCAGGGAGATGAAAGGGCCCTTCGCGATCACACACAATCAGTTGAAATGCGGTGAACATCTGCCGTAAAGCTGCTTCGGCATCGTCATACTGCCAGGTGAGAATACGCTCAGCGGCATCACGACCCGTAAGGAAAAACACCTCTGTGTGAGGTGGATAGAGCGTCTGTAAACCCGTATACATATCCAAAAACAAGCCGTGACTGCTCAGTCCTACTGTAGCATAGGGGCAGTCGGCGACCGCCAGGGCCATCATGTCCAGTCGTTGCTCAAGCGATGCGCCGAAAATGGTCTTGTGGGGCGGCACTGCCGGCAGGAGAAACACGACCTCTTGTAGACCAAACATTTGCACCACGGTGTCGGCAAGAGCCAGGTGCGCCCGCGTGATAGGATTATACGCCCCTCCAAGGACACCGAGACGCCCTTGCCCCATCGCCTGAATACCCTGTGGGGCCACGCGTACAATACGAATGTGCGGTTGCCCTGGGACGGTAGGATGTTCCATGCTGCTCAATCTGTCGGATAGGTGATATTCCAAAAATGTCCTACAGGACCACTGCCCTGACCAATACTGAGGGAGTGCCGCAGAGCGCCAGTAATATACGTCTTTGCCCGCCGCACCGCTTCACGCAGCGTGGCCCCACGGGCCAGATAGGCGCAGATAGCTGCCGAGAGGGTGCATCCAGTCCCGTGTGTATTGGGTGTCTCCA
>Ga0194121_10004399_pt1 | contig 20454 bp, 19 predicted proteins | sample TA2MahCa50mmetaG_FD_148609 | JGI IMG/M metagenome (GOLD analysis project Ga0194121, IMG submission 148609) | Freshwater microbial communities from Lake Tanganyika, Tanzania - TA2015020 Mahale Deep Cast 50m | ecosystem: Environmental > Aquatic > Freshwater > Lake | place: Tanzania: Lake...
GACCAAGCTCGTCAATCTCTGGCCCGCCTCGCGCCTGGATGAACTCATGCCCTGGAACTGGGCCGCCGGCACCGCCTCGCATCTCAGGGCTGCGGCGCACTGAACACGTCAAGCCGTTATGATCGTGCGGTCAGCCCACCGCTTACAGCCTGAGTTCCGCATTCGCTCATGTCGTGGCGCCTTCACGACCAACCTTGCCTACGGCGGTCCGGACCGGCGGCTTCTCTACATCACCGAGTCCGAGCAGGGCGTCATCCTTCAGGTGGAGCTGCCAACACCGGGACAGGCGATGTTCTCTCACCGCTCCTGATAGAGGGACGCTTCATCGCCATAGGGCAATGCAGCCTCTTGGTAGGAAAGACAACAAATCTACTGAGTAGCGCCTTGAGGTTGGCTTTCAAGTAGCGCCGTTTTCGTTAGCTGGCCCTATCTCCAAATGCGTCTGGCTACCCGAATCCAGTTCCCACCCAGAATGTTGTGGATCGCTTCGGTGTCGTAGCCGCGTCTCACCATCACCTCAGCCAGCTCTGACAATTGGTCAGGTGCCGCAAAGGCATACTCGGCGGGTGAGAGACTTCGGCTTACGCGCGATGCCAGGTCGGGCGCCACGGCCCAAGCCGTGTGCCCGTTGAAGTCGGCCATGAACGCGACATTGTCATGAACGTAGCTGAGCCCGATCCCGACATGCTCCGCGCCGACCAGGCCGGCGATGTGATCGATCTGCCGGCAGATCATCTCGCTCGACGAGTCGTTGTCGCCCATATGCAAGCCGATCCCGGTGACGCCAACGACGCCGCCCGATTGGGCGCACGCGCGGATCAGAGCGTCGCCGATGTTTCGCGGGTTGTCCCACAGCGCCAGAGGATTCGAGTGGGTGAAGCAAAGGGGAGACGAGGCCACTTCGAAGGCTTCCATGCAGCTGCGATGCCCCGTATGGCTAAGGTCGACCAGCATGCCGACCCGGTTCATCTCGCGTACGACCATGCGGCCGAACTTTCCGAGCCCCCCATCCGAAGCCTCGTAGCCGCCGCCGCCGACCGTGTTGTGCTGGTTGTAGGTCAACAGCATGTGACGGACGCCGAGGCGATACAGGACCTCGATCAGGCTGAGGTCGCTCTGCAGCGGGTTGGTGCCCTGCACATTGAAGGCGATCGCCAGCCGGCCATCACGCTTGGCGCGGACGATGTCGTCCGCAGACTCGGCCAGGACGTATCGATCGGAGTGGGCGCGAAGATGGGCGCGCTCGCGTGCGAGCACGTGCACCGCCTCTTCGAGCGTATGCCAGTCGACGGCCGTCGTGATCGATACGAAGCTAGTTCCGCTGGCGCGTATGCGCTCGAGTGTCAGGTACTTGGCCGGATCCGCCCCGTACATGTAGGGTAGCAGCATATCGCACACGATCGCGGACCTATGGATATCCGCGGCATCGCTCACAGCCACGCCCTACTTCCAGACCCGGCGCAGAACGCGCAGCCAGTTCTCGCCTAGGATGCCGCGGATATCAGCTTCCGAGTAGCTGCGCTTGAGCAGCATCTCTGTCAGCTCCGGCAACTGCTCGGGCGCGGCGAAGGCGACGTCCTTCGGCTCGTAGCCGCGAGTTGCCTTGGCACCGATGGCACCGTCGGGATTCCAGGCCGGATGCGTCGCGAAGTCCACCATTAGCGCGACATTGTCGTAGACATAGTCGAGCCCGAGCCCGACATGCTGAGCCCCGACCAAGCCTGAGATGTGGTCGATCTGGCGGCAGATCATCTCGGTCGAGGCGTCGTTGTCACCCATGTGCAGGCCAATGCCGTTGACGCCGACGATGCCGCCCGATTTTGCCGTGGCCAGGATCAGGTCGTCGCCGATGTTGCGCGGGTTGTCCCACAGAGCCAGCGGGTTCGAATGCGTGAAGCAGACCGGCGCGGACGAGACCTCGAACACGTCGCGGCAGGTCCGGTAGCCGGTGTGGCTGAGATCGACCAGCATCCCGACCCGGTTCATCTCGCGGACGACCATGCGGCCGAACTTGCTGAGGCCGCCGTCGACCGCCTCGTAGCAGCCATCGCCGACTGCGTTCTTCTGATTGTAGGCCATCAGCATGTGCTTCACCCCGAGCCGATAGTAGGGCTCGATCATGTCGGCATCGGCCTGCAGCGGGTTGGTCCCCTGGAAGTGGAAGGCGACGGCAAGCTTGCCTTCCCGCTTCGCCTTCAGGATGTCGTCAACCGTCTCCACCAGGACGTACTTGTCCGCATGGGCTCGGAACCAGGCGCGCTCGCGGGCGATGGCGTGGAGCGTATACTCGAGCGAGTGCCAATCGACGGCGACGGTCAGCGACACGAAGCTGGTGCCGCTTGCCGCCATGCGCTCGAGGGTCTGGTATTTCGGCTCGTTCGCTCCATACATGAACGGTAGCAGCATGTCGCAGATCACGGCGGAGCGGTGCAGCCGCCGGGCTTGCTCCGAGACCGTCCAATGATCGCCTGTGTTCGCGAATCCGGCTTCCATTCCTATGGCCTCATGATGGTCTCGACGGCAGTCGCCAGCAGCGCCAGCTGACGCTCGATGAACTCGGGATCGCGCGCCACGAGGTTCAGTACGGCCAGGCCGCGGAGCGTCGCGATGGTCAGATGCATGGCGTCGGTGCGGCGCTGCTCTGGCATCTGGTCGTCGCTGAGCATCTCGTCCCAAACCGAGTAGATGGAGTCGGCACTGCGGCCTCGCTCGCTCTCCACGCGAGCCCTGAGCTCGGGGTCGCTGCGCGAGCCCAGCAGGATCTCGATCGTGGCGACATAGGCAGGATCGCCGTAGATCGCCTGCCACAGCGCGCGGACCATCCGCTCGCAGCGATTGTGGTAGCGCGAGAGCTCGCGGTAGCACTCGGCCAGCCGCAGGTGCCGCTCATCGCTGACCGCATGCATGACGGCGACCACCAGGTCGGCCTTGGATTGGAAGTGATGGCTGAGCGCGCCGCGGGTTAGCCCGGCGCTGCTGGCGATGCGGTCGACCGAGGTCGCGGCGAACCCGTTTTCATGCAGCAGCTGAATCGCTGCTTCGATGAGCCGGGACTGCGTCTCGGCGCTGCGATCCTCCTGCCGGCGCCGCGGCGGACGCGATGACGGCCTCGCCTTGTCGTCAGGCATGCGGGCCTGATCCTGCATCCAAATATCCTGTCCTGTCGCCGTCTTGACACGCGTTCGGAAACATACGTACCATCCTGTATGTAATTAACAGGGCAACGGCCCTGGGTCAATCCCACCGGCGAGTCAGGACGCCTCGTCCTGTCCGTCGCTGTCGGACAACAGGAGGGGAACCGTCATGCGCATGGCTCTAGTGTCAGCGAGCGTGGCCTTGTCGGCCGCGCTTGCGATTGCCGCCGTCGATCCAGCTATGGCCCAGCAGAAGGTGCTGAAGATCGTGCCGCACGCCGATCTCCGCATCACCGATCCGCTGATCACCACGGCCGGCATCAGCCGCCAGCATGGGCTTATGGTCTATGAGGGCCTGTTCGCGTGGGACGCCTCGATGGCGCCGAAGCCGCTGATGGTCGAGGACTACACGGTCTCCCAAGATAAGCTGACCTACACGTTCAAGCTCCGCGCCGGACTAAAATTCCACGACGGCTCGCCGGTGCGCTCGCAGGACGTGATTCCCTCGCTGAAGCGATGGGCGACCAACGATTCCATGGGCGGGAACCTGATCAAGACGGCGGCGAGCTTGGACGTGATCGACGACCGCACCTTCCGTATCGTGCTGAAGGAACCTTACTCGTGGGTCGAGTACACGCTTGGCTCCAGCGGCGCGATCATGACCGGGATCATGCGCGAGAAGGACGCGCTGACCGATCCCAAGGTCGCGGTTCAGGACGTCGTCGGCTCCGGCCCGTTCCGCTTCGTGAAGTCCGAGTGGCAGCCAGGCAATCGCGTCGTCTACGAAAAGAATCCCGACTACGTTCCGCGTGCAGAGCCCGCCGACGGGCTTGCCGGCGCTCGCTTGGTCAAGGTCGATCGGGTCGAGTGGCGGGTCATTCCCGATCCGGCGACCGCGGCAGCCGCGCTCGCCGCAGGTGAAGTCGATCTTTGGGACACGGTGCCGATCACCCTGTTGCCGGTGCTGCAGGGGAACCCCAACGTGACGGTGGAGAAGATCCAGCCGTTCAAGAGCATGGCGATGATGCGGCCCAACCACCTGCATCCGCCGTTCAACGATCCGCGCGCCCGTCAGGCGCTGGCCCTGATCGTCAACCAGGCAGACTACATGCACGCGACCATCGGCGACCAGCGCTGGTGGCGCGAGTGCTTCTCGATTTTCATTTGCGAGCACCGCTACGGCAGCGAGGCCGGCTCCGAACCCTACCGCAAGCAGGACTTGGCGAAGGCCAAGCAACTCATGGCCGAAGCCGGCTACAAGGGTGAGCCGATCGTGATCCCGCTCGCCGAGGACCTGCCCATCGTGAAGTCCCTGACGCTGGTGACCGCCGAGAATCTCAAGAAGATCGGCGTCAATGTCGACCTGCAGTCGGCAGATTGGGGCGCGGTGATCACCCGCGCCGGCAAGAAGGACGCGCCCGCGGCCGGCGGCTGGCATCTGTTCCATTCTTGGCTTTTCGCCTCGACCTGGGGCAACCCGCTGGTCAATATCGGCATCAACTCGCCCTGCGACCAGACCAACTGGCTCGGCTGGCCGTGCGATGCGGAGACCCAGACCCTGCGTGCTGCCTTCATCTCGGCGCCGGACGAGCCGGCCCGGCAGGCGGCACTCGATCGACTGCATCGCCGCCTGATGGTGACCTTCCCGTATATCCCGCTCGGCTCCTTCGACTCGCTGTTCGCGTGGCGCAAGGAAGTCAAAGACGTGCTGAAGGCGAACGTGTTGGTGTTCTGGAACATCAGCAAGAGCTAGCGTGAATACGGAGAGCGCGTTCACGGCATGAGGTATTCGATCGCCTCGCTGCTTCGGAACGCGCTCTCCTATCACGAGCACTGGCCGCAGGCTTGGCGCAGCCCAGCGCCGAAGCCGCGCTACGAGGTGGTGATCATCGGCGGCGGCGGCCATGGCCTCGCGACCGCGTATTACCTTGCGAAGAACCACGGCATCACCGATATCGCCGTGCTCGAGAAGGGTTGGATCGGCGGCGGCAACACGGGGCGCAACACCACCGGCATCCGCTCGAACTATCTGCACGACGCAAGCGCCGCCTTCTACGACTACTCGGTCCGGCTCTACGAAGAGCTATCGCGCACGCTCAACTACAACATCATGTTCAGCCAGCGCGGCTTGGTCTCACTGATGCACTCCGATGCCGAGTTGGCGCAGGCCGACCGCCTCCGCAACGCGCTGCATGCGAACGGTATCGAGACCGACTTCATGACCGTCGCGGATCTCGCGCGCGAGATCCCGCTGCTCGATACCTCGCCGGATGCGCGCTACCCGGTCATCGGTGCCGTTCGCCAGAAGCGTGCCGGCACGGCTCGCCACGACGCCGTCGCATGGGCCTATGCGCGGGCGGCGGATGGGCTCGGCGTTCACATCATTCAGGATTGCGCGGTCAGGGGGATCCGGCGCGAGGGCGATCGCGTCACCGCACTCGAGACGACGCAGGGAAACATCGCGGCCGGACGCGTCGCCATCGCGGTCGCGGGCCATTCCAGCGTTCTCGCCGAGATGGCCGGGTTCCGATTGCCGATCGTGAGCTATGCGCTGCAGGCGGTTGTCTCCGAACCGCTGAAGCCGATGCTCGACACGATCGTGGGCTCTACCGCCGTGCACGTCTATCTAACCCAGAGCGACAAAGGGGAACTGGTCATCGGCGCTTCACGCGACGGCTATCCGTCCTACGCCCAGCGTGGCAGCTTCGGCACGGTCGAGGACATGATGGCGGCGGGGCTAGCGCTGTTCCCGACGCTCGGCCGCGTGAAGCTGCTCCGGCAATGGGCGGGCATCGTCGACGTGGCGCCGGATGCGAGCCCGATCGTCTCGAAGACGCCGGTCGCCAATCTCTATATCAGCACCGGTTGGGGGACCGGCGGTTTCAAGGCGATCCCGGCCGGGGGCGTCGTCTTCGCTCATACTATCGCCTTGGACCGGCCGCATGCGCTCAACGAGCGCTATGGCCTCGACCGCTTCACCAGCGGTCGGCTGATGGACGAGAACGCCGCCGCGGCGGTCCGGCACTAAATGCTGATCCTGCCCTGTCCATGGTGCGGCCCCCGCGAGGAGACCGAGTTCGCCTGCGACGGCGAGGTCTCATCCGTCAGCGTTGATCCGGCGACCGCATCCGACGGTGCGTGGGCCGATGCGCTGCATAATCGGACCAACCGCAAGGGGATGCATCGGGAATGGTGGTGCCATCGCCGCGGCTGCCGGCAATGGTTCTGGATCGAGCGCGACACCGCGACCAACCAGCTCCGGAACTCCGGATTGCCGGGTACGGAGAGCTGAGCATGCGTATCGCCGCCGATCAGGCTCCTTTCGCCCGAATAGACCGATCCCGGCCTGTTCGCTTCGTCTTCGACGGTCGCAGTTATGAGGGCTTCGCCGGCGATACGCTCGCCTCGGCCTTGCTCGCGAACGATGTGCGCGTGGTCGGCCGAAGCTTCAAGCTGCACCGGGCTCGCGGCATCATGGGACAAGGCGCGGAGGAGGCGAATGCGCTGGTGACGCTTGGCGAAGGGGCGGCGACCGAGCCCAATGTGCGTGCGACTATGATCGAGCTCACCGACGGCCTCGTCGCACGCAGCGTGAATACCTGGCCGTCGGCACGTGTTGATCTTGGCGCGGTCGTCGGCTGGTTCGGTCTATTGTTGCCCGCCGGCTTCTACTACAAGACCTTCATGGGGCCAGGGCAGGGCGCCTGGCATATCTACGAGCGTTTCATCCGACGCGCTGCCGGCCTCGGGCATGCCCCGCGGGCAACGGATGACCGCCGCTATGACAAACGCCACGCGCATTGCGACGTGCTCGTCGTCGGCGCCGGGCCCGCGGGGCTCACGGCCGCGATTGCCGCGGCCGACACCTGCAATAGCGTCCTGGTTCTAGATGAGCAGACGGAGGCCGGCGGGTCGGCGCTCGGTATGCCGGACCGAATAGTAGGCATGGTGGACCGGCTGCGGTCGGCGCCGAATGTTCGTGTGCTAATGCGAACCACCGCGATCGGCCTCTACGAGCAGAATCTCGTCGTCGCCGTCGAACGAATGGGTGACAATACGGCCGATATTCGTCTTTCGGCTCAGCGCCTTTGGAAGATCCGAGCCGAACGCGTCGTTCTGGCAACGGGCGCCATCGAGAGGCCGCTCGTGTTCGACGGCAACGATCTGCCCGGCGTCATGCTTGCCTCCGCATCAGCGACCTATGCGATGCGCTACGCCGTTGCCTGCGGCCGACGGGCGGTCCTGGTCACCAACAATGACGGCATCGCTAAGTCGGCTGAAAGCCTGCGCATGGCGGGGATCGAGATCGCTGCGATCGTCGACACGCGGCCGAGCTCCGCGCTGGCGCCGGATGGTATCGAGGTTCTTCGCGGTCATGGCGTCGTGCGTGCACGGGGCCGGTCATCAGTAACCGAAGTCGAGATCGCGCCGCTGACGCCGGACGGGAAGCAGTTTCTTCCTCGGCGTCGCCGTATCGACTGCGATCTGATCGCTGTATCCGGCGGGTGGAACCCGACGCTGCATCTGCTCGGAAACGGAGCCGGCCGCACGCGCTACGCCCCCGAGATCGCTTGCTTTATCGCCGACGACCTGTCGCCAACTGTCGCGGTCGTCGGTGCCGCCGCCGGCGAACTCGGGGAGGGATACTCCGTCCGGCCGGCCTGGCGCATGCCGGCGGTCGGTCGCGGTGCGCCGTGGCGCCAATTCATCGACCTGCACAACGATGTGACCGTCGGCGATCTCGCGCTCGCCGCGCGGGAAAACTACCGGTCGGTCGAGCATCTCAAGCGCTACACGACGATGGGCATGGCTCATGACCAGGGCAAGACCAGCAGCGTTAACGCACTCGGCATCCTGTCCGAGGCGATCGATCGTCCGCTTGCCGCGCTTGGTACGACACGGGCGCGGCCCCCCTATACCCCGGTTGCCTTCGCTGCGGTCGCAGGCCGCCAAATTGGCGCCCTTTACGCACCGAAGCGCGAGCTGCCCGCGCATGTCGCGCATCTTGGCTGCGGTGCCGTGTTCGCCGAATCCGGCGGCTGGATGCGGCCAATGCACTATCCTCTGGCCGGAGAAAGCACAGCCGATGCGATCCGCCGCGAGGTGCTGGCGGTCCGCAATGCCGTCGGCATCGTCGACAACTCGGCGCTCGGAAAAGTCGAGATCCACGGACCTGACGCGGCGATCTTGCTAGACCGCCTCTACAGCAACGACTGGGGCTCGCTCGCCGTCGGTCGCGCCCGCTACGGCCTGATGCTGACCGAGGACGGCATGGTGTTCGACGACGGCGTCACCGCCCGGCTCTCGGATACGCACTACCTGATGACCACGACCAGTGCCGGCGCCGGCACGGTGGTCGACTGGATCGAGCTATGGCTGCAGCGAGCATGGCGGGACCTGCGTGTCTTTGCGACGCCGGTTACCCATCACTGGGCCGACCTTACGATCGCGGGCCCGCGAGCCCGCGATCTCCTGGGCCGACTGTCCCTCGACATGGATCTGAGCCCGGAGGCATTTCCGCATTTGGCGATCCGCGAAGGGACGGTGGCAGGCCTGCCGGCGCGTATTCTGCGCGCCAGCTTCACCGGTGAGCTGAGCTTCGAGGTCATGGTGCCGGCGCGCAGCGCCGACCAGCTCTATAACGCTGTCATGGAGGCGGGGCGCGACCTAGGGATCACGCCTTTCGGCGTCGATGCGACGCTGATCCTGAGGGCCGAGAAAGGCCACATCCTGATCGGCCTCGAGGCTGACGGCACGACGACACCGGACGACCTCGGTCTCGGACGTCTGGTCAGCCGAAAGAAGGATTTCATCGGCCGCCGATCGTTGACGCTCGCCGACCGCCTGCGGCCCGATCGCCCACAGCTCGTCGGTCTGCAAAGTGACGATGACCGCGTCCTGCCGGGTGGCGGTGTCGTCTGGAGCGGTGATAGCAAGCTCGGGCATGTCGTGCCGATGTCGAGCTGTCGGAGCCCGGTGCTCGGTCGTTGTATCGCGCTCGCACTGATTGCCGGTGGACGCGACCGCATCGGCTCGGCGGTCACCGTGACCGCCATCGGCAGCCAGCATCGCGCTTCGGTCGTCAGTCCGGTCTTTCTCGATCCGAAGAACGGCCGAATCTATGTTTAGCAGGAGTCTGAGAAGCGCCGAAATCGGAGTGATCGTAGTCGAGGAGCTTGAGCCGCCGCAGGCGCTACTCCTGCGTAGCCGTGCTGACGATCACGTCGCGATGCGAGCCTTCGCCGACGCGCTTCAAGCGCCTCTCCCGGATCCCGGAAAGGCTCGGCAGTCGCCCGTGAACCTGACGCTCTGGATGGCACCGGACCAGTGGCTGCTCCTGACGCCCTCGCACATCATGGAGCAGGCGTCGCCAAGGCTTCGCACCGCGACCCTGAACGGCCACGCCGCCGCCGTCGATGTCAGCGATGCACTGTCCTATATCGTGCTGTCCGGCACCGGCGCCGAGGAGGTGCTGAGCGCTGGCTGCAGCGTCGATCTCGCGAGTTTGGCCTGCGACCGTGTGATTCGAGCGCCCGTGGAGCTCGCTGATGTGACGTTACTGAAAATCAAAGCCCGACACCGCTTTCTGCTCATCATCGAGCGTCCAATAGCTCCATATCTTTGGAGTTGGTTGGTCGACGCAGCGCTCGGGATTGCACCTCGTTCCTGAGTGGTTGGAAGACGCCCCCTAGTAGGAAACACGACAAATCTGCTGAGGTGCTAGGTGCAGCAGAAAAGGTGTCTGCCGGTCAGAGATGAGGACACCGGTAGAAGGCGGGCACGAAGGATGTCTTTGCTACCCGGACCCTGGAGGTCGACTGCGGTTTCTTTCTCTCTCCGGTGCCGGCTGATTGGACAGTGAAGATCGAAACGTTGGACGATTGACGCGGGCGGCTCATGGCACAACCCAAACTCTCCTACGTCGGCGACGGCGCGATCCAGAAGCTGCTCATGCGGTACGGCTGCCCGACGCCGTTTCACGTCGTCCGCATGCGCTTCTGGGGGTGAGATCGTGAGCCCCGCGCAGAAGGTTTCGCCGGTCAAGACGATCGAGGCCTTTTGGCCTGCAGGGCTCCCGACCTTCGATAGCGCGGAGGAGGCGAACGCCTTCTTCCAAGCCTTGATGGGCCTCTGGAACCATCTCGCCGGTTATCAGTCTGGCTCACGATCCCTGAAGCTGACGAAGGTCGGCGCGATCAATACCCGCGAAGGGCTGCACGCTGCCGCCAAGACCCGGGTCGAAGAATTGTATGAAGGGTTCATGCGCGGATTCACCGGCGGCCAGGAGGATCTGGACGTTCCGGCCGGCGTCGGCGGTCTCCTCACTCGGATCGAGAAGGGGATCGAACTGCTCGCGACGGCTCGCAATACATTCGCTCGCCCTCCGGGGCCCGAGGATGCGGGCATACTGGCCGAACTGAGCGGGATATTCCCCGTGGTCGATCGCGCGCTTCATGACGACCTGAACGCGATCGCCGTGGCGGTCACACGTTGGCGCAGCGGCCAGGCGCCGCTCGGCGCGCGTCTCAATTCAATCAACAATCGCCGGCTGCTGAAGCCCATCGGCAACATTCCGCCAGCGGAAGCCGAGGAACGCCCTAACGCTATGCTCGGAGAGCAGAAACAGGCAGCGTGACTCAAATGAAACAGCCTCCGATCCAATAGTCGACGTGCCCGCTCGCGATCGCGGTATTGCGCTCGACTGGAAGTTCCGCGCCTTGCCCCGTCGGCCGGGCAGAGTCAGACCGGCTCAAAGCTCGGGGGCTCTTCGTCTCAGTTCGGCTGAGGCATGGTGAAGATGGGTTCCGGGATTCCCCGCACCCCAAGGCCGTGGATGACGAAGACCTTGCCGGCGTCGGGCCAGGCCGACCGCGCGTCGGCTGGTAGTAGGCGCGTGGACGAGGTGACGTAGAGCGTTCGCAGATCCGGGCCGCCGAAGGCGACCATGGTCGGATGCTTGGCCGGCACAGGGATGCGCCGGAGCATCCGGCCCTCCGGCGAGATGCAGGCGACCGCGGCACCATGCACGAGCGCGCACCAGTAGTTGCCATCCTCATCGCAGGTGGCGCCGTCGACGAGCCCTTCGATGTCGGACGTCGAGAAGAACCGGCGCCGGTTCCCGATGGCACCGCTGTCGATATCCAGGTCATATAACCAGACCGTTTCGTCCCGGGTGTCGGCAAAATACATGCGCCGGTCATCGGGAGAGAAGGCGATGCCGTTGCCGATGATGAACCCGCCGTCCATCCGCCTGACCGAGAGATCAGGGTCGAGGCGGAATATCTCGGCCTCGCGCCCGACGAACTCCAGATAGACGCTGGCGCACCAGTAGCGGCCGCGCCGATCGCACTTGCCGTCGTTCAGCATCAGTTGCGGGTGGCGCTCGACCGGATTGGCGATCGGCGAGACACGCCCGCTCGCCAGGTCGATATGGTTGAAGCCCGTGCGCATGCCGCCGATCAGCGTCCCGTCCGCGCAGAAGACAAAGGAGCCAATATCGGCCGGCATCGCGAAGCTCTCGACGGCTCCCGTCTCCGGGTCGAGGCGGCGGATCGCCGGGGCGAAGGCGTCGACCCAGTAGAGGCGCTGTTGCCCCATGTGCCAGATCGCCCCTTCTCCAAGGATGTCCGGGTGATGGCTGGCTATGCTCAACCGCATACGATCGGCCTCACATCGAAGATCACGCACAACGTGATCGAGATCTTCCTGAAGTAGGCGACGCCCGCGCCGGAGGTCAGTCCCGGTCGCCGGCGCCGATCCGGACGCCCTCCCGGCCTTCGATGATCCGCGCGACATCAGTGATGTCGTCGTCGATGTCGAGATGGCCGATCGTCTCGACGAACAGCGAGGCCGCGGCGCGGTTGAGCGGGCAGGCGACAGCGAGCCGATCTGCCAGCGCTTGCCAGGCACGCAGGTCCTTGCCAATGATCTGGAGGCTGCCGCCCCAGTCGAACCGGCGGGTGACGACCTGTTGGCGCACGATCACATCGTTGGCGTGGCTGGAGCCGGTGCCGGCGGCTATCAGATCGGCCACTTTGCCCGGATCGGCGCCGGCCCTGATCGCCATCGCCAGCCCCTCGATCGACGCCATCAGATTGGTCGTGGCGATGTTGTTGTTGATCAGCTTCACCGCCTGGGCGATGCCGGGCGCGCGGCCGAAATTGAGCACGACGCGGCTGTAGCAGTCGATGACCGGCCTAGCTCGGTCCAGCGCCGTCGCCGGGCCCGACACCATCGAGGCGAGCGCGCCCGCGACCGCTCCGACGACACCGCCAGAGATCGGCGCGTCCAGCGTCTCGATGCCCGATGCCGCGAGCGTGCCGGCGAGGCCCTCTATGTGCGCGACGCCGGTGGTGCCGAGATGCACATAGGTACGGATCAGCGCACCACCGGCGAGTCCGCGCGGACCGAGGGCGACCGCATCATAGGCATCGACCGTCGACACGCAGGAGAACACGGTCTCGCAACGGTCGGCGACCTCGCGCGCGTCGCCGGCCACGGTCGCCCCGGCGAGCCCGGCGCAGGCACCTGGATCGGCGTCGTGGACGACGACAGCGTGGCCCCGCTCGAGAATGCGCTCGACCATCGGCCGCCCCATCCGGCCGAGGCCGACGAAGCCGATCGCGGACGGTCCGGGGCGTGCCTCTCCGCCCATCAGCACGCCGCCGCCCGCTCGGGGGATTCGCACTCGTCGGTCGGGAAGTCCGCCGGCAAGACCACCTCGAGCATCTCGCAATCGGGGGAGTAGTCGAACACCCGGTGGCGGATCCGCGGCGGCTGGATCCAGGACGAGCCCGCGACCATCCGGATCGGATCGCGCCCCTCCATCTGGGTCTCGATCCATCCCTTCAGCACGTAGACCATCTGGAAGCGGACGCCGTGCGTATGCCACTTCCGCACCTCGTCGGTGCAGGGCGGGATCATCCGCAGCACATGAGCGACGGCGACGCCGCCGGTGGCGTCGGCGAAGCCGAGGTCGCGATACCGCGCATAGGGGCGCAGGCCGGGCTTGAAGTCCTGCTCGCTGAAATGGCTGAACGCAAACCTCTGGCTCATGGCCTTCCCTCTCTCTGGCAAGCCTATTCGCCGGCCCCAGCCGGCCCGGCCCCGAACGATGCCGCGAGCCCAGGTTCGAATCTAGCAGGACTGAGGCGCAAGGGTACGAGGCGACCGCATCATCCGGAACGCGGTCTCCGACAAGGCAAGAGAAGCAGGTGTCAAGGACCGCCCTACGCGCACGGAGTCCCCAATCAAATTTCTAGATTCGCAAATCTATGGTCGCTCCGCCATCGACGATGATCGTTTGTCCATTGATGTACGATGCCTTCCTTGAAGCGAGGAATACTACGACCGCAGCCTGTTCCTCCGGTCGTCCCATCCGTTTCATCGGAACTGCTTGCTCGAACGCCTCGTGCGTAACCTCTTTGCCATCCACGAAAACCCTGTTTTGAGTCTTTGTGAATCCAGGCGCGACCGCGACGACACGAATGTTTTCTGGAGCCCATTCGACAGCGAGCGTTCGCGTAAGCGCCTCCAGCCCCGCTTTCGACACGGAGTACGAGAGGCGACCGGGCAATCCGATTCGAGCGGCAATCGAGGCGATCGAGATAACCGTCGGATATGGAGACTTCTTGAGGTGAGGAAATGCGGCTCGGCAACACCTGAATGCTCCATCGAGGTGCACGTTGGTGATGAATCGCCAGTCTTCGTCAGAGCAGGACTTCGTCCACCTCTGCCTGAAATTCCCGGCATTATTGACAAGGACATCCAGGCGCCCAAATCGACTGATGACGGCCTCGACTCCCGTGTCGACCGATTGAGTTGACCCAACGTCGATCGCGACCGCGAAGACCCTCTCGCCACTTGAATCCAGCTTTACTGCGACGGCATTCGCAGCGTCCTCGCGCAGGTCCGATACAACGACGTCGTACCCGTCCTCGATGAACTGCTTGCACATTTCCGAACCGAGAGCTCCAGCGCTGCCGGTGACCAGAGCAACAGGGCGACTACCGTTCATGAGCGAAGGTTAGTCAGTTCATCCCTTGTGTGCCAGCGCTTCCGAGTGAAGAGAATTTTCATCCGTGGTCTCTTTCCTGGCGACAACGAAGCAAGGACCTGAATCGCCGCCGGGGCTAACGATCGGCCTCTCGTCCTCCAATAAGCCGGGGCCGCGCCTTCGAGCGCGACACTCTCTTCTCCGGGTCGGTCCACCCATGCGTGCGCGTTTCACGCGCGCAAGGCAATGCTGCCATCGCATGTTTCCGATTTGCTAGGCTTTTCCAAGTCGCTTTCAGCGAAGGATCCTTCCATGACCCGGACCATCGCCCACCCCGCGAATGCCGACATCGCTTCGGCCCTGACCGAAGCCCGAGCCGACTTCGTCAAGCGCAACCCCAAGAGCCAGAAGCTGCACGAGGACGCCTGCGGGAGCCTGCCCGGCGGCAACACGCGGACTGTGTTGTTCTACGGTCCCTTCCCGGTGACGATGGTCAAAGGCCAAGGCGCCAACCTCTGGGACGCCGACGGCAAGAAGTACATCGACTTCCTCGGCGAGTACACCGCCGGCATCTACGGCCACTCGCACCCGGTGATCCGGAAGGCAATCGATCGGGCGCTCGACGACGGCATCAACCGCGGCGCCCACAATCAGATGGAGGGAAAGCTCGCCGCACTGATCTGCGCGCGCTTTCCCACGATCGAGCTCGTGCGCTTCACCAATTCCGGCACGGAAGCGAACCTGATGGCGATCACGCTCGCCCGCGCCTTCACCGGTCGCAAGAAGGTGATGGTGTTCGACGGCGGCTACCATGGCGGCATTTTTACCTTCCACGATGGCAACAGTCCTGTAAACGGGCCCTTCGACTTCGTGATCGCGCCTTACAACGACGCCGAGGGCACCAGGAAGCTGATCGCCGAGGCGGGCAAGGACCTCGCGGTCGTCGCGGTCGAACCGATGCAGGGCGGCATCGGCTGCATCGCCGCCGACGCGTCGTTCCTCAGGGTGCTGCGCGAGGAAACGCAGAAGATCGGCGCGCTGCTGCTGTTCGACGAGGTGATGACCTCGCGCCTCTCACCGGGCGGCATGCAAGCGGTCCTCGGCATCACCCCGGACCTGACTACGCTTGGCAAGTACATCGGCGGGGGCATGAGCTTCGGCGCCTTCGGCGGTCGCGCCGACATCATGTCGAGGTTCGACCCGCGCCGCGCCGACGCTCTCCCCCACGCCGGCACCTTCAACAACAACATCCTCACCATGTCGGCCGGCGTCGTCGGCCTGGAGCGGCTCTATACGCCCGAGGCCGCGGTGAAGCTGAACGCCTTCGGCGACAGACTGCGCGACCGGCTCAATGCCGCGACCCGCGACAAGGGCCTCAACATGCAGTTCACCGGCATCGGCTCGATGATATGCGTGCACTTCGTCAAGGGTGTGATCAAGTCGGCGAAGGACGCCAAGAAGGCGAACAAAGACCTGGGAGAGCTGTTCTTCCTCGATCTGCTCGCCCGCGGCATCTACATCGCGCGCCGCGGCATGATGGCGCTGTCGCTGCCGCTGACCGAGGCCGACGGCGACCAGCTCGTCGCCGCGGTCGAGGAGTTCGTCTCCTCGCGCAAGCGGCTGCTGCAGTAGCGTCGTGCCTGTGTGGCGTCTGGTATGCATCAGCCCGACATGATCCGTGTCAACTCCGACACCTGCCTGGAATCACCGACGTCTGGCGCAGGGATGTCGGCGCTCCGAGCGTTGCGAAGCCGCAGCGCCGCGGCTGACCAATGAGAAGCAGCCTGCAAAGCAAGTCGGGCCGCGACTTGAAGCTATTGTGTGACTGCCTTCTTGCTCCATTCGATGTTCTCGACGTTCTCGCGCCGGAGGATCAATGCGCGACCGCATCGGCAACTTGACCATCAAGATCGATCCGTCCTGGGTCGATCTCGCCGAGGAGTTCCGACGCAAGCCTTTCGGCGGCCACACGCCGGCGCTGCAGGAGCTGCTTGCCGTCATGCGCTCTCGGCCGATCGAAGGCCGCTACTTCCTCTGGCTCTCCAAGCCGCACAGCGAATGGACGCTGGCGAAGATGTCGGAGACGCGGCCGCTGAAGCCGATCCTGGTCGGCCCGACCTTCACCTCCATTGAAGAGGCGGAGTGGCACGTCTTCAAGCTGCGCTGGGAAGCGCTGACCGGCCAGCAGTTAGAGATCTCCTAGGGAGCCGATCATGATTGCGATCATGGGATATGCCGACCGCCGCAGCGTGCGCGTCGGCGAGCTGATCCAGTTCAAGGTCAGCCTCGACGGCGCGCCGGTCTACAAGGCGACCGTGGTGCGCCTGCTGAGCCCACAGACCTTTCCGGCGCCGCATGCGCCGGAGTTCAGGTTCGACCCGATGCCGTGCCCGTTCAATGGCGAGCATCGCGGCCAGAACCACGGCATCCCCGCCGGCAGCTACGCCGAGATCCCGGCGCACCCGAAGCTGACGCGGCTCACCACCTGCACGCTCGCCGCCTTTGTCTGGCCGACAACTCCCGATAAGGGCGAGCAGGCGATCATGGGGAACGGCGACGGTCCGGCCGGTCTCGGCCTCGTCATCGACGCCGAGGGACGGCTCGCGCTCGCGGTCGGCGCCCATCGCTACGCGTTGCCGAGAAAGCTCCGGCAGCGCCGCTGGAGCTTCGTCGCCGCCGCGGTCGACGCTGCCGCCGGCACGGCGTTGGTCTACGCGCGCGAGGTCGAGCTCTTCCAGTTCGACGTGCTCGGCCCGCTCCAGCAGCACTTCGACCGCGTGCCGCGGCCGACGCCGTCGGAGCGACCGTTCCGCATCGGCGCGCAGTCGGACCGCGCCAGGGCGATCCGCCACTACAACGGCAAGATCGAGCGCCCGCGCGTGCTCGGCCGCGCGCTGACCTACTCCGAGCTCGATCGCCTGGCGCTCGCCGGGCCGACCGGGCCCGCCCATATCGATGCGATCGCGGACTGGGACTTCGCGCGCGACATCTCGTCCGAGGTCGTGCGCGACGTCTCGCCGAACGCGCTCTGGGGCACCACCGTCAACCTGCCGACCCGAGCCTTGATCGGCTCGAACTGGAGGGCCGAGCGCCACGACTGGCGTGCGATTCCCGAGCAGTACGGCGCGATCCACTTCCACGACGACGACATCTACGACTGCCTGTGGCCGACCGCCTTCGAGCTGACGATTCCCGACGGCTGGAAGAGCGGCGCCTACGCGCTCCGGCTCGAGGCTGGCGAGTGCGAGTACTGGGTGCCGTTCTTCGTGCGGCCGAAGAAGGGACAGGCCAAGGCGCGCTGCGCCTTCCTGGTGCCGACCTGCACCTACGCCGCCTACGCCAACTTCCGTTCGCGCGTCGAGGGACGCTGGAACGAGCTCTATCACGGGCGCGTCACCGTTCTCGACCGCACCGACTTCCTGATGGAGGAATACCCGGATCTCGGGTCATCGACCTACGATCCGCATTCGGACGGCAGCATGACCCTCTACTCGTCGATGCTGCGGCCGGTGACCAACTACCGCCCGACAGGCCGTATCTACAAGTTCTGCCAGGACATGTTCTTGATCGCCTGGCTGGAGCACGCGAAGATCGACTACGAGGTCGTGACCGACGACGACCTGCACGACGAGGGCGTCGACGCGATCTCGGACTATGCCTGCGTCTTCACCGGATCCCATCCCGAGTACTACACGACCAGGATGCTGGACGCGGTCGAGGCCTTCCTTCGCGACGGCGGGCGATTCATGTATCTCGGCGGCAACGGATTCTACTGGCAGACCGCCTACCACCCGACGCTGCCGGGCGTGGTCGAGGTGCGCCGCGGCGGTCAGCTGTTCCTGGCCTCCGACGTGGTGGGCGAGAGCAATTTCAGCTTCACCGGCGAGATGGCCGGTTCCTGGAATCGCGTCGGCCGGCCGCCGAACCTGATCTGCGGCGTTGGCTTCGACACGCAGGGCTTCGACACCTGCGCCGGATACCGGCGCTCGCAGGCCAGCCGCGACCCGCGAGCCGCCTTCATCTTCGAGGGCGTGGACGAGGAGATCGTCGGCGACTTCGGCGTTTTGATGGGCGGCGCCGCCGGCTACGAAATCGACCGCTATGACGTCAATTTCGGATCGCCGCGCCACGCGTTGCTTCTGGCCTCCTCTTACGGTCACTCCAACATTTACGACTTCGCTGCTCTGGGCTTCACCGACCTGGTGCCGAAGCTGAACGAGGGGGATCTGGATCCCCTTCGCGCCGATATCGTCTTCTTCGAGACGCCCGGCGGCGGCGCCGTCTTCTCGGTCGGCTCGATCGCCTGGTCGGGCTCGCTATCCTGGAACAACTTCGACAACAACATCGAACGGATCACCCGGAACGTGCTGAAGCGATTCATCGACCCCACCCCGTTCCAGATGCCGGACGGCGCATGAGCGAGCTCACCAATGTGAATCGGCATGGCCTTTGACCCCGGATCGGCGTCGAAGGTTGACCCTGCGCGCAGTGCGTTAAGCCGTTCCGGTGTTTCGCCACTACTCCCTGCCTCAGGGGTCACGCTTGGACGCCGAAAGGGGTCAAAATTCAATGCCGGTTCACAGTCGTCAGACGGTCCGGGAGGGGAAGTTTCACAGATAGACCCTATTTACGGGCCTATCTTGGACTTTATCGGACGTCTGTGGATGTCATTTGGCGGAGAGAGTGGGAAGCACAGTCTCCCTCGATCACATTGAAATTGCTTAAATTCTTGCCAGCAGACTTCAGCGTTACCCCCAAACTTACCCCTGCAAGCATGTCGGCAGCGCAGCGAACTTCTCAGTCGCCATCAGCGCCGTATCACGTCAAGTCGCGCGGCCATGAGATGCATAAGAGTGCAATTCCGTGCGTTTTTTGATTTCCGCTCAAGGTATTGGATGTAGCCGGGGGAGAGGGACTGCTTGCGAACTCCAATGGCTGCGTCGTCACGCTCTTCATCAGGAGAGAGCGTCTCGCAATTCGCTCCAATCCACTCCTTTGTCGAGGGTGCATATCCTTCGATGGTTCGAGAGATCACCTGATCGCTTGCAACGACAAAAACATGCTCCTTCGGCGTCCCGACCATCTTCTCAGCTAGGCGAGGTTCTATCTCCATATCTGCGAGATACTGCTGGGTCACCCGCATGAGTTCTGCGTATCGTCTCGCAGCCTCTCCTGGCGCAAGGGCTCCAAACCATGCTTCATCGTAGCTAGGGCGATGCAAGCCGAGAAGATTTCCGTGGCGTTCGATTCCCCCAGCCCAAATCAGGAAACAGGAGCTGGCGCAAAGGCAGGGCCTGCCCTCTCGGCAACTATCGGGAGCATCTTGTCGAGGCGTAAACGTCGAATTTCCAGAGGAATACCGATGGGGCGCATAGGTCTCCATCAGGCGTCTGCGGACCTCTTTGCCAATCGCTAACCCATCAATAAGCGAGCCTCCTTGGGAAAGGAGGTAGACGCGAAACACCAGTGGGTGATCGGTCAGTACTTTCAAAAACCTCGCATGATCGCCGGCTTCGATCCGCCCTTCGATGAGCAGGGAGTCGCAAGTGCGGCCAGTTGCGATCGAAAGAATTCCATCGAGAAACTCAGACCAGTTTCTGGACCGCTTGAACGCCGTGTTTTGGGCTGTGCGCTCAAGGATCACCTGTTCCGCTTCGGCGCGGGTCGGCATCTCAAAGTCTCGCACGCACGAGATGTCTGCGGCGAGAGCAGCCTTTGCGGACAAGAATGCGGGTATCAACGCAAGAGCTGCGGTCGCGATGAGGATCAACAAGGTGGTAACGAAACGTCTGGCCTTCATTTTCTCCCCCACGACCGCAATGGGGCGAGACTACGCCTTGCCGGACTTCTTCGCACTAGGGCCGAAACTGCCAGACCTTGGCGGCGGCCTGCCTCGGGCGAAGCGCGTAAGCAACTTTTCGGTACGCGACCTCCGTTCGTGCCGGCATACACCGGGAGTGGCTATTGCGGGCGATGAGCAGATGGGACGAACCGCTCGCGCCGCGGATTATCGATCCTTGGCAGAGCCGGCGCACTTCAGCATTCGCAACAGCGCCCGCAGATCTCTCCGATGGGCAATAGCTTCCTGGGTATAGGTGCCGCTCTTGTAGTTGCCGTTCCGCTCGCCCATTGGCGCCCCGCTGCCGAGCGCCCCGCCGTGCATCCGACAGCGGTTCCGGCCTGTAACAACAGGCGATTGTAAGCGCCGGAGCAAAAATCCCTCACTGAAGCGGCCGGATTGTCCGGTTGCGCCGGAGTAAAAATCCGGCAGCAGATAGCTCTTTGCGGTTTTGGCAGAGGGCGGAGGGATGAAGGGCGTGGAAC
>Ga0194121_10004410_pt1 | contig 20408 bp, 22 predicted proteins | sample TA2MahCa50mmetaG_FD_148609 | JGI IMG/M metagenome (GOLD analysis project Ga0194121, IMG submission 148609) | Freshwater microbial communities from Lake Tanganyika, Tanzania - TA2015020 Mahale Deep Cast 50m | ecosystem: Environmental > Aquatic > Freshwater > Lake | place: Tanzania: Lake...
GTGCCGTCGTCGGCGGGCGGCCGCCGGGGACCGGCGCGCTCGCCGAAGAGCCGGCGCAGCGTCGCGCCGAGCCCGATCCCCGCGACGCCCATGCGCTCGAGCGAGACCCCTTCCGAGAGGAGCGCCCGGCGCTCGCTCGTGAGCCGGAGGACGAGCAGCGCGGCGAGGAGGACCGCGACCGCGCCGATGAGCAGCTCGACGGCAGCGGAGACGTACGGGCGCAGTTCCTCCATGTCGCGCATGCGCCGCAGGTCGTCGAGCGGATCCGGCGCCGGCGCGGCCTCCTGCGGGCCGTCGCGGCGGCCGAAGCGCTCGCGCAGCCACAGGATGACGTTGATCGCGTACGAGGCGAGGTAGCCGAGGGGCAGGAGGATGACGAGCAGGACGGCGCGCACGGCGGGGCCGATGACGCCCATCGCGGCGGCCATGAGCGACTCGATCGACGGGAGCGCGACGGCCACCGCGACCGCGAGCGTGCCGAGGGCGAAGGCCGTGCCCGTCGCCGACGATCCGCTCTGCTTCCCGTGCACTTGCGTCGCGAGCGAGAGCTCCTCGGCGCTGCGCGCGAGCGACAGCGCGACCGCTCCGGCGCACGCGACGGCGAGCGCGATCACCGTGAGCGCGCCGCGGTCGATCGGCCCGGCGACGAGCGCGGCCACGACGATGGCGGCGAGCCCGATGAGCGCGTCGTTCCGCACCGCGCGCCAGCGCTGGAGCCCGCGCGCGATGGTGAGCGACCGCCAGAGCCAGACTTCGCCGAGGATGCCGAAGCCGATCGCGCGTCCGAGGATCGCCACCGAGTCGGCGCCGACGGCGCGCTGGCTCATGCCCCACACGGTCCAGCCGGCCATCACGGCGGCCACGAGGGCGGCGCTCTGCCGCGCCGTGCCGCGCTCGCGCAGGATCGAGACGAGGACGAGCGTCAGTCCGAAGAGCGCGGCGGTCGTGACGCTCAGGGACAGCGGGTCCCGGCCGAGGGTCATCGCGTGCAGCACCGCCGCGAGGCACGCGAGGGCCGCCGCCTCGCTCAGGGCGCGCGACGCGAGGATGAGGAGGTAGGCGCGCCGGTCACCCCGCACGTCGCGCCTCCGGCCGGCCGGCCTCGGAGAGCAGGACGACGGGGATGTCCGCGGAGCGCAGGTGCGCCACGACACCGGGCGCGGGGGCGTCCTTCGCGACCACGAGCACCCGGTGCGCCGAGCGGCGCAGGACGACGAGGGCCGCGGCGAGGCGCGGTCGCACGTTCGGCGTCACCGCGATGAGCGTCGCTCCGGTGGGCAACCGGCCGCGCTCCCGCAGGAACACCGTCTCGGGCGCCGCGCCCGCGTAGGGGCCGAGGCGCGCGAGGATGTCGAGGCAGCGCATCTGCGCGCGGGGCCCGCGCGAGAGCGCCGAACGCGGGCGCTCGTGCGTGATGTCGTCGAGCCCGTTCGTGATGAGCCCCACCTGCCGGCCGGCGCCGGCCGCGAGCCGGATGAGCTCGGCCGTCGCCGCGATGACGAGCTCGGCTCCGTCGGGGTCGACCTGGACCCAGTACTGCTCGTACGACGCGACGTTCACGAGGAAGACCGAGTCGAGGCTCGTGGCGGGCTCGTACACCTTCGTGTGCAGCGCGCGCAGGCGGGCGGACGCCTTCCAGTGGATCTCCTTCACCGGGTCGCCGCCGCGGTACTCCCGCACGCCGCGGAAGCGGAGCGGGTCGGGCACGAGCCCGCGGCGCGTGACCGACTCGGCGACCGGGCGGAGCGAGGCGAGGTGCCGGTCCACGAGCGGGGCGGGAGCGGGGTGCGCGACGATCTCGAGGGCGACCTCGACGCGGCGCTCCTCGGAGACGAAGCCGAGCCAGTCGCCGGCGCGGATGCGCATCGGTCCGACGACGTACGCGCCGCGGCGGCTGACGACGAGCGGGAACCGCAGCGTCACCTTCTCGCGCGCGCGCGGCGCGAAGCTGGCGCTCGCGCTGGTCGCCGGAAGGCTCGTGCCGGACCGCGGCGGGGCGATCCCTTCGGGAAGGTCGACCTTGACCTCCATCCACGGGACCGGGAGCGGCTTGTGGTTCGTCAGCCGGACCGTGAGCGTGGCCGTCTCGCCCGCGATGAGCCGGCCCGGCTCGAGCGACACGTCCACGTCGACCGCGACGAGCGCGAGCCGGCCGGTCACCTCAACGAGCACCCAGGCGACGAGGCCGGCGGCCGCGACGACGATGACCGCGGGCGAGCGCGTGAGCGCCGCGAGCACGAGGACGGCGATGACCTCGATCCACGGGAACTCGCCGAGCCGCGCGCGCAGCGTGCCGACCATGGCGGCCTAGCCGGCCGCGGCCTGCTCCGCGGCCACGGGGACCCGCGCGAGGATCTCGCCGACGACCCGATCGGCGGTGCGGCCGCGCATCTGCGCCGCGGCGTCGAGGAACAGGCGATGGCGGAGCACGGCGGGCGCCTGTGACTTCACGTCGTCCGGCAGCGCGAACTCGCGCCCGCGCATCGCCGCGTGCGCCTGCGTCGCGCGGAACAGCGCGAGCGCCGCCCGTGGGCTCGCGCCGAGGTCGACGCCCTCGGCACCGCGGGTCGCGCGCACGATGTCGACGACGTACCGCCGCACCGCGTCCCCGATGCGCACGGAGCGCACGGCGGCGCGCAGCTCGGCGATGCGGTCGCGGTCGAAGAGCGGCGTGAGCGTGTCGGTGGCCACCTGCTGGGGACCGTGCACCCGTAGGATGCGGTCCTCCTCATCCGCGCTCGGGTAGCCGAGCTCCATCTGGAGGAGGAAGCGGTCGAGCTGGGCCTCGGGCAGCGGGAAGGTGCCCTCGAGCTCGACGGGGTTCTGGGTGGCGATGACGAAGAACGGCTCGGGGAGGCGGTGCGTCACCTCGTCGACGGTCACCTGGCCCTCCTGCATCGCCTCGAGGAGCGCGGACTGCGCGCGGGGTGTCGCGCGGTTGATCTCATCGACGAGCACGACGTTCGACAGGAGGGGGCCCGGCCGGTACTCGAAGCGGGACGTGCGCTGGTCGTATATCGAGACCCCCGTCACGTCCGACGGCACGAGGTCGGGAGTGCACTGGATCCGGCGGAACTCGAGGTCGAGGGAGCGCGCGACCGCGCGGGCGAGCGTGGTCTTCCCCACTCCGGGCACGTCATCGAGCAGGACGTGCCCGCCGGTGAGGAGCGCCGCGAACAGCTGCTCGGCGACCCGGTCCTTGCCGACGACGACCGTGCCGACCTGCCGGACGAGGCGCTCCGCGGCCTCCCGGACCGCCGCGACGGTCATAGGGGGAGGGCGGAGCGGCGCGGCCGCGTCGCGCGCGGGGACGCGGCGCGGGCGAGCGCGAGCGCCAGGCCGAGGAAGGCCCCCGCGAGATGGAGCCCGTGCGTCGACGCGTCGGCGGTGCCGCTCGCGAACGGCGAGTCGAGGGGCTTGTCCGCCTTCCCGGCCGCCGGGCGCTCCTCGGGCCGCTCGCGCTCGTCCTTCTTCCCCTGCGGCAGGACGACGCCGGGGATCGGGCCCACGGCGGCCGTGCCCGATGCCGCGCCGGACATGCCCGCGGCGGCGAGCGGCGCCGACCCCGGGTCGAGGAAGGCGGGCTCGGCCTGGCCGACGCTGTGCCCGAGGCGCCAGATCCGCAGCGCGCTGAAGAGGATCACCGCCTCGAGCACCGCCGTCGCGAGGCGCAGCGCGACCGACTCGACGGGCTTCGGCCCGAACGCTGCCGCGGTGACCGGCCGCTCGACCACGACGCGTACGTGGACGGGTCCGTGCTCGCGGCCGCGGCGTCGAGGTAGCCGGCGGCGAAGAAGAGGATCGACGCCATGACGATGAGCGGGACCGCGGGCCGAAGCGCGTTGGCCATCTAGCGCTCGGTCCCCACGGCGACGGAATGGTAGGCCTCCGGCCGGCTGTGGCCCTTCGCGCGACGGGCCTCGAGGCGAGGGATCGTGGACTCCGGTACGCGCACGCCGCCGAGCGGCGCGCCGTGGGCTCCGCGGCCGTGGAAGTCGCTCCCGCCCGTCGGTATGAGGTCGTGCTCCGCGGCGAGGCGCAGGTAGCGGACCGTCGCCTCGGGCGTGTGTGAGCCGTAGTAGCACTCCATGCCCGCGAGCCCCGCCTCCACCAGCTGCGGCAGCAGCCGCTCGAGGTCGGTGACCGTGCCCGGATGCGCGAGCGAGGGCACGCCGCCGTGCTCACGGACGAGCCGCACCGCCTCGTGCGGCGTCAGGCCGACCCGCGCGACGTACGCCGGCGAGTCCTTGCTGATGAGCGTGGAGAACGCGGCGTCGTACGCCGGCACGTGTCCCGCCTCGAACAGCGCCTGGGCGAGGTGCGGCCGCCCGAGCGCGCCGCCCTGGGCGATCTCCAGGACCCGTTCGAGGCGCACCGGGTAGCCGAGCGCGTTCAGCTTCTCGACCATGAGCTCGATCCGCCGGCCGCGGTGCTCGCGCAGCCACCGCAGGCGCTCCTCGAGGGCGGGGTCCTGCGGGTCGAGGAAGTAGCCGAGCACGTGGACGTCGCCCCACTCGGACTCCGTGTTCAGCTCGGTCGAGGGGATGACGCGCACCCCGAGCCGCTCGCCCTCGACGATGGCCTCGGCCGCGCCGGCGAGCGTGTCGTGGTCCGACAGCGCCTGGATGCGCACGCCCCGCGCCGCGGCGCGGCGCACCACCTCGGCGGGCTCGTACGCGCCATCGGAGCGCAGCGAGTGCGTGTGCAGGTCGACGGGGTAGCCGAGCGGCTCGCTCACCCCGGGTGCTCGCGGTCGATGCGCACGATGCTCCGCGCGCGCCCCGTCGCGTCATCGACGTCGATGAGCACGCTGTTGAACACCGCCGGCCCCTCGGCCGTCTCGAAGCGCTTCGGGATCATCGTGCGGAACCGCTCGAGGATGATGTCGGTGCGCACGCCGAGCACGGAGTCCCGCGGGCCGACCATGCCCGTGTCCGAGACGTACGCGGTCCCGCCCGGCAGCACGCGCGCGTCGGCGGTCGGGACGTGTGTGTGGCTCCCGACGACGGCCGAGAAGCGCCCGTCGAGGTGCCAGCCCATCGCGACCTTCTCGCTCGTCGCTTCGGCGTGCCAGTCGAGGATGCGGACCTTCGGCGCGGTATCCCCGAGCTCCGCGAGGAGCGCGTCGAGCGCGCGGAAGGGGTCGTCGTACGGGTTCATGAAGACCCGGCCGAGGGCGTTCACGACGAGGGCGCCCTTCGCCATCATCCACCCGCGGCCCGGGTTGCCGGGCGGCAGGTTGAGCGGGCGGATGCAGAAGTCGAGCTGGTCGATCTCGCTGACGAACGAGCGCTGGTCCCACACGTGGTTGCCGTTCGTCACGACGTCCGCGCCGGCGGCGCGCAGCTCGTGCGCGAGCGCGGCCGTCAGGCCGGCGCCGCCCGCGGCGTTCTCGCCGTTCGCGATCACGAGATCAGCGCCCGTCTCGCGGCGGAGGCCCGGCAGCAGCGCCTGCACGGCCTCGCGGCCGGGCCGTCCGACGACGTCGCCGACGAACAGGACACGCACCTACTTCGCGTATTCGACCGCGCGCGTCTCCCGGATGACCGTGATCTTGATCTGCCCTGGGTACTGCAGCTGCTCCTGGATCCGCTGCGAGATGTCGCGCGCCAGGCGCATGGCCGTGAGGTCGTCGATCTCCTCGGGCTTCACGATGACCCGTACCTCGCGGCCGGCCTGGATGGCGTACGACCTCTCGACCCCCTGGAACCCGTTCGCGATGGCCTCGAGCTCCTGGAGCCGCTGGATGTAATTCGAGACGATCTCGCTGCGCGCCCCGGGCCGCGCGGCACTGATGGCGTCCGCGGCCGAGATGAGGGTGCCGACCATGGTGACCGGCTCGACGTCGCCGTGATGGCCGACGACGCCGTCGATGACCGCCTGCGGGAAGCCGTAGCGCTTCAGGAGCTCGCCGCCGATGAGCGTGTGCGGCCCTTCGACCTCGTGGTCGATCGACTTCCCGATGTCGTGCAGGAGCCCCGCCCGCTTCATCGTCTGGACGTCGTAGCCCGTCTCCGCCGCGAGCATGCCCGCGACGTGCGCGACCTCGACCGAGTGGCGGAGCACGTTCTGGCCGTACGAGGTGCGGAACGCGAGGCGGCCGAGGAGCTTCACGAGGTCCGGGTGGAGGCCGGCGATGCCGACCTCGTAGACCGCGCTCTCGCCCGCCTCGCGGACGGTCTGGTCGATCTCCGTGCGGGCCTTCGCGACCGACTCCTCGATGCGCGCCGGATGGATCCGGCCGTCGACGAGCAGCCGCTCGAGCGCGCGCTTCGCGACCTCGCGGCGGATCGGGTCGAACCCGGACAGCACGACCGTCTCGGGCGTGTCGTCGATGATCACGTCGACGCCGGTGAGCTGCTCGAGCGTGCGGATGTTACGGCCCTCGCGGCCGATGATCCGGCCCTTCAGGTCGTCGCTCGGCAGGCTGACGCTCGTGACGGTGTGCTCGGCGGTGTGGTCGGCCGCGTACCGCTGGAGCGCCATGGTGATGATGTCCCGCGCCCGGTCGTCGGACCGCTCGCGGTACTCCTGCTCGATCTCGCGCACCCGGCGGTTCGCCGCGTCGCGGACCTCCTCCTCGATCTGCTCGAGGAGGACCTGCCGCGCCTCGTCCTGGGTGAGGCCGGCGACCCGCGCGAGCTCGGCCTTCTGCTCGTCCTGCAGGCGGGCGATCTCGGCGCGCTCCGCCTCGAGCTCCTTCTCCTTCTCGCCGAGGCGCCGGTCCCGCGCCTCGACCCGCTCGACCTTCGTGTCGAGCTGCTCGTCCTTCTTGTCGAGCCGCGCCTCGTAGCGCTGGAGCTCGGCGCGCCGCTCACGGTCCTCTGACTCGCGCTGTTTCGCGATGCGGAGGGCCTCGTCCTTGGCCTCGAGGATGATCCCCTTCTGCTTGTCGCGCGCCTCGGCGAGCAGGCGGTCGGCGTTCGCCCGCGCCGTCTGCTCGGAGGACAGGGCGATGGCGCGGCGGAGCAGCAGGGCGATCCCGAAGCCGACGAGACCCGCGACGAGGGCCACGAGGCCCGCGACGAGTGGCTCGGGCATGGCAGTCCCTTTCTCGATCCTTTGGCCCGCGCCTCGGTCCGACCGTCGCTCGGGCGACGCCCTCGCGCGGACCCGGGTGCTCGACCTCGTCTTCGCCTCGGTCTGCGCGCCCGGGGAACGGTCGGTCTCCGGCGCGGAACGGTCACAGGGGCGGCGTGCCCCCGTGGCCGGTCTTGATCACAGTGTGTAGTGACGGCGATGGTACATCTGTTCCCCCCGGGTGCGCGCCTGCTGCTCGCGAACGGCTATCTGGCCACCGTTCCCCTCGGCTTCCAGATGGTCGTCGTGCCCCTCTACCTCGCGCGGGCCGGGCTCGATCCGGCCTTCATCGGCCTGCTCTTCACCGTCTCGGGGCTCGTCACGTCCGCGCTCGTGGCGGTCTCGGGCATGCTCGCGGACCGATTCGGGCGTAGCCGCTTCCTCATCGCCGGGACGGCCCTGCCGATCCCGAGCTACCTCATCCTGGCCCTCACCACGGACCCCGCGTGGCTCGTCGTCGCCGCGGCTCTCGGCGGCGTCGGGCTCGCGAACGGCGCGGCCGGCGCGCTCACCGTCGCGAGCTTCGACGCGCTCCTCGCCGAGCGCACGGCCGAGTCGCGGCGGACGCGCGTGTTCGCGTCCGCGCAGGCCCTCTGGAACCTCGCGCTCGCGACCGGCGCGGCGTTCGCGGGCGTGCCGCTCCTCCTCGCGCCGGCCGGGGCGACGCCGCTCGGCGCGTACCGCCCCGCGTTCCTCGTCGCCGTCGTCATCGCGACGCTCGCGACGCTCCTCGTGTTGCCGGTGCGCGACCTGCACGGGCGCGACCGCGAGCGCCCGGTCCACCTCCTCCCCCGCTCCTCGGTGCGCCCGATCGCCACGTACAGCCTCGCCATCGGGCTCCTCGGGTTCGGCCTCGGCGTCGCGGTGCAGCTCATGCCGCTCTGGCTGAACCTCCGGTTCGGGTCCACGGAAGCGGACCTCGCGCCGTGGTACTCGCTCTCGCAGTTCATCTCGATCGCGAGCGTCGCGGTCGTGCCGTGGCTCGACCGCGCGTTCGGCGCCCACCGCAGCGTGCTCGGCATGCAGCTGATGTCGGGGACGATGCTCGCGCTCATCGTGATCGCGCCGGTCTTCACCGTGGCCACGTCGCTCTTCGTCGTGCGCAGCCTCCTCACGAACCTCTCGTGGCCGTTCCAGCAGTCGCTGCTCATGGGCGCCGTCGAGCCGCGCGAGCGCGCGTCGGCGGCCGGGATCGGCTTCGCCGTGTGGGGCCTCGCGAACGCGGTCGGCCCCGCGGTCGCCGGCGTCCTCCTCGCGACCGGCGTCCTCGCGCTGCCGGTCCTCGCGGGGGCGGTCGCCTATGCCGGGGCGGGCGTCGTGTTCGGCGTCGGCTTCGGGCGCATCAGGCGGGTCCCTTCCGCGGACGCGCCTGCGTCGCTGCCGGGATAGCGGCCGGACACCGTGGGTGCCGGTAGCCTGACGGGCCGTGGCGACCATCCGTCCGGATGAGCGGCGCCTCGAGGAGCCTCTCCTTACGGAGCTCGTGGGCGGGCTCGAGGGCTGGGCGAGCGATGGCACGCGGCTCGAGAAGACATTCGTCAGGAAGGGCTGGAAGAGCGCCGTGGCGTTCGTGAACGCCGTCGCCGACGCGGCGACGGCGGCCGATCACCATCCGGACATCCACCTCGAGGGCTACAAGCGGGTGCGCGTCGTCCTGACGACGCGCATCAGCAAGGGCATCAGCCAGGCGGACATCGGCCTCGCGAGCGCGATCGACCGGCTGGCGGGAGCCGTGACGTCGACAGGGCGCTGACGGTCGAGCCCCCTACCGGGACATCGCCCACGTCTCCAGCGCGATCGTCGGGAGCATCGCCGCCTGGTACGCATGGCGGGCCCACCGACGCACGGCGGGACCGATCACCCCCGTCCGCACCCTCATTCGGACGATCGGCCTGCTCCTCCTCGCCATCGCGACGCAGGGAGCCCTCGCGCTGCGCTAGTCAGGCACCGTGCCGCCTCGATCCTCCTCCTCGGGATGCGCGATCGCCTCTTCGATCGTGTCATAGGAGAAGCCGCGCGCCGCGAGGTACTGGTGGATCTTGCGCTTCCGCTCATGCTCTGCCATCGCCTGCCAGCGCGTGATCGGCCGGCGGATGACCTCGCGCGCGCGCTTCACCTCCGCATCGGGCTCGCGGTCGCCCATCGCGAGCTCGATCGACTCGCGTGACACGCCCTTCTCGAGGAGCTCGCTCATGATCGCGCGCTTCCCCTTCGGGCGGAACCGGTCGCGCTGCTCGATCCAGTAGCGCGCGAACGCCTCGTCGTCGATGTAGCGCTGCGCGCGCAGCCGGTCGATCCCCTTGTCGATCGCCGGGTCGTCGAAGCGCTTCGTCCGGAGGTGACGACGGATCTCGGCGACGCTGCGCGGACGCGGACCGAGGAAGCGGACGGCGGCGTCGTACGCGTCACCCGTCGCGGCTGCGGGCGGGCGGCGCCTCCCGAGCGTCGCTATTCGTCCCCTGCGGCCGCGATCGCGGCGTTGCCGGACCGCTCGCGGATCTTCCCCTCGACCTCGCCCGCGACGTCGGGGTGGTCGCGGAAGAACTGCTTCGCGTTCTCGCGTCCCTGGCCGAGGCGTGTCTCGCCGTGGTTCAGCCACGCGCCGTACTTGGACAGCACCCCGGTGGCGAGGCCCATGTCGATGAGCCCGCCCTCGCGCGAGATGCCCTCGGTGGCGAGGATCTCGATCTCGGCGATGCGGAACGGTGGCGCGACCTTGTTCTTGACCACCTTCACCTTGACCCGGCGGCCGATGACCTCGGTCCCGTTCTTGATCGGCTCGATCGGGCGCACGTCGAGGCGCTGGGACGCGTAGAACTTCAGCGCGCGGCCACCCGTCGTCGTCTCCGGATTCCCGAACAGGACCCCGATCTTCTCGCGCAGCTGGTTGATGAAGATGACGGTCGTCTTCGTCTTCGACACGGTCCCGGTGATCTTGCGCAGCGCCTGGCTCATGAGGCGCGCCTGGAGACCCATGTGCGCGTCGCCCATCTCGCCCTCGATCTCGGCCTTCGGCACGAGCGCGGCGACCGAGTCGATGACGACGAGGTCGACGGCACCGGACCGCACGAGCGTGTCCGCGATCTCGAGCGCCTGCTCGGCGTTGTCCGGCTGCGAGACGAGGAGCTCGTCGGTGTTCACTCCGCAGATGCGCGCCCAACCGGCGTCGAGCGCGTGCTCGGCGTCGATGAACGCCGCCGTCCCGCCCGCGCGCTGCACGCTCGCGGCGGTGCTCAGCGCCACGGTCGTCTTGCCCGAGGCCTCCGGACCGTAGATCTCGATGACGCGGCCGCGCGGGAGGCCGCCGACCCCGAGGGCGAGGTCGAGCGGGAGCGAGCCGGTGGAGATCACGTCGATGCGCTCGCCGGCGGTGCCGCCGAGCTTCATGATCGAGCCCTTCCCGAACTGCTTCTCGATCATGGAGATGGCCTGGTCGATCGCCTTGGACCGCTCCGTCACAGCCATGTCCAACTTCCTCTTTCAGACGTCGTCGCGAAAGCGCTCATTCGGCGTCGCCTTGCTCGAGGAAGCGTCGGCAAGGGTCCGCAAAAGGACCGCCTAGAAGTCGCGCTCTTTGCGCTTCGGCTTGATGACCTCGAACGTCATCGACTCCACCGGAGCGGTCGTCGTGCGCTTCTTCAGCTCCCTCTCGAGCTGCTCCTTGGACTTCTTCTTCTGCTTCTTGTCCTTCGGGCTACCGCCACCGCTCGGCATCGGGCACACCCCTTCCCTTTCGTGGCCGAACGATACCTCCCCGGCCCCTCCATATGATGCCGCCGATGCCGCGCAGCGCACGCGTCACGACGCGCACCGGGGACCGCGGCGACACGTCGCTGTTCGGCAAGGGCCGGGTACGCAAGACCGACCCGCGCATCGAGGCGCTCGGCGACCTCGACGAGACCCAGGCCGCCCTCGGGCTCGCGCGCGCGACGATGCGCGGGCGCGAGAAGGCGCTCGTCCTGGACCTCCAGCGCGGGCTCTACCTGGCGATGTCGGAGGTGGCGACGTCCCGCGCGCGCCTCGCGCGGCCGAGCGCGCGGATCGACGCGGACGCCGTCCGCGAGCTCGACGAGGCCGTCGAGCGCCTGCGCGCGAGGGCCGACGTGGCCGGCCGCTTCGTGATCCCGGGCGAGGATCCCGCGTCGGCGAGCCTCGACCTCGCGCGCACCGTCGCGCGGCGCGCGGAGCGGTCCGTCATCCGGCTCGTGGACGCGCGCGCGATCGCCGGCGAGCACCTCGTGCCGTGGCTGAACCGCCTCTCGGACGTCCTGTTCCTGCTCGCGCGCGTCGTGGAGGCGCGGCCGCGGGCCGCGAAGCGGGCCGCTACCTAAGCCAGGGGGGCGGCTCCCACTTGTCGGGCAGGACGGTGACCTTGACCGCCGTCTCGGCGGCCTGCTCGGCCACGGACTGGATCTGGTTGATGAGCATCGGCCCGTAGGGGCAGAACGGCGTCGTCAGCACCATCCGCACCTCCGCCTCCTCGGGGTCGTCGAGGCGGATCTCGCGGATGAGGTCGAGGTCGATGACCGACAGGCCGATCTCGGGGTCGAGCACGGCCTGCAGCGCGTTCAGGATCCGCTCCTGCTTCTCGGCATCGGCCTTCACCTTGTCCGCGCCGGAGGGCTCGGCGGCCTCGGTCCGCTGCGCTTCGTCCGTCATCCCGTCAGTTGTATCACCTGCGGCCGAGCCAACCGGCGAGGGCCAGGACGAGCGTCAGGACGACGCTCAGGACGATCGACGTCGCGATCGGGACGTAGACCGTCACTCGGTCGTCGCCGAGCCGGAGGTCGCCGGGCAGGCGCCCGAGGAACGGGACGCGGTCGGCGAACGTGAGCGCGAGCCCGATCGCCGCCATGACGAGGCCGGCGACGAGCAGCGCGCGTCCGATAGCGGTGACGTCCACGGCATCCATTCTCCGCGCGGCCGCGACGGGAAGGGCTCAGTCGGCCTGCGCCGTCGCCGTCGTCCGCATCGGGACGATCTTGTCCTCGAGGTCCTCCATCTTCATCCGGCCCTCGAAGACGACGCCGCGCTCGACCATGAGGGACGGCGTCGAGACGTCGCCCTTCACGCGCGCCGGCTTGTGCAGCTCGACCGACTGGCTCGCCTTGATGTTCCCGTTCACCTCGCCGTGGACGATGATCGTCCCGCACGAGACCTCCGCGGTCACCTTGGCGCTCTCGCCGACGATGAGCATGTCGTTCGTCGTGACCTCGCCGGTGAACGTGCCGTCGATGCGCACGGTCCCCTCGAACGAGAGCCTGCCGTCGAACTCCGATCCCTTGCCGAGGAGCGCGTTCAGCTCGCCGGTCCCCGAGCTCGCTGCCGGGGCCTTGTCCGTGTACCTGTCGATCATGAGATGACCTCCCTTGGCGGTCGTGTCCGTGCGCGTTCGCGGCCGCGCCGTCTCCGGCTCGGCCTTCGCGTCCGTCCCGAAGCGCCTCAGCACCGTCGCCTTCCCTCCGACCCCACCCGTGGACGCGGATGGTGATCCTACGCGCCTACTGACGCTCCCACAACGGCGGACCACCCGGCGGTGTCACGCCTAGGTGCCTGTAGGCGCGCTCCGTGGCCACCCGGCCCCGCGGCGTGCGCTGCAGGTACCCCTGCTGCAGGAGGTACGGCTCGAGCACGTCCTCGATCGTCTCGGCGTCCTCGCTCACCGCGGCGCCGAGCGTCTCGAGGCCGACCGGCCCGCCGCCGAACTTCCCGATGATCGCCTCGAGCAGGCGGCGGTCGTTCGCGTCGAGGCCGGCCTCGTCCACCTCGAGGGCGCCGAGCGCCTCGCGCGCGACGCGCAGCGAGATCTTCCCGTCGTGCAGCACCTGCGCGTGATCGCGCACGCGCTTCAGCCACCGGTTCGCGATGCGCGGGGTCCCGCGCGAGCGGACCGCGATCTCGCGCGCCGCGTCGGGGTCGATCTCGATGGCGAGGAGGCGCGCGGAGCGGCGGATGACGTCCTCGAGGTCCGCGGGCTCGAAGAGGTCGAGGCGGTACTGCGCGCCGAAGCGGTCGCGCAGCGGCGACGACAGGCGGCCGATGCGCGTCGTCGCGCCGACGAGCGTGAAGCGCGGCAGCGGGAGGCGGAGCGTCCGGGCCCCGGGGCCTTTCCCGAGGACGATGTCGAGGTGGTAGTCCTCCATCGCCGGGTACAGCACCTCCTCGACGACGCGCGGCAGCCGGTGGATCTCGTCGATGAAGAGGACGGTGCCCGGGTCGAGGTTCGTGAGGATCGCCGCGAGGTCGCCCGCGCGCTCGATCGCCGGACCGCTCGTCACGCGGATCGGCACGGCGAGCTCCGCCGCGATGACGTGCGCGAGCGACGTCTTCCCCACCCCCGGCGGGCCGTACAGCGCGACGTGCTCGAGCGCCTCGGAGCGGCGGCGCGCGGCCTCGATGAGGATGCGCAGCTGCTCCTTCGTCTTCCGCTGGTCGATGTACTCGTCGTCCGCGAGGCGGCGCGGGCGCAGGGTCTGCTCGAGGGAGCGGTCGTCGTCACGGGCCTGGGCCGCGACGGCGCGGGCTTCGGTCATGCGGTCTTCGACCGCTCCGCGCCGACGAGCGCGACGACGCGCGCGGCGGCATCCGCCGCGCGGACGTTGTCCACCTCGACCCGGTCGCGCCGCTTCACCTCGACGGTCCCGGCCTTCATCCCGCGGGCGCTCACGGTGACGCGGAAGGGGATCCCGATGAGGTCCGAGTCCGCGAACTTCACGCCGGCGGACTCGCCGCGGTCGTCGTACAGCACCTCGACGCCCCCGGCCTCGAGGTCCGCGACGAGGCGCTCGGCGGCCTCGCGAACGGCGGCGTCCTTCATCGGGAGGGCGATGACGTGCGCCTCGAAGGGCGCGACGCTCATCGGCCAGACGATGCCGCGGTCATCGCGGTGCGTCTCGATGATCGTCTGGACGGCGCGGCCGACCCCGATGCCGTAGGAGCCGAACATGAGCGGCTTGCGCGAGCCATCCTCGGCGAGGTACGTCGCGCCCATCTTGTCGGCGTAGTAGGGGCCGAGCTTGAAGATGTTCCCCACCTCGATGCCGCGCGCGATGCGCAGCGCGCCGCCGCACTTCGGGCAGAGGTCGCCGTCCCGCACGTCATGGACGTCGGCCCGCTCCCCCTGGAAGTCCCGCCCCGGGACGACCCGGTCGAGGTGCGCGTCGCGGGCGTTCGCGCCGGCGAGGTACGGCCGCTCTTCCACCGAGGTGTCCACCACGATCCGGGCGCGCAGGCCGACCGGACCGACGAACCCGGCGACCCCGCCGGCCGCCGCGAAGTCGGCCTCGCCGGCGAACCGCACCTCCGGGACGTCCAGGAGCTTGCGCAGCTTCGCCTCGTTCGCCTCCCGGTCGCCCGGGAGGACGACGGCGACGACGCCGTCCCCGGCGCGCAGGAGGACGGTCTTCAGGAAGGCCGCGGCCGGCCGGCCGAGGCTCGCCTGCAGCTGCTCGATCGTCGTGAGCCCCGGCGTCTCGATCCGCGCGGGCGGGCCGCCAGCGGGCACCGCGGCGCCGGGCGCGGCCGCGCTGGTGGCCTTCTCCATGTTCGCGCGGTAGTCGCACGAGCCGCAGATGACGATGCGGTCCTCGCCGACCTCCGTGAGGACCTGGAACTCGTGGGCGACGTCACCGCCCATGTTGCCGGTGTCGGACTCCACGGAGATCGCGTCGAGCCCCATGCGCGCGAACGTCCGCTCGTACGCGCCGTACTCCGCCCAGTACGAGCGGTCGAGCCCCTCCCAGTCCCTGTCGATCGAATACGCGTCCTTCATGACGAACTCGCGCACGCGGAGGAGACCGGCGCGCGGGCGCGCCTCGTCGCGGCCCTTCTCCTGGAAGTGGTACACGATCGCCGGCATCTGGCGGTACGACTGGATCTCGTTCCGGGCGTGATGCATGACGAGCTCTTCGTGCGTGTACGCGATCATGTACTCGTGCCCGCCGTGGTCCTTCGTGCGGAACGCGACGGGCTCGAGCGTGTCCCAGCGGCCGGTCTCGCGCCAGTACTCCGCCGGCGTGATGACCGGGAGGCGGACCTCCTGCGCGCCGATGCGGTCCTGCTCCTCGCGGATGATCCGCTCGACCTTGCGCGCGACGCGGAAGCCGAGCGGCAGCCAGGTGTAGAGACCCGCGGCGAGCGGGCGCGCGATCGCGGCGCGCAGCATGAGCTGGTGACCCGGCGTCTGCGCTTCCGCGGGCGCCTCGCGAAGGGTGCGGCCGAACAGCTGGGACTGCTTCACGCGGATCAGCCTAGAGCGCTGCCGCGAGCGTGCTCCAGACCCTCTTCTGCACCTCGGGCTGCGCCTTCACCGTCGGCTCGACGCGGCGCGCGATGACGTCGTTCTGGCTCATGAGCAGGAACGAGAGGGACCGCACCATCTCGAGCGCCTCGCCGCGAGCCTCGATGTCGTTCCAGCGGAGGATCTCCGCGTGGCCGCGCGTGAGGCGCTGGTGGATGCGGTCCAGACGGATGTAGTCGTCGCCCTCGGGCCAGCGCTGCTTGCCGATATCGATGCCCATGAGGAACGCGACGTCCATGAGCCCGGCGTCCCGGAAGTCGTTCCCGCGGAACTCGTTCAACGTCCGGCGCGGGTCGAGGTCGGTCGCGGCCGGTCCCCACGGCCGCCCGTAGAAGCGCGCGTGCGCGACGAGCCCGCCGAAGTGGTTGTCGACGAACTCGGCGGCGACGGCGTTCCATCCCGTGACGTCGGCACCGTCGAACGTGCATCCCTCGAAGCGGGACGCGCCCGGGTCGATACCGCTCAGGTCCGCGCCGTCGAAGCGGCACTCGCGGAACGTGTTGCGCTGCCGCGCCTTGAAGAGCGGGAGGAGGCGGCGGTCGAGCGTCGCCTTGCGGAAGTCGCAGCGCACGAAGGTGCAGCCGCTCGGCGCGAGGCGCTCGAACGCGGCGCGCGAGAAGTCGACGTCGGCCACGGTCGCCCGCTGGAGCAGGACGAGCCCGGGCAGGGTGGTGGGCGCTTCCGCCATCGTCACCGGCGAATGGATGTTAGGCGCGCTGGCCGGCGGGGACGGACCTGCCCGGTGTCAGTTGGCCCTCGTGGCTGAGCTTGGGCGCCTTGTCCGAATACGGCTCGAGGCCGTTCTCGACGAGGATCTTGTCCACCTCGGCCATGAGGGCGTCGAGGAGTTCGGCCTCCGGATGCACGCCGACGACCTTGCCCCTGCGGAAGATGGCGCCCTTCCCCACCCCTCCCGCGATCCCGACGTCGGCGTCCTTCGCCTCGCCGGGCCCGTTCACCTCGCAGCCCATGACCGCCACCTTCATCGGGCGCGGAAGGGCCCGAAGGCGCTCCTCGGCCACCTTCGCGAGCGGGATGAGGTCGATGTCGGCGCGGCCGCACGAGGGGCAGGCGACGAGCGTGAGGCCCTGGTCGCGAAGGCCGAGCGACTTCAGGATGTCGAACCCGGCCTTCACCTCCATGACGGGGTCCTCCGAGAGCGACACGCGGATGGTGTCGCCGATCCCCTCGTAGAGGAGGACGCTCATCCCCGCGGTCGAGCGGATCGACCCGGAGAGGAGCGTTCCAGCCTCGGTGACGCCGAGGTGGAGCGGGTACGGCACGAGCTTCGCGAGCCGGCGGTACGCGGCGATCATCGTCGGCACGTCGAACGCCTTCACGCTGACGACGATGTCGTCGAAGTCGAGGGCCTCGAGGATCCCGATCTCGCTCATCGCGAGGTCGACCATGCGCTGCGCCTCGTCGCGCGTGTCGTCGGCCGCACGGTCGCCGATGGACCCGTGGTTCACGCCGATGCGGATGGGTGTGCCGCGCTCCTTCGCCCTCCGCACGACCTCGCGCACGCCGTCCTTGTTGTGGATGTTCCCGGGGTTGAGGCGGAGCTTGTGCACGCCGCTGTCGAGCGCCGCGAGCGCGAGCTTCCAGTCGAAGTGGATGTCCGCGACGACCGGCAGGATGCTCCGCCGCACGAGCTCGGGGAGCGCCTCCGCGGCCCGCTTGTCCGGTACCGCGACGCGGACGATCTCGCACCCCGCCTCCTGAAGGCGGTCGATCTGGGCGATGGTGGCGGGGATGTCGTGCGTGAGCGTCGTGCACATCGACTGGACGCGCACCGGCGCGTCGCCGCCGACCGACGTGCCGCCCACGTACACGCGCTTGCTCGCCCGGCGCGGCCGCGGGCCGGCGCGCTCCGAGGGCGGGGTGAGGTCGACCTTCAGCGGAGCGGCGTCCACGCCCCAAGCGTATGCGCTCACAGGTGAGACGGGCCGTTCGCCCGCTAGGCGCTCGCTCCCGTGTAGGCGCGCAGGCCGCGCTTCCAGAACCAGCGCGAGAAGAGCCACGCGAGCAGGGTCGCGCCGGCGATCAAGGCCATCGTCTGCGCGTCCACCTGCCCCGCGACCGCCTTCGCCGGGACGGTGACGGCGATGCCGATCGGGATGACCGTCGACATCGTCAGGCGCAGCCAGCCGGGGTAGATGTCGATCGGGAAGCGACCGGCGTCGATGAACGCCCAGAAGATGGCGAGGATGTTGTCCACCTTCACGAACCAGAAGGCGAGCGTGCTGAGGGCGAGCAGGAGCGCGTAGATGAGGACGAAGCCGCAGGCGAGGGTGAGCGCGAAGGCGAGCGCCGCGCCGAGCGTCACCACCGTGGCGAGCTGCGAGAGGCCGAAGACCGTGACGCCGAGGCCCATGAGCACCTGCACCACCTGGACCGTCTGGAAGTGCCGGAAGCTCACCATGAACTGGCTGCTCACCGGCTTCAGGAGGATGAAGTCGAGCGTGCCGTCGCGCACCCCCTCCATGAACTTCTGGAAGGAGGGCTGCATGACGAGCTCCTCCGCGCCCTGGACCACGTAGTACACGCCGAGCAGGACGATCATCTGCGGCAGCGTCCAGCCGTTCATCACGGTCGTGTACGAGAACAGGATGAGGACGGCCGCGACGCTCGTCCCCGCCACGACGATCATCTGCATGATCTCGAGCAGGAGGTTGACGCGGTACTCGAGCGCGAACTGCAGCTCGGTGCGCACGAACAGGCGGAGGAGGCCGAGGTAGCGCGTCATCAGGCGCCGACCGCCGAGTACTGGCGCAGGCCGGCGTTCCACACGACCCGGTAGAGGACGATCCCGATCGCGAGCCAGACGACCTGCCCGCCGATCATGAGGAGCGCCGTCGTGACGTCGACGCCGCCGCGGAGGATCTCGGTGGGCACGCCGAGCATGTACCCGAACGGGAGGATGAGCGCGGCGACGAGGAGCGGCGCGGGCAGCAGGAGGAGCGGCGCGACCTGGCCGGAGAAGATGAACGCCGTGCGCTGGTAGAGCGTGACGATGGCGTGCACGCGCGTCGTCCAGAAGACGGCGCTCGCGAAGACCCAGCCGAACGTGAAGGTGAGCCCCGCCGCGAGGACGACGCTCACCGTCCCGAGCGCGAGGTGCGCGGGCGTGGCGGCGAAGCGCGCGTCGAACGTGATCGCGACCGCGACCGCCACGGGCACGACGGCGACCGAGGTCATGAGCTTCCACAAGCCGTTGTTCACGATCGAGTAGTTGATCGGGTGCAGGGGGCGCAGGAGCTTCGGCGAGAGCGAGCCCCTCCGGACCTCCCACTCGAACTCGAAGAAGTCCCACGCCGCGGTCAAGTGCGTCACGAGGATGGCGATCGCGAAGTAGCCGCCGAGGTCCGCCCGCGAGAACGAGCCGAGCCGTCCGCCCTGCGACTCCGCCACGGCCACCCACGCGGCGAGGAAGATGATCGGCCTGATGAAGGAGAACAGGGCGTAGAGGAAGAGGCTCACCCGGTACGCCGAGAGCACCTGGATGCTCTGGGTGATGAGCGCGCGGTAGACGCGGATCACGCCGTGGCCGCTTCGGGCATGCGCTCCCCCGCGAACACGCGGTCGATGACCTCCTCGATGGGCGGGTCCTCGACCGAGATGTCGGCGAGCGCGGCGCCGAGGTCGCGCACGATGCGCGCCGTGCGCTCGGGCGCGTGCTCGCGCGGGACCTGGAGGCGCACGCTCGCGACGTCGCGCGACACGACGGTGCCGAGCTCGTCGAGGAAGGCGCTCGGCGCGCTCTCGCGCAGCGCGACCGTGATGACCTTGTACGGCGCCATGCGCTGGGCGAGCTCGCCGAGCTCGCCGTCGTACAGCAGGCGGCCGTGGTGGATGACGATGACCCGCCGGCACAGCGCGACGACGTCGTCCATGTAGTGGCTCGTGAGCAGGATCGTCGTCCCCGCCCGACGGTTGTGCTCGGCGACGAAGCGCCGGATGCGCGCCTGCATCGAGACGTCCAGCCCGAGCGTGGGTTCGTCGAGGAACGCGACGCGCGGCGAGTGCACCAGCCCCGCGGCGAACTCCACCTTCATCCGCTCGCCGAGGCTGAGGTTGCGCACGGGCTTGTGGAGGAGCGGTCCGAGGTCGAGCAGGTCGGTGAGCTCGCCGAGCGTGGCGCGATAGCGCTCCTCGGAGATCCGGTAGATCTCCTGGAGCACCCGCAGCGAATCGGCCGCGGCGATGTCCCATACGAGCTGCGTCCGGTTCCCCATGAGGAGGGTGATCTGCCGCAGGAAGTCGCCTTCCCGCTTCCACGGGACGTGGCCGACGACGCGCGCCTCGCCCGCGGTCGGGTACAGCAGCCCCGACAGCATCTTCAGCGTCGTCGTCTTTCCCGCGCCGTTCGGGCCGAGGAACCCGACGACCTCACCCGCCGCGATGCGGAACGACGCGTCCGTGACGGCGGGGATGTCCTTGAACGTCCGCCTGAATAGGGAGCGCACCGTCGCGCCGAGCCCCTCCTGCCGCTCGTGGACGCGGTAGACCTTCGTGAGCCCGCTGACCTCGATGACCGCGTCGCTCATCGGAGCGACTCTAGCCCCCGATCAACCGCCTGATGTCAGCGATGCTCACCGCGACGAGGAGGCCGAGGAGCAGGACGAAGCCGACCGCGTGGACTGCGGCCTCGACCTGCGGTGACGGGCGTTTGCGGAAGATCCCGCCGATGAGGACGAAGAGGAGGCGGCCGCCGTCGAGCGCGGGGAACGGGATGATGTTCAGGACGGCGAGGTTGATGGAGAGCACGCCGACGAGGCGCAGGACCGCGGCGAAGCCGAAGCGGCTCACCTCCCCCGTGACGCGGAGGATCTCGATGGGCCCGCCGACCTGCGGCTGCGCGTCGGACGGCGCCTCGGCGGCGCCGCCGAGGAGCTGCCCGGGCAGCGCGGCGATCTGCTGCACGACGTCGCCGGTGAGCGCCCACGCGTGGCCGAACGCCTGCGGCAGGCCGCCGGTCATCGGCGCCGTGGCGTCGACGAGCACGATCCCGAGGGGCCCCTCGCCCTCC
>Ga0194121_10004423_pt1 | contig 20389 bp, 27 predicted proteins | sample TA2MahCa50mmetaG_FD_148609 | JGI IMG/M metagenome (GOLD analysis project Ga0194121, IMG submission 148609) | Freshwater microbial communities from Lake Tanganyika, Tanzania - TA2015020 Mahale Deep Cast 50m | ecosystem: Environmental > Aquatic > Freshwater > Lake | place: Tanzania: Lake...
ATCAAAGTTTTGCAAAGTACCTAAAGGGTTCAGATTCAAAACTAAAACCGGTCGGTATTTTTAAATGGATCCATAATGGTGTTAAAATTTTCTCTACTTGGGATGGAATGCATCGTTGTTGGTTGTCTAAAAAAATAAATGAAAAAAATCCAAATTTAAATCTACGTCTATCCGGATATATTGTTGAAAATGTCAATTAATTCACCTTTTCCATTTAAAACTTTCAAAAGCCTTTATTAAATTACTATACTGTATATCAACTTTACTCGATATCAGTCTATTTTGCTTATGATACTAAAGAAGATTATTGAGATTATTCTTAGTACTGCCGCATTTGTATCTGAAGTAATATCAAAGGTCTCTGGTCCCAAAAAGGAGACTAAGCTTGAAGTGTCAGCTGACCTTGAAAAAATGTCAGAGCTTTTAGAAAAAGTTGCAAATTCTATACAAGCTAGTCAATATCCCCATGGCTCGTGCTAAATGCTACATGACTTAGCTGACCAATTTATTTCAAAAATCGGACCATATCTGGACCCAGAAATTGTCCAAAAACTATCGGCTGACCGGTATGAAGCTGCAAACGCAGAAAGACTTTTTGCAGAAAAAACTGATGCAACTACTGAAAAAATAAAAATTGCAGCTGGCTGATTCCTTGCAGCTTCTCTTTTAGTAAAATATTTATAGAACCGAATTCCAATCATTAGTATAAAAGCTAAAGACTTTCAACATGTATTACTTAGCCAAACTTCGCTTTGAGTCAGAAGGAGATAACGGCAAAATCAAGAAAATTAGAGAACAGTATTTAGTAGAAGCTGGCTCGGTTGGCGAAGCTGAGGAAAAATTATTAAAAAGATTTGGTAACGGCGTTTCTCCATGTCAATTGGAAGCAGTTCAAGAATCTAAAATACTTGGTCTAATTGAATAGACCGGTGGGTACCTGGGCTCCCCAATAATAAGTAGCTCAACCAAGTAAAAACCTTTCGGTGGTACAAGGTAACCGTGCAAAAAACATGGCTAGCAAAACTAAAGCCGCAAGCAAACCCGTTTACACAACGGTCGCGAAAAACATCCAAAAGATTATTTCGCCGACCGGCAGGGTTTCTTACAGAGTAAGAGTTGGTATGAATGGTGAAGTCTACACCAAATCTGCGTCTTCTCTTAAACAAGCTAAACAATTTAAAGCTGAGCTGGTTTGATCTAATTTAGTTTTAAAGAAAAAGGGAGCTAATTAGCTCCCTTTTTTATTATATCAGTAATTTATTAGATTTTATGGGGCTTCAGTTGATTCGCCATGCTTCTTTTCGATAATATTGATAATCTCAGTGTCGTGGACTTCCTGTTCTACTAACTTGTATGCTTCGTCTATAATTCTCATAGACTCTGCGCTGCCGATCATTGCATCAATCTTTCTATTAAAAAAGTTCCTGACTCCAGTTCTGCGAAACATGTCTAACAAAGCAGTAGGTTCTGGTACAAAATACTTGTTAAAGCCCATATTAGTTTATTTTAAGGTAATCGTAAATTCCTTTAACTTCACTATTGAACGCTTTACCGACAGAGCCAGCTTCTATTACTGCTTGGTAAACATAATGCGGCACACCTAAATATTCATAGATTGTGCCTGTCTTAAATTTTACTAGTAATTTGCCAGTTGCCTCGTCGTATCCGAGTGCTTCAATTGTTGTGGAATTTACCGGATTCATGCTCATAGCAAACTATTATACTCAAATTAAGATCGGTTGGTTTAATACTTATGCCATTTATCTTAAAATTTATTGCAGTTATGATAAAGCAGAGTCAAATAAATAATTCTGAAAAGGTTTAAAAAATTTTTATTACTATGAAGAATATTCAAGCTCAATACCACGACCTGTACGAATACGGTGAAGATTCAGGCAGACAAGATATGCATTGGGGAATGTATAATCGGCAGTAGCAGAGTATATAAAAGACAGTGATATTATTCAGGAAGTAGCAAATCACTATATGAGAAATGACGACTGGTGGGAGGATTTATACTATAATATCAATGATCTCAGAGATAAAGGGAAAGGCTTAAAAGAATCCAAAAAATCGATTGGGGTTTACGGCCTTATAAAAAGCTTCGATGAATTTAACGTAAATGAATAGGCTGGCTAGTAGGTTCGACCGATATAGTGAGGTCAGCCTTTTTTAAAAAAGAATTAAAGTCAGCAATGTAATAGTTGACAAAAGTGTTTCGAACAATATCTTTTAGTTTAATGTAAACTTGACCACTTGAAGTTAAGTATGTATCGACTATTTTAAATTGAGTGCCTAACTTATCTGTTAGTGTAAATTCAGTCAATTGTTTTGCGTCTCTCATCTCTTGAAAAATAAAAGTATAACGTAAAGAATAGGATTGAAATGAAATAAAATACGATGTCGGTTATCCAATATGAGCCTGTCCATTTCATCACAAGTGCGAACAGCACATCGAAGCCTAGTGGATTGAAGAAAGTTGCCAGTATTAAAAAACTGATCGTAACTATCTTCTTCGGTTTGTTCTTCAATTCGATTAGGCTCACTGTCCATATTTTTACTATTTTTCATGAATGATTTAGAATCAAGATCATGGAACATTACTTCGGTCTTATTTATTACCTTACCACTTTGGTGTCTCTCCGATCTGATCCAATGCGCAATGAAATCCAGAAAGTCTGGTTTTTGCTTCTAAAAAACATCCGCATATTTTACAACGAATTAGTAACGACTCAAAGTGTTCGCATTCTTTACATAGGTTCATTCTAGATTGCTGAACTTCTTTTGAAACAAATACCCTTGATATAATTGATGTTTGTGTAGTCGGTTGGGCAGCTGGTTGATTTTTCGACTTTGCGCCGCAACCGCAGCCTCCCAATTGTGAAATATTTTCTGTGCTCATAGTATTATTTAATCAGCTTTTTATTAATTGCGAATTGTCCGTGAACTGCAGATATGAAGTACGTAGAGTTTCGCAATTTTTAAGATACTGTAATACTGCTAAGTCTTTGCCTTTTGTTTCAAAGGTCTTTTTTATCATACCACGATTAGCTGATATTTTCTTATCAGTTAGCGATAGATTAATGCAACAGTAGCCGAGTCTTGCTTTATTATTCATTTAGTTATTATACTATTTTGAGTAGTTATTTGTCGCCGCTCGAATAACTCTAACCACGTCTACTGCATCATCTACTGCATCATGAGTAATTTCTCCAGATAAGTTTGCTCTATTTAGACAAGTATTTAAATTAGGTAACGCCTCATCCACGGTCCAGTCCATAAATAAAATAGCTGGATCCATAATCCGCTGTCTCATTTGGATTTTTGAGGTCCATGTTGGCAATTTGACTAAAAAATTTTTATCAAACGATGCAAAATTCTTTCCAGCAGCATTAATCGTAACCGCGCCTGTCTCGGATTGTGGAAAGCCATTTGCAATTAGCCACATATTAAACGAGGCAGCTACTGTTCCAGCTGGTAATATATTATGTGACTTTCTATAATCTAATCGGTCGTCCCTTTTGAGGCTCTCCATGTCACCCAATTTCTTTAATAAATTGGAATTTAACCACAATGCATAGGGTGACCCAGTATATGACTGGTGCTCAACTATGCAGTTAAATCGAGGCAATTTATCAAGATCCACAACATTATTTGTGTCTTCAATTACTGCGCCTACTTGTAAAACTTGGCAGGTTTCTGGATCCAATCCAGTTGTTTCAATGTCAATCGATACGTACTTCATAATTTAATCCATTTATTTCCAGTTGTCAATCTAAATGAGCCGATGTGTTTAAGCTTCCATTCAGCTGGTGAAATTATTGATAAAAAAGGTTCTCCAGTTTTTCCAACATAAAGATGATAAGTTTCTCCAATTATTGGTTCATACGCAAATTTTGCGCTATAGACAAGCTCATTCCATTTATACTCTTCTATGAGTCTAAAGTATTCCTCCTTTAACTCATTGAATTTTACTTCAAGCTGTCGATTTACCTTATCAACTCCTTGCAGTTTCCAATCAGAAATATTGTCCGGTTTAATCGATGGGGCACCTACATTACTTGCATAGGCTAAGAGCCCAGGATTATCCATAATATCGTCTAGTTTCTTTTTCATTAGTTAGAATGGAAAGTCGTTGTCCAAGTCAAAGTCATCTCTAATAGCTTGTTTACCAATTTCTAAAGAGGTGTCGGTAGCTAGGATTGTTTGAGGTTTATTATTAGATACAACTTTTTTATAAGCTTCAATTAGTGTTTTTAAGAATATATCACCGGTATCTGATGTCCAACTGCTACCTTCTTTCTTTTGATAAGTTTCTGGATTATCTGATGTATTATACGTATGTATAGATTTTTCTAAAAATTCTATACCACCTCTTTTAGTTATTTCGTCTACTAAAAATGGGTATTGTCTTAGTTTAGCTTCTTCTAAATCTGTTATAAGTTTAATATTTTCAGGCGTAGCACCTCCTTCTTTTCTAAGGCTGAAATAAGCTTCTTCTACGTCTTTATAAGTTTTACCACCAAATATAATTCCCTTGTCTAATTGTTTATATATGCCAACAAGTTTTCCTTTAGAACTAGAAGTTCCCCCTCTAGGATTATAATGAGTAGGATTTGTAAGTGCTGCACCGAATGGGTCATTAGAACCACTAAATATGTTTATACCTTTAACTGTACTTACAGTAGGTTGAGCAGAGCTATTTGACTTTGGCGTGTTTTTCTTTGGGCCAGTATCGATTTCTCCAAAGAAATCATCGTCATCAAAGCCATATCCCATATCGGCAGTCGGTTCGGTTAACTGGATTCGACCTTTTCCAACTATTCGCCAGGCTTCAAGAGTATTAAAATACTTAACTGTGCCTGAATTATCGACCCAATCTCTGCCTTTTACATTAAATGATACAGTTACAGTGTCGCCAATACTATATGAGTCTATCATATCGCACTTGTCTTGTACCAGTTGTAATACGACTTTCTGAGAGTATTTTTCAGTAGTTTCAATTACAAATTCTCTCTTTGTAAATCCCTTGCTGAATGTTTGGGCAGAAAAAACATTAATGAGTATTCCAGTTATTTCGTAGTTCATAGTTAAAAATTCGAATCAGTTATTTTAATATCAAAGTCTGAAAAGCCTTCAAATAAATCTTTGTCGGCCTGTAAACGGGCTTCAACTGAATGACCGGGCATTACCCTAGATTCAAGCCTTTGTTTTCGAATTGATTCATCTATGTCAAAATATATGATGAAGCTATTATCTCGATCCTTTGGCTTAATGTTGGCAATTCCGCTAGGCGTCATAATAAAGACATCATCTTCATAGAATTGTTTATTTGATGTACCGTACGTCCACCCATTAAAATCAATTGATTCATAAAATTCACTATTGCCTTTCATTGCCTGACACTGCTTCTGACTTAAAAAAAAGTAATCCTCTCCGTCTACTTCTCCAGGCCTAGGTGGTCTAGTCGTATAGCTGACTGCGTATTTAAAACCTTTTTCCTCTAGTAATTTTCTCATATGGTCCTTGCCTGAAGCACCTGGCCCCGCCAATATTATTCGTTTATGCATGCCTTCTTCTATCAATCTCAATTAACAAGTTCTAGTCTCTCCATGAAGAACTTTAAACACTGGAAACCTTAGAGAATATTCGCCGTGCTGATCTTGGGTTTCTTCAAAATACTGAACAGTAATTGTTTTGCCCAATAATTCACCTGGATTATCTTTAAAAAATCTACGCTGTTCCAATGAAAAACCTGAGCCGACTTGTACTCGATTGCCTCGATGTTCGACTATTGCGTTCTTTAACATAAGCTCTTCGACCTCTGCTCCATTTACAATAATCCGCTGTACTGCTGTTTCAATATCGATGACTTTATATTCAGAATCATGCATTTCTTTAATCTTTAGAATCTCATTAGACCTTTTTCCAAGATATGTTGAATCTTTTCTTAACATTAAGCCTTCCCAGCCCTCTTCTCTAACTGTTACCATTAGTGACAAGATATCTTCTTGCTTTTTTACTACAATTTGGTCTAAGTTCGCGGCATGCTTTAATTTCGTAAAAGCCAATGTTGTCATTAACCGATCATTTCTAGTCGAAAAAGTTTCAGTAGATTCACCTGCCAAAAAATCATTAACTGTTAACATGTCAAATGCCAAATACATTGGATTTTGAATAGTATGGTCTTTTTTATTGATCTCCTTAATAAGTCCTTGGAAATCTTCTTTTCCTTTTTTGTTGACAAGGCATATTTCTCCATCGATCACAGTATTGACTAAATTAAGTTTTTCTAAATCGGCTGCTAATACTGAAAGAGTCAAGAATTCATTGCCGGCTCGCGAATAAAACTTTACGTTACCGTCCTCATTAAATATCGAAATACAGCGGATTCCATCAAGTTTACGGCTTATAAACCAAGTATCTTTATCAAAATCAACTTTTTTCTTTGTTTTTTCATCATATGGTAAGGCAAGAGCAACATCAAAGGTTGGAATAGTCCCAGGCAATACCGAATTAATCAGCGTCGTTGTGGCCCTAGTTTTTAAATTTCGATCAATCACATCATAGATGATTTCTGCGTGAGCCTGATTCTTATTAATGAATCCATTAACAGCAGCAATTGCATGATTGCCAGTGATTCTACGTTCATTCAGATCATCAAGCATTTGGAATAGTGTATCATAGCAATCAAATACTAAGTCTGCGTGCTTTTTTAAGTTGTCAGAGGTTACGTAATACTTCTTAAATGGATGATATGTGTAGTTTAAAATTTGTCTAAAGTATTGAGAATCATATCTTTTAATAATTTCCTTCTTATCGTTTGTCGATGAAGTTGCCTTCATTTTTTCTATAAATTGCGAAATTTTTTCAAAATTGTCCATTGTATTATTATTATCAGACTAATATACAAAAAAATAGGGCAGATAGTCTGCCCTGCGCTAACAAAACTTTAAATTTTATTACTAGTCATCTGATTCAGATTCAGTAGAACTTGTTGCTTTGGCCGCATTTTCTAAAGCACTAATTTGTGAATCGAGGTCGCGCATAATGCTAATTACTTGCTGTAACGCAACGGCTACTTTAAAAATCTTCTGTGCCGGCCCAATTCCAGAGCCTTCGTATCGATTAATTAATACAGCCAGTGCCTCAACAGTTGCAGCGGTCAATTTAACTGTGCGAGCTTCTGAAGATTTTGGAGCATTTTGAATTGCTGCGTCTATTCCTAAATACGCATTAATTAGCATAAATGCATCATTTGGGCCCTTAAACGAAAATTTAGAATTAAATGAATTCTTTAGCCATTTTAAATCTTCGGTGTCAATATTAACATCAAAGAGACCGGTTCTTAATTCAATTAACTGATCGAGTTCAGATTTTGGTTCCTGCTGTAGACCTTCGTCGACAGTTGCCTCAGCTTGTAAAGTTTCTTCTTGGAGAACTGGATTCTCTAATGTACTGTCCATATTTTAATAATGATTTATAAAATTTTACTAAGACCCAATAAAAAGGTTTAAGATTTCACTCTATCTAGAATAATTAATTGAGAATACACCATTTTGTCGTAGGCTTTCTCTATTTCGACAAAACCTGCCCAATCAATCTCCGTCAATTGTAGCTGCGATTTAGGAACTCTATCTGAAGTCAGCCCTACTTCGGCTGGGTCAGAAATTCGGCAAATTGCATAATGAATAACGCCAACTGGCTTTTGGCCGCTATATACTGTTACTGAATGAATTGTTGGTTCAATTTGACTAGCGGTTAACAGAATTCCGGTTTCCTCAAATGTTTCCCGTAATGCTGCCTCAAGTTCAGTTTCTCCATCTTTTATCGAGCCCTTTGGAATTCCAACTGTTCTTTTCTGCCAGCTTGCCCCAGTCGGATGAACTAGTAGGATCTTTGTTCCCCAAACAAGTGCAATGCCAGCTGATCCGAATTTAGAGCGATTTTTCTCAACAATAAAGTTTTCAAAATTTTCAATCATCGGATTTTCCGTATTTACTTTGAATGTACTTTGCCTTTTTTATTTGATTTCTTCGTTTAACACTTGGCTTAACAAATTCCTTACGGCAACGAAGCTCGTTAACAGTTCCAATTTTATCGCCCTTTCTTTTGTAGGCTTTTAATGCTTGATCTAAATTTTTAAACTTCGAAACGTCTACTATAATCATATATTATATTTTATCAATTTTTTTATTACGGTTCTCTCTAAACAAAACTAGAGAGATCGCTCTCTCTAGTCAGTTTATAAATTTTTAATTACTTTTTAAGCCTGGTCTCCAGCACCCGATTCGGGAGTAGCAGCTCCTTTTTTCATATCTACAGAAATCTTAGCGACCTCATCAGCTAGCGGTCCGGATCCAGTAATTCCGGCCCAATAGCCATTAACTAATTTCCGCAGGTCTCCACCCAATTCTGAAGAAACGCAATACTCATAGAATGATCCTTTATCTGAGAAGTTTTTCTCCCAAATTCTTAATACTACTTGTACTGTTTGTCTATCTAATGCTAGGATCATAAATGCAATCTGAAATTCGTCAGCCGAATCGGTGTATCCTTTAGCAAGCTCTCTAATTTGTACACAGTATGCGAATGCTGCGCTTTCTGGATCAAGTTGCTGACCTCCAGAATTTACGTTAGTATCTACGTCAGACGTAGCTGAGCTAATTCCTCCAGCAGCTGCTAAACCGCCTCCTGTAGCAGCACCAATAGTGCCGCCTGTCCTGGCTGTATTACCAGCAGCGGTAATTGCTGAAAATCCGCTTTGTGCTAGAGGTCTGTTAACTGCACCAGCCGATAGAGCGCCGACGTTTGCGCTTCCTGGAATTCCAACACCGGTTGCATTGCCAGCAAGGCCTGATCTAAATGCTTTACTCGCACCGGTAATTTTATTAACTGCACCAGCTGCTCTAATTGCTCTAGCTCCAGTCAATAGGCCTCTTGCAGCTGAGAATGCTCCAAATGTTACCATGCCAAGCGCAACGTCAAAGACTAATGATTGTAAAAAGTCAACGCCTAATGCTGTACGAATATCACCATCTGTAAGTTCTTGTCCGTACAGCGCTCTAGCAAAAGCATCGGGGCTTCCGGAGAACTCTCCGTCCAGGGCTTCGTACATTCCTTCCCGGTATAATGCTGTGTATGTAGTATTTAATGCATCAAATACAGCTTTTGGATCAGCATTATTTTCGGCAGCAGTTTTATGAATTGCTCCAGCGAGTGCCGCTAGTTTATCTTCGTCAGTTCCAAAGGTAAGTCCAAAGATTGAAGAACCTTCAACGCCTTTACGGAATTGAATAGCTAGGTAATTCATATCAAGACCCTGGATTAAAATTTTAGTACCATCTTCGTCAAACCATACTGCAAAGTTTCCGTTTGGATCTTTTTGGCGATTTACACTGACTTCATAGTCAATTGTTCCATCTTTAAATTTTAAAGGCCTGGTATTAAGGTTTGCATCGGTGCTTAAAATGAATGGCTCTAGCTGATTAATGATTGAATCATATTCTGCTTTTTTAGCAGTTGGATCGTTAATTATTGCTTTAATAGCTTTTAAACCAGGAGTATCTGTCTCTACCGGAGTTGCTAGAGATTTAGCTGCAGCCTTAACGATGGCCGTTTTTGCGGCCATCGTTGCGGTCACCGTTGCGGCCGCAGTGTCGGCCGCAGTTTCGGAGACAAATGCCCTATTTTCAAGCATTAATGCGTATTTTGAAATGTCTAATATTTTCATTACGAATTAGATTTTGTTACTTTTTATATGGATCGTTTTGCTCTGAGTAGGTCCATCCCTTGTTTACAAAGTAGTATTTAGGGCCAGCTACATCTGTTATATCTGGTTTTGGCTTAACCTCAATTTTAGTTTCGTTGAATATTTTTTCAACGGCGGGTTTATCTAAACCATTTAGTTTGCACCATTTTGCAATATCAGTAATTAATTCATTAGTGATACTTTCCTTTAGGTTTCCGTCACTTGTTAATTTACCTAATCCTTCAGAAGTTCCGCCGCCATAAATTCCATCAATTCCTGATGATTTTATTTTCGCAGCAGCAACGGAATCAGTTTTTTTATCAGCTCTTTTAAATTTACTAACTAGAGTTTGAGTCGCTTTAATTTCGACAATTTTCTTTGAGTTTTTGCTAAACTTAACAGTATCTCCGCTATTTAATAATTTAGACTTTAGAAATGTGATAACGTCTGCATCAGCTTCAATCTTTTCAACATCTACGTATTCAGGATTAGCATTAGTTTTTTCTTCAGGCTTAATCACAATAAGTTCCGGATCCTTTTTAATCTCTTCAACATTTTTCTTGATTTCTTCAGCTGTTTTGTCACCAGCTTTCATTTGAGCGGCTGAGTTAGAATCAAATACTTCAAAATTTCCAATTTTAACTACTGGTGATACCTTAGTCTTATCAAATCCTTCTAATTTTTTAAAGATTATTGCCCCTTTAAGTAGATCTCTTGGTGTTAAAGCCCTAGAATCTCTTTCTTTTGTGACATGTATGAAAGCGATTAACGTCGCATCGTCTGCAAATTTTTTAAACTCTGGACGAGCAAGAGCTGATTCAATTGAAATTTGCGAAAGGCTTGCCTGTGGATCAAATTCCCTAAGCGTAAACTTAAATGAGGCAACCTCCCCCAAATTTGGGTCAGCTTTGCCTTGTTTTATTTTGAAAGAATCCCTTGCTTCTGTAACAAACGATTCATTTACGAATTCATCAAATGACTTAAATAGTTTCATTTCAATTTTTAAAGTTTTTAAATTGTTCAAATGTCATGAACTGATTATTTTTATTTATTCGCACAGACTCATTCATTTTAGCCGTGTCAGTTTTCGCTTCAGGCAGGGCTTGAGTAACTTCGCTTGGCTCAAGTCCTTTGTCCCAAGCTTCCTGTACTTTTTGCACTAACCTCTTCATTTCGTCATTTGACTTTATCTTTCCAGATTTTCTTAGGCTCTGTGCAACTTTTTCAAGATTAGATTCGTCTTTAATATTCATATACATCATTTTTGCATCAGCATCATAGACGTCAGAAAAATACATTTCAACAATTGGATCAGAATTTGTCATATCTGGCAAGGGATCAATATTTGCATCTAGTCCTAGATAGTTAAGAACTTCTTTTTGTGTACCGATTAGTTTTTGATAATCAGTATCAGTTAATTCCTTTTCTCCAAACATATTATTCTCATCATAAAGCCCTGGATTTAACATATTTGAACCAGTTACAGCGTTTGTTGCATCTGAACCTAGTCCACAATCATCTTTACTCTCAGCTGCTTTATTCATTGCTTCATCAACTAATGCATTTAGCTCAGCTTTACCTGCAGCATTTAGACTAGATTCTTCAATTTGATATTCCTTTAGGATTTGTGCTTTAACTTTTTCTCTAGTTGCAGTGTCTTCTGACTCCTTTAATACTTGAGTTGCTCCAAGAGCCGCAAGTTCTTCAGTTGAGTCAACTCCAGAAATAGCTTTTTTCCATTCTTCATAACATTTATGATTCATAATATATTTTGCTGTCTGCCTAATTACAAATAACAATAGACGACGGCCGATTTTTTCACGGTATGCAAAACGTTTACCTATCTTAGTTAAAGTCGTTAAATAGTCATCAAAGTGCCGTCCGTGCTTAATGAAATCTTTGGGATATTTAGAATATACTCTTAGCACAGTTGCCTCTCCTTCGCTTAGAGTTTTTAGTACAAGAGGATCCTCGGTTATTTCTTTAAATAATTTGCCAATGACCGCATCATCGCCGGCGTTAATTGCATTCTTTACCATAGCTGGATCAGTTACCCAACCGGCTGATCGAAGAACTCTGACTGCTTGCGGATTTGCTAATATTTTATCGGTTGCGGTAATTGCATCAGTAAATGACATTCTGGCAACAGCTGCATTTACATAAGCCTCTTGAGCAGCCTTAGGTGCTCCAGCTTCAACCATTTCTTTAAATGCTCGGCTATTAGTCGCTTTTGCAACTAGATCACCGTCGCCGGCTGCAAGTTTATTAAACTTATTTACTAGACCATCGATGTCTGCAGTAGGCACTCCTTTTGCGGCGGCAACTGCCTTTACGTCAGTCTTAGTCGAAGCCGAGAGTACATCATCTCCTGATTTTAGTGCAATGACCGCTTCTTCTGAGCCTTTGACCGCTTTCATTAGCGGTACTTCAATATTTGTTTCAATGAATTTGACAAATTTATCTGCTTTAACTGTACCGAATGTTGCAATGCTAACAACCTTTCCAATTAATGAACCGACTGCTTTTAAAATAGTAACTAGACTGCCTTTTATAAATCCGATAAAACCGCTAAGACCGTTTGCTAAGGTTGACGCTTTGTCTACACCAGCTGCAGCTTTTAATTCAGAAGATGCAATTTTAATAGCGGCACTATCTGCTTTAAATACGGCTATTCCAAGTTTATCTAAAATCTTTGCAAATGGAGTAAGAGACAGCTTAAGACCCTTAAATATGTAGTTTGCAGGAATAGCGGCAATGGCTGATAATATTGCCAAGAACCACATTCCTCTAATTCCATAAATTAGCGCATTTAGTAGGTTTGCAACAACATCGATAGGAAAACCTACCCAGCTACCAGGAACCAGACCGATAATATCAAGAATTAAGTGAATGATTCCAATAACTGAACCGCCCTCAGTAAGTGCACTAATAAAGTTCTTAACTGAAGACCAAAGACTTTCATAAACGGCCATTGCCTCGTTTACGGCCTTGCGATACGCTTCGCTAGAAATTAATCCAACTTCAGAGATGTTTGCAAAGAATAAAATATGCTGCGACTCGTTAATATCTTCAATTTCATCAAATGATTCCAATAAAACTTGCTGATATTGATGAGAGGCTGCTGTTGCTTCTTGAAATGATAGCTGTATTGAATCTAAAGATTCCCAGATTGTTTGAGGGATTGCCTGTACTAAATCCAATAATGGCTTAGAAGAATTCTCATTAGTAAACCCGTAATCTTGTGCAGTTAGCACATATTTCATGAATAAAAACCATTTTTAGTTATTTATTCATTAGCCTTTCCTTTATTTATTAGTTGCTCGACCTGATATGAATATATTGACAAATAGTCAGCTGGCGAGGCTTCTGCTAAGTATGTAAGCTGTTCAATTGCCTGCTCTACATTAATAAAGCTCATTGCCGGATGCAAAGTTTTGTCATTATATGAAATAGTTACTGTCCCAAACATAGCAGCTTCATATGCTCTAGCTGGCAAAAAACCGCTTTCGATATACAAATCCTTACTGATATTAATACTTGCTAGAGAATTTGCAAATGAGTTCCAAATCTCTAGTCGATTTGCTCGGTTAATGTGATTATAGACGCTAATTCCATCAACTGGCTTGCCAGCATGTGTTACTAAAAATTGACTTCCATCAAACATCGAATGACCATCAAGTGCAGCTAATAGGTCATAGATGATTGGATTCTTAGCATGGCCTGCTTTATAATTCTTAAAATCTAGATTGCCATAATATAATACGTCAGTACTTCTCTTTGTTTTAAGAATTTTTTCAGAGTTAATCGCTAAACAGTCATACGCGAATCTTTTACCTATTCCAGGCATGTTAACCGATGGAATTCTTCTGGTAAATGAATACGGTTTTAAATTAACAAACGATTCTGGTAGAGACAAGTCTGTGTCAAGTACATGTACTGGAACCTGCATTGCAACGGCAACCTTTATCAAATCTTCAAACTCTCTAGCATCAAATAGGCCTTTTGTTAATGTTGATAAATTTCTAAATCTAGCCTTTAAATATATCGCATTATATTCACGAGCCATAATTCGATCAAGTGTCTCTTGAAAAGTAATATCATACTGGTCAATAAGTTCGCTAAAGTATTTGATATTTAACTGGCCAATCTCTCCATCTGGAAAAATCACAATATCATTGGCAGTCGGTAAATATGAATAGAAGTCAATCTTACAATCGCCTTCAATATCTCTAATTGCGTCCAGTAAACCAATTTGATAAAATGAATGGCCTGGCACATCTTCAGTAAATATTCCAAGTTTACCAAAGTAGGCGTACAGGATTTTCTTCATTAGATTAGATATTTTTAAAGCCAGCAAAGTGGGTAATAAAGTGCTTACCTGATGCGGCATTTTTGTTTACAAATACTCTATCGAAATTTGCATTGAATATTTCCATCATTTCTGCAAATTTGTTTTCTCGGTCTTGGCCAGTTAACCAAGAATAATGAAAATGATATTCGATAATGGCTAGTCTAATATTAGACCAATCGGTTATAGCCTTGACCATATCATATTCCATGCCCTCAATATCCATTTTGATTGCAGTTACTCCCTTTAGCGCATCATTAATGTTAATAGCTTCTACGGTAGTTGTTGCTCTACCCTTTATTGGATGAACTGAGTGCTTTCCAGAATCTTGTGATAAAAAGAAGTCAACTGATTTTTGATCATCATGCACCAGCGCCTTTTCAATAATTTTACAACGATCATCTACTCCATTTAGCTTTATATTTCGCTGTGCAAAATCGACATTATTATGAAATGGCTCATAGCTATAAACCATCTTTACCTTTGGAAATTGGGTTAATAATCTAGTTGCAAAGATCCCAATATGTCCGCCGGCGTCCAGCCAAACATCTTCTTGGTTAAGATCGTTTAGTGTTAATATTGACCCGTCTTCTGAAAAGTTAGAAGTAAAAAGAGGCTTGAAGTATTCTCCGCCAGTTGGTTTAATTGAAATATTCTGAGAAACATTAAATTTAATTTCGTCTTCGGAACGAACTACAAATTCATACTCATGGTATTTAGTTTTCTTCTTAAATGTTCGTAAATCACCTGAAGCTAAAGCTTCTTCGTATGAAGACAAAACATTTGACATGGGTTATCAGCGATATAATTTAAGCTATTATACTACTAACCTGCCAATCCGGTTCATTTCTGGTTAAAAATCTTTTAGTACCAGGTGCTTTAGTTTTGAATTAAACTTAATTTGATCAGCTGACTTTTTAACAAAAGAAAACGGTACTTCCTTGGAGGTACCGTCATCTGTTAATATTAAATATGTATTCTGGTTAACTGCTATGATTTGTCCAAAGGCTCCGTTCTTTAATTTTACTCTAGTTCCAACATTAAATTTTTTACCAGTTAAAATTAAAAATTCTTCAGATTCTCTTAGGCCTTTTTTTTAGACCGGTCGAGCGTAATATATTGGCTTTTTAGTGAATTTATATTCTTTTCTAAAGCGTGCTTTAATTCGTTTAATTTGTCAGCATATTCTCCTGCCATATCGGAACCAGCTAATGCTTCGTCGATTGAACTAATTGATTTTTCTAGTTTTTCAATATTCTTTTCGATAGAGGCTTTTTCAGAATCTACATTTTTATTGAATTCTGCATTTTCTTCAAGTTGAATCGAGTATAGTTCAGTAACATCATAATGAAATTTCTCCATTACATAGTTATGAAAGCTTGAACCTTCCATCTTCTTAATGTTTCGGGTTTGTCCAAGTTTTTCAAATACAAAGATTGATTCGTTTACTGTGAATACGTATGCGTCATTTCCAAGTCTTTCGTTAACTAGTCTTTTTGCAAAATTTAGGTGGGCGATATTTTCTAAAGAGGAAAGAAGTTTTGTGACATTAGTACGAGTTTCTACTGATTCCATTAAAAAGATTTCAGATACATTTGCTAAACTAGCGTCTTCAATTACTTTTTCGTTTACTGTAAACTGTAAATTATTCTCATGAAGTTCAAATCCAATAGTCATTGTCTTTAACTTAGCAGAGTATGTGTTTCCCTTGTGAGAAAAACCGAGAGCATTAACTGCTTCATATAATTCAAAAAAGTCAGGATAATCTTCTAAAACTTTTCTTGATTCAATTTGAGTAGGCGGTTCTTCACTAGATAATTTGACAAAGCTATTATCAATAACTGTCATTACCTCGTTATCAGAAATAGCTAGGTATGGTAGAACTACTGAATTTACTTGAGCATCACCATTACCTATACCAATATTAAATGTTCCAGCTAAGCGGGCTTCAACCATGCTTAGTGTATTAATTAAACGATTAACGATAGGCATATTGACTTTTCCACGAAGCTTCATCTTTAATGAGTCAGAAGAAATTGTATTTTCTAATAAGCACTCTTCTAGAACTGAACATGCTTCTTTGTAAATAATTGGGCTAGCTTGACGCATTTCATACACAGCATTCATAATCTCGAATTTAGAACGGTTTGCTTCAAGATGAGAATTTACTTGAGTAAGTACTTCAGCAACGGCCAAATCGTACGAATATTTAGTTAGGCCTGAGATAAAATGAGAAATCATTCTAAATTCAGGCTGAGTAGATAAGCCGCTTTCTAGAACAACCAGCGTATGCTTAAATACTGGATCATTTGACAAAGCACTCTCTTTTAGCGTCTTAATTTTTGTCGCTAGATCAGCTGAGGCTGACATGTCCTTTAATTTTTTAGCTGGGGTATTAGCGAGTCTTTTGAATTTAGTAACAACTCTTTTTAAAGATTTGTTTGATGTTGATTCAGCTAGCTGAGTTAATGTATTCAGAGCGTTTTCGAATACCTCCGCTGGAGATACTCCCAATAAAATTGAGTTATTAATTGACTCTACTACCATTTTTGTGGTAATTGCATCTTTAACACCCGTATTAGAGTTAAGCTCGGTTACTAGTTCTTGGATAAGGCCGTTCATTAATAGTCCTTCTTTTTTTGTTATTTATCTGTCGACTGGCTATGTTTTATTTATACTCAATCTCTTGCATATCTTATAACATCGGCGTGCCAGATTGATTTGGCATGTCATTGGGATTTGAGCCTAAGTTATTTCTTACAATTGCTGATCTTGGTATATTTGTAGAGCTGCCTGATGACTTAATTGCGGAAACAGTAGCCAGTGTTGAAGTGTCAACTGGCTTAGATACAACTGGTGCTGCACTAATTGCATTAATATCTGCCTTCGGTTCAACTTTGACAGTTCCTACCCTAAATGATTGAAAAGCTGCTATCCTTCTCCATCTATCAAGATCTACTTCAAGCTGAGAAACTTTATCAGTTAATGATTTAATTAATTCAGCATTATTTGCCAATTCTATTATAGTAGAAGCCTCAGCTATTTCATTATTAATAATTGATTGATAGTCTGTAGAAGATCTCCACTTTCCAGTATAGAGCATTGATTCAGTTCCATCTTCTGAAATTATTGTGATAATGAATAGATCGTCGTTATCATCAAGAATTTTAAGAGCCGATTGCTTGCCAATTTTAAATGCGATTTGACCAAACTGTAAATTTTCATAAGCTGCGTCTTTCATATTTGTAAATTCAGCTACTGCGTTTTTACCAAATGAAAGTTTAAAAGACGAATTCAAATTTAATGACATTGGAACTGGTGCGGTTGAAGTAGCAACCTTTTTATAGATGTTAAATCTAATGAAGTTATCAGTTGGATCAATCGGTAGTATCATTTTTCCTTGACCGTAAACTACTTCATTTCCCAACTCAGTTGTAGTAATAAGTGCATTTCTTGAGCTGAGCGCAATATTTGATTTATGGAAGAAAACTGGAGCTGCAACCTTTCTTTCTTGGATTTGAATTTGACTATTTGTGTTTCCTAGAAAAACATTGAATGCACCGGACGCGTCAAATGTGGTTTGTTGAATTTTATTGTAAACAATATTAGATTGAGGACCTCCAACTAATTCAATCTTTGTTAATGATTTTCCATACTTATTCGGATTAAATATTGTCATAGAGCCAGTTCGAATAATGTTTTCGCTTGTCATTTTATTAAAAAGACGAAGTGTATAGTCTATTGACATCGATACTGCAACTGCTGCGTTTTTAAGAATTGGCCTATATGCCAACGGTTCGCCGAAATTATCTTCTTGATATATTACTAGGTTTCCAGCTGGAATGTATGCTGTTCCGACTTGTTCATATACTTGTAATTGGTGAATTAGGATCCAGTTTTGATTTGAACCACGGCGATTTAATATTGAAATTAAATCGTCTGGAAACGCACCATTCCATGTAGCGTAATATTCGATATAATCTCCGTCTGTCGCTTCCCTAATAACTGCGCCTAGATCATCAAACTCATTAGTTTGAGAAATCGCTGTTTCATGGCTTTGAGTAACAACGTAGCCAGCGTACTCAATATTATTTGTGCCGTAAATTACTTCAGAATTTGCTTCTTGTAAAAAGACCGTGACTGGAGAATTCTTAATAAAACCGATTCCGCCAGTTGCTAAATACTCAAATGAGTCTTGGTCATGCTCATCAAAGTCAGCATTAAGGTATTTAATTGATGGAACTTTAATATCAATATACTTATCATATATGGAATCGCCTAGGTATAATGGCCTAACGTTCAGTGATAAAATAGCTTCAGCGGTTATTGAGTCTAGTACAATATTTGAAAAGATAAAATTTCTTAAATCATTTAGTTTGTGCTTTACGCCAACGATTACAGAGCCAACTTCCTCAAAATTAAAACCTGAGGCAAAGTGAAACCGAACTGTATCAAATACTAAATTTGCCGAGGAGTCTTGATTGATGTCGCTCTGAGACAGAGATATATCATAGTCTTGATATTCTGGGGAAATATCGCTATCTAACAGAGCAAGTCTAGACCCGCCAATTGGCGCAACTGTAATATCTTTAATGTTGTGAGTTTTTGCCAAATCACCATCGTCATTATAGATCTGAATTAGGTCCATAGTAGTATTATTCAACTTATAGAAAGTAGAAGTAATACGCTCTGGTGATGGATCACCAAGCGGGTGCGCCATAAACTCTAACACACAATAGTCGGATAATGTGACGAATGTTGAAATCATTTGTACTTTTTGCCTAATTTAAATGTTAACCATGACGGAGTATAGCTTAAGCCAATTCCAATATATGGAAAAAATGTCGGTTGCTGCTGCATAGATAAACCATATCCACCGTGTATTCCAATACCTAAATATCCTGAATACTTTTGATTTAATTGTCTTTCTATCATATTAATTCCGGACATTTGCACTTGTGCTGGAAATTTTGTGTTAGAGTTAATGTGAAATATACCCTCTTTATCCTTTGACATTGCAAGAGCTAGAGATATTCCGAATTCCGGATTTATCTCAACTTTTCCATCTTCTATTTTATTGTCTTTAATTTTAGTCGTAATTTCTCCTAAAATCTTATAATAGTTACCATCACCATATTGCTTATCAATATTAATTGTAATTGATGAATCTGATGATAAAGATGCTATACTTTCCGGAGCTCCAATTCCTGAAATAATTTGGTCTTTAAATTTTATCTGATTTTCAAGATAGGCTATCATTTCTTGGTCCTTTGCTCTATCACCAAGGACATCTTCATATTTTTTCTTGTACTTAGATAGGCTTTCTTGAATTGTCTTTTTGTCACCAGTCAAAATGCTGATCTCGGATTTAAAGTTACCTGCTTCGTCTTGCCAATATTCCATGGTGTCCTGTAGCACCGTTAGATTATTTTGAGCAGTTTTTTCTTTCTGTGCAAGAATCGCGAGCTGTTGCTTGAGAGTATCTTTGTCAGAACACTGTTTAAGTGCCATTAAGATAAATATCCCAAATACTGCAATAACAACCCACTTAAGATTACTTGACAGAATTTCAGTAAGTTTCATTTTGAATTAGATCTAGTATTTTTTTAAAGTCAACCGGCTCGCCAGTTTCTCTCTCTATTTTATCTATTAGACGACGTTCCTTATCTCTATTTTGCTCGATCTTCATAAGTGAATTGTTTCTTAAAATTTCAAGAGTATCAATTCTCGCCTTAATGTTGTCAAGGTCAGCCGAAATTTCGTTATATTGATTAAGGATTTCCTTTATTTGAGGAATATATTTTTCCATTATGTTGATATTTTAACTTTAATGCCAGAGGCCAATAATTCGTATATTGCATTTAACATTACATCGTTCATGTGATTACTATAGTTTTTAACCGCCTGATCCTCAGCCTTAGCAACTGATTCAGTCATTGATGTTTCTGGTTTATTCATACTGTATATCGAGCTTTGATCAACCTGAGTAACATTAGACGTATTAATTTGATCTCCGTTTTTGATTGTTGATACAGTTTTATTTAAGTCTGTTCCCAAATTTTGAATTGATGTTGACATTTGTGATGCCATTAAATCAACTGACTGTACAACTGGATTCTCTGGTCTAATAATTTGATTTGTCGATGCTTGGCTAATTAATTCAGATGACTCTACTCTAGATGTTTCAGCTGTTTGTGTTTTCTCAGAAGCAGTAGTTGATTCAGTTAATTTTGAAATGTTTGCTGATTCGAGTCTAGCGGCTGCCTCTTTTATTTGAGTATTGTTTGTCT
>Ga0194121_10004426_pt1 | contig 20383 bp, 19 predicted proteins | sample TA2MahCa50mmetaG_FD_148609 | JGI IMG/M metagenome (GOLD analysis project Ga0194121, IMG submission 148609) | Freshwater microbial communities from Lake Tanganyika, Tanzania - TA2015020 Mahale Deep Cast 50m | ecosystem: Environmental > Aquatic > Freshwater > Lake | place: Tanzania: Lake...
CGGCCGCCGTCATGCGGCGGTCAGCAACTTGCAGGTGGCTGCACGTTATGCAGAGGAGCGTCAACTTGCCTCCTGAGGTATTACCGAATTGGTCAGCGTTCTAGCGCCTTGTCTCCCAGGCGCAGGGATGTCAAGGTCGTCGCCTAGGCATCGTAGCACCGCCCGGCGTGGAGCACAATCCCTGCGAGGCTCAGAACACCTGCCCGATACTGCACTCCACGCGCCCATAACTTGCGCCGGCGCGGCGATTCAGGAAAAACCAAGAGGAGACTGAGTCAAACAACGATGGCTACAGGCCACGCAGGACTTGACGTGTGGAGCTGTCGCAGGTTCCTCTAGTGGTACGCTGCTGATCCAACGGACCATCGGCGCGATAGTGAATCAGATGACGCCCCCAGCACCCGTGCCAGAGCCGGCGAGCGTGCTGTTCGTTGCGACGGGGGTGATCGGTCTACTGCTGGGGATGCAACGGTTTCGAGTAGGAGGCAAGCCATGCGTCGGTATCACCTGTCTCACGCCGTATAATTTTGAGCCACGGGGGTTTGCCTTCGCCAACGGGCGTCTCCTGTCCGTCCCACAAAATACCGCGCACGAGCTGGCTGAGTGTGGGCTGCACGGCGTGCACCAACCCGCTGATCCCGCCCAGGCCGCCACCTGGTTTACCCGCGCGGCCGAGGACGGCCATGCCCTGTCGCGCTGCGCGCTCGCGACCCTGTACGTGCGCGGCCACGGTGTGCCCAAAGACCAAGGCAACGGTGTAGCCTTCGTCTAGAGCCGAACGCTCCACGTGATGCCGCACTTGACCAGCACAATCCCGGCAAGTACCCTTAAGTCCGCATTCACACGCCGCTGGCGTCAGGCTGTTTTTCATGCCTCTCTAGAGGAGCACTACCCTATGCCACCTATCTATACCTATGATCATATCCACCTGCGCACCAAGAATCCGCAGGCAACTATGGAGTTTTATCAGAAAATGTTTGATGCCAAACCCGTGGAGTATGTGCAATCGAATGGCAAGCCCCGGGTGGATCTCGATCTTAACGGACTCACCATCTTTATCGCCGAAGTACCAGCCGACGCCGCCCTGCCCACAGCGCCATCTGAACCCTATATCGGACTGGATCACCTGGGGCTGCGGGTGGATGACGTGGATGCAGCGACAGCAGAACTGAAGCGCCGTGGCGCCACCATCCTCGTCGAGCCGAAAACCATTCGACCTGGGGTACGCATTGCGTTTATTCAGGGACCGGATGATGTGCGTATTGAACTGCTGCAGCGCACGGTGATTGAGGTGTCGGAGGCGGTTGGGCGCTAGGCATCCCTAGCGCTCTCCTCCATCACAGCAGGACAGGTATGCCTCCGTACCCCTCCTGCGGGGAGCAGAGCGTGTATGCGGTCCTTGACCTCCCCCCACAGCTCTCGCGTACGGTCCCATGTCCCCAGGCTGGGACGCGAGTTGTACTCCCTGGCAAGGAGCTGGCCAGGCGTTTTCACTGGTTTCACCTGATGCCCTACCCTTGCGCCAGGTCATGACGGACATGCACGTGGGGCATCTCATGCTGCTCCTGCACATGGACAATCTGCCTGACGCGCTGGCACGCGAAAATACTCAGCGCTTTGCGCACGACGTGATGCCGCATCTGACCGGTCTGTGGTCGGCATACGAGGATCACTGGTATCCTGCCCCTTGGGCAATCGCTGGATAAAGAAATGTTTGAAATCACAGTGGCACTCTCTACTGGCAAGGACGATCTATGCGCCCGCTCCGCACCTTGTTATTTGCCCCTGGTAATCGCCCCCGCATCCTCCAAAAAGTCGGCCAGTGCGGCGCGGATGCGGTCATCCTCGACCTGGAAGACGCCGTGCCTATTGCCGAAAAAGCCGCTACCCGCCCGGCAGTGGCGGCAGCCGTGCAGGCCATCACCAGTGTGCCCGTCTATGTCCGCATCAATCCGCTGGTGGCGACCACGGGCTTTTCGCAAGCCATCGGCGAGGCAGATATAGACGCCGTGGTATGCCCAGCACTCGCGGGTATCATCCTGCCGAAAGCCGAATCACCCGACGACGTCCGGCAGGCCGATACCCTCCTCACCACTCTGGAGGAGCAACGCGGTATTGCGCCCGGTAGCATCGATCTGGTGCCGATTATCGAAACCGCTCTAGGGGTGCAGCGCGCGTATGACATTGCCACCGCCGGTACACGCGTCAAGCATTGTGCTTTTGGGGCTGGGGATTTTACCAGGGACATCGGGGTGCGCTGGTCGCGCCGTGAGATGGAAAGTCAGTACGCCCGCTCCGCCCTGGTGGTGGCCTCCCGCGCTGCAGGGCTGGAAGCGCCTTTCGACACTGTGTGGGTCGATCTGCAGGATCAACGCGGGCTGGTGCGCAGCGCTCGCTTCGCCAAACAGCTTGGCTTTCAAGGGAAAATGCTCATCCACCCGAGTCAGGTCGCACCGGTAAACGCGGTGTTTGCGCCTTCTGAGGCGGAGGTCGCCTTTGCCAGGCGCGTGGTAGCGGCGTTTCAGGAGGCCGAGGCCATGGGCCTGGCGTCGATCCAGCTCGAGGGGCAATTCATTGACTACCCGATTGTCGAATCCGCCCGTCAGGTGCTGGCAATGGCCGCAGCAGGCAATCCTGCAAACGTGTGACGCCCAGGGGAGTCGCATCCAGAGGTGAGCACAGGGACAACACGATCACGCTTCCGGGCGGGACACGGGTGCCGTGCGCATCACGGCCGAGCAATCTGCTCTTGGAAGGCCCGCATATCCTCCCACAATCCCAGATTGACAAAAGAATAATACGCTGGCGTGTCCTGCAGCGCCACACCGTTGCATCAAGATCACATGCATAGGCAGACCTTACCTACACGCATGGCACTGGGAGGTACGGCCATTGAGCCGCGCGCGACACATAGCGTCCCTCGCGCACAATACTGGGACAAGGCCTTACCGGCGAATAATCCAGGCGGGGCATGCCCGAGCGCGTCGAGCCGGTTTACCTGCGTCCTGGAGGGGCGGCTGTCCGCGACGAGCAGACCGGGCTGGTGTGGATGAGGACGGGCAATGCGAGGCCCTCTCTTAGAGGAAGTATTTTCCTCCATTCGCCATCACACATTGCCCGGTAACATAACCTGACTGAGGGCTGGCCAGCATCACGGCAAGAAAGGCGATTTCATCTGGAGTGCCCCAGCGTCTGATGGGGTCGCGGGCGCTGGGCGGGAAAGCCAGGCCTCCTTCAGCTTCTTCATGCTCCATGCCGCCGGCGCTAATGCAATTGGCCGTAATGTTGTACTGGCCATACTCCCGGGCAATGCCACGAGTCATCCCCACCATGCCAAGCTCGGGAGAGCCAGTCAGGGCATCTGAGCCCTCGAAGGCTGCTAGACCGGTAAAATTGATAATACGCCCCCATTGTTGTGTGATCATCTGTGGTAGCACAGCTTTGAATACGAAGAAAGATCCGGTCAGTTCCACTTCCATCTTACGCTTCCACACTTCAAAGGGCACTGCACCAAATTCGTGCGCTGGGGTGGGAAAACGCATGTTATTGACGACAACATCCACACGCCCCAGTTCGGCCATACACTTATGCATCGCAGCCTCGACCTGCACCGTGTTGCTTGGATCGCACAGCGCCGTCACGACGTGCACGCCCAAAGCTGCGACTGTCCGCGCGGTGTGCTCTAACTGCGCCTGGTCGCTCAGGGCGGTCAGAAAGAGCTGGGCCCCTTCTTTGGCAAAAGCCAGCGCCATGGGCGTACCAAAATGGTGCAGTGCATCAGTCACCCACACAGTTTTGCCTTGCAACTGCGTCTCCACGCTTGCCTCCTTCTGGCATTACAGGAAATACGCGCCGCCATTCACCAGATAGGTCTGCCCCGTAATATAGCTCGCCTGCTCGCTCGCCAGAAATAACACGGTACCGGTGCATTCATCGACGGTGCTAGGCCGTGGAATAGGGATAGTAGCGGTCGAAGTGCCCTGCCCCGCGGGGATCTCTTGCCCTGGCGTACGCTGTACGTCAATGCTGCCCGGTCCAATGAGATTGGCCGTGATCTTATAGGGGCCATACTCCCGGGCAATAGCACGGGTGAGCCCTTCAACCGCCATTTTGGCAGTGGCGCCAGTCGTCCCACGAAAGGCAGCAATGCCCGAGTAGTTGATGATGCGTCCCCAGCGATGCTGCACCATGCTGGGAAGCACAGCCTGGCTCATCAGGAAGGCTGCGTGTAAATTGACACCCAGCGTTGCCAGCCAGTTTTCTGTGCTAATGCTCAATAAATCCCCCCGAGCCCGCCAACCGGCGTTATTCACCACAACGTCAATACGCCCAAACTCTGACAGCCCTTGTTGCACAAAGTCGTGCACTTGCGCTTCGTCGGTAACGTCACAGCGGCCCGTAACAATACGAACACCCGCAGGGGCCGCGAGGTGGGCAGTCTCTTCCAGCAAGGCCATACTCTGGCGTGTACAGAGCAGCAGGTGCGCCCCTTCTTCAGCAAATGCCAGTGCACTGGCCCGTCCGTGATTACGGGTGGCGCCAGTAATAAGGACCACTTTTCCTGCCAATCCCAGTTTCATGGCGGCTCCTTACGGCATGAGATGGTCATAGATCGCCTGTAAACTGGCACGGCCAATGCGCTGTCGCGCAAAGCGCATGCTGCTTACACGGCGGTACTCACTGGCGCTGATGGCGTCATTCCCGTGTGCCAGAGCAATATACGCCACCGTATCCTGCCCGCCGGGTAACCGCTCCGCCCCGGTCACGGCCAGCCCCAGGTCCGTTTCATTACGGCGGCGCACCCCACGGGCCATCGCGGCAGCGACTGCAGGGCTCACCTGACCATGCTGCTGTAAAAGCGCTTCTGGCACATCCAGCAGATGTTCCAGGGCAGCGGGAAGATGCGCGGTCACGGCGGCAGCAAAATGCCGGCCATCTGCGAGTGCCGTGGCCAGTTGATGGCCCACACCGCCACTGAGACCCGATTCGGCTACCGCAATGCTGAGATCGTGCTGGCGCAGCAGCTCCGCGACTGCCTGTTCATACTCCACTTCATCCGTGCCAAACACGGCTTTGCCAAGGCGCTGTCGTACCTGCGCGTCCAGGGGCGCAATCAGGGCCATGGCGGCGGCTTCATCGGCGGCTTTCGCTGTGAGACGGACATGAATCTCCCCGAGTTGCATCTGTGCTAGCAGGCCAATAGTCGGGTTCGTTCCCTGCTGAATCAGGTCGTCGAGCGTTTCGTCAATATAACTTTCCGTGAGTCCCATGCATTTGAGGGTACGCGAGGCAATAATAGACTGCACATGAAACCGCTCTTTCAAGTGCGGCATCACTTTGTGCTCCATGAGATAACGTAGCTCCCCAGGGACACCCGGCAAACTGACAATCGCACCACCACGGGGTGTCGGGGCGATAAACCCCGGTGCTGTCCCTACTGCATTCTCAATGGCCAGAGCACCGGTGGGGATGTACGCCTGACGGGCGTTGTTCTCGGTATAGCGCGTCCCCATCATGCCCTTAATTTGTTCCAGCAGGTGCGGCTGCATGTGCAGCGGTACCCCAAGGACCTCGGCCACGGATTCTCGCGTCATGTCGTCCAGCGTTGGCCCAATACCGCCGGTGGTAATCACGAGATCACTCCGGGCGCTGGCCATGGCGAGGGTCTCGACGATCCGCCCTTTGTTATCGCCTACGGCGCTCTTGTAATACAAATCAATACCGATGCTGGAGAGCTGTTGCGCCAGATACGCGCCATTGGTATCGATAATCTGGCCCAGGAGGAGCTCAGTACCGATGACCACAATCTCGGCCTGCATGGAATTCTCCTTACACTAGAAAGGGCACGCGGATAGAACTGTGCCTCCGGAAAGATTAGGACGCATCAAAACGCATGATATCCATAATACGCAAATGGCGCTGGCCAGCCGGGATGGTAATGGCCACTTCATCATCGAGGACTTTCCCGATCAAGCCACGGGCCATGGGCGATTGGTAGGAAATGACATTTTTCTCGGGGACGGCATCCGCCTGCCCAAGAATGGTATACACCACTTCTTTACGCGTGCGCAGATCAAGGCAGACGACTTTCGTGCCAATCGACACACGTTCACACGAAATGGGGAGTTCCTCGATAAAGCGCGGGGCACGGAGCTGATCTTCGAGTTCATAAATACGCCGCTGCAGCATATCCAGGCGCTCGCGGGTCGCGTGGTATTCGGCGTTTTCGCTCAGATCACCTTCTGCCGCCGCCGCCTGTTTAGCACGGCTGACTGCGGGCAATTCTTCGCCGCGTAACCTGTTCAGTTCATCCATCAGCCGAGCAAACGATGTCCGGGTATAAAAATGGCTCATAACACTCCTCACTTCCGTAGTACCAACAGCCTCGCCTCCGTGCATACGGGGCAGTCCTCGGCAACCCGCGTGCAGTAGGGTAACACAATTCACTCCTGCGAGGGGAGAGGCAGATGCACCGTCAATCCCTGGGCATCAACACCAAACCTTTTTGCTGCAAGATGTCGCGGGCCACCTCGGCCAGGATCCGGTTACCTAGCACGGTAAAATGCCCGCTGCGCGTCGTCGCATTGGTGCAGAAATAGGCACAGAGCGCGTCGTGTGGCGCCCTGGCTAACAGGAGCGGTCCCAGATTGAGCGCCTGGATACCATGCGCATGCAGCAGACTCAGCAATGGCGCATAGCTCCACCGCTGTTGCTGGTGAAAATATAGCATGTCACGGGCTGTAGGAAGTACGAAGATCAGCGCATGCTTCTCATAGCGCTGCGCCGTATGGGTAAATTGCTGTAAAAGGCCGTGCGTCACCTGCAGGGCCTGGGAGGGATGGGCGAGATCGTAGAGAGCGGCGAACCAGGGCGGAACGTCAAACAGATAGGACTGTAAGGCAGCAGCAATGCGTTGGTAGGTCAGGAGCGTTGGAACCGACCAGAGATAGGGAAAGCCCAGGTGGCGCTTGGCGAGACGGCTACTCCCTGGGAGGAGATATTCCGCCTGCAGGAACGCGCCAGGATCGCGTACGTAGGCGTCATAGTCGGCTGGTTGCAGGCGCGGCATAGGCACGAGACGTATCTGCTCGTCTGCTTCGTATACGAAGCGTGGTTTCAGCGCCAGCGCCGGCGCGTAATAGATAAAGCCAAAGTTCTGGGTGATATTGCGCACGATATTTTCGCTGAGATAGGAAAAAATCACCACTGGAGCGGTATCTATGCCTTGCTGGTGTTGGCGCCGAAAATACAGATATGCCTGATCCGTGCCATACCCAGAGACGCCGTAATTATCCACACGACAGCCCAGCAACTCGGTGAGTACATTCCCCCAGGCTTCCGCGGTACCCACTTCTGAGCCAAACGTAAATGAATCACCGTACAGAGACACGCACGGCGTGGCGAACTGCGTCCCAGCAGGCGCCAGCCGATACCCAGCCGCCGCTAATTCGTCTGGCTCTGGACGCCAGCCGACCTCCCAGTCGATAGCGCTCTGGAAGTAGTCGTGAAACGCCGCACGTGTCGGTGGCTTCGCATACCATTCCACTGGGATGAGCAACGCGATACCGCAGAAGACACCTTCGAGGATCGTCAACGACAACAGGATAGTGACCAGGGTAAAGACAGACCTTCGCTGCATAGCAGGTGTCAAGGCGCTTCGGGCTGCACACCATGCATATCCAGAAAACCGGCCATAATCTTCTGGTCCATCGCATCAACAGAAGTGAGACGGATGTGCGTCAGGTCCGTATTGTTGAGGGACGTCGTCGTCAGCACTTTACCATAGAGGTCACCAGAATCATGCTCGGACTCGGGATACCTGAGGGGTAATCGCACATTGGTCAGCGGCCGTAGCGGTTGCGCCAGGCAGACTTCAAGCGAGCGCAGACCGAGGCGTTGCACCGTGCCGGGAATCGCCTCCTGGCCAATCACCTTGCCCTCAATCACCCAGCAACGCATGGGCAAGGCGACCTCAACAGCCTGGTCAAGGGCCTCGTCTGTTTCTGATAAGTGCTGCGCAAAACGCCCGGTGATGCCGCGTAGCTCGTGGAGTAACAACGGCTCGGCAATGCCTTTCACCTCCACCGGGACAGGGGGAGCCACCTCCGCCAGCGTCTGTATCGCTGCATAGGCACTCGGACTGAGAAAAATCTGGCCTCCCACCGTGCACCCCTCAACACGGGCGGCAAGATTCACCGCGGCGCCAACCACCGCATATTTCGCCCGCTGCTCAGAGCCAATGTTCCCAACCACAGCTTCGCCGGTATTCAGGCCAATACCCATTTCGAAGCGGGGGCGCCCGCGCGCCGCGTTTGCCTGATTGAGCTCGGCCATGGCACGTTGCATCGCCAGAGCCGAGGCTGCAGCCCGCTCGGCGTGATCCGCATGCGCAATAGGAGCGCCGTAGACCGCAAAAATCGCATCGCCAATAAATTCGTTAATTGTCCCACCATAGGAGATGATAATGTCCGTCATACGCGCCAGGTAATCGTTGAGCGTTTCCATGACCCAGGCGGGATCGCCCTGTTCGGCAAACTGCGTATAACCGCGCAAGTCGGACATTAAGACCGTGATCTCGCGCTTTTCCCCACCAAACTTGAGCCCATCTGCTGATTCGAGGAGGGTGCGTACGACCTCTGGGGAGACATAACGCCCAAAAGTATCACGAATAAAGTCGCGCTGTCGGAGGCCCTCGACCATCTCGTTAAAGGCCCCGGTTAAACGGCCTATTTCATCACTGGCGTACACGGGTAGGATGAGTGATAAATCGCCATCGGCGACCCGTGTCACCCCACCAGTCAGGGCACTGATGGGACGCGTGACGTGCCACGTGAGCCCGACTCCTACAAGGGTCGCGACCACACCACCGCCCACGCACGCCAACGCGACAGCGATGAACAGAGCCTCGAACCAGTAGGCAAAGAGCGCCCCCTGGTGGTCGACTACGACGACAGCAATGACCGTCCCCGCCGCATCGACGATAGGAGCAAACGCCGTAATCCATGCTTCGTGCTGTTGACGCTGGCCATTCCATTGCCAATAGATCCGCGTGGCATGGGCAAAGCCATCACCAAACGCCCAGCCAAGTACCTCGGCCGCTTCGGGAGCATAGGTCAAGAGGGTTCCCGCTTTGAGAGGGGCTTCCGCGTCACTGACGACCACGACACGTGCCTGCCGGGTGGAGGGGTTATACTCGGCGAGCGTGTACACCGGGGTGGTCAACTCACCAGCTTGCTGAATGGCACTGAGAGCACTCTGCACGCGCTGATAGGCCTGGGAGGTAGGCTCTGGCGTACGCTGAGCCTCGGCCTGCGCAAGCGCATCAACGAGTAGGACCCCCACACGTGTGAGATTGAGGAGTTTAGAGCTAACAACCTCTTCCAGAAGCCTGGACATCCCCGGCACGTCGCGTATCAACTCCAAACGTCCCAGGAGCGGGACATCACGGAGGCCATACACCATAACGCCGGCAGCAAGACCAATGGCAAACAAGGTTACCAGGACAAAGGCTGCCACCATGCGGGTGCTGAGGCGTTGCCACAGACGAAGAGGAGGGCGTGTCATAGGCGCCTTAACGGTCAGAACCGTGCGACAAACAATCTAGAGGAATACCATGCGTGTTACAAACGCGCCATAAGTGTGCCCACTCTCGGAGCACTTGTCAATTGACCCGGCAAGAAGCCCCGGGGTGTGCTCGGGCGCATCGGTGTCCCGTACCAGAGTCTATGTATTGGTGACCACCACTGCATGCTCACGCGCCCCAGCCATGGCAATCGTCTCGATGGCGATCAAAGCGCCTGGGCGGGCGATCCCAGCACAGAGCGTCGAGCGCGCCGGATACGGAGCGGCAAAAAAGGTCTGATAGACTTCATTATAAGCAGCATAATGACGCCAGTCAGTCAGCATCACGGTGGTTTTCACCACATCGTCCAGGCTGAGATCCGCGAGTCGAAGAATGGTCTGAAGATTCGTGAGAGCCTGATGGGTTTGGGCGCGAATATCCCCGGCTCCCACGATGCGCCCCTGCGCATCCACACCCTGCTGATCCGACACAAACAGCAGATCCCCAACGCGCACAGCCTGCGCATACGAGGCGCGTCCTGGGGCGAGCTGCTCGGTATATATGACGTCTGCGCGGCGCTGTAAAATGGACCTCCCTACTTGCGGGATAGCCGCATCGATGGTCAGGCGTGGAACACCGAGCGCCGCAATCGACTCAATTTCAATGAGCAAACCCTCACGTCCCAGGCCACCCTGCCAGGTAACCCGAGTGGGGAAGGGTTCTCGCACATGGCGATTATAGACTTCATTGTAATCCTGATACGTATGCCAGTCCGTCAGCGTTACATGCGTCTGCACCAGGTCAGCGAGCGTCCCTCCAGCTTCCTGTACGACCACGGCCATATTGGCAAACGTCTGTTCAGCCTGGGCTCGCATATCCCCACGGCCCACCAGGTCGCCATGCCTATCTTGCGCAGTAAAACCACGTAAGAAGAGCAGGTTGCCCACACGTATACCTCCCTGCGCATAGGGACGACGCAGCGGTGGCAAGGCAGCAGACTCGATCAGCTGTTTGGGCTGATTCACCACCGCAATCGCTTCAATCTCTACCAGGAGATCTTCCTGAAAGAGCCCTTGCTGCAGGGCAGCCCGCGCTGGCCGTGGAGGGAGAAAAGCGCGCCCATAGACGTCATCAAAGGTCTCATCGAAAGAGCGCATGCCGGAGCGCTCCGGACGACAGTGCTGCGGCACAAAAGCCCGTACGCGCACCACATCCGACAGACTCCCGCCCAGCAGCTCCAGGGCGGTCGCGAGGTTGGCAATGGTCTGCTGGCACTGGGCAACCATATCTGCCCGTCCGGCAATGCTTCCAGGGAGCTGCCCACGTGCATTCACACCCACCGTCCCATGAGAAAAGATCAGATCCCCGACACGCACCGCATGGCTGTATGGCCCGTACACTGGGTAGAGCTTGTCTGAGATGATAGTCTGTTTCGCCATGCTTGCTTACCTTCTGTAGGAGGGGCGCGTCGGTTGCCGCATGTCAAGATGGGTTACTCTAGCAGAAGGTGATAAGGTGTCAAGGCAGAGATGGCATGAGATTTGCTGATGTACAGCCAGATTGTCGTACGTGCAGATAATGAGCAGAACAAACAGAGCAGCATATGAGACAGAGGTGAGGACGGCACTGTGATACGTGTGATCTATCGCTGGCGAGTGCAGCCTGGAGCAGAGGATGTCTTTGTGCAGGCGTGGACGCAATTGTTGCCCTCACTGCAGATGCCATGGCAGAAGATCGGCAGCGCTGTCTAGATGCCGGCATGAATGATTATCTCAGTAAACCCTTCATGCTGAAACAACTACAGACAGTGGTCACACGCTGGGCTCCCCTGCCGGAGTCTGCATCCAGCTCTCTCTGTTAGCGGTCCACCTCACCCAGCACAATGTCCAAACTCCCCACAATCGCCACAGCGTCCGCTAACAAAGCACCTTGGCTAATGGCGTTCAGCGCACTAATCGCGGTAAAACACGGCGAGCGCCCTTTGCAACGGAAAGGCTTTTCGGAGCCGTCACTGACAATGTAATAGCCAATTTCCCCACGCGGGGACTCTGTGCGCACGTACGCATCACCCTCCGGCGGACGGATACGACGTGGCATGGCGGCGTTTGGATCGCCGCTGGGCATTCTGGCAATCACCTGGCGCAGAATGTTGAGAGACTCGAGCATCTCACGCACACGCACCATGTAACGATCCCAGGCCGAGCCGACGGGGCCATGCTCGCCCGTTCCTACCGGAATCCCGAAATCGAGCTGGTCATAGACACAGTACGGCTCTTCTTTCCGCAGATCCCAACGCACTCCACTGCCACGGAGGTTCGGCCCTCCGACACCATAACTAATGGCCACTTCAGGAGACATGATACCGATATGAGCCGTGCGCTCGATAAAGATCTTGTTCAGTGACAACAAGTCGTTCAATTCTTGCACGCGTGGCTCAAAATAGTCGACAAATTCGCGTACCCGGTCAAGATACCCCGTCGGCAAATCGTGTGCGACCCCACCAATCCAGAGATAGTTATAGAGCAGACGGGCACCGCTGAGCCATTCAAACAGGTCGAGAATTTTTTCGCGGTCACGAAAGCACCACAGAAAAGGGGTAATAGCGCCCACATCCAGGCCGTACGTCCCCACTGCCAGCAAATGGCTGGCAATACGCTGCAATTCTGCCACCAGCACCCTGATATAATGCAAACGCGGCGGCAATTCCGTGAGGCCCATGAGCTTTTCTACCGTCAACACATAACCCAGCTCCTGGCACATGGCCCCCACATAGTCCATACGGTCTGTGTAGGGAATTACCTGCGGATACGTCAGGGCCTCAGCGTGTTTTTCAAAACAGCGATGCAGATACCCAATATGGGGCCGCACGTGCTTGACGAGTTCTCCATCGAGCACAAGCTCCAGTCGTAGCACCCCGTGTGTGCTGGGATGTTGCGGGCCCATTTGGAGAATCAGGTCATCGCCCTGGCGCTCGTAACTCGTCCGTAATGCATTGCCTGTTATGTGCTGTGACGCTACCATGCCCGTTCCTCTGCTCCCTTACACTGCCGCGGCGGCTGGCCGTCCAGCAGCTTTCCTGGCCTCTTCTGCCTCGTCGAACTTCTGCGCTTTCTCGGCCAGTTCCGCGGCCTTTTCGGGAGTAATTTGCGCAAAGTGATAGAGCAGCCCGTAGCGGTCCGGGGCCGAATCCTCAAAACTCGGTGTCATGTAAATGCACTCAGTGGGACAGGGGAACGTGCAGAGGTCACAGTAGCAGCACTTGGCCATATCGATGTCGAACTTGGCGACATGCAGGCGCTTTTTGTGCCCAGTGCTGGTTTCCTCGACTTCGTTGGGCACGGCTTTCACGGTCTCAATGGTAATGCACTGCACCGGACACGCACGCTCGCACTGCGCACAGCCGATACAGTCGTCCATATTGACAAACAACTGCATGCGGGAATTGGGCGGGAGATCCCAGCGCTCCTCAGGGTATTGCAAGGTGACCGATGGAGTAAATAGCCGACGCCAGGTCAAGCGCATGCCAATAAGTGGGGTTTTTACACTATCCCAGATGTTCACCAGATATTGCCACATACCACAGGATCCCTCATTTATGGTTCGCTGTCCTGGTAGCGGTAGACGTCCATACCAATACTTGGGGGGTCACCAACATATGGCACTTTCAGGCCATGATAAAATTCCTGGACCTGATAATCTTTGCGCAGCGGATAGCCTTCCCAGTCGTCCGGGAGCAAAATACGCCGATGGTCCGGATGATTGTCAAAGTGCATGCCGAAGAGATCGTAGGCCTCGCGCTCGTGCCATTCGGCCGTGTGCCAGATATCACACACAGTCGGTAAGGCACCATCCTGACGCGGCACCTCGACCTTCAGAGTGATTTTATGACGCAAGGCGGTGGAGTGCAGATTATAGACGACCCCGAGGGTTTTCTCTGGCCCGTAATCGACACCACTGAGACACATGAGTGAGTCAAACTGCAAGTCGGGCGTATGCCGTACGTACTCCCCTACCCGATGCATGGCAGAGGCTTCTACGACAATATAGGGGTCCACCGCTGTCGCATGGCACGAGACAATGCTCTCACCAAAATGTTCGTGCAAGATGTTGTAGATGTCCTCAGGCGTCATGACATCCTTACCTTTCCCTCAAGCGGCAAGTCCGGCGCGAACACGGCACTAGGCATCTTGACTGCCTACGGGTTTGCCAGACTTCGCACGCATGGCCCGTGAACGCGCCCGCGAGACAATGATACGTTCTTCTTTGGTCAGATCCTTAAACGGTTTTGCCAGTAATTCCGGGGGCACCTCAGCCATCGGGTCGGCGGACTCGCCATTACTCGACACGGTTGCGGCCACGGCAGCGACTGGTGCTTCCTCAGGCTCTTCGTCCGCTTCCGGGGCAGCCGCAGGCGACGCGGTACCAGCCACGGGCAAACCCGCCTTGAGGCGCATGGCTCGTGAACGCGCCCGCGAGACAATAATGCGCTCTTCTTTGGTCAGATCCCTAAACGGTTTTGCCAGCAATTCCGGTGGGACTTCCGCCATCGGATCCACCACGACTTCCGCGCTGGCGGCCGCCGCGGCACGCCGCGGCGTGGCGGCTGGGGCTTCTGCTGGCGCCGCTGCCTCAGCAGCAGGTGCGGCGGCCGAGCCCTGGGTTTTACTGGCCACTGGCACACCAGCCTTGGCACGCATGGCCCGCGACCGCGCGCGCGACACCAGGATGCGCTCTTCTTTGGTCAGATCTTTGAACGGTTTCGCCAACAACTCTGCTGGGACTTCTATTTCGGCAGGGGCGGCCTCAGCCACGACGGGCTGCGCCGCTGCAGGCTGTGCCGCCCTCCTGGGCGCCGCCTGTCTTGGCGCTGCTTTCGCCGCTGCTGCTGCCGCTTTCGCTGCCAGTTGTGGTGCCGGCCGCACGAGCTTCTCGGGCTCTTTGGGGATCTGATAAAAAGCGCCAGTGCGGATCTTGTCTTGCAGCTTTAAGAAGGCTTCCAGGAGTGCTTCTGGGCGCGGCGGACAGCCAGGGATGTAGACATCCACCGGTACGATTTTATCAACGCCTTTGAGCACATGATAGCCGTGATCCCAGTATGGCCCACCAGAAGTTGCGCAGCAGCCCATGGAAATCACGAATTTGGGCTCGGGCATCTGGGCATAGAGGCGCTCAATGCGGCTGGCCATCTTGATGGTGACTGTGCCCGCGACAATCATCACGTCGGCCTGACGGGGTGTCGCTCGAAAGGCCCCAGCGCCAAAGCGGTCAAGGTCATAACGCGCCGCGCCGGTGGCCATCATTTCAATCGCACAGCAGGCCAGACCAAAGGTCATCGGCCAGAGGGATGACAGACGCGCCCAGCTAAACAATTTGGTCACGCCAAGCGTATTCATCAAGCGCGCTACGCGATAATTCCGAGCCCATTTGGTAAGTTCATCAGCCCTGGTCAGGAAGATCTGGTTATCGATCTTCGTCCCTGGAATGGGGCCATTCTGTTGGAGCCCGGGCAGCGTAAAAGTCTCCGCCATGGTGCGTCTCCGTGAGGCAAGGCTATTGTTATTGCAGCAATAACGCCGCGCTGGCGCATAAACATACCCCATCTAGCGCGCCACAGTCAACCTGTATAGTGGCACGGCAAGCGCACCTCGTGTGCGACAATGAAGAGCGCGCAAGGTGGAGCAGACGTGCCAGGCCATACGCGTCGAAGCATCCTTACGGGCCGTGCCTATCAGCCGCTGACACATAGCGAATGAGCCAGCACGCTGCTGCCCAGCACAAGCCGGAGGCCAGCGCAGTGGGTAGCGCAATGCTACCCCGGCCGCTGAGATAGCCTTCTAACGCCACGGTGAGCAGTAAAAACTGCACAAAGATCAGGCTGACGAGGCAGATCATAACGGTGTAGATGAGCGCCATCTGCTGCGTCCGCTGCTGGCGCTCTGGCGTCATCAGGCTTTGCCGATGGCCCATAATTCTTTGCCCCTCTTGTCGAGTGTGATGCGTGGCAGCGGGCGCGAGGGCGGCCCGGCCAGCACGCGTCCTGTGGTTGCGTCGAAATAGCCTTCGTGACACGGACAGTAGAGCTGGCGTTCTGCGTGCTGATACTGCACTGGACAGCCGAGGTGCGTACACTTCTGGCCAAAAGCCACGTATTGCTCGGTATCCAGGCGTACCAGTAAACAGGGGTCACCGGGCGCTGGATACTGAAACACCCGGCTACCGCCGATGGGCAGATCGTCCAGCGTCCCCACAGCCACCTGTGGCAGTGCCTCGGTCCAGCGGTAGGATTGAAAGCGCGCCAGCAGGGCCAGGAAGGTGTTTGCGAGAAAGGTGGCGAGGGATACCCAGACCAGAGATTTGGTAAATTCCCGACGCGTGACGAAATGATCGTCCACCCAGGCAATGGGAAAATGTTCTTTCCAGGTTGGTAACTTGGGCATGCTCAGCTCCCTTCTGGCTCAGGATGGCAACAGTGGCAACGGCAACGAGCCTGGCGTGGTCTCGGGCTCAGGGGTCATAAATGCTGCCACATCAATCTCCAGGGCGTCCATGCCTGACGGTAGCATCATCTGGACTTTGGTACGGACGACTTGTGGGCCCAGAATAAACGTGTTCATGGGACGTTCCCGCCGCATGGCAACGATCTCCTCGCGTGGGCCATAGGCCAGTGCACCGCTAGGGCAGACTGTTACGCACATGGGGCGCTTACCAGCCGAGGTGCGGTCGTAACACATATCACACTTCATCATCAGGTCCAGCTGCTCGATGTAGCGCGGCACGCCGAAGGGGCAGGCCAGTACGCAATTGCTGCAGCCAATGCAGTGCGACGGCTGGGCGGATTGCACCACACCGTCCGCCGTTTTTTTGATGGCGTCTGCTGGGCAGACTTCGGCGCAGGCGGGATCATCGCAGTGCATGCAGACCACGGGCACCGTCTGGGGCGAGCTACTACGGTCCGTGTACTCCAGATGAATCATCGAGATGCCACGATGTGTTTCACATTCTGCGCACGCCTGATAGCAGGCCTGACAGCCAATACAGCGAGAGGGGTCGAGAAAGAACTCCATGTTTGGATCAATCATGAGACACGCTGCTCCTGCGCAGGGCTCCGACTCCCTCTCCCAGAGGGAGAGGGGACCGGAGATCTTCTGAGTGAATAAACCTTACTACGGCTCTGCCACTTTCTCGAGACGCACCGCACACACCTTAAATTCTGGAATCTTGGAGATCGGATCCAGGGCACGAATGGTCAAGCGATTCGCGGAGCGCTCTTCCGGCCAGTGATAGGGAATGAACACGGTGTCAGGCCGAATAGTTTTGACGACCTGGCAGGCCAGGGTCATGCTACCCCGCCGACTGCTCACGCGCACACGGTCCCCAGTCTGCAAGCCAAGCGTAGCGGCGAGCGTTGGATGGATTTCCAACAGGGGTTCTGGATATTGCTGCACCAGCGGACCAATACGGCGGGTCTGCGTGCCGCTCAGATACTGCGAGACCACCCGCCCGGTGGTCAGACAGATGGGATACTCGGCATCAACATCCTCAGCGGGAGGCCGATATTCCACCACATGGAACTTGGCCCGACCATCGGGGTGATAAAATGTCCCGTTGGTGAACAGGCGCGGTGTGCCCGGATGCTCTGGTTCCGGGCAGGGCCAGAAGACGCCATATTGCTGTTCGATCTTTTCGTAGGTAATGCCGTAATAATCACACAGTCCGCCGCGTGATACCCGCCGCAACTCGCGAAAAATGTCTTCCACGCAGGCGTAGGGAAATTGCCTCCAGGGTGCAAAGCGCCGCGCCAGATCGCAGATAATCTCCCAGTCTGGCCGCGCCAGGCCAGGCGGTTGCACGGCCTGGCGAATGCGAATCACGCGGCCCTCGGCGGTAGTGACGGTGCCTTCGTCTTCTTCTTGGAGAGAGCCTGGCAGAATGACATCCGCATAGCGGGCAGTTTCGGACATAAAAAAGTCGATAACGCACAGGAACTCTAATTTCTCCAGCGCGGCGCGGGTATAGTCGGCATCCGGCAAGGACACCAGGGGATTGAAGCAGAGCCCCAATAAGCCCCGGATCTCCCCGCGCTCGATGGCTTCGCGCATCTCAGTCGAGGCATAGCCAGACCTCGGGAGGTCCTCGGGCGACACGCCCCAGCGCTCTGCCACAAGGGCGCGGTCCTCCGGATTGTCGATATCGCGCCCGCTAGGGAGCTGGTTGCAGCGCTGGCCATGTTCCCGACCACCCTGGCCATTGCCCTGCCCGGTAATCGTCGAGTAACCACTCCCAGGCGTGCCAATCTTCCCAGTGGCGAGCACCAGATTAATACACGCCAGGCAATTCTCCGTCCCTTTGGTGTGGTGCTCAATACCTCGGGCGTGCAGCAACATCGCGGTGGACGCCGTGCCCCACCAGGTGGCAGCCTGGATCATCGCGGCCGCTGGCACCCCGGTAATCTCTGCCACCCGCTCTGGCGTGTAGGACGCGACGCTGTCACGCACCGCGTCAAAGCCCTGGGTATGCTGCGCAATGAAATGCTGGTCAATCCAGCCACGGGCAATACAGACGTGCAAGAGCCCGTTCATGAGGGCGCTATCGCGGCCGGGACGCACAGGCAAGAAGAGGTCTGCAGTACGGGCAACAGGGGTCATACGTGGATCAATGACGATGATCTTGGCGCCGTTGTCCCGCGCCCGCCAGATGTAATCCGTCAGCACCGGGAAACATTCACCGACGTTGATGCCCGCCAGGATCAAGCATTTGGCCAGGGGGATGTCGCTCCACGGCTGGCCACCGCGATCAATGCCAAACGCCATGCGATTCGCGGCCCCCGCTGAAACCATACACAGACGCCCGTTGTAGTCGATATGCCGGGTCCGCAGCGCCAGACGTGCGAATTTGCCCAGCAGATAGGCTTTTTCATTGGTCAGTGAGGCGCCGGAGAGTACGGCCATCGCATCCTGACCAGAGGTCCCCTGGATACGGCGTATCTGCGTCTCGACCAGGTCCAGGGCTTCGGGCCAACTGGCTTCGCGAAACCCCTGTGGCGTACGGATCAGGGGGGTCAACAGCCGGTCGGGATGGCTCCCCTGGAGGTAACGCTTCACGCCTTTGGGGCAGAGCATGCCACGATTCACCGGAAATGCTTCCCAGGGCTCGAAGCCAATGACGCGATTATCCTTCACCTTGAGCTGAATGCCGCACTGTACCCCGCAAAAACAGCAGTGCGTTTGCACCAGGCGATCAGGCGTTGCACGGCCCTGCCAACCACCGGGCGGTGTGTCCTGAAGATGCGGACCATATTGCTGCATAAGTTGCTCAAGTGGTTGGGCTAGCATGGCCATGGCCAGTATCTCCTGGTGCGTTGCTATACGTTGGGGGGGGATTGCTCTCGCCATGGCTCGCCCCTGCCAGATCCCCATATGCTGCCGACGGCAGCGTGGGCACACGTGCAGATAGTGCCCCAGTGGCCCGGCCATCGTCCAATCGAGCCCGACATCGCGTAAAACCCCTTGCAAATCCTCGACCTGCATGGCGCTGGCGAAGGCGGTACCGCAAAGGCGACAGCACGCCGCTGGAGCGGTCGTATTGTGCTGTTTATACAGGATCACGCCAAGGTGCAGTGGCCGCTGAAAGATATGAAAAAGCTTACCAAACGGCAGATAGAGTAAGGTGGCAATCACGGTCGCTGCATGCATGATCGACATCACCATGTAGCCAGCGCCATGCAGGGCATGCATGCTAAAGGTGAGCATAAGACCCGTCACCGCGACGGCGAACAGCAAGAGTAATGGCACCAGATCATGGCCAAACTGCTGTACCGCCACCGCAGCCGGGTCTTTGAGGCGTCGGTGTAAGGTCGCCAGGACGCCAATGATCACCAGCACGGCCGAGACATTGAGCACGTTAAACATCACGACGCGTGTCAGCGACTCCAGGGGAAACGCCCCAACGCGCATGCCAAAGAGCATGACCTGATAGACCTGTGGCGCCTGTGCCTGGCTTTCAAAATGCAGCCAGCCAAACACCAGCGGGAAGGTCACCATCCCAGCCAGGATGGTCCCCCAGGACAGGCAGAGGTGCGCCAGCCAGCGTCCGCGGCCACGCTGGTGAATACACTCCTGCACCAGGAAATGCCGTAGCAGCGCCCCGCCGACGGTGAGCAGCACGCGTGGCGCCGCCGTGGGCCGGCGCAACAGTTGCCAGGTCCGACGCCAGTACAGGCGCGTCGGCGGCCGTTGCAGCCATACGGTGTAGCGGTAGACCATGGCAAAGGCGGCAAACAGCGTGCCAAAGGTATAGAGCAACAGAGCCGGATCGTAATTCCGCAGGTTCCGCGAGCCGAGCAGGATCCCACCGCCCAACACCAGGACGGTGAGCACGCTGGCCGTCAGGCCCGGCACAGTAAAGAGCGGTTGCGGTTTCATCCGGCAACCGGTTCTAGCATCGTGTCTCTGGCTGTCGCCAGATGGCAACCGACGTCTGTCGCGAGCAAGGCGTCAAGCATATCAGGTGCGGGGAGTTCCAGCGACACGACGTTGCCCTCCACGCGCACGGGAAACACTTCGACCGTATACGACTCGCCACTCAGGCAGGCGCCGGATTCCAGGGAGAACGTTTTCTTGTGCAGTGGGCACGCCACCTTAGGGATACTATTTGTATCGCCGATAATCCCACGGGATAACACAAAAGCCTTCTTGTGTGGGCACATCTGTTGGCAAGCGTACCAGGTACCCTGGCTGGCAAAGTTGAACACCGCGATCTGCACCTTGCCATATTTGATGGTGGCGCCACCATTGGGCGGAAAATCCGCCACGGTCCCCACGG
>Ga0194121_10004429_pt1 | contig 20379 bp, 14 predicted proteins | sample TA2MahCa50mmetaG_FD_148609 | JGI IMG/M metagenome (GOLD analysis project Ga0194121, IMG submission 148609) | Freshwater microbial communities from Lake Tanganyika, Tanzania - TA2015020 Mahale Deep Cast 50m | ecosystem: Environmental > Aquatic > Freshwater > Lake | place: Tanzania: Lake...
ACGCGGAGCCAGGTGCTGTAGCTGTGCTTGCCATCGCGCAGGCCCGTCTCGAAGGTCGAGACCGGCACGCCGATCAGGCTGTCGAGCCGCTCCACCGTGTCCGCCGAGGGCGCCTCGGCGGCCGCCATCAAGATGTCGGACGGGGTTTCCTCGACCACGCGGCGCGCGATCGCGGCGGTCTGCTCGCTCTTGGCCGAGCCGTAGACGTCGTTCGCCAGCAGGGAGACGTCGCTCTTGAGCTTGCCGATCTTGGCAAGCTGCTGATCGATCTGCGCCTGCTGGGTGTCGATCGCGCGCTGCTTCGCGGCCAGCTCCGACGACAGGCGCTCGGTCTCCTTGGCGCGCTTCTCGACATCGACCTGACGCGCCGCGAGCTCGACCCGCGCCGCCTCAAGCTCCGCCTTCGCCTTGGCCTGCTCGTCATTGAGCTTGGCATTTTCGACACGAGCGGCGGCGAGCTCGCCTTCGCGGTTGGCGATCTCTTTTTCAAGCAGGCTCAGCTTACCGCGCTGTTCCTCGATGTCGAGCGTCACCTGCTTGTTGACCTCGAGCACCTTCTTGATGTTCTCGATCTGCTGCTCGCTCAAGCTGCCGAGGCTGTTGTAGGTCGTGATCAGCTTGTCGCGCGCCGCCTCGAGCTCGGCCTCTGCCTTCTTGGTTGCTTCGAGGCGTGCGTTGTCGATGGCGCGCTGTGCGTCATTCTGCTGCTGCAGGAAAAATATACGGCGGGGCCAAGCGCAAACAACACGAGCAGCGGCACGCCCAGCTTGCCGACGAGGATGGCGAGCACGTCCCACGGCGTTCGACCGGTGACGTCTTCGAGCCGCTCGCCTTTGCCATCGCTCCGGGCCGTATCCGCCATCGCGGGACACCTCGTGCGGAGAGCCTCAAGCGTAACCGATCGAACAGAAGCGCGCACGCTTCACATCTGATGGTCGACAAGAAGGGGAGACGATGAAACGATGATGCCGCACTACGGGATGAGCGCGTGTCAGCATCATTCACATGGAGCGCGAATGGCGCGTGGGCAGGGAAAAGGACGAGCCGACGATAAGCGACGCGGGCGGCCTCCCAGCGCTGCGGACTATCGCGTGGAGGAGCAGGTCGGTCACCTGCTGCGGCGCGCGCATCAGCGGGCGACCGCGCTGTTTCTTGAGCACATCGGCGCGGCCGATCTGACGCCGACGCAGTTTGCCGCACTAGTGAAGCTGCGGGACGAGGGCAGGCTGTCACAGAATCATCTCGGGCGGCTGACCGCGATGGACCGCGCGACCATCCTCGGCGTCATTCGCCGGCTCGCGGCGCGCGGGCTGATCGTGCGCGCGCCCGATGCAAGTGATGGGCGCCGCACCGTGCTCAGCCTGACGCCGAAGGGTCGCGCGCTGGTGGACAGGATCACGCCGAACGGCGTTCGGGTCAGCGAGGCCATTCTGGCGCCGCTGAGCCCGGGTGAGCGCAGGGCCTTTCTCGCGCTGCTGCGGAGACTCAGTTGATTCATCTCCGCCTGTCCTCTCAGCCGCAGACTTGTCCGTCATCCCGGACGTTAGCCGAGCCCGAACACCACGGTGTTCGGCCAGCGAGGCTTACGATCCGGGAGCCAGGGCCGCCCATGCCGGCGTTCGCGGCACCAAGGATCCCGGCGCGCTTCGCGGCCGGGATGACAATTGAGAATGCGGCCGGGAGGAGGGCGGAATTGTTGCCCGAGCGCGCTTGACACGCCGCAGGCCCGACCCAAGAATCGTTTGCCTACGAACGAGATGGAACCGCCATGGCCGATTATCTCCGGCCTCTCGCGCTCGATGAGGCGCTGGCAGCGCTCGCGGCACAGCCCTGGCTCGTGCTCGCCGGCGGGACGGACATCTATCCGGCGCATGTCGAGTGGCCGATCGAGCGTCCGGCGCTTGATCTTACAGCGATCGCGGCGCTCAAGGGCATCGAGCGGCGCGGCGCGCACTGGCGCATCGGCGCGACCACGACCTGGAGCGAGCTGATCGCGGCACCCTTGCCGCCGCTGTTCGATGGCCTCAGACAGGCGGCGCGCGAGATCGGCGGCGTGCAGATCCAGAACGCCGGCACGATCGCGGGCAATCTGTGCAACGCTGCGCCGGCGGCCGATGGCGTGCCGTGCCTCCTGGCGCTCGATGCCGGGATCGAGCTCAGCGCGCGCGATGGCGTGCGCGTTGTAAAACTCGCCGACTTCATCACCGGCGCGCGCGCGACCGCGCTACGCGAGAGCGAGCTGGTCACGGCGATCCTGGTGCCCGCGCCGAGCGCCGAGCGCTGCGTGAGCCTGTTCTCGAAGCTCGGCGCGCGACGCTATCTGGTCATCTCGATCGTCATGGTCGCGTTCGCGCTCGAGTTGAACGCTCGGGGGGAGATCACGCGCGCCGGCGTCGCGGTCGGCGCCTGCTCGGCGGTCGCGCAGCATTTGCCCGCGCTCGAAGCAGCGCTTCATGGCCGCCGGCTCGATGCTTCGCTCGCTGAAATTGTGACCGAGGCGCATCTGGCTCCGCTCGCGCCGATCGATGATATTCGCGCAAGCGCGGACTATCGGCGCGAGGCGGCATTGACCCTGATTCGCCGCGGCCTCGTCGTGCTCGGGGCGAGCGCATGAGCCGCGCCATGCCGAAGGCCGCGACAACGGCCGTGCGCTTCAGCGTCAATGAGCGCGCGGTCGAGGCGCATGGCGCGCGGATCGCCCGGCTGAGCGACGTGCTGCGCGATCAGCTCGGCCTCACCGGCACCAAGGTCGGCTGCGCGGCGGGCGATTGCGGCGCCTGCACCGTGCTGCTCGATGGGGCGCCGGTGTGTGCGTGCATGGTGGCGCTCGGGCAGGTCGAGGGAAAGCGTGTCACAACGATCGAAGGCCTCGCGCGCGATCGCCGCTTCGACGGGCTTCGCGCCTCGTTCCATGCCGAGGGCGCAGCGCAGTGCGGCATCTGCACGCCGGGCATGCTGATGGCGGCGGCCGCGCTCCTGGCACGTGATCCAGCGCCCGATGATGGCGCGATCCGCGACGCGCTCGGCGGCGTGCTCTGCCGCTGCACCGGCTATGAGCCGATCGTCGCGGCAATCGCCGAGGCCGCGCGCCCCGACTCACCATCTGTGATTCCAGCATCGAGCGACCGAGTCGTTGGCCATCGGATCGCGCGGCTCGACGGGGCGTCGAAGCTCGATGGAAGCGAGCGCTATGGCGCGGATGGCATTCCGGCGGATGCGCTGTGGCTCCGCGTGTTTCGCTCGCCGCACGCGCATGCGCGAATCACCATCGGCGATCTCGCGGGCCTTCTGAAGCGCCCCGGCCTGGTGCGCGCGCTTACGGCGCGCGACGTGCCGCGCAATGGCTTCGGCATCTATCCGGACATCAAGGACCAGCCGGTGCTGGCTGATGGCATGGTGCGCTTCCGGGGCGAGGCGGTGCTGGCGCTGATCGGCGAGCGTGCCGCGCTCGAAGGGCTATGCGAAGCGGACGTGCCGATCCGCTATGAGCCGCTGCCGGCGCTCACCACGCTCGATGACGCGCTCGCGCACGGCGCGCCCGAGATCCAGAAGGGCAAGCACGGCAATATCCTGGTCGAAGGTCAGGTGAGGCGCGGCGATGCGGCAGGCGAGATCGCGCGCGCCGCTTATGTCGCGAGCGGCAAATTCGAGACCGCCCATGTCGAGCACGCCTATGTCGAGCCCGAGGCCGGCTGGGCGCGCAGGATCGGCGAGCGCCTCGAGGTCCACGCCACGACACAGACGCCCTATATGGATCGCGATGAGATCGCCCATGTCATGGCGCTCGCGCCCGGGGCCGTGCGCGTGGTGCCGAGCGCGTGCGGCGGCGGCTTCGGCGGCAAGCTCGATCTCTCCGTGCAGCCCTTGATCGCGCTCGGCGCCTGGCTCACCGGTCGCCCGGTCGCCTGTGTCTATTCGCGGCCCGAGAGCATGGTCTCGACCACCAAGCGGCATCCCGCGCGCATTGAGGCGCGGCTCGCCTGCGATGAGGCGGGAAGTCTGCACGCGGCCGAAATGAACGCGGATTTCAACACCGGCCCCTATGCGAGCTGGGGGCCGACGGTCGCGACCCGCGTGCCGGTGCATGCGAGCGGGCCGTATCGGATGGACGCGGTCGCGACGCGCGGGCGCGCCGTGCTGACGAATGGGCCGAACGGTGGCGCGTTCCGCGGATTCGGTGTGCCGCAGGCCGCGATCGCGGGCGAGACGCTGATGGATGATCTCGCGCTCGCGCTCAAGATGGATCGCCTGGAGTTTCGCAAGCGGAATGCGCTCCGTGCGGGCGACCTCACTGCGACCGGTCAGCGCCTCGACGCGAGTGCGGGCCTCGTGCCCTGCCTTGAAGCACTCGAGCCGCGCTGGCGCGCCGCGCTCGATACGTGCGCGCGCCACAATGCACGGCCGTCCGCGACGCGGCTCGGCGTCGGCATTGGCTGCGGCTGGTACGGCATCGGCAATACCGGCATGCCCAACCCCTCGACCATGCGTCTCGCGCTTACGCGCGCCGGTCGCGTGCGCTTCGAGAATGGCGCGGTCGATATCGGCCAGGGCTCGACCACCGTGCTCGCGCAGATCGCGGCCGACGCGCTCGGTCTCACGCTCGACGTATTCGATCTCGTGATCGGCGATACGGACCTTACCGCCGACGCCGGCAAGACCTCGGCCTCGCGCCAGACCTTCGTGTCGGGCCGCGCGGCGCACGATGCGGCGGCGAAACTGCGTACCGAGCTGCTCCGCCTCGCCAATGCCGCGCCGAGTGCGACCCTCGCGCTCGATGGTGCGACACTCGTCATTCGCGACGGTGCGCAGATTCATCGCGTGGCGTTGGCTGATTTGCCGGCACAAGGCGGTGTCGTCGCGTTCGCCGAGGCGCGCTTCGACCCGCCAGTGACCCCGCTCGATGCGAACGGCCAGGGCAACCCTTACGCGACCTATGCGTTCGCGGCGCAGATCGCGCTCGTCGAGGTCGACATCGCGCTTGGCACGGTGAAGGTGAAGCGCATGGCGGCGGCGCATGATGTCGGCCTCGCCATCAACCCAACACTCGCGGAGGGCCAGATCACCGGCGGCATCGCGCAGGGGCTCGGCCTCGCGCTGATGGAGGAATACATCGCCGGCCGCACCGACAATCTGCACGACTATCTGATCCCGACATTCGGCGACATGCCGGTGATCGAGGTGATGCTGATCGAAGCGCCCGAGCCGCTCGGGCCGTTCGGCGCCAAGGGTGTGGGCGAGCCCGCGCTGGTGCCGACCGCGCCCGCGATACTCTCCGCCATCCGCCACGCGACCGGCGCGCGAATGACGCGCGTGCCCGTGCTGCCGCATCGCCTGCGCGCTGCCCTCCGCGCCCTGGAGACCAAGCCATGAGCGACGCCCTCGACGATCTTGCGTCCCCGCCCGCCGGCATCGTGCGCTGCGATGCCTGTCCCGTGCTTTGTCGCATCAGGGAGGGGCAGACCGGCGCGTGCGATCGCTATGCCAACCAGAATGGTGCGCTGGTGCGGCTCGACCCGTTGTTGATCGCGACGCGCTCGGCCACGCTCGTGCCGTTCCTGAAGGACGCGGCGAAGTGGGACGGCGACGTGGTCAGGCCCGAGGCGCAGTTCGTCACAGGCATCGGCGCCGGCACGACCTATCCCGACTACAAGCCCGCGCCCTTCATCGTGTCGAGTGAGGCCGAGGGTGTGGACATGGTGACCGTCGTCACCGAGGGCATCTTCAGCTATTGCGGCGTGAAGGTGAAAATCGACACCGATCGCTATCTCGGGCCGGAGCAGGCGAACGTGCTGTGCGAGGGCGAGCCGATCGGCCATGTCACGACCGCCGAATATGGCTCGCAGATGCTCTCGATCGGCGGCGTGCGGCACTTGACTGGCGGTTCCAAGCGCGAGGGCACGGTCACCTGCCAGGCCCTCCTTGACCTTTGCAGCGCGAAGCCGGTGACGTTGAGCGTCGAGGGCGGCGCGCGCGTGGTGGTGCAGGCGGGCCGGGCGCCGATCATCGATGACAAGGCGGAGGAGCGCATGCGGGTCGGCTGCGGCTCGGCCGCCATGGGCATGTTCGCCAAGCAGTGGCAGAGCCTCGCCGACGAGGTGATCGTGGTTGACGATCACATCACCGGCGTCATGTCGGAGCATCAGGCCGGGCGCTTCCTCGACGTGCCGGCGACGGGTATTCGCGTGCGCGGGCGCAAATCGACGCCGGGCCGCTATTTCAAGGTGGCCGAGCCCGGCATGGGCTGGGGCGGCACCAACATCACGAACCCGCTCGATATTATCGAGAAGATCGATCCCAAGGTGGCGTGGCCGGGCTTGAGGCTCCTCATGGTCTCGACCACCGGCGAGGACGCCGAGTGGTTCGTGCTCGATGAAGCGAGGCGGCCGGTGCGCGCCGACATGCCGCCTTCGGTGCGCGCTTCGGTCGAGCGCGTTGCGGAAAACTGCGAGCCCGCGCTCTGCTCGGTGCTGTTCATGGCGGGCGCGGGCGGCTCATTGCGCGCGGGTGTCACCGAGAACCCGGTCAGGCTCACCCGCGCGGTCAGGCGGGCGATCAGCCGCGTCACCGCGGGCGGCGCGCCGGTCTATCTCTGGCCCGGCGGCGGGATCACGTTCATGGTCGATGTCACGCGCCTGCCGGCCGGCGCCTTCGGCTATGTGCCGACGCCCGCCATCGTGGCGCCGATCGAGTTCACCCTGCCGCGCGCGGACTATGAGGCGCTCGGCGGCCATGTCGGCCACATCGTGCCGCTGAGGAAGGTGTTGGCCGAGGCGCGTATCAAGTCGACCGCGCTCGATGACGCCAACCCGTGGCCGGTCTCGGTGTCGCGCTCATGACAGGCGAAGCCCAGGCGGCGCTGCTGCCCGACCGGCGGCGCCTTCACCTCCATCACGGGCCGATCGACATCATCGCTGAGGCCTTCGGTGAGGCGCATGAGGTGCGCTTGGCCTATGAGCAGGCCGCGACGCGGTTCATGACCGTGCTTCAGCCGCTGGTCGACGAGCTTGGCTTGCTCCGCACCGCCATCGCGGCGCCGAGGCCGCGCGCACGCGGGTCGATCGCGAGGCGCATGATCGATGCCGTGTGGCCGCATCGCGGCGTGTTCATCACGCCGATGGCGGCGGTCGCCGGTGCCGTCGCCGATGAGGTGCTGGCGGCGATGGTTTTGGGCCGGCGGCTGGCGCGCGCCTATGTCAACAATGGCGGTGACATCGCGCTGTACCTCGCGGCCGGCGAGCGCCTGAGCGCGGGCGTGGTCAGCGACCCGGATTGTCTGGGCCTGGACGCACGCGTGACGATCGACGCATCGATGACCGTGCGCGGGCTCGCGACCTCGGGCTGGCGCGGGCGCTCGTTCTCGTTCGGCATTGCGGACGCGGTGACCGTGCTGGCCGCGAGCGCGGCTGCCGCCGATGCCGCCGCGACCCTCATCGCCAACGCGGTGAACGTTGACCATCCGGTGATCGCGCGGCGCCCGGCGAATCACGTGCGCGATGATACCGACCTTGGGCCGCGCCTCGTCACGACCGCCGTCGGTGCCTTGCCGCCGGCTCTCATCGCCGCCGCGCTCGATGAAGGCGCTCTGGTGGCCGCGGAAATGCGGGCCCGCGGCCTGATCCACTCGGCCTACCTTGCGCTGCAAGGCGAGACGCGCGTGGTCGAGGAGCGAGCCGTTGAAGCACGGGCACCGCTTCTCTTATCGCGTCATTCTCCGGCGACGCAGCGCGTCAACCGGAGAATCCATCGGGCAGCACGCGCGGAACGGTGGATTCTCGGGTCGGCGTGGACGCCGCCCGAGAATGACGAATTGGGGGTGGGCGAGACGTGCTCGCTGCCCGATGGGTCCTCCGGTCCTCACACCGGCGCGGCCGGGTCTCGGCCGGAGGATCACGAACAAGCGTTTGCTTCAACCCAGAGTTCCGCCATCGGGCACCTGATGCCCACATCGTCCGAGGACCGGCCCGCATGACCAGCCCGATCGAGCTCAGAAAAATCGTCACCGTGATCGAGGAGATCCGCCACGAGTTCGGGCCTGCGCCCACGCGGCCGAGGCTGCGCGCGGCCGTGCTCGCGGTCATCAGAAACCCGTTCAGCGGGCGCTATGTGGCCGAGGTCGAGCCCATGATGAAGGAGCTGAACCCCTTGGGCCTCGAAATGTCGAAGCGCCTGATCGATGCGCTCGGCGGCGACCCCAAGGCGATCGAAGCCTATGGCAAGGGCTCGATCGTGGGCGAGGCGGGCGAGCTCGAGCACGGCGCGCTCTGGCACGTGCCGGGCGGCTATGCGATGCGCGAGCTCTTGGGCGGCGCCAAGGCCATCGTACCGTCGACCAAGAAGGTCGGCGGGCTCGGCACCCGCATCGACATCCCGATCCACCACAAGGACGCAGCCTATGTGCGCAGCCACTTCGATGCGATGGAGGTGGGCGTGCCGGATGCGCCGCGCGCGCACGAGATCGTCTTCGTGCTCGCCATGACCACCGGGCCCCGGGTGCACGCGCGCATGGGCGGCTTGCGGGTCGAAGACATCAAGGTCGGCGACGGGCAGCGCTGAGATGGCGGGAACGGACGGCGCGATCGTCGGGGTCGATATCGGCGGCACCTTCACCGACCTCGTGATGCTGGAGCCGGGCGGGAGGGTCAGGCTCGCCAAGGTGCCGACCACGCCCGAGAACCGCGCGCTTGGCGTGCTGGCGGCGCTCGAGGCGGGCGAGGTTTCGCTCGACGGTGCGCAATCCATCTGCCACGGCACGACCGCCACCACCAACGCGATCATCGAGCGCAAGATCGCGCAGGTCGGCCTGATCACGACGCAAGGCTTCCGCGATGTGCTGGAGCTGGGGCGGCGCACCCGGCCTGAGCCCTATGGTCTGATCGGCAGCTTCGAGCCCCTGATCGCGCGCGAGCATCGCCTTGAAGTGCCCGAGCGCATGGCGGCCGACGGCGCGGTGCTGGTGCCGCTCGATGAGGCGGCGGTGCGCGCGGCCGCGCTTGCGTTGAAGAATGCGGGCTGCGAGGCGCTGGTGATCCACTTTCTGCATGCCTATCGCAACCCGGCGCATGAGCGCCGAGCCGCCGAGATCGCGCAATCGGCTTGGCCCGAGGCCTATATCACCATGGGCCACGAGATCACCTCCGAGTTCCGCGAATATGAGCGGGGCGTCGCCGCCAGCGTGAACGCCGCGGTGCAGCCCTTGTTGGATCGCTATGTCGGGCGGTTGCAGAGCGCGCTCGAGGCCAAGGGCTTCAAGCGCGACCTCCTGATCATGCAGGGCAATGGCGGCAGCATCGCGGCCAAGGCGGTGGTCCGGCGCGCGGTCAACACGGTGATGTCGGGGCCGGCATCGGGCGTCATGGCGGCGGCGGCGATCGCGCGCGCACTCAGGCTCTCGCGCGTCATCACCTATGACATGGGCGGCACCTCGACCGATGTCGGGCTCATCGATCACGGCGTGCCTGCGGTCTCGACCGAGCTCGAGCTCGAATACGCCATGCCGGTGCATGTACCGATGGTCGATGTGCACTCGATCGGTGCGGGCGGCGGCTCGATCGCGCGGGTCGACCGCGCCGGCATTCTGCGCGTGGGGCCGGAAAGCGCGGGCGCAGTGCCGGGGCCGATCGCCTATGGACGCGGGGGCACGCGGCCGACCATCACCGACGCCAATCTGGTGCTCGGCCGGCTCGACCCCAAGCGCCTGCTCGCGATAACGATCGCGCCCGATCCCGCTTCCATCGCCCGCACCATGGAACAGGCGATCGGCAAAACGCTCGGGCTCGATGGTGTTGGCACGGCGGCGGCGATTGTGCGCATCGCCAATGACCGCATGGCGGCCGCGATCCGCCTCATCACATTGGCGCGCGGGCACGACCCGCGCGACTTCGCCTTGATCGCGTTCGGCGGCGCCGGGCCGCTCCACGCCTGCGCGCTGGCGCGCGAGCTGAGCATTCCTCGGGTGGTGATTCCGGCGCGTCCGGGCCTGACCAACGCGCTCGGCTGCGCCATCGCCGATCTGCGCCATGACTTCGTGATCAACTTGAACGCGCCGCTCGCGAAGCTGTCCGACGCGGACATTCGCCGCGCGCTGGATGAGCAGATCGCGGCGGGCCGCGCGGCGATCGCGCATGACGCGATTGCGACCGAGGCGATCGAATTCCGCTTCTCGGCCGACATGCAGTTCGAGGGCCAGACCCATATTCTGACGGTCGCGCTCGACTCGAACGCGCTTGATAGCTCCGGCCTCAAGGCCGCGTTTCTTGCCGCCTATCGCGAGCGCTTCACGGTCGAGCTCGAGGGCATCGGCATCAACCTGGTCGCGCTCAAAACCGCGGCGATCGGAAGGCGCGCGGCGCCGCCGCTCCTGAGCCTCGCGGCCGGCGAGCGCGCCCCCTCGCTCGATGGCGCGAGGATCGAAACACGCGCGGTCTGGTTCGAAGGCGGCTTCCGCGACACGCCCGTCTACGATCGCACGCGCCTGCCCGACGGCAGCCGCTTTACCGGCCCGGCGATCATCCAGCAGCTCGATTGCACCAGCGTGATCGAGCCGGGCGCGGTCGCCGTGCTCGATGCACTCGGCAATCTGATGGTCGAGGTTCAGCCATGAGCAATTTCGATGCGGTGACGCTCGCGGTGATCGAGAGCGGGCTGATACAGGTCTGCAATGAGATGGACTTGGCCTTCGTGCGCTCGGCCTTCAGTCCGGTGATCTCGGAGGCGCTCGACCGCTCGGACGGCATCTACGCCGCGACCGACGGCGCGTTGATCGCGCAAGGCGAGCTTGGGCTGCCGGTCTTCGTCGGCACCATGCAGGATTCGACCGCGGCGGTCATCGCGCGCGCGAAGGACGTGCGGGACGGCGACATCTACATCGTCAACGACCCCTATCTCGGCGGCACGCACCTGATGGATGTGCGCTTCGTCATGCCCTATTTCCATGGCGGGCGGCTATTCGCCTGGCTCGCCAATACCGGCCACTGGCCGGATATCGGCGGCATGGTGCCGGGCGGTTTTTCGGCCAACGCGACCGAGGTGGAGCAGGAGGGACTGCGCCTGCCGCCGGTGAAACTCTTCAAGGCCGGCGTGATGGACGAGGAGATCCTCGCGATCATCCTCTCCAATATCCGGATCGCCTCGCAGCGCATCGGCGACATCAAGGCGCAGGCGGCGGCGTTGAAAGTGGGTGCGCGTCGGCTGGATGCGCTGATCGCGCGCTACGGCGCCGCCATGGTCGAGGCCGCGATCGCGGAACTCCGCGTGCGCGCGAGCCAACAGATGCGGGCCTGCATCGCGACGATTCCGGATGGCGTCTATCGCGGTCGCGCGATCGTCGATTCCGATGGCGTGGTCGACCAGCCGCTCACCATCGCCATGACCATCACGAAGGCGGGCGAGACGCTTTCGTTCGACATGACCGGTACCAGCCCCCCCTGTCGCGGGCCGATGAACAGCGTGATCGCGACCACGCGCTCCTCCATCTATCTCGCGATCAAGCACATCTTCCCCGAGGTGCCGATCAATGCCGGCACGTTCGAGCCGTTGCGCATCAAGGACCCCAAGGGCACCTTCCTCTATGCCGAGTATCCGAGGCCGGTGTCGGGCTGCGCGGCCGAGGTGAGCCAGCGGATCGCGGAAGCCGTGTTCGATGCGCTGGCGCCCGCGCTGCCGGATCGCCTGTTCGCGGCGCCGGCCGGCACGTCGGGCAACCTCGCGCTCGGCGGCAACGACCCCTCACGCGGGCGGCCCTATGTCATGTACGTCATTTCGGGCGGTGGCTATGGCGGCTCGGCCGCGCTCGACGGCCTGACAAACGGCTGCTCGACGATCGGCATCTCCAAGACCACGCCGATCGAGGTGTTCGAGCAGCGCTACCCCGTGCTGTTCGACGAATATGCGCTGCGCGAGGGCTCGGGCGGGGCGGGGCGAACGCGCGGCGGCTTCGGCGTGCGTTACAAGCTTAAGGTACGGGAAGGGGCCGCGCGCGCCTCCATGGTGATGGACCACGGGCGCGTCGGCCCGAACGGCGCGCTCGGCGGCGCCCCTGGCGCGGTCACCACCATCGCGATCGAGCGCAGAAGCGGGGTCTATCGCCCGCTCCACCGCTCGAAGGACCAGGGCATCGAGCTCGAGGCCGGCGATACCATCACGGTCGAGACGCCGGGTGGCGGCGGGCTCGGCGATGCCTTCGCGCGCGCGCCCGAGGCCGTGATGCGCGATGTGTCCCGCGGTTACTACACGGTCGAAGAGGCAGCGCGGTTGTTCGGTGTCGTCTTGATCGGCGCGCCGCCTGCGGTTGACCACGAGGCGACGCGGAACTTACGGCGGTGCCAGACTTCACCGAGGCCTCATGCTTCGACAGCCTCAGCATGAGGAACGAAAATAGGGCCTCATCCTGAGTTTGTCGAAGGACGAGGCGCGGCACCGTCGAAGGGCGAAGGATGAGCCTTTGCAAAACGGACGGTTTTGCGCCCGCGGTCCATCGGCGCTATGTAGAGCGCCATGAAACTGCGCCGCGTCGCGCCCTTTCTGCTGACCGCGCTGCTGATGGCGTCGCTGTTCGCCTCGCCGGTGACCGACCGCATCGATGGGCTCTCGCTCGATTCCCTGACGGGCTTGCGCCATTGGGTGTTCGGGCTCAATCATCAGCCCGAGGCCTCGCCGACCGTCGTCATCGCGATCGACGAGGAGAGCTATCGCAATGAGGGCCTCAACGGTCTGCCGGTCGTGATGTAGACGCCGGCGCTCGCGCGCGTGCTCGATGCGGTGCGCGGCATCGGCGCGCTTGCGATCGGCTTCGACCTGATCTTCCCGACCACGGTTGAATCCTTCATTCCAAACTTCGACCAGAAATTCCTTCTCGCGATCAAGAGCGCCTCGGCGGAGGGTCGGATCGTGCTCGCCAAGGCGTTCTTCGGCGACAAGCCGCTCGCGCCCCATGCGGCGCAGAGCTTCGCCGTCGGCCATGTCCGCAACATCCGCTCGGTCAATCTCGATCTCGATTCGGATGGCGTGATCCGCCGTGCGCCGCTGTTCTTCGATCGGCGCGGCACGAATGCGCAGGAGCCAGTCGAGACCTCGTTTGCGCTCGAACTCGCGGCGCGTGCCGCCGGCTTTACGCCCTTCCTCGATCAGGATGGTCTCACCTTCGGAGCCGCACACATCGCGGGCTCGGCCGGGGGCTCGATCCTGCTCAACTTCGATGGCGGTGCGCAGAGCGTGCCGACCTATTCCTTCGCCGATATCGCCGGTTGCGCCCAGCTCAACCAGGCGGAGTTCTTCAAGACCGCTTTTGCCGGCAAGGTCGTGCTGATCGGTAGCGTGCTCGATGTCGAGGACCGGAAGGTGACCTCCGCGCGCTTCATCGGCGGCAAGCAGGTCGGCGCCGAGACGCCGCGCTGCGCGGTCAAGCCGATCGACCTCGGCGAGCGCCAGACCATCGCGCGTCAGACCATCCCTGGCGTCTTCGTCCACGCCACCGCAATCAACAATCTCCTGCGCAATGAGTCGCTGGTGACGCCGGGGCGGGTGCTGAGCGGATTGATCCTCTTGGCGGCCGGGCTCGTCGCCGGCAGCCTCGCGCAGACGCGGCGCTGGGGCCGCGGCGCCCTGTGGCTGGTTGCCGGTTTGTTGGGCTGGGCCATCCTCGCCGTCGGTCTTGCGCAAAGCGACGTCATTCTACCGCTGATCGATGCGCCGATCGTTGCGGTGATCGGCTTCTTGGTGCCCGCCGGCATCCGCTTCGCGATCACCGACCGCGAGCGCATTCAGGTGCGCCGCGCCTTCTCCTATTATCTCGCGCCCGAGGCCCTGGTGCGCACCATGAATGTCTATCTCGGCGCGATGACCGAAGCGATCGAGGCCCATGGCGGCTTCGTCGACAAGTATATCGGTGATGCCATCGTCGCGGTGTTCGGCGCGCCCCATGACGACCCGGATCATGCGCGCAATGCTACGAAGGCCGCGCTCGCCTGCCAGGCGCTGCTGCCGACGCTCGCGCCGGCGCTCGGCCTGCCACCCGGGCGCACGCTTCGCGCGCGCATCGGGCTCAACACGGGCCGAGCGCTTGTCGGCAATATCGGCTCGAAGCGGCGCTTCAACTACACCGTCATGGGCGATGCGGTGAATCTTGCCTCCCGCCTCGAAGGCGCCAACAAGGTCTATGGCAGGACGATCCTGGCGAGTGCCGAGACGCGCACGAGTTCGGCCGACACGCCGCCGTTCCGCGAGATCGACCGGGTGATCGTCAAGGGCCGCGCCGGCGCAACCGCGATCTATGAGCCGCTGCCCAAGGAAGGCGGTCCCAGCGCCGAAACCCTCACCGCCTTTTCGCTCGCGCTCGCCGACTATCGCGCCGGGCGCTTTGCCGAAGCGGCTGAGCGCTTCGCCGCATTGGCCGCAATCGACCCGTCGAGCCGCGCGCTCGAGGCACGCTGCCGCCGGTTCATCGCGGCACCCCCGCCCGCGCCCTGGTCGGGCATCACGCCGCTCGAGAGCAAGTAGCATCGACAGCGCCATTCCAGTCGTCATCCCGGGGGACGGTCGAGCACGGCGAGACCGTCAACCCGGGAACCATCGTGACGCGAGTTCGGCTGTTGGGGCCCGGGACGACGGAACCAAGGTGCCGCATCTTCAGGGTGGACAGGCGCAGGATGAGGCCTCAAGACGGCGCAGGCACTCCAGCCTGTCGTCATTCTCGGGTGGCGTCCGCGCCGACCCGAGAATCCATCGTTCCGCGCGCGCTGAACTGCGGATCCTCTGGTCGCGCCAAGGCGCGCCAGAGGATGACGGACTAGAGAAGGTCGTCAACCTCGCGGCGGCTTGTGCCGGTCTGAATATGTTATTCTCCACCTCATGAACCCCACACGCCCCCTCGATCGGCGGCTCTCGGTCGCGCCGATGATGGACGTGACCGATCGCCATTGCCGTTACCTCTTGCGCCTGATCACGCGGCGCACGCTGCTCTATACGGAAATGGTGACGGCGGCGGCGGTGATTCACGGCAATCGCGCGCGGTTGCTCGGCTTCGATCCGTTCGAGAAGCCGCTGGCGCTGCAGCTCGCGGGCGCCGAGCCCGAAGCCCTCGCGCGCGCGGCCGCGCACGGCCAGGATTTCGGCTATGACGAGATCAACCTCAATATCGGCTGCCCGAGCGAGCGGGTGCAGAACGCGCGCTTCGGCGCCTGCCTGATGGCCGAGCCCGAGACGGTCGCTTCGTGCGTTGCCGAAATCCGCAAGGCGATCGACCTGCCGGTCACGGTCAAGTGCCGCATCGGCATCGATGGGCGCGAGCGCTATGAGGATTTGCGCGCCTTTGTGGATCGCGTGGCCGAGGCGGGCTGCCGCAGCTTCATCGTGCACGCGCGCATCGCGGTGCTTGCGGGCCTCTCGCCCAAGCAGAACCGCGAGGTGCCGCCGCTCCGCTATGACGATGTGCGGCGCCTCAAGGCCGAGCGGCCCGAGCTCGAGATCGTGCTGAACGGCGGCATCGGCGCGCTCGATCAGGCGCGCGCGCATCTCGACACATTCGACGGCGTGATGATCGGCCGCGCGGCCTATGAGCGCCCGATGATGCTGGCAGAGGCCGACCGCCAGATCTTCGGCGTGGGTGGCGCGCCGCCGGATCGTCACGCCATCGCCCGCGCCATGATTCCCTATGTCGAGGCGGAGCTGGCGCGGGGGGGCCAGTTCTACGGCATCGCGCGCCACATGCTCGGTCTGTTCAACGGGCTGCCTGGCGCGCGCGCCTTTCGCCGCTATTTGGCCGAGAACGGCCCGCGCGCGACCGCCGGGGCCGCGGTGCTCGCCCGCGCGATCGACCTCGTGCCCGAGCCTTCATCCGCCCAGGCGGCGGAGTAGGGGTCAACTCGGCAGCGCTGCCGTCAGATCATCGGCGCCGCGGCGAAGCTCGGGCAGGAACGCCCGCACCATGTCGGCGATGGGCAGGCGCGCGGCGTTGGCGCTGACGTTCATTGCGGCGATGACGCGTCCGCTCCGGTCGCGCACCGGCACGGCGATCGAGCGCAGGCCCACCTCGAGCTCCTGATCGACCAGCGCGTAGCCCTGCTCCGCCACGCGCGTGAGCTGGGTGCGGAGCGCCTGCTCGTTCGCCATGGTGCGCGGCGTGAACGAGGTGAGGCGCGCATTCCTGAAATAGGCCTCGAGCGTGTCGCCCGGCCGTGTCGCGAGCAGCACATGGCCCATCGAAGTCGCGTGCGCCGGCAGCCGCGTGCCAATCGAGATCGAAACCGACATGATGCGCTTGGTCGGCACGCGCGCGACATAGACGATGTCATTGCCGTCGAGCACGCTGAGCGAGCACGATTCGTGCGTGCGCGCCGAGACGCGCTCGAGCACCGGCTCCGCCACCTCGACCAGCGTGAAGGATGAGAGATAGGCATAGCCGAGGCCGAGCACGCGCGGCGTCAGGCGGAAGCGCTTGCCGTCGAACGCGACATAGCCGAGGTCGGCAAGCGTGAGCAGAAAGCGCCGTGCGGCGGCGCGCGACAGGCCGGTGCGGCGCGCGACATCGCTCAAGGTCATTTGCTCCGCGTCGTGCCCGAAGGATTGGATCACGGCGAGGCCGCGCTCGAGCGAGAGCACATAGTCGCGCGGCGCGGCGAAGCCGCTCGTCGCAACTGCGGGCGTGGGCGGGGTAACGGGTTCGGCGGCGCGGGTGGGGGTCGTCATGGTGTTCTCTATTCGCGCGTTTGTACGCAGATCGAACATTCTCGGCATCTTGGGGTGGGCGAGTCAATGATCCCGGTGATTGGTGCGGTTAGCGGTCGCCAGCCGTGTTCGTCGCTCGACGAAGGGCCGGTTTTTTGTTTCATTCCGTTGTTCTTGCCCGGGCCCTGAGCCCCGGGCCGTGCCTGGACCCCGAGGTTCTCGATGGCTGAACTGACGACGTTGCGCGAGGCGGTCGCCGCGCTGATCAAGGATGGCGATCAGGTCGCCTGCGAGGGCTTCACGCATCTGATCCCACACGCGGCGGGGCATGAGATCGCGCGCCAGAAGAAGCGCAATCTCTCGCTCGTCCGCATGACGCCGGACCTGATCTACGACCAGCTGATCGGCATGGGCTGCGCGCGCGAGCTGACCTTCTCCTGGGGCGGCAATCCGGGGGTCGGCTCGCTCCATCGTTTCCGCGACGCGGTCGAGAATGGCTGGCCCAACCCGCTCGTCATCCACGAGCGCAGCCATGCCGACCTTGCGAACGCCTTTGCCGCGGGCGCGGCCGGCCTGCCGCTCGCGATCATGCGCGGCTATATCGGCTCCGATCTGCCGAAGCACAATCCGCAGATCAAGACGCTCCTCTGCCCGTTCACCGGCGAGACATTGGCGGCCGTGCCCTCCGTGCGCCCTGATGTCGCGGTGATTCACGCCCAGCGCGCCGACCGGAAAGGCAACGTGCTGTTGCAGGGCATTGTCGGCGTCCAAAAGGAAACCGTGCTGGCGTCCAAGCGCGCGATCGTCACGGTGGAGGAGGTGGTCGGCTCGCTCGATGCGCCGCGCAACGCGGTCATCTTGCCGAACTGGGTGGTGAGCGCGGTGTGCGTGGTGCCGCGTGGCGCGCGCCCGTCCTACACCGAGGGCTATTACGACCGCGACAATGGCTTCTACAAGGCGTGGGACGTGATCGCACGGGAGCGCGAGGTCTTCCTCGCCTGGATGACCAAGCACGTCATGTCGACGGCGGATTTCGCCGACTATGAGCGCTCCATCGCGGCCGAGCAGCCGAAGCAGGTGTCCCATGGCTGATGCCACCTACAGCGCCGATGAGATGATGACGATCGCGGCCGCACGGCTGCTGAGAAATCGCATGGTCTGTTTCGTCGGCATCGGCCTGCCGAGCGCGGCGGCCAATCTTGCGCGGCTCACCCACGCGCCCGACATCGTGCTGATCTATGAATCGGGCACGATCGGCACCAAGCCGAGCGTGCTGCCGCTCTCGATCGGCGATGGCGAGCTTTCGGCCACCGCCGACACGGTGGTCTCGGTGCCCGAGATGTTCCGCTATTGGCTGCAGGGCGGGCGCATCAATGTCGGCTTCCTCGGCGCCGCGCAGATCGACCGCTTCGCCAACATCAACACCACGGTCATCGGTCCCTATGGCAAGCCGAAGGTGAGGCTGCCGGGCGCGGGCGGCGCGCCCGAGATCGCGGCCTCGGCCGGCGAGGTCTTCATCGTGCTGCGCCAGAGCGCGCGCGCCTTTGTCGAGAAGCTCGATTTCATCACCTCGGCCGGCCACCTCGATGGCGGCGATGCGCGCAAGCGCGCTGGCTTTCCCGGCAAGGGGCCGACGGTCGTCATTACGGACCTCGGCGTGCTCCGCCCGCACCCCGAGACCAAGGAGTTTGAGCTCGTCGCCTTGCACCAGGGTGCGACGCGCGAGCAGGCGATCGCCGCGACCGGCTGGAAGCTCAAGGTGGCGGATGCGCTCGAGACCACGCCGCCGCCCACCAAGGACGAGCTCGAGGTGCTGCGCGCGCTGCACGCCCGCACCGCCCGCGCCCACGGCAGCTCGACCGTGGCCGCGTGAGATATCGTCGACTTCAGCCATGCTTACTCGACCCCCCACCCCAACCCTCCCCCACAAGGGGGGAGGACAAGGCAAAGGGAGCTCCGCTCGCGTCAGGCACGATAGTGTTCCGTCAACAGGGCGTGCGATGAAGGCGCAAGTGGCGCGATCAAATTCCACCTCCTCGTTGGCCGGAGAGGCGCGATCAATTTCTTCCCCCTCCCCCTCGATGGGGGAGGGTTGGGGTGGGGGTGAGACGCTGCTTGGACGGTTGGCTCGCGCGCGGCTGACGCCGCACGGACAGTGCGACGATCGGACGATCACACTTTTTCCCGTCACCCCGGACGCGCAAAGCGCGATCCAGGATCCATCCCGACCGCCGCACGATGGACCCCGGGGCGCGCGGCATGCGCCGCCTGGCCGGGGTGACAGACGAGCCATGTCGTCACCTAAAGAATCCCCAGCCTAAGTCAGCGGAGACCGTCCATGCCTGACGCCTTCATCTGCGATGCCGCCCGCACCCCGATTGGGCGCTATGGCGGCGCGCTCGCCGCGGTGCGTGCCGATGACCTGGGCGCGGTCCCGATCAGCGCGCTCATGGCGCGCAACAAGGCGGTCGACTGGGCGGCGCTCGATGACGTGCTCTATGGCTGCGCCAACCAGGCGGGCGAGGACAATCGCAACGTCGCGCGCATGGCGCTTTTGCTCGCCGGGCTGCCCGATTCGGTGCCCGGCGCCACCATCAACCGGCTCTGCGGCTCAGGCTTGGACGCGCTCGGCACCGCCGCGCGCGCGATCAAGGCGGGCGAGGCATCGCTTGTGCTTGCCGGCGGAGTCGAGAGCATGTCGCGCGCGCCCTTCGTCATGGCCAAGGCCGATTCGGCCTTCTCGCGCAGCATGAAGGTCGAGGACACGACGCTCGGCTGGCGCTTCGTCAATAAGTTGATGAAAGACAAATACGGCGTTGATTCGATGCCTGAAACCGCCGAGAACGTCGCCGCCGAGTTCCAGATCGGCCGGGCCGATCAGGACGGCTTTGCGCTCCGCAGCCAGCAGCGCGCCGGCAGAGCGATCGAGGCCGGCTTCCACGCGGCCGAGATCGTGCCGGTGACGATTCCCCAGGGCAAAGGTGCGCCCAAGGTGGTCGATCGCGACGAGCACCCGCGCCCGGATACCACCGCCGAGGCACTCGCCAAGCTGCCGACGCCGTTCCGCGAGGGCGGCACCGTCACTGCTGGAAACGCGTCCGGCGTCAATGACGGCGCGGCGGCTCTTCTGGTGGCGTCTGAAGCGGCGGCGGCAAAGCACGGATTGAAGCCGCGCGCCCGCGTCGTCGGCGCCGCGACCGCCGGCGTGGCACCCCGCATCATGGGGGTCGGGCCGGTGCCCGCGGTTCGCAAAGTGCTGCAGCAGTGCGGCCTAAAGATCTCAGACATGGACACGATCGAGCTGAACGAGGCGTTCGCCGCTCAGGCGCTCGCGGTGACTCGTCAGTTGGGTCTGCCCGACGATGCGCCGCAGGTGAACCCGAATGGCGGCGCGATCGCGCTCGGCCATCCGCTCGGCATGTCGGGCGCGCGCCTCGCGCTGACCGCGCTCAACCAGCTCGAGCGCACCGGCGGGCGCTATGGCCTGTGTACCATGTGCATCGGCGTCGGCCAGGGCATCGCCCTCATCATCGAAAGGATATGAGCCATGCGCGCGTCGGGGTCTCTCGCTTGGGTCCTCGGTGTCGCGCTCGCTAGAGCGGAATGAGATTAGCCTGAATCGGAAGGGATTCCCAAAGTGGCGCGAGTCTGATTCAAGATGCTGGCTGGGGTGGAGGCCAGCGTCTGATGGGCAAACCCTATTCGATGGATCTTCGCGAA
>Ga0194121_10004430_pt1 | contig 20378 bp, 17 predicted proteins | sample TA2MahCa50mmetaG_FD_148609 | JGI IMG/M metagenome (GOLD analysis project Ga0194121, IMG submission 148609) | Freshwater microbial communities from Lake Tanganyika, Tanzania - TA2015020 Mahale Deep Cast 50m | ecosystem: Environmental > Aquatic > Freshwater > Lake | place: Tanzania: Lake...
CGCGCCCCCGCCCCCGCCCCCGACGCCCGTCGCGGCGTGGCCCGAGCGCGTCAGCGGCCGCGTGGTCGACGCGCAGAAGACGCCGCTCGCCGGCGCCTCGATCGTGGCCGACGGCAAGGAGATCCGCACGGAGGCCGACGGCACGTTCACGCTGGCGAAGCCGACCGGGTCCGTCCTCGTGAAGCTGCCGGGCTACGAGAAGGTGACGTTCGCGCCGCGGGCGGAGCCGCTCGAAGCGGTCATGAAGCCCCACGCGGTCAAGGCGGCCTATCTCACCTACTACGGCGTGATGGACCGCACGATCCGCACCCGCGTGCTCGACCAGGTGGCCAAGACCGAGCTCAACGCGGTCGTCATCGACGTGAAGGGCGATCGCGGCTGGCTCCTCTACAAGTCCGAGGTGCCCCAGGTCGCGGAGATCGGCGCGCAGGGGCCGGCCGTGTGGAAGGACTTCGACAGCTTCCTCGCCGAGCTGAAGGCGCGCGGCGTCTACACCATCGCGCGCATCGTGATCTTCAAGGACAACATCCTCGCCCACGCGCGGCCGGACCTCGCGATCATCGACACGCGCACCGGCAAGCCGTGGATCGACAACGAGAAGCTCGCGTGGGTCGACCCGTTCCGCGAGGAAGTCTGGGCGTACAACATCGCGCTCGCGAAGGAAGCCGCGCGCAGGGGCTTCGACGAGATCCAGTTCGACTACGTGCGCTTCCCGACCGACGGCAAGCTGTCGGTCGCGAAGTACGCCCGGCCGAACAGCCGGGAGACGCGGCTCCCGGCCATCGCCGCGTTCCTGGAGCGGTCGCGCAAGGAGATCGGGCCGACCGGCGCGTTCCTCGCCGCGGACGTCTTCGGCTACACCGCGTTCAACGAGAACGACACGGACATCGGGCAGCGCGTGGAAGACCTCGCGCCGCACCTCGACTACTTCTGCCCGATGGTCTACCCGTCCGGGTACCACAAGGGCATCCCCGGCTACCGCAACCCGGTCGAGAACCCGTACCACATCGTGCACGAGAGCGTGCGACTCACCATCAAGCGCTCGGCGCCGCACGTGGTGAAGGTGCGGCCGTGGCTGCAGGACTTCCGGGACTACGCGTTCGACCGGCGGATCTTCGGCGTCACCGAGATCAAGGCCCAGATCAAGGGCAGCGACGACGCGGGCGGCATCGGCTGGATGCTGTGGAACCCGAAGAACGACTACACGGCCGCGGCGCTCCGGGCGAAAGGCACGATCGCCACCAAGTGATTCGCGCGGCCTGCGTCCTGATGGCCGCGTTGTTCGCCCCCGCGCTCGTCCACGCGCAAGGCCTCCCCCCCAACGAGCTCGGCCGCGTGATGATCCTCGAGTACCACAAGATCGACTACCCCGAGGAGCGCTGGACACGCACGCCGGAGAACTTCCGCCGGGACCTCGAGACGCTCTACGCGCGCGGCTATCGCCTCCAGGGCCTCACCGCGATGCTGGACGGCCGCATCACGGTCCCGGCCGGGACCACGCCGATCATCCTCACCTTCGACGACTCCTCGCCCGGCCAGTTCCGCTACATCGCGAAGAACGGCGCGCTCGAGATCGATCCGAAGTCGGGCGTCGGCATCCTGGAGCAGTTCATCAAGGAGAAGCCGGACTTCGGCCGCGCCGCCACGTTCTACGTGCTGCCGGGTGCGAGCAGGCCGAACAAGCTCTTCGACCAGCCCGAGCACGAGGGCCGCAAGCTGCAGTTCCTCGTCAAGCAGGGCTACGAGATCGGCAACCACACGCTCTGGCACGCGAACCTCGGCAAGTACGACGAGCAGACGGTCCGTAACCAGGTCGCGGAAGCACAGGTCTGGGTGCAGCGCCACGTCCCCGACTACAAGCTCCGCACGCTCGCGCTCCCGCTCGGCGTCTACCCGAAGAACCTGGCGTGGGTCCAGGAGGGCACGGCGAAGGGCACGACGTACAAGAACGAGGCGGTGTTGATGGTGGCCGGCGGCGCCGCCCCCTCCCCGTTCTCGAAGAGCTTCGACCCGATGCGCGTCCCAAGAATCCAGGCGGTGGAAAAGGACCTCTCGTACTGGCTCAAGCACTTCGACCGGAACCCCTCCGACCGTTTCGTGAGCGACGGCGACCCGTCGACGCTGACGATTCCTGCCGGCTCCCGCCCCAAGCTCAAGCTCAATCTCCCGAAGGACATAAAGGTCTCCGAGCGCTGACCCCCACCCTCCGCCCGCGCACAGCGTCTCTCAAACGCGTAGTGCAGCGGTGGTGTGCCGGGTGCCCTTGGTCTCACAGCGAGCGAAGCGAGGCTGTGCAGCCTTGGTCTGCGTCTCTAACGGATGCGTTTGCGGAGGCGCGGCGTGGAGAACGGTCCAGCTGCGACGCGCCGAGGAGGAGGCGACTGAGGCGTACTCCTGTACGCCGCAGGGAGCCGACGACGAGGCAACGAAGCAGATGGGCCGTTATCCGCGGCGCGCCGGAGCGCCACCACGCAGTTTCCGAACGGCGGAGGGGAGGCTAACGGTAGATGAGGTACGACGCCCGTCGTTTCAAGAAGGAGGCGCGGTCGGCGTCGCTCCACGCGACGAGTCGGGGCAGTGGCTCGCCGCGTAGGAAGGCGAGCATGGTGGCGCGGTTGACGAGGAGGTTCTGGATGGCTTCGAGCTTCCACTGGTGGCGATAGCGTTGGCGTAGCTCCGTCGCGACGGCGAGCGCGACGGTGACGGGGCGTATCGCCTCGCGGTCGGTGACGATGAAGCGGATGCCGGCGCAGAGCTGCCTGGCGTAGACGTTCTCGCTCGGGGTGAAGCGCACGGGCTCGAAGCGGACGCCGGGAAGCTGCAGGCGATTGAGCGCGGCCGCGAGCGCGTTCGGCTCGATCCACGGCGCGCCGATCAGCTCGAACGGCGAGTCCGTCCCCCGCCCCACCGAGAGGTTCGTGGCCTCCAGGAGCCCGATGCCGGAGTAGAGCAGCGCCTGCGTGACCGACCGGATGTTCGGCGACGGGTTCACCCAGGCGAGCCCCGTCTCGTCGAACCAGCGGCGGCGCTCCCAGCCCTCCATCGGCACGACGGTCAGGCTCACCGGAACGCGGCGCTCGGCCGCCACCAGCCGCGCGAACTCGCCCATGGTGAGGCCCGTGCGCACCGGCAGCGAATGCGGGCCCGTGAACGAGGCGAGATCGGGGTCGAGGAGCGGACCTTCGATCACGCGGCCCGTGATCGGGTTCGGCCGGTCGAGCACGATGACGGGCAGCCCGAGCTTCGCCGCCTCCTCCATCGCGTAGAGGAGCGTGGAGAGGTACGTGTAGTAGCGCGCGCCCACGTCCTGCACGTCGAAGACGATCGCGGTGATCCCGCGCAGCATCGCCTCCGTCGGGCGCCGCGTCGGGCCGTACAGGCTCCAGATCGGCCGTCCGGTGAGCGCGTCGCGGCTGTGGGGGACGTCGGCGTCGACGGCGCCGGTGATGCCGTGCTCGGGCGAGAAGATCGCCTGCAGCTGCACGCCGGGCGCGCGCGCGATGAGGTCGATGCCGCGGCGCCCCTGCCCGTCGATCCCCGTGTGGTTGGTGATGAGGCCGACCGAGTGCCCGCGCAGGATCGCGAAGTCCTGCGCGGCGAGCACGTCGAGGCCCGTGCGGACGCGCGTGCCCGCCGGCGATGGCGGAAGCGCCGACGCCTCGTCCGGCGCGTCGGCGGCGGGTGAGGCGACCGACGCCGCGACCGTCGGCGGCGCGTGGAACAGGGCGGCGGCCGCGGCCGCCACGGTCCGCACGCGCAGGTCGCGGATGGCCGCGCTGCTGCCGCCGCTGGGATGGACGCGGTTGCTGAGCACGATCACGTAGCTCCGGCTCGAAGGATCGACCCACACGAGCGTGCCCGTGAAGCCGGTGTGCCCGACGGAGCCCGCCGGGAAGAACGGCGCCGCGACGGTCGCGTACGGCGAGGTCATGTCCCAGCCGAGCGTGCGCGAGCCGCGGCCCTCCGTCGAGCGCGCCCACATAAGCTGGATCGTGGCCGGCTTCAGGATGCGCGCCTCCTCGAACACGCCCCCCGCCAGCAGCGTGCGGAGGATCCGCGCCACGTCCGCCGCCGTCGAGAACATCCCGGCGTGGCCCGCGACGCCGCGGAGCAGGCGCGCGCGCGGGTCGTGCACGTCGCCCTGGAGCATGCGGCCGTTGCTGAACTCCGTCGGCGCCACGCGCGGCAGGTGCGGCGCCTTCGGCCGGAACGACGTGTCCACCAGGCCGAGCGGACGGAACAGCAGGCGCTCGAGGTACTGATCGAGGGGCTGGCCGCTCACCCGGCGGACGAGCTCGCCGAGGAGGATGAAGCCGGTGTCGCTGTACTGGAAGCCCGCGCCGGGTGGATAGTCGAGCTTCGCGCGCGCGAGTCCGGCCGCGGCGGCCGGGAAGCCGCGCGCGACGAGCGTGTCCTTCGGGATCGCCGGCAGCCCCGCGCTGTGCGTGAGCACGCGGCGCACGGTGACCGCGTCGAAGGGCTTCCCGCGGAACTCCTTCAGGTAGCGCCCGATCGACGCGTCGAGCTTCACCGCGCCGCGCTCGACCAGCGCCATCACCGCCACCGCGGTGCCGAGGGGCTTCGTGAGGGAGGCGATGTCGAAGATCGTGTCGACGGTCATCGGCACGGGCTCGGGCACCAGCGCGCGGTGGCCGTAGGCCTTGTGGTGGAGCACGTGCTCGCCCTGCCCGATGAGCACGACCGCGCCCGGGATCTCGCCGCCGGCCAGCGCCGTGCGCACGGCCTCGTCGACGGCCGAGAAATCGGGGACCTGGGCGTGGACCGCGGCGGGCAGCAGGAGCAACAGCAGCGCGGCGAGCCCGCGCCGTACGGCGAACGTCAGCCTCACGGCGCCGATCTTAGCATCCGGCCTTCGCGGGCTTGATACGATACGGAGCGATGCATCGGGTCTTCGTCACGGGCGCCACCGGCTTCGTGGGGCGGGCTGTGGTCCAGGCGCTGCGCGCGGAAGGGCACGTCGTCCGGTGCCTGGTGCGCCGGGGCTCGGAGCGCGACCTCAGGGGCTTCGAGGCGATCGAGCGCGTCGAAGGCGACGTCCTCGGCGCGCCCGGCGCCCTCGAAGCGGACATCGCCGGCTGCGACACCGTGGTCCACCTGGTCGGCATCATCCGCGAGCACCGCACCCGGGCGATCACCTTCGAGCGCGTCCATCACGAAGGTACGCGCAACGTGCTCGCCGCGGCCGCGGCCGCGGGCGCGCGACGTTTCCTGCACATGAGCGCGCTCGGCACACGCGCGGGCGCCCGCGCCCGCTACCACCAGACGAAGTGGGCGGCGGAAGAGGCGGTGCGCGGCAGCGGCCTCGCGTGGACGATCTTCCGGCCCTCCGTCATCTACGGCCGCGGCGACGAGTTCATCTCGATGCTCGCCGGGCTGGTGCGCCTGCCGCTGTCGCCGGTGATCGGCGACGGCCGCCAGCGCCTGCAGCCGGTGGCGCTGGAGCACGTGGCGGCCGGCTTCGCGCGCGCCGTCACGACGGACGCGGCCGCCAAGCAGACCTACGAGGTCGCGGGCCCCGACGCGGTCACGATGCTGGAGCTGCTCGACCTGATCGCGCGGATCTCCCACCGGCGCCTGCGGACCGTGAAAGTCCCGCTCGGGCTCGTCCGCCCGATGGCGCGACTCCTTCACCGCGTGCCGACCTTTCCGGTGACGCCGGACCAGCTCCTCATGCTCCAGGAGGACAACACCGGCGATCCGCGGGCGTTCTACTCGGCCTTCGGCCTCCCGCCGATCCCGCTTGCGCAGGGCCTGCGGCGCGTCCTCGGCTGATGCCCTTCCGCACGCCGGAGGGCGCGCCCCGCGACCTCCTGAGCCTGATCGACGCCGAGCTGCGGACCCGCCTCGAAGAGGCGGTCGACAACGCGTGTCTGGACGCGATGGTGACCGCACGCCGCGCGAGCGGCGCGGCGCTGCCCGCCGCCGACGACACCCGCGACCGGGAGGAGTTCACCGCGAGCGTGCGCGCGTTCCTCGAGCGCCTTCGCGATGAGATCCCCACGGACGCGAGCGACGGGGCGCCTCCGACACCGGCGTCCGGCGCGGAGACGGGCGAGGAGTGGCGGCTCCTCTCGCTGCAGATCATGCGGGCCAAGGCCCTGCCCGACTACTGGCAGCAGTTCGACGCCGTCCGCCGGCGCTTCACCGCCGACTACGCCGCCTCAGGCGGCGCGCGGCGCGGCGTACTCGGCCGGCTGTTCGGCCGCGGCTAGGGCCCAGAGGCTCTCCAGGTCGTCCAGCGCCCGGCGCCAGCGCCCGTAGTCCTCCAGCAGCGCCGCGCGGGCCATGGTCAGCGAGACCTCCATGTCGTCCAGGCGCGTCCGGAGCATGGGGTTCGCCGCGTTCGCGGCCTCGAGGCTGCCGCCGGGCACCGTCGCCGAGAGCCGATCCAGGAGCCGTCCGAGCTCGTCCTGCAGCACGACATCGACCGCATTCATCACGTGGCCCTCCATCCCTGTCTCAGGGCCCCTTATTACTCAACACGTGATGGGTGTTTGTCAAGCGCGGAGAGCATGTAGGCTGGCCGCGGTGCCCCGGCGGTGAGCGCGGATGTCGTGGCCGTCCTCGTCGCGAAGACCGCGCGGACGTTCTGCTATGGCTTCCTCGGCATCGTGCTGCCGCTCTACCTCACGACGCTCGGCATGAGCGCGGCGGGCGTCGGCGTCACGGTCACGCTGACGCTCGCGGGCAGCGCACTCCTCACGTGGGCCGTGCGGCGCCCCGCCGAGCGCCTGGGACCGCGCGCGCCCCTGCTCGCCCTCGCCGGGCTCTCGGCGGTGGCGGCGCTGCTGCTCCTCGGCACCTCGTGGGTGCCGCTCGTGGTGCTGGCCGCGATCCTCGGCAACGTGGCCGTCGGGACCGGCGAGACCGGCCCGTTCCTCACGATCGAGCAGGTCGTCCTCGCGCGCGCGGTCGCGGCCGCGCGCCGCACGCACGTGCTCAGCCTCTACAACTTCCTCGGCTACGGCGCGGGCGCGGTCGGGGCCGCCGCGGTCGGCGTGGCGGGCGGCTACCGTGCGCTCTTCGTCGTGTTCCTCGCCGCCGCCGGCGTGCAGCTGGCCGCGTACGCGCGGCTCGGCATGAGCGCGGCGCCGCCGCGGCCCCCGGGCGATGCGCGTCCGTCGGCGCCGCTCATCCGGCGCTTCGCCGCGCTCTTCGCGCTCGACTCCTTCGCCGGCGGCTTCGTCCTCCAGTCGCTCGTGAGCTATTACCTGTACCGGCGCTACCAGCTCGACCTCGAGACGCTCGGCCTCGTGTTCGGCGTGGCGCAGATCCTCACCGCGCTCTCGATCCTCCTCGCGCCGAGGGCCGCCGCCCGCTTCGGGCTGCTCGAAACGATGGTGGTGTCGCACCTGGTCTCCAACGTGTTCCTCGTCGCGGTCGCGTGGGCGCCGACCGCCGGCGTGGCGATCGGGCTCATCTGGCTGCGCCACCTGCTCTCGCAGATGGACGTACCGACGCGGCAGGCCTACGTGATGGCGGTGGTCGCCGACCACGAGCGCGAGGCGGCGGCGAGCATCACGAACCTCTCGCGGACGGTGGCGCAGGCGATCACGCCGGCGCTGACGGGCTGGGTGATGCAGACGATCGCGCTCGGGGCGCCGTTCGTGCTCGGCGGCGGGCTGAAGATCGTCTACGACGGGCTGATCTGGCTGACGTTCCGCAAGGTGACGCTGCGCGAGTAGCGCGCCGGGCGGGGGCTACTTGATGGCGACGGCCTTGACCTGACGGAAGTCGGTGACGCCCGCCAGCGACTTGAGAATCCCGTCCTGCACGAGGGTGGTCATGCCTTCGCTCTTCGCGCAGGCCACCATCTCCGGCACGCGCGCCTTGTTCTGGATGAGGCGCTTGATCTCGTCGCTCGCCACGAGCAGCTCGTGGATACCCGCGCGGCCCCGGTAGCCCGAGTTGTTGCAGTGCCCGCAGCCCGTGCCCCGGAAGAGCACGAACGACTCGTCGTACGTGTGCAGCTTCTCGAACTCCTCCTTGCCGTAGGCCGACGCGAGCGCGTCGTACTCGACGCGGTCCGGGTGGTAGGTCTCCTTGCACTTCTCGCAGATCCGGCGCACGAGGCGCTGCGCCATGATCGCGAGCAGCGCGTCGGCGAAGTTGAACGGATCCAGCTCCATGTCGAGCAGGCGGATGACCGTCTCCACCGAGCTGTTGGTGTGCAGCGTCGAGAGGACGAGGTGGCCCGTGAGCGAGGCCTCGATGCCCGTCTCGGCCGTCTCCTTGTCGCGCATCTCGCCGACCATGATGACGTCGGGGTCGGCCCGCAGGAACGCGCGCATGGCGGCGGCGAACGTGAAGCCGATCTTCGGCTGCACCTGCACCTGCCGCAGGCCGTACTGCGTGATCTCGACCGGATCCTCGGCCGTCCAGATCTTGCGGTCCGGCCTGTTGATGTAGCCGAGGACGGAGTGCAGGCTCGTCGTCTTGCCGGAGCCCGTCGGCCCCACGACGAGGACCAGCCCGTACGGCTTCTCGGCCGCGACCTTGATCTCCCGCAGGTTGCGGTCGGTCATGCCGAGCTTGTCGATGGGGATCGGCTCGCTCGCGGCCAGGATGCGCATCACGATGTCCTCGTTGCCGCCCGAGGTCGGGATGGTCGCCACCCGCAGCTCGATGTCGCGCGAGTCCGGCAGGCGGAACTTGATCTTGCCGTCCTGCGGCTTGCGCCGCTCGGCGATGTCGAGCATCGACATGATCTTGAGCCGCGCCACGATCGCGCGCCGGTAGGCGCCGGGGATCCGCTGGTACTCCATGCACTGGCCGTCCACGCGGTAGCGGATCATCGTGTCCTTCGACGCCCCGTACGGCTCGATGTGGATGTCGGAGGCGCGCGCCTTGTACGCGTCGACGATGACCTGGTTGGCGAGGCGGACGACCGTGGAGTCGTTCTCGTCGACCTCGCCGCCGAGCATCTCCTCCAGCTTCTCGGGCGCCTCTTCGGTCCGGAGCTCGCCGATGAGCTCGCTGATGGAGCCCTGCGGACCGACCTCGCCCGCGGCCGTCGCGAGGAACGTCGCGATCTCCTTGCGCAGGCCCACCGCGAAGCGGACCTTCTGCCGCGGCAGGAGCTGCGTGATGCTGTCGACCTTGCCCAGATCCTGGGGATTGTCGATGAGGACCAGCACGCTGCCGTCCTCCTCGCGCCGCAGCGGCAGCCAGTGGTTCCGCTTGAGGAACTCCAGCTTGAGGTCCTTCATGAGGTCGGGCGGCGGCACGATGCGCTCGTCGAACTCCTGGTACGGCACGCGGTAGAAGAGGCTCAGCGACATCCCCATCTCCGTCTTCGGCACCTTGTACTGCTCCACCAGCACGGTCTCGACGTCCACGCCGTTCGCGCGCGCGGCGGCCTGCGCGGCGTTGATGTCGTCCTGGGTCACCCGGTTGTGGTCGAGCAGGTAGCCGAACTTCGTCGGCCGGCGCTGCGTGAGCTGGGTCTGGTTGTGGAAGGCGATGCCGAGCGTCTTCGCGATGCGCGCGAGGTTCGCCTCGTCTTCCTTCGTGAACCGCTCGCCGTGCTTCTTGTTGAGGAGCTGGAGGGCGCCGACGACCGCCCGGTTGTCGTGGACGATCGGCACCACGAGCACCTGCGTGGTCCGGAAGCCGGTCTTCTTGTCGAAGGAGCTGTCGAAGTGGAGCTTCGTGGAGATGCGCGCGAGCTCGGCGCTGTCGTAGGCGTCGGAGATGTTCACGACCTGGCGGTTGGCGACCGCGAAGCCGGAGAGGCTCGACTCGCTGATCGGCACGCGGATCTCGCGCACCGTGTCGAGGTCGAGGAACTTGGAGAAGATCTCCTTCTTGTCCGCGTCGACGCCGTAGAGCGTGAGGCGCTCGGCGTCGAAGAGGGCGAGCATCTCGTCGCGGCACTCGATGAAGATCGCGTCGAGGTTCTTCGCCGCATGGATGCGGTCGACGAGCGCGACGAGCTTCTGCTCGAATTCGAGCCGCTGCTGAAGGACCTGGACGTTGTCTACAGACGCCAAGCACGCCCCCTGCGAAGCGCCTCCGAGTGTAACAGACCTCCCCTATTCGCCCCGCAAGGTGGGGTCGAGCACGTCCCGCAGCCAGTCCCCGAGGCGGCTCACCACCAGGGAGGACAGCATCAGGGTCAGGCCGGGGAAGGTCGAGATCCACCACGCGGAATCGAGGTATTCCCGGCCCTCCTGGATCATGCCGCCCCAGGACGGCGTCGGCGGCTGGATGCCGAGCCCGAGGAACGAGAGCGTCGCTTCCAGCACGATGGCCCGCGCGAGCTCGAGGGTGGCGATGACGACCAGCGACGAGAGGACGTTCGGCAGGATGTGGCGCAGGATGACGCGGAGCGTGGAGCCGCCGAGCGCGTGGATCGCGTCCACGAACTCGCGCGAGCGCACCACCAGGACCTGGGCGCGCAGCACGCGCGCATAGGTCATCCAGCCGGACAGGCCGACGACCAGGACGAGCACGGGGAAGCTCGGCCCGAGCACCGCGATGATCCCGATCGCGAGCAGGATGAACGGGAACGCGAGCTGCGCGTCCGCGAGCGTCATGATGATCGTGTCGGCCCAGCCCCCCCGGTACCCCGCGGCGATCCCGAGCGTGGAGCCGATGAGGCTTCCCACCGCCACCGCCGCGAAGCCGATCATGAGCGACACACGCGAGCCGTAGATGACCCGCGAGAGGACGTCGCGCCCGAGGTGATCGGTCCCCAGCAGGTGCGCCCTGCCGTCCGCGGCTTCGAGCGTCGGCGGCTTCAGGCGCACGCGGAGCGACTGGCGGACCGGGTCCTGCGGCGCGAGGACGGGCGCGGCGACGGCCATGACGAACAGCGCGCCCACGAACGCGAGCGCGAGGACGACGACCCACGGCACGCGGCGCCGCGGCGCGCGCGCCGGTACCAGGTCAGCGGCTACGGAGACGGGGATCGAGGACGCCATAGAGCACGTCGATGACGAAATTGATCACCACGAACGCCGCCGCCGAGAGGAACACCGTGCACTGCACCACCGGATAGTCGCGGTTGTAGATCGACTGGATCGCCAGGCGTCCGATGCCGGGCCACGCGAAGACCGTCTCGGTCACGACCGACCCGCCGAGCAGGGTACCGAACTGCAGGCCGGTGATCGTGAGGATCGGCAGCGCCGCGTTGCGGAGCGTGTGCTTCGCCACGACCAACAGCTCGGAGAGGCCCTTGGCGCGCGCGGTGCGCACGAAGTCCGCGCGCAGCACCTCGAGCACCGCCGAGCGCGTGAGCCGCGCGATCGAGGCCATCGAGAACGCCCCGAGCGTCAGCGCGGGGAGCACGAGGTGGCGCCAGTCTCCGCGCCCGGACGTCGGGAAGAGCCCGACCTGGAGCGACAGCACGAGGATGAAGAGGATGCCGAGGAAGAAGGTCGGCGTGGACTGCCCGACGAGCGCCACGCCCATCGCGATGTGGTCGACGGCGGTGTTGCGCCGGAGCGCGGAGACGAGGCCGATGGGCACGGCGACGAGCGCCGCGAGCACGAACGCGGTCAGCGCGAGCTGCAGGCTCGCCGGCACGTACCCGAGGACCACCTGCATCGCCGGCTGGCGGAAATGAATCGAGCGCCCGAAGTCGCCGCGCATCACGTTGCCGAGGAACACGCCGTACTGCACGATGATCGGCCGATCCAGCCCGAGCTCCGCGCGCACGCGGAAGATCTCCGCGCGCGGGGCGTCCGGCGGCAGGAGCAGCGGCACCGGATCGCCGGACAGCCGCATGACGATGAACACGACCGTCGACACGAGCCAGAGCGCGACGACGGCGCGCGCCAGCCGCGTCCCGAGAAAGGTCAGGAATCCGCGCATCGCCAGGACCCGCGCATCAGCGTCTCGTAGTTCGAGCGCGGGCTTCGCCCGCGCCATCCGACGGTTGTTGGGGGGAGGCAGGGCGGAGAGAGCGGACCGAATGGTCCGCTCTCTCCAACCGCCGGAAGGGGGGCGAAGCCCCCCTCCGGGTGGCTACCGCTTGAACTTGAACGCGAACTTCCGGATCTCGAACGCCTGGTTCGGATTCGGCGTCCACTCGACGTACTTCTGGAGGCCGTAGTCCTCGTACGGCTGGATGACCGGGATCCACGGGAAGTGCTCCAGCGCGATCGCGGTCATCTCCTTGTACGCCTGGCCGCGGAACTTCTCGTCGACCGAGAAGCGCGCCGCCTCGCCCAGCTCGTCGAACTTCGGGTGACGCCAGTAGTCCTGCGGCCCGCCCGGCGCGAGGAGGCGCCACATCATGCCGTCCGGATCGCCGAGCGTGGAGGTGGGATCGGACCACCACATGCCCTTGAACGACTTGTCGCGGTTCTTCTGCGCGCGGACCGAGTACTCGAGGACCTCCACCTTGGCGTTGACGCCGATGTCGCGCCACATCGCCACGATCGCCTCGGCCATCGGCTTGTCGTTCGCCATGTAGCCCGAGGTGGTCTCGATCACGACCTCTTCGTTCTTGTAGCCCGACTTCAGCAGGCGCGCCTTCGCTTCCTTGGGGTCGTACTTGAGCGCGGGCAGCGAGGCGTCGAAGTGGTTGTCGCCCTTCGCGATCGGGCCGCTCGGGACGATGCCGCGGCCGCGCCACAGCTCCTTCACGATGAGGTCGCGGTCGATGCCGAGCGCGAGGGCCTGCTTGACGAGCGGGTTGTCCAGCGGCTTCGCCTTGGAGTTGACCGCGAGCACGTAGAGGCCGCCGTAGAGCGCGCCCACCACACGCGTCGACGCGTTGCCGTTCACGCGATCGCCCTGGTCGGGCGGCAGCTGGGTGATGATGTCGACCTCGCCCTTGAGCAACGCGGCGACGCGGGGCCCCATCTCCGGCACCGCGCGCATGATCATGCGATCGAAGTCCGGCTTGCCGCCCCAGTAGTCGGCGTTGGCCTCCAGCACGATCCGGTCGTCCTTCGTCCACGAGACGAACTTCACGGGGCCGGTGCCCACGGGCCGCTCGTTGAACTTGTCGCCGCCCACGGCCGTCACGTACTTCTGCGGGACGATCTGGCCGCCGTAGAACGCGAGCCGCTGCGGAAGCAGCGGATCCGGCTTCTTGGTGGTGATGACCAGCGTCTCGGCGTTCGGCGCCTCGACCTTGTCGATCGTGGTGAACACGGTGTTCACACGCGTCTTCATGTTCGGGTCCCACGTGCGCTCGAGGCTGTACTTCGCGTCGGCGGCCGTGAACGGATCGCCGTTGTGCCACTTCACGCCCTTGCGGATCTGGAACGTCCACGTGGTCGGATTCGTGAGCTTCCAGCCCGTGGCGAGCCCGGGCTCCAGCTTGCCGTTCGGGTGGCGCGCGACCAGGTTGTCGAACAGGTTGAACGAGATGCGGATGTCGTTCGCGGAGGTGCTGAAGTGCGGATCGAACTTCGAGATGTCGCCGCCCTGCGCGACGACGAGCTCTTTCTTCTGCGTGCTCTGCGCGGCGGCGGGCGTCGCGAGCGGTGCCACGGCACCGGCGGCGCCGACCGCGGCCATGCCCTTGAGGACTGCCCGCCTGCTGAGTTCGGCCATAGGTTGAACCTCCATCGAGGGTGAGCCGCGTCACGGTGCGGCAAAAGTCGGGGACCGGGTCCGAGTGCCAGCGTTATAGGGCGTTTACGGAGGGCTGTCAACGCGGGGGGCTCCGCGAACGGCCTCCACCCGCGCGTGGCGATCGGACCTTGGACCTTGGTCAATAGGCCGGCTTCACCCCGACCGGTACCTTGGTGCAGGTGGACGCAGCGGAAACGCTTCGCCCCGGATTCCTCAACGACTACGTCGCGGAGTGCGGAGAACATCTCACCGCCGTTCGGCGCGCGCTCGTGCAGCTCGAGTCCACGGTCGGCGGCACGCCGGCTCGCGCGGTCGTGGACGAGCTCTTCCACGCCTTCCATTCCCTCAAAGGCCTCTCCGGCATGGTGGGTTCAGGCACGCCGAAGAGCTCGCGCACGAGATGGAGAGCTTCCTGCGCCGGCTCCAGCAGGCGCCCGAGTCCCTGACCATCTCCGGGTACGGCGCGCTCGTGGACGCGACGCGCAGCCTCGAGGACATCGTGGCCGACGCGACCGCGGGCAGCGCCACGGCGGACATCCAGTCCGTCGTCGACCGTCTCGCCGGGCAGGCCGGCGTCCCCGGCCGCCGCCACGTGCACGACCACGGCCTGATGCGGGGTTCAGGGCGTACGTGACGACGCCCATCGACGCCGACGCGCTCACGACCGCCATCCTCGCCGTCGTCGGCCGGGTGGAGCCTCGAGGCACACCCTCGCCCTGAAGCGCCGGAGTGTCCTATGATTTCGCCATGCATACCTTCACGATCGGCGGCGCCACGGTCACCCGGGTCGAAGAGACCTACGAGCCCAACTTCAAGGCGACGATGTTCTTCGCGGACTGGACGCCCGAGGCGATCGCCGGGCACCGCGGCTGGCTGGACGGCCCGCACTGGGACCCCGACAAGGAGATGCTCAAGCTCAGCGTGCACAGCTGGCTCGTGAAGGTCGGCGGCCGCACGGTGCTCATCGACGCGTGCGTCGGCAACGACAAGCCGCGCCCGAACCGCCCCCTGTGGCACCAGATGAAGACGCCGTATCTCGACCGGCTCGCGCAGGCGGGCGCGACACCGGCGCAGGTCGACGTCGTGATGTGCACGCACCTCCACAACGACCACGTCGGCTGGAACACGCGGCTCGACAACGGGCGCTGGGTGCCGACCTTCCCGAACGCGCGCTACATCTTCAACAAGACCGACTTCGACCACTTCCGCACGATCGATCCGGAGAAGCAGCCGGGCAACGCCGCGGCGTTCAAGGACAGCGTGGCGCCGGTCGTCGACGCCGGGAAGGCGGAGCTGGTCGGCGCCCAGCACACGCTGGACGAGCACCTCGCGCTCGAGCCGGCGCCGGGCCACACGCCGGGCACCGGCTTCATCACGCTGAAGTCGCGCGGCGCCGAGGCCGTGTTCTGCGGCGACATCCTCCATCACGCGATCCAGGTCCACCACCCCGAGTGGAACAGCTTCGCGTGCGAGGACGCCGTCAACGCGCGGGCGAGCCGGCGCAAGGTGCTGGAGCGTTGCGCGGGGAGCGGCGCGCTGCTGATGCCGGCGCACTTCGGCGCGCCGTTCGTCTGCCGGATCGACGCGAAAGGCGGCGCGTTCGTGCCGCGGTTCGTCCAGTGAGCGTCCTCGACGGCGTCCGCGTGCTCGACTTCGGGCGCTACATCGCCGGGCCGTACTGCGCGGCGCTGCTCGCGGACCTCGGCGCGGACGTCATCCGCATCGAGCGCATCGACGGCGGCGAGGACCGCACGATCGCGCCGATCGGCCCCGACGAGGTCGGCGCGATGTACGTGGTCATGAACCGCAACAAGCGCGGCATGACGCTCGATCCCGCCGCCCCCGAGGGCCGCGAGATCGTCAGGAAGCTCGTGGCCACCGCGGACGTGGTGGTCGCGAACCTCCCGCCCGACGTGCTGCGCTCGCTCGCGCTCGATCTCGACAGCCTGCGCCAGGTGAAGCCGGACGTCATCCTCACCACCGTCACCGCCTTCGGCGCGGGCGGGCCGTGGAGCCACAAGCACGGCTTCGACGGCATCGGCCAGGTCATGTGCGGCTCGGCGTACATGACAGGCACGCCCGAGCAGCCGCTGCGCGCGGCGGTGGCGTGGGTGGACTGCGGCACCGCCTCGCTGGCCGCGCTCGGCACGCTCGCGGCGCTCATGGAGCGCCGGAAGACCGGGCGCGGCCAGAAGGTGGAGGGCGCGCTGCTCCGCACCGCCGTCGCGTTCAACAACCCGGCGCTCGTGGAGCAGCAGGTCATCAAGGCGGACCGCGTGGCGACGGTGAACCGTGGGCAGACGTCGGCGCCGTCCGATATCTATCGCACGAAGGACGGCTGGATCATCGCGTACGCGATGGGCAACCCGATGTTCCGGCGCTGGGCGAAGCTGATCGGCGCCGAGGACTGGCTCGACGATCCGCGCTTCAAGGACGACCTCGTGCGCGGCGAGCACGCCGAGGTCGTCTCCGCGCGCATGACGGAGTGGACGCGGGAGCGCACGACGGCCGAGGCGCTCGCGGCGCTCGAGACCGCGAAGATTCCCGCGGGCCCGCTGTACTCGCCGCAGCAGGCGCTCGACGACGCGCACGTCCGCCAGGCGGGCCTGCTCGTGGATCGCGACTATCCAGGGCTCGCGCGCCCGGTGCCGCTCGCGCCGACGCCCGTCGATCTCTCGGAGACGCCCGGGCGCTTCCGCCAGCGCGCGCCGATGCTGGGCGAGCACACCGACGAGGTGCTGCGCGAGCTCGGCTACGACGCGGGCGCCATCGCGGCCCTGCGCGCGAAGAAGATCGTATGAGCGCCGGATCGCTGCCGCGCACCGCGGACGTCGTGGTGGTCGGCGGCGGGGCCAACGGCACCAGCACCGCGTTCCACCTCGCGAAGCTGGGCGTGAAGAACGTGGTGCTCCTCGAGCGCCGCCAGATCGCGGCGGGCGCCACCGGCAAGTCGGGCTCGCTCGTGCGGATGCACTACACGAACGAGGTCGAGTCGCGCATGGCGATGGAGAGCCTGAAGGTCTTCCAGAGCTTCGGCGACGTGGTGGGCGGCGAGTGCGGCTGGTCGCCCGTGGGCTTCGTGCAGCTCGTGAAGCACGAGCACCGCGAGGCCCTGCACCGCAACGTCGCGCGCCAGCAGAAGCTCGGCATCGACACCCGGCTCATCGACGACGAGGAGCTGCGCGAGCTGTTGCCCGGCGTCTCGCTCGACGACCTCGGCGGTGCCGCCTACGAGCAGAGCTCCGGCTACGCGGACCCCAACGCCACCGCGTTCGGCTTCGCGGCGGGCGCCCAGCGGCTCGGCGCGCGCATCGAGACCGGCGTGCCGGTGACGCGCGTGCTCGTGGAGCACGGCCGCGTGGCCGGCGTGGAGACGCCGCAGGGCCGCATCAGCACGCCGACGGTCGTGCTGGTGCCCGGCGCGTGGTCGCATCCCCTGCTGGAGCCGCTCGGGCTCGCGCTACCGCTGACACCGTTCCGCATCCAGATCTCGATCTTTCGCTGGCCACCCGGCTGGACGCACCGCCACCCGGTGGTGATCGACGCGGTCCACCACTCGTGGATGCGCCCCGAGGGCGCGAACAGCACGCTGATCGGCGTGGAGCTCGGCCGGAGCGGCGCCGATCCGGAGACCTACGACGAAGGCGTCGACCCGCAGTTCGTGAAGGACGCGCGCGCGACGCTCGCGGCGCGCCTGCCGGCGTTCGCCGACGCCACCATGCGGGGCGGCTGGGCCGGGATGATCATGATGAGCGACGACGGCCGGCCGATCATCGACCAGTTCCCCTCGGTGCCCGGGCTCTACGGCATGCTCGGCGACTCGGGCACGTCGTTCAAGACGTCGCCCGCGATCGGCCGCTGCCTCGCGGAGTGGATCGCGCACGGCAAGCCCCGGCTCGTCGACCTCGCGCCGTTCCGCTCGACGCGCTTCGCCGAGGGCAAGCCGTGGGTCGACGAGGACCACTACGGCAAGGAAAGGCTGACGATCTCCCGATGAACTACAACATCATCTCGGCGGACGACCACATCGACATGCAGTGGCTGCCGAAGGACCTCTGGCAGACGCGCGTGCCGGCGGCGTGGCGCGAGCGCGCGCCGAAAGTCGTCGACACCGCGGACGGTCCGTACTGGGTGTGCGGCGCCGACCGCTGGGATTCGTGGGGCGGACGGACGGGCACCGCGGGCGCGATGGGCGGCCGCCGCCTCGCGCTCGAGAAGGGCGGCGTGCTCGAGCCCGGGGTGCTGCGTCCGACGACGACCGCGCTGCGGCTGGCCGACATGGACCGCGACGGCGTCGACGCGACCGTGATGTACGGCCCGATCGTCCCGCTCCTCGTGCAGGACCCCGAGCTGCGGCGCGTCTGCTACCGCGCGTACAACGAATGGCTCGCGGAGTTCTGCGCCACCGCGCCCGCCCGCCTCATCGGCGCCGGCCTCGTGCCGATCGACGATCCGAAGGACGCGGCGGAGGAGGTCCATCACCTGAAGCAGCTCGGGCTGCGCACGGGGATGTTCCTCGCCGCGCGCGTGGAGACGCCGCTCTGGGACGACGCGTGGGAGCCGCTGTGGGCGGCGGCCGCGGAGACCGGCATCGTGCTGGGCTTCCACCTCGGCGGCGGCCTCCGGACGGTGACGATGAGCGGGCCGAAGGCCTCGCACCCGGGCAACATGGGCGTCCGCGTCGCGGTGTCGACGCTGCAGATGGACGAGCCGCTGGCCGCGGTGGTCTTCTCCGGCGCGCTCGAGCGCTACCCGCGGCTCAGGATCGTGCTCGCGGAGACCGGCATCGGCTGGCTGCCGTACATCCACGAGCGCTTCGACGACAGCTACGAGCGCTTCACCGACGCCGCGGAGTACTGGAAGCAGCGCGGCGGCCTGCCGCTCACGATGGCGCCGAGCGCGTACCTGCGGCGGCAGGTGTGGGCGACGTTCCAGATCGACCGCGCGGGGCTGCGCCTGCTCGACGTGATCGGTGACGACCGGGTGATGTGGGCCTCCGACTACCCCCACGCGGACAGCACGTGGCCGGACTCGCCGCGCGCTATCGCGGAGAATTTCAAGGACGTCCCGGACGCCGCGCGCCGTCGCATTCTCTGCGACAACGCGCGCGCGCTCTACGGGCTCTGATCGGACGACCGCCATGGCCGCGCTGCGCCCGCTCCTCCTCGCGCTCACGCTCTGCCTCATGCCGGCCGCCGCGGCCGCGGCCACCGTCGTCGAATCGAGCGGTGAGGGCGAGGTCAGCGTGCGTCCCGATCAGGCGCGACTCTCGCTCGGCGTCACGACCGAAGCCGCGACGGCGAAGGAGGCGATGGACGCCAACGCCAGGACGATGACGGCCGTCGTCGCGGCGCTCGCCACGGCCGGGTTCGCCGGGCCCGACGTCGTCGCGACCCGCGCGGTCTCGCTCACCCCGGTGATGGACCACCGGCCGCAGCAGGAGCCGCGCATCGTCGGCTATCGCGCCAACAACACCGTGCAGGTCACCACACGCGATCCGGCCGCGATCGGGCGCGCGCTCGACGCCGGCGTCCAGGCGGGCGCGAACGTCGCGGGCGGGATCGCGTTCACGGTCGCCGACCCGCGCCCGGCGGAGACGCAGGCGCTGCGGCTGGCCGTCCAGGACGCGCAGCATCGTGCGACCGCGATGGCGGAGGCGCTGGGCCGGCGGCTCGGCCGCGTGCTGGAAGTCCGCACGCTCGACGTCGAGCGGCCGACGCCGAGGTTCGAGACGATGGCGGCGCGCGGCGCGGTGGCCTCCACGCCCGTCGAGCCGGGCCTCATCACGGTCCGCGCGAGGGTGACGCTGAAGGCCGAAGTGCGCTAACGCCCGAGGCGCGAGAGCAGCGCGCCGGCGAACCGCTCCCCCGCCCCGGGCGCGAGGTGCAAGCCGAGCCCCGGCTCGTTGACTTCGACCTCCATGACCACGAAGCGGTCGTCGTCCACGACCCCGTCCACGCGCGCGTAGAGCGGGCGCTCGGGCAGCAGCGCGAGCACCGCCGCCATCTTCTCGACGACCGCCGCCGACAGCTCCGCCGCCGCCATCGTGCCGCCGTACTGCGAGTTGATCCGGAACTCGCCGGGCACGGGCGTCCGCCGCAGGCCGTGCGAGAACACGCCGTCGAAGAACACGCCCGCGAGCTCGCCGTGCGCGATGGCGGGCAGGAACCCTGCACGAGCAGGCGCGTCGACGGCGTCGCCGCGCGCATGCGCGCGACTGCGGCCGCTTCGTCGCCCCGGCGCACGCGCTCGACGCCCGTGCCGCTGGCGCCGACGAGCGGCTTGATCACCGCCTTCGTGAAGCCCGAGCGCGTCGAGCGCCGCCGCGACCGCGTCGGGCTCCGCGGCCGCTTCGCGCGTGCGCGGGACCACCGCGCCACGCCGCGCGAGATCGAGCACGTGCCCTTTCGACAGGTTCCAGCGGATCAGCGCTGGCGGGTTGAACGTGCGCGCGGGATCGAGGCGGCCGAGCCACGCGTCGTAGGCGTCGGGCGTGAGGTGATAGTCCCACGTCGAGCGGACGACGACCGCGAGGGCGCCCTCGAACGGTGTGAAGGCCGCGTTCCACGGCGCGGCGGCGACCTCGTGGCCACGCGCGCGGAGCGCGGCCATCAGCTCGCGATCGCTCGTGCTCGCCTCCGGCCACGCCGCGCACGTCGCCAGCACGATCGCGCCCACGGGACGGATGCGGGCGGCCTCAGCGGCGCGGAGCGCGCCAGCCGAGCAGGACGATCGCGACGCCGGCGACGACGCTGGCGACGGCGATCCAGAGGCCGACGTCGTGCCAGGGGCGGCGGCGAGCATCGACGCCGGCGCGCGCGGGC
>Ga0194121_10004433_pt1 | contig 20376 bp, 24 predicted proteins | sample TA2MahCa50mmetaG_FD_148609 | JGI IMG/M metagenome (GOLD analysis project Ga0194121, IMG submission 148609) | Freshwater microbial communities from Lake Tanganyika, Tanzania - TA2015020 Mahale Deep Cast 50m | ecosystem: Environmental > Aquatic > Freshwater > Lake | place: Tanzania: Lake...
CCCTCATCTGCATTTGTCGGAAATGGAATCAGCACACATGACCCCTGACTGACAAGCGATGGATCATCCGGCTCCCAGTCACTTTCTGCACTCCACTCCATAAAAAAGGGTGAGCAAGGCTTACCCTTTGGCTCGTCAGCTTTTGCTATCAGATCGGTTACCTGTGGATCATCAAGTGAAAGCCGCTTGATCGTGATATGGCTGAGTACTTCCTCGAATTGCCGAAACGCAAGCGAGTGGCCGCTTCTCATACAGCGCCAATTCCCTTCGCTCTGCAAGACAAATGTTTCGAGATTCATTCTATACCTCGATCTCGAAGCATCAGAATCAACGTTCGCCTTTCTGCAGAGCTTGAGAGTTGTGCACCATGTAAACCATTGACTCCACCATTAGGGCCGTTGCCATGGAAACGCCATCCCCTGAATGGCCTGCAGGCTTTTCACATGGTGTCTTTTTCTGATTGTATTGGCGCGGCGATAGAGGCATTTGACCTGTTCTGAGAAGAATTCGATGGCTGTTGAACTTTGGGAATACAATTATTCCCAAAGTTCAAGCCGTTTACTAACGCTACTGGGAAAGGGGGCCAGGGATGACTCCAGGCCCATGGTTGTTAAGTATTTGCAACAGAAAGGATGCGTCCGCCTCGTTTCTGGATGCCTTGAATCGTTGTCGTCAGGGAACTATAGGGAGCGATCGATGTCTGAACGGAACGGCGACGCAAGCCCACTGGGTTCGCAGTGGTCCAGGTGATGGCGTAACGCTTGCTGTCTCGATTTCCAGGTCCTGGGACCTTGCTGCCAGCAAAGAGTGCAGTGCCGGTGCCAATGCTGCTCAGAAGCACGGACTGATGGCTTCCGTCAAATTCGGCAAAGCCGTTGCCAAGGGCCTTCGAACGGACGTAAGTGGCGTTGCTTTCACCGATTTGGCTTTGGCTGCCGCGCATGTGGGGTACATCATCGAGCCCAAAGGCATTGATGTATTCCACGCTGAAGGTGTAGCTGTTGATTTCAGCTTCATAACCTTCGTTTGCAAGTCGCTGCACATGCTCGCTAACCTCAGCTTGATTGCGGGGTGCGCGACCTAGGAGGTGCTTGAAGTTGAGCTCCACGAAGCGATAGGGCCCATTCTTGTCCAGGAAAAGACGGCGGTAGCTATCTGATAGGGCAAGGGCGGTCACCAGCCCCTGGACGTTGAGATCGCCGTTGATGTAAAGGCTTTCTGCAGTAGCGCTGCGTTCTTCCTCCATCAGATGGGCATTGCCGAATACCTGGCGGTAGGCCGCACGGATAATGGCTTGTGCGGACTCTTGACGGAGACTTGCGTCTGCTATGGCGATTGTAGCTTCAGCCATGGGAGGAAACAGATTGAATGTGGTTGTGAACTAGAGTGAGCGAAGTTGTGATCACCTTGTAGCAATTAAAGCACTTCAGTGATCGAGAGGATCCGACCACCTCGGCGATGGACATAACCGAGCTGGCTGGTCATGTCTTTCCCTGAGACGAGATAGGTCGCATTCGGCGTGCGCTGCCGGCCTCCCGCAGGCTGGGCCTGAACGACAATCCGATAGCGCTTGCCTGTTGGCTCGGTGGTGCCAGCGTTGGCAGCGATGCGGTTGATCCTTTGCGTCGTGTTGGACCAATTGCTGGGCACCGTGTTGGTGGCCACCGACATCACCAGATTCGATGCAGATTGGACTGTGTCGCTCGATGCATAGCCCCCTGCCAGAGAAAGATGACGGTTGAATGCTAGTTGGGAGCGACCTTGTTCTGAGCTGATACGAGCAAACGGGATGGTGTTCTCGCCAAACAGATTCTGGTATTCATCGCTATCTAAATAGCTGTTGATTTCGGCTTCGTAGCCATCGTTAGCGAGCCGTTGGATGTGCTCGCTTACTTCTGCTTGAGTGAGTGGAGCTCGACCCAGAAGATGTTTGAAGTTGAGCTCCACAAAGCGATAGGGGGCGTTGCTCTCAAAGAAGCGGCGCCGGTAATCAGGAGAAAGGGCAACTGCACGTACAAACTCACGCGTGTTGAGCCGACCCTCCGCGAACTGGCTCTCTGCTGTGAGGCTCCGCTCGCTTTCCATCAAATGGGGGTTGCCCATCACTTGGCGATAGGTTGCACGGATCAGCCCGGCAATTTGATCAGCAGACTCACCACCACTGCGCTCAAACACCTCCTGATCTCGTTGGCCAAGACCGAAGCCAACGTAGAGATCGCCGCGCATCGGAGCGGAGTCACCCCCATCGGCATTGATACGCCTGACGGCCTCAAACATCCCACGGGAACCTCCCGCCATTGATCGATTCACGCTGCCTGCGTTTCCAGACCTGTAGACTTGAGCAGGGATCTTAATTGAGAGACTGTAGCCTTTTGCAAGGTTACCCAATAGCTGACTCTTATTCCCCACAGCGGTATCACTTCCTGCGAAGTTCTGCTCGAGAGCCGCCATCCGGTTGAAGGCAGACTGTGGCTGACCCAGAGGAGAATTCCAGCTGGTGGGATAAGGAACAGTGTCTTCGCCAAATGTCTGCAAATACTCGTCGGAATCAAGGTAGCTGTTAATCTCACCTTCAAATCCAGAGGTGGCAACCGTTGCTACATGGGCGCTGATCTCGGCTTCGTCCTGCGGCGGGCGACCAAGTAGATGCTTGAAGTTCAGCTCAACAGCACGATGCGGAGACACTGCATCAAAATAGCGAGAGCGATAAAAACTTGATAGCGCAAGGCGGCGCACGAATTCACGCACGCTGATATCTCCATTGCGGAGTTGCGATTCGGCACTCAGCAGACGCTCACTCTCCATCGGCTGAACATTGCCGAATACTTGGCGATAGGCAGCAATCACCGCAACCTGATAGGCGGCGTTATCGCTGGCTGTAAACGCCCCAGGAACGTTTAGGTCTTGCTGATTTCTGAATCGATCGTTGCTCGTTGCTGCTTCTGTAGCCTGATGGTTCGGCCTTCGCGAAAAGCTGGCAGGTGCGTCTAATAATTGTGTGGCACCAAATCCTAGTGACGGAGATTGATTCATTGACATGGCTAGGGAGGAATGAGGGACATGGTGTGGTCGTCCTGGCATTTAACAGCCTTTTAAAGCTGTCATAGTGCTGGCGTGGATGCACTGAAGTCTGTGGACATTCATGAAGAGGAGAGCTAATCTCTGCCCGCACTCGGAACTTGTCAAGCAGGGGTAATACTAGCTATTTTCCCTCCCTCACGATGAATGCGCTGATACTGCTCTGATAGCTTGTTGTAGGGAACAAAATAGACACGATTAGACTTCGTATATCGGGAGACACGCCGCACATTATTTGCACGGTATGCTGTGACTTCAACCCGATAGACCTTTCCTTCTTGCCCTGCGCCAACGCCACTGCGAGTAGCGGCATCGCCGAGGTTTGGTGATGGGCGGAAACTCCATCCCTGTGAATCGATCGATGATGGTGCCACCACCGGGAGCGGGCGGTTTTGGTAGGCAGCTCCGCCCAGCCGACTCTGGATCCCGGAGAGGTTTCCCTTCAGGCTGCTGCTGCTGTTTCCCCGCAATAGCTGGAATGTCCATGTGAACTCCTGGAGCGTGGTGCAGGATTCAGTCCTCCAGCCCCGCTGGTACGGAACTGTCCATTCACCAAAGGTGTTCTGGTATTCATCAGAGTCGAGAAAACTATCGATATCTGATTCATAGCCGCTTGCATCAAGTCGCTCTGCATGGCGGCGCATTTCCTCGAAGCTGGCAGGTGCGCGCCCAAGCAGATGGCGATACGCCAGTTCTATATAGCGGTATCGAGCGCAGGCATCAAAGAAACGTGAGCGATAGAGCTCACTTTTCGCAATGGTGCGCACTAATTCCCGCACGCTGATTTCGCCTAATTTGAATTGTGACTCGGCAACCAGCTGGCGCTCGCTGTCCATGACATAGGCATTTCCGAGGACTTGCTTATATACAGCACGGATCAGAGCTTCCTTGGCGGCATCATCATCTCCAGGCACCAGCTCCTGGGGGGCCTCGCAGTCTTGAGCGAAGCGTTCAACACCGAGAATCGAGGCGGGACCGAAGGGCATGGGTGCGCTGGCGAGACCTTACAATCATCCGTGATTGATCGGCCAAGGTTGCAGGGTGCTTTATAAAACTCAACTCCTTCTGACTGACCGCACCCTCCAGCTGGTGTCCGTTTGTGCTTCGGTGGCCCTGATTGGCAGAACAGCGCTTTGCAGTCTTTGTATCGCTTGACCTCAGCACCGAAGCGAATCCAGAGAGCCCCGAGTTGTCGTACGAGTGAATGGGTTCCAGCAATCAAGCTCGGTGTGTGGCCGTGATAAAAGGTTTGTCAGCTGCTCAGAACTGATCCCGGAGGCACAACTAAAATCGGCTCCCTGAATGCTTTCTGCAGTATCGATGGATGTGTTAATAAAGTTAGCTGTGCGCAGATCTGCTTGATTTAATTGGCTACCTGTAAAGCGCGCTCCTCTACAGCTGCACCCCTGCAGTCTGGCAAAGCGAAGATCGGCCCCCACAAAGTTTGCACCATCAAGCACAGAGCCACTAAGGTCGCAACCACTAAGATAGGCCCCCATGAAACTACTTCCACTGAGGTCCATCCCCCTTAAGTCGGCACCATTAAAAAATGCCCCATTAAGATAAGCCTTGGGCCCGACTGCTCCTGATTTAAAATGATTGAATCCCTCAGGAAACCGGGTATCGATATCATAACGCGCTAACTTTAGATCACAGCCATCAAGCTGGCAATCAGAAAGATCAGCACCTCTTAGATCTGCTCGGCACAGTTTAGATTCTCTTAGATCTAGAGGGGGTAGAACTCGATGTGACCAGCGGGCTCCGCGGGCGTCAAGTGGCACGTGATTAACCATAACAGGTTCGCATGTCTCCGGGGGATGCCACTGCTGGGGATTCTCTGGTAATAAATTCATCTTGAGTTGGGATTCGGGATGCCTTGGAGGTTCGTTCTGATTAACTCTAGTTTTTTGTGTTTGTGGCATTTTAGTATTAAGCTGCGCTGGCGGGTTGCATGTTTAATTTCTTTATTGCTTGATTGTGGCCCTCGAGTCGTCATTCGCTTTTTGGGTTTAGCGCAAGGATCAAGTCGTTAAACGCATTTTCAGCACCAAAACTTTCACTCTCATAGCCTGATCTTCGAAGACTATTTAATGAGAGAATCTTTAATTCAGATAAGACGTACAAAAGTGCTTTTACGGGTACTCTCAAAAACGTATAGAGTTCCAATAATGCTTTCATTCCTTTCTTATCTGTAATTTCTGTGCAATTACATGCCACCCCGTAAGTCACTACCCTCATAAACTGCTCGCAGTCTCTCCAGCACGCCATGGCTCTATGTTCAGGGAAAAGCTCTCCTCCTTCCACTGTCAAGCCTGGTTCTTTATATAGCAATGACGCTCTAGCTCTGACGATCATCTTTGGTGACTTTTCGATTAGTTCGGCAACAGCATTTTTTGAGACTTCACAAATAGTGCAGATATGCTCTATTTCATTGAGACTCAGTGCGCGTCGCGACGCATCTGCAATCATGATAATCTTTCGAACTTCTATAGGTATAGTTTCTCTTGCGCCAAGCCCACATACGTTAGCTTGCGAGATAAGACGACTAATCTCCGCTTTGTGTTCGGCTTCTGTTGTCATGAAAACGAGCCAAGCGGAGTGGCGGACAATGTATTTTTGCGATCCAAGTAGAATGCCCATATAGTCGACGCGCCTAATCCATAGCAGCGATCGCATGCAAGACTGGCTAGCTCGGTCGTTACACCGATTGCTTCCAAGAGCGCTTGAGCTTCTTTTTTACCAGATACGAGAGCGGTCCGAATAGAAGAGCCTACGACCCAGGTGAGTTGTGTCTGCATCAGATCGCCATCGCCATCTTGGCATGCAACAAGGAGATTAGCATTACTAGAATGAGCCATAAAATGCGATCTCCAAAGGGATATGTCGTCACCCCTAAGGTCAATGCGAAGACATATATCTCCCGTCTTGTATATGATCTCAGCGCCTTCTCCTGCTTGCTTGATTAAGTGTGTGATTTGCTCGGGCTGCTGGAACGTCATGCTCGTGTCAAGGAGAAGGGGGGGGCGATGCGGGCTCTCAACTGCTTATATACATGGTATCGAATAGCCAATAGGAAAAATTCTGCCTTCAAATAGCAGTGTGCAATTCTTATGGTTTTAAGTATTTATAGTTGCGTGGGCTGCATCCATTCATTGCAACGATAATTTCTGAACTTCAAGCTTTTAGCTTTAGTGTGCAAAAAAGAAAGGCCCCCCACATGGGGAGCCCGAGAATGAAAATCTTTTGTATGCAGTTAAACTAGGGCGTTGATTGCATAGTCTAGATAGTTATTGGCTTCGGTGGCTGGCTCGCCAGTGAGTCCATGATTGGCTTTGATATAAGTGAGGGCCTCAACGTACCACGACGGAGACAGCTCAAAGGCACGGTTGATTTCATCGATTCCAGCAATCAGATATTCATCCATCGGCCCAGTGCCACCGGCCACGAGGCAATAGGTAACCATTCTCAGGTAGTAGCCGATATCACGGCTGCATTTTGCTTTGCCACGCGCATCAGCAGCGTAGTTGGCACCCTGCATCTGAGTAGTGTAAGGGAACTTGCTGTAAACAGCTTGTGCAGCACCATTGACAAGACTATCTGCATTCGCGGTTAATCCCTTTGCTGCTGCAAGGGCGCTTTTGGCACGGTTGTATCGACCGAATGCTGAGTTGATCTCCGTGTTGCTCAGAAAGCGTCCTTGGGAATCCGCTGCTGAAACAGCTTCGGTGAGAGGGGTCTTCATGGGAGTTGATGACTAAAGAATTAGTTTTTGCTTAAAATTTAGGCTACTGCCGCAGCAGCGCGGTCGAAATAGGTACCGATCTCGCTCATCAGTGCAGAGCAGTCGCCGGCGGTGATGCCATTGCGATCGTTGGCGATGGCGATGGCGGCGTCCTTCATCTTGCGCACGCCTTCGGCCACGGAAGCACCGGGAACGCCGAGGGCCAGGTAGGTCTCACGCAGGCCGTTCAGGCAGCGGTCTTCCAGCACGGAGGCGTCGCCGTTGAACACGGAGTAGGTGATGTAGCGGAGGATGATCTCCATGTCGCGCAGGCAGGCAGCCATGCGGCGACTGGTGTAAGCGTTGCCGCCTGGGGCTGTCAGGGCAGGTTGCGCCTCAAACAGGTCGCGGGCCGCGTTGGTGACGATCTTGGACGCGTTGGAGGTGATGCGGTTGACAGCATCCATCCGCTTGTTGCTTTCGGCGACCATGGCCGCGAGGGCGTCGATCTGGCCAGCGTTGATGAATTCGCCACGGGCATCAGCCTGGGCAACCACCTTGGTGAAGGCGTCAAACATTATTCAGGGCTCCTGTTCTCGACGTGAGTCGGGGAGGGTGAGAAGGGGGAAGTGTGATCGCCCCGCAGGCCGGGCCTGGGGAGGTTCACTGGACCAACCGAGGAAGCAGGCCGGAGCCCGTCTCACCGCTTGGCATGGCCATTGTTGGACAAGCTGATGGGTCCGATCAGCCGCACTTAACAAACGGTCATTTGAGCGGGCAGATCGATTGCCGCAGTGGCGATTTGCCTCCTGGCATGCCCCCTCGAATGCCCGCCAAAGGCGCCCCTGGAGGGGCCATCCCCCGCCCCGACCCAGGGGCCGGGGTGACCAGGGCTAAAGCGACGCCATCAAAAAGCCCCTCGCTGGAGGGGGCTGGGGGAGGCTTGCGGAGAGGCGGGCCTGCCGGAGGGAGACGCGCCGCGAGGGGCAACCAGCGCAAATTGGTGCCAGAGCCAGGTCCTATGGGGCCCCTTTGCCCTACTTGCCGGCCTTTCAGAAACGTTACAACAATCAGCCCTGGCGGTCGCTTCCAGGGCCGGTACCATCCGGCCAAATCGCTACCGGCCACAGGCATGTCCGCCCATACGTCCCCTGTTACAAGCGGCATGGGAGCCGCGCTGCAGCAACGGCTGAGCGCCCAGCTCGAATCCCTCAGCCAGGTGGGGGAACTGCTCACCCTGCGGCTGCTGGAGCTGGAGGAGCGCCTGGAGCATCTGGAAGTGCAGCTGGGCCAACTGCAGCCGGCAACCGAGCCCGAGGTGGGCAACAGCGCCGAGCTGCTCGCCGCCACGGCCGAACGGATCACACGGCTCGAGGAGTTGCTCACCGGAGGCGTCACCGCGATGGAGCCTCCCCATGGGGAGACCCCGCAGCTGCAGGTGGTGCCCGACCCTGAGGGGGAGGATGACGGCTTGCAGGAACCCGAACTGGAGTTGCACCCCTTCCCCGAGGAGGATGGGGAGCAACCGTTCATGGATGAGCTGAGCGCCTGAGGCTCAGCCGGCGGAGCCGGTGCCCAGCATGGCGCCGGCGGTGGTGAGCAGCACCCGCAGCACCTCGAGGCCACCGATGGCGGCCAGGGCCAACCAGATGGTCTGCGCCAGTTTGGGGGGCTGACCACCCACCCAGGTGGGGGACAGCTGGCGGCCACTGAACTGGGCGCCGCCACCGCTGTAGGGGTTGGCCGGAGCCCGGCGGGCCGAGGCTTCACGCCAGTAGGCGTTGTAGCGGGGAGCCTGTTGGTTGAAGGGCAGCAGGCTGCGGCCGTGGCCGGCCAACACCCGGGAGCGCTGGTAGGGAACGGCGTCGAGCCCGAAATTCTCCAGGTATTCCGAGGAGTTGAGCAGGGTGTCCACCAGCCCCTCCAGCCCCTGGTTGGCGATCACGATCGACCAGGCGATCCGCTCCTGGTCGCCATGCACCTCGCGGCCGAGCACGCGGCCCACGATCTGCTCCACCACCCGGTAGTTGCTGTTGCAGCGGTAGAAGCCCTCGCGGAACTTGCGTGAGAGCAACAAACCGCGCACGAAATCACGGGTGTTGATGGCGCCGCTGCGGTAGCGCGACTCCAGCATCGGCTCACGGTCCACCTTGAAGGCATGGAAGAAGATCTGGCGGTAGGCGCTCTCGATCTGCTCCTCCACATTCACCTGGGTGCGTGGGGCCTCATCACCACCAATGGCGAAGTTGTTCACCCGGGCGTTCTGGGTGATCGGCTTGGTGGCCAGCAACGGCAGGGCCATGGCAAGGGGAAGAGAACGGCGCTGAACCTACGGAACGCCCCTAGGCATTTCGGCGCACTGCCCCGAGCGCACACAGAGCTTCACCACTGGCTTCACCCTGCGCAACAAGGGGATCAGGCCGCCAGCCACGCGGCGGGCAACTCCTGGCTGTAATCGTCGGTGCGCTCAAACGCGAACGGCCCCGCCAGGGAACCCCACAGCTGCTCATGGGTGGAGGGGTCATGGCCCCGGTCGATGGTGCGCATGCCACTGACGCTGAGCTCAAAGCTGCTCACCAGATAGGAGGTGGCCCCCTTGCGCTCCACCAGGCAGCGGCAGCCGGGTTCCACCTCCCCGCTGAAGCCGTTGGCGGTTTCCTGCACCACGTAGGCACAGCCCTCCAGGGGGAGCAGATCCGCGGCGCTGATCAGGGCGCGCTTGTCGGCGTCATCCACGGCGCCCCAGAAGCGTTGATCGTCATGGAGGGCCTGGTTGTGGATGATCAGCCCCTCCCCCTGCTGCTCGGCCCGCAGCACCCGGATGCGGTACGGGGCCGCCGGGTTAATCGCATACGACTGCTCCAGCAGCAGCGACCCCGGCTCCAGCTGGGGCAGCGGCCGGAATTTCACCAGGATGTGGGCGTACAGGGGCGGATTCTCGAAGGCCTGCTGCTGGTTGCTGAAGCCGGCGCTCAGGGAACGCAGCAGGCGGGCGAGGGGAGTGGACATCGCCGACAACGGGAGTGGGCGGATCCTATGGGCTGCCGCTCAGAGCCCCAGCAGGCGAATGCGGAAGTCGGCCACCTGGTCCGCCATGGCGGGGTTGCTCAACGCGAAGGGGTGGTCGGCGCAGGCCGCCATGGCCCGCTGTTTTTTCACCTCGGCCGTGAGCTCGGCGCCCCCCGGCGTGCCCGCCAGCCGGCGCCAGGCCTCGTCGAACACCATGGCGTAGCTGTCGGGGTTGTCGAACAGCTGGCCCGGCTTGTCCGGAATCGGCAGGGGCATCACGCAAGGGGTTGCAGCCAGGGGCTGCGTGCAATGCCAGGACCCAGATTTGAACTGGGGACACGGCGATTTTCAATCGCCTGCTCTACCAACTGAGCTATCCCGGCCCGTCGCCGAGGCGACCCGCGGATCTTAGATCACAGCCGGCGGCGGGCCGGGGTGCGGGCCAGGGTCAACACCCCTTGCACCGCATGGCCGCTGGCCGCCAGCGCCGTGGCGGCGGCCAGGGCCGTGGCCCCGCTGGTGAGGATGTCATCCACCAGCCAGATCGGGGGCCCCTGCCCCACCGGGCCCGCCGGGGCAGGGGCCGCAAAGGCCCCCCGCTGGTTGCGCTGCCGCAGGGCGCGCCCCAGGTGGTGCTGGCCCAGGGTGGGGTGGCGGCGCACCAGCAAGCTGGCGTGCACCCGGGTGGTGGGCCCCGCCCAGCGGGCCAGGGCCTGGGCCAACAGCATCGGCAGGGGATTGCCGCGCCGCTTCCAACCGGGGATCGGCACCAGCACAGCCCCCGGCAACACTTGATTGCAGCAGCGGTGCCACTCCAGGGCCAGGGCCGCGATCAAGGGCGGTTGCGGCCGGGGCCGTTGGTTCAGCAGCAACTGCCGCAGGGGACCGTCGTAGGGGGCGGCGGCGCACCACAACAGCGGCTCATCCCCCTGCAGGCCCCCCTCCGGCAACTCCAACCGCTGCAGACACGGCCCGCACAGCAGCGGGGGCGGAGCGAGCATGGAAGATCCAACAACAGCCCTACCGCCGCAGAGGGGGCAGCGGGGCTCCGAGATCAGGGCAAGTGCAGCCCGCCACAGCGGCGCCAATGGGGCAGACACGGGGCGACAGAGCAAGCTGTGCCGCCAGCATTCCCCTCACCCCTGGGGCATGGCCCGCAGCATCGCCACGAGGGTGCGGTGGGCGTCCTCGCTGTCGCTGAGGGTGTGGTCGAAGGGCACCTCCACGGCCTGCCCATCCACCTCCAGCTGCATGGCCTCGGGGCGCACCGCCAGCATCCGGGCCGCCTGGGGGGCTTCGATGCCGCCGTAATGGCGCGCGTAGGCCAGCACCGCCTCGGCGTGGTCGTCGTTCATGTGTTTGCAGATCCGATCGCTCACGGCGGGGGTGAGGGGGTCGGCGGCCATGGCACGGGCGGAAGCTGGGGGGATTCTGCAGGCCTGAGGGCCACGCTGGGCAAGGTTGTGCCCCGGCGGGCCTCAGCCCACCCCGAAGCGCTGCCAGAGCAGCAGCCCCAGACGCACGGCGCTGAAGCCCACATAGCCCGCCAGCACCACAAACAGGCCCATGGCCAACCAGTCGCGCAGGCGTGAGTTCATGGGGGGGGGCAGGCGGAAAGCGCCAGTCTGGCCATGCCCTGGGCCGCCGTGCACCGCGGCCGATTGAGCACCGGCAGCCCCAACAGCCGCTGGCGGATCAGCCGCCACTGGGGGTTGCGGGCGCCGCCCCCGAGGCTGATCACCCGCCGGATCGGCGGCGCCCCCAGCTCCTGCAGACGCCGCCAGCCCCGCTGCTCAATGGCCGCCAGCCCCTCCAGCAACCCCTGCAGATAGAGGGCATCCCCCACGGGCCGGGGCTCCAGGATCGGCGCGAGCTCGGGGTCATCCACCGGGAAGCGCTCCCCCGGCCGGGGCAGCGGCCGCAGCGCCAGGCCGCTGGGGCGGCGGGGATCGATCTGGCGGCTGAGCTCCGCCAGCTGCCCGTCGCTGTAGAAGCGCCGCAGCACCCCACAACCGGCATTGGAGGCGCCCCCCACCAACCACTGCCCAGCCAGGGGCTGGCAACTGATCCCCGGGCCCTGGATTGGAACGGGGCTGAATTGTTTGAGCACCAGGGTGGTGCCGAGCACGGTGATGCCGTCACCCGGGTGGGGATCCGCCGCGAGCACAGCCGCACTGGCATCGGTGCTGCCGGCCACCACCCGGCAGCGGGCGGAGAGCCCCAGGGCCGCCGCCGCCTCGGGCCCCAGCGCCCCCAGCACCGTGCCGGAGGGGCAGATGGCCGGCAACGCTCCGGCCCAGGGTTGCTGGGCGATGCCGCCCAACCAGGCCCGGGCCTGGGGATCCCAGCCCAGGCGCAGGTTGTTGCCCTCCTCCCCCCAGCGCCAATCCGCCAGCAGCCAGCCCATCAGCCAATCGGCCTGATGGCGCAGCAGCCAGGGCCCAGCGGCGCCGGCGGCCCTGGCGTTGGCGAGCAGCTCCAGGGCCCGGGCCAGGCTGCCGCTGGCTCCGGCGGCGGGGGCCTGTGCGGCGGCCGGGCCCACCAAGACGGCCGCTGCGGCCGCCTGCTGGGGGCATGCCTGGTGATACGGCAAGGCCAAACCCAGGGCTCCCGCCGCCAGGCCCCCATCGGGGCGGCAGAGCAGCAGCGTGCCGGAGGTGCCATCCACGGCCATGGCCGCGACCCGGGCGCGCAGCGGAGCTGGCAGGGCGGCGCAGAGGGCGATCAGCCCGGCACGCCAGGCCTGGGGATCCGCAAAGGGGCCGGGATAGGGGGCCTCCCGCTCGGCGGCCACGGCCCCATGGCGATCGATCAGGGCAAGGCGCAGGCCGCTGCTGCCCAGATCAACGCCGAGCCCCAGGGGCTGAGCCGGCGGCTCAGGCGGCAACGCGGCTGGCGGTGGCCTGCTGCAGGGTGGCGGCGATGGCGCCCACGTTTTCCCAGGGCAGGTTGAGGTCGCTGCGGCCGAAGTGGCCATAGGCAGCCACATCCTGGTAGAAGCGGCCGCCGCGCTGCTGGGGCAGCTGGCGCAGGCCGAAGATTTCGATGATCGCGCCGGGGCGCAGATCGAAGTGCTCCTGCACCAGGGCGGTGAGGTCGGCGTTGCTGATGGCGCCGGTGCCGAAGCTCTCCACCAGGATGCTCACGGGCTTGGCCACGCCGATGGCATAGCTCAGCTGCACTTCAGCCTTGCGGGCCAGGCCGGCGGCCACCAGGGCCTTGGCCACATAGCGGGCGGCGTAGGCGGCGGAGCGATCCACCTTGGTGGGGTCCTTGCCGGAGAAGGCACCGCCGCCGTGGCGGGCATAGCCCCCGTAGGTATCCACGATGATCTTGCGGCCGGTGAGGCCCGCATCCCCCTGCGGGCCACCCACCACAAACTTGCCGGTGGGATTCACCAGGAAGCGGGTGCTGTCTTTGGAAGGTTTGAGGGTGAGGTCGGCGGTGGCGGGCTCCACCACGTGGGTCCAGAGGTCGGCGGCAATGCGCTCCCGCAGGGCCTTCTCCTCACTCACCCCATCGATCTCGGCGGTGTGCTGGGTGGAGATCAGGATCGTGTCGATCGCCACGGGCTGATCGTTTTCGTACACCACGCTCACCTGGGTCTTGCCATCCGGCAGCAGATAGCCAAGGGAGCCGTTATGGCGCACCTCCGCCAGGCGCCGGGCCAGGCGGTGGGCCAGGCTGATGGGCAGCGGCATCAGCTCCGGCGTTTCATCGCAGGCGTAGCCGAACATGATGCCCTGGTCGCCGGCGCCCACCAGATCGAGCGGATCGCCGGCGTGGTCGTCGGCCTCGTTCACCCCCTGGGCGATGTCGGGCGACTGCTGATCCAGGGCCACCAAGACCGCGCAGCTGTTGGCATCAAACCCGCCGGCGCGGGCGCCGCTGTAGCCGATCTGTTCGATCACCCCGCGCACCAGGGTGTTGAAGTCCACCCGGGCGGTGGTGGTGACCTCGCCGGTGATCAGGCACAGGCCCGTGTTGACCACGGTTTCACAGGCCACGCGGGAGGCCGGATCCTGGGCCAGCAGAGCGTCCAGCACCGCATCGCTCACCTGATCACAGATCTTGTCCGGGTGGCCTTCGGTGACCGATTCAGAGGTGAACACATAGCGCGACGGCGCCCCGGATGTGCTGCCCATTGGCTCTGCGGCTGTTCAAACGTGGCGACTAGCGTAGGGGCAGGCTCCTCAGGCCCTCAGGCCAGGCTCAGCTCATCCCAGTGGTGCACCAAGGGGTGGGGCTCCGCCAGGGGGGGCGGCGTGCTCCAGGCGGCGGTGTAACCGAGGGCCAGGGGATGGGGGATGCCCGCGGCCACGGCCATGCGCAGGTCGCTATTGGCATCACCGATCAGGGCGCAACGGCCGGCCTCCACCCCCAGCTGGGTGCAGAGCCCATGCACCGCCGCCGGATCCGGCTTGCGGGGGCGGTGCTCGGCGCTCCACAGAGCCTGGAAATAGGGGGCCAGGCCGTGGCTGGCCAGAAACTGCTCGATGCCGGCCATGTCGTCGTTGCTGATCACGGCGCACACCACCCCCGCCGCCCGCAGCCGCTGCAGCCAGGGCAGCAGTCCGGCGGTGGTGGCGCTGGTCACGCCCGCCGCCATGTGACGGCGGGCATCGGCCTGGTCGGCCTCGGCAAACACCTGCTCACTGAGGGCCAGCGCCTCGGGCCAGCCGAGGCCCACCTGCACCAGGGCCGTGGCGGTGGCGATCAGGTTGTGCTCCCGGCTGGCCACGGCGGTGATGCCCGCGGGGCAGATGCCGCTGGAGCGCAGGCCGTAGGCCCGCTCCAGCAGGGGCCGCAGGGCGTTGCGGCGCTCCGCCTCCACCCCCTCAAGACACAACAAAACCCTGGCCTGGGCCAGGGTGAGGAGTTGGGGCTCGCTGATGCTGAGGGTGCCGTCCTTGTCGAACAGCACCGCCTCCACCGCACCGAGCCCCGTACCGCGCAGCTGCAGCAGGGGCATGGGGGTGGATCAGTCGACGGTGACGCCCATGGGCTCGTTGTCTTCGGCCTGCTCCAGCAGCATCTGCTTGTAGCGGGCGGCCATCTCCTCGGCCTTCTCGAACACCTTCTGGGGGTCGGTGAGCATGTCGCCGGGCTCGGGCTCGAGGGCTTTGGTGGAGAGGGAGATGCGACCGCGCTCGGCGTCGAGGTCGATGATCATCACCTTCATCTGATCGTTCACGTTGAGCACCGTGTGCGGGGTCTCAATGTGCTCGTGGCTGATCTCGGAGATGTGCAGCAGGCCGCTGACACCGCCGATGTCGATGAAGGCGCCGTAGGGCTTGATGCCGCGGACGGTGCCGATCACCACTTCGCCCACCTCGAGGCGGTTCATCTTGCGCTCCACCAGGGCGCGGCGATGGCTGAGCACCAGGCGGTTGCGCTCCTCATCCACCTCCAGGAATTTGAGGGGCAGGAAGTCGGCCACCAGATCTTCCTTGGGCTTGCGGGTGCTGATGTGGCTGCCGGGGATGAAGCCCCGCAGGCCCTCAACACGCACCAGGGCACCACCACGGTTGGTGGCGAACACCTCGCTGTAGATGGTGGCGTCTTCCTTCTGGAGCTGACGCACCCGCTCCCAGGCGCGCTGGTACTCGATCCGGCGGATCGAGAGAGTGAGCTGGCCGTCTTCGTTCTCCTCGCTGAGGATGAAGAACTCGCGCTCCTCACCGGGCTCGAGTACATCGGCGATGCCCTCAACGCGGTTGATCGACACCTCCTGCATGGGCATGAAGGCGGCGGTCTTGGCGCCGATGTCGATCATCGCGCCCTTCGACTCGATGGCGAACACCGCGCCCTTCACCACGTCGCCGGGCTTGAAGTTGTAGTCGTACTTGCTCAGCAGCGACGCGAACTCATCCAGCGTGAAGCCCACACCCTCGATGTCCCGTGCGGCGGCCCGGCTGCTGGGGTCGTCGGCGCTGGGCACCTCATCGGGGATGCCGAGGTCGAGGTCGGCGTCAGCGGCGAAGGCCTGCTCGGCGGCGATGTCCAGGTCGGACTCAACCACCGCCGCGGTGCTCGTCTCGAGCTCGGAAGGGGTCACGGTCATGGGAAGACGGCGGTCTGCCGGGGGCAGTGCGAAAGGAACCCGAGCACCGTCCGCCGACAGGCACAGGGGCATCCAGCACTATACAAAGGGGCCCTGGTGCTCGATTTCGCCCCTGCCACTGGTGGTGGACGTCAGCCCACCGCCGCCAGTCGCTTGCTGCGGGGGTCGCGGCTGAGGCCCTCGAGGGTGGCCACAAAGTCGCTGACGCTCTGGAACTGGCGGTACACCGAAGCGAAGCGCACATAGGCCACGTCGCTCATCTGGGCCAGCTGCTGCAGCACCAGTTCGCCCAGCTCAATGCTGGCCACTTCACGGCCGCTGCGGGCCTGCAGCTGCAGTTCGAGCTCATCCACCACCGCCTCCAGCCGGGTGGGCTCGAGCCCTGTTTTTTCACAGGCGCGCAACAAGCCATGCAGCAGCTTGTTGCGGTTGAAGGCTTCTCGGCTGCCGTTGCGCTTCAACACCGTGATCGGCACCGTTTCCACCCGCTCATAGGTGGTGAACCGAAATTCACAGTGAAGACATTCACGGCGCCGACGCACACTGCGGCCGGAGTCGGCGGAGCGCGATTCCAGAACGCGGCTGTCGGTGTGCTGACAAGAGGGGCACTGCATGCCCGATCAACCGCCATGAAGGTGAATCAAGTTTAGACAGAAGTCGAGGGATTGAGAAGAGGCCCCAAGGCTTGGATTTCGCGGGTGATTGCAGCAAAAACGCCGCCCAATCATGAGACTGGGGCGCCCGCATCGGCGGGGGTGCTCGAAGGCCAGCGGGCCATGAAAAAACCCCCGCATGGCGGGGGTGAAGCAACCGGAGCCCGGGGCCCTGGTTTCACTTGCCGATCTTCGGGGGATCGCGGAAGGCGATGGCGAAAAACAGGGTGGAAATGGCCAGGGCCAGGATCAGGATGTAGGCAAAACTCTCCATGGGGTCTCCTCTGGATCAGCTGAGAGTGGTGCCGGCGGGGGGCACGTAGCCCTCCGGCAGACGGCGGGTGGAGCGGTCGCCCAGCTTGGCGAAGAGACCGAATTCCACCTGTTCGCCTAGATCGGGGTCGATGCCGGCGAACACATCGCGGTAGAGGGTGCGTGCACCGTGCCAGATGTGACCGAAGAAGAACAGGAGCGCGAAACAGGCGTGGCCGAAGGTGAACCAGCCGCGCGGTGAGCTGCGGAAGGTGCCGTCGGAGTGGTAGGTCTCGCGATCGAATTCAAAGGCTTCACCCAGTTGGGCCTTGCGGGCCAGGCGCTTCACATCGGCCGGATCGGTGAAGGTCTGGCCGTTGAGGGCGCCGCCGTAGACGGTGGCGGTCACGCCGGTCTGCTCGAAGGAGTACTTCGCTTCAGCACGGCGGAACGGAATATCCGCCCGAACAATGCCCTGGCTGTCTTCCAGAACCACGGGGAAGTTCTCGAAGAAGTTGGGCAGCCGGCGCACCTGCAGATCACGGCCATCCTTATCGGTGAACGTGATGTGGCCGAGCCAGCTGGTGGGCAGGCCGTCACCATTCACCATCGGACCCACGCGGAACAGACCGCCCTTGGCGGGGCTGTTGCCGACGTAGTCGTAGAAGGCGAGCTTCTCAGGAATCGAGGCGTAGGCCTGTTCCTTGGTGGCCCCATTGTCGAGGGCCGTCTGCACGCGGCGGTTGATTTCGGTGCGGAAGTAGCCCTGGTCCCACTGGTAGCGGGTGGGGCCGAACAGCTCAACCGGGGTAGCCGCAGCGCCGTACCACATGGTGCCGGCCACGATGAAGGCGGCAAAGAACACCGCAGCGATGGCGCTGGAGAGCACCGTCTCGATGTTGCCCATGCGCAGGGCCTTGTAGAGGCGCTCCGGCGGGCGGGTGGTGATGTGGAAGATGCCGGCAATGATGCCGACGATGCCAGCGGCGATGTGGTGGGCCACGATGCCGCCCGGGTTGAAGGGATTGAAACCCTCGGGCCCCCAGGCCGGTTGCACCGGCTCGAGGTGTCCGGTGATGCCGTAGGGGTCGGACACCCACATGCCGGGGCCGAACACGCCGGTGAGGTGGAAGGCACCGAAGCCGAAGCAGCCGAGACCGGCCAGCAGCAGGTGGATGCCGAAGATCTTGGGCAGATCCAGGGCGGGCTCACCGGTGCGGGGGTCCTGCCAGATCTCCAGATCCCAGTAGGTCCAGTGCCAGATGGCGGCCAGGAAGAGCAGGCCGCTGAAAATGATGTGGGCAGCTGCCACACCTTCGAAGCTCCAGAAGCCGGGGTCAACACCGGTCTCACCGGTGATGCTCCAGCCGCCCCAGCTGCCGGTCACGCCCAGGCGGGCCATGAAGGGCATCACAAACATGCCCTGGCGCCACATGGGGTTGAGCACCGGGTCGGAGGGATCGAAGATGGCCAGCTCGTAGAGCGCCATGGAGCCGGCCCAGCCAGCTACCAGTGCGGTGTGCATGAGGTGCACGGCCAGAAGGCGGCCCGGGTCGTTGATCACGACCGTGTGCACCCGATACCAGGGCAATCCCATGGGGGTTAGGTCCGGGGAAACAACCAGCCAACCGCCCCGGGGGAACCGGTGGCGGATGGCAGCACGATCAGCCTTCGCCGGCCGAGACCGGGGAACACTGAATCCGTGCTGGCGATGGTAAGGGGTTTGGCGGGCCCACCGATTCGATCCGACGCCACCTGAAACGTGCCGTGATGGGGCCCACACCGGCCGGCCCCGCCCGGGCCGCCAGAATGGTGCCGCTGCAGGAGCCGCCATGCCCGTGATCCGATTCGTGCGCGAAGGGCGCGATGTGGAGTGTTACCCGGGTGAAAACCTGCGGGAGGTGGCCCTGCGGGAAGGCATCGAGCTCTATGGGCTCAAGGGCCAGCTGGGCAATTGCGGCGGCTGCGGCCAGTGCATCACCTGTTTTGTGGATGTGGTGGGGGAGAGCAGCCCCGGCAGCCTCAGCGGCCGCACAGCAGTGGAAGACCAGAAACTGCGCCGTCGCCCCCAGAGCTGGCGGCTGGCCTGCCAAAGCCTGGTGCAGCAGTCCCTGCTGGTGCTCACCCGCCCCCAGGTGGGGTTTGGGGATGCGGAGAGCAGGATTGCCGCCGCCAAGGCGAGCCCCCTGCCGCCGGGCCCCACGGCCTGGCCCACACAGGAGGCGGACGACGACGGGGATGACAGGGACGACCGCGAAACCGCTACGAGCGGTGAAGAGGCCTGATCGGTCCCGCACAGCGGTGATACGGTCACCGGGCTGAAGACATTTGCAATGGAAACCAACGACCTCGGCTTCGTCGCCAGCCTGATGTTCGTGCTGGTGCCCACGGTGTTTCTGCTGGTGCTCTACATCCAGACCAGCAGCCGCCAGAGCTGATCGTCCATTCGGCACCGCTTGATCCGGCACCGGCCCCCCCGGTGCCCACCACCAACCCGGCCCTCCAGCCACGGGGGCCGGGTTTTTTTGATGGCTCAGCGCCGGCCTTCCGGTTCCCGCACCAGCAGCACCGGCGCCGGGGCATGCACCCGGATGAAATCGCTCACGGAGGAGCTCAACAGACGGTCGATGTCCACCAGGCTGCGGGCCACCAGGGGGCGCCGGTCCTGGGAGGCGATCACCAGCAGATCGGCCTTGTGGTCTTCGGCCGCCTGGCACACCCCACGGCCGATGTCGCCGGTGGCGTGGATCGTCTTGAGCTCCACCCCCAGGGCCCGGGCCCGTTGCACGGCCCGCTCGAGCACCTCATCGGCGGGGCTCTTGCCACCGCGGGAGGGGGTGATGTCCTGGCGACTGATGTGGATGCCGGTGAGGCTGCCGCCGGGGATATCCCGCACCAGCTCGCAGGCCAGCTTGAGGGCGTCGTCGCCCACACCGGTGCCATCCACCGCCACCATCACCCGGTTGATGTGGCGCACGTAGAGGTCGTCCCGCACCAGCAGCATCGGCCGGGTGGAGAGCTGAAACACGTATTGGCTGGCGCTATTGCTGAGGATCGACTGCAGCCGCCCCAGCCCGCGCGATCCCATCACGATCAAATCGGCGTCGAGCTCATCGGCCACCTTGAGCACGGTCTGCTTGGTGTCGCCCTGGCGAATGATCGTGTTCACCTCCGCCGGATTCAGGCCCAGGCGCTGCACCGCCTCCGCCACGATGCCCGCCGCTTGCTGGGAGTGCTCGGTGTAGTTCTCGCCAGCCTGCTCCGACACCACATGCAGCAGGTTGAGCCGGGCCTGCCGAACAGCGGGGATGTCGCGCAGCATGCGCACCATCTCCTCCACGTGGCCCTTGCCGGAATCGGCGATCAGAAGGTTGCGGAACACAGCCGTTGCAACGCGCTCCGGCAGCCTATGGCGAACCCGCGAAGGCGGGACCCTCCGCCATGCACTCCGCAATGCAGAGCCCCCGTGAGCCCCAAACCAGCCCCCCCTGGCGCCTGCGGCGGCGGGTGCTGCCGCAACACACCGACCACGCCGGGGTGATGTGGCACGGCACCTACCTGGCCTGGCTGGAGGAGGCACGGGTGGAGGCCCTCGCTGC
>Ga0194121_10004442_pt1 | contig 20349 bp, 16 predicted proteins | sample TA2MahCa50mmetaG_FD_148609 | JGI IMG/M metagenome (GOLD analysis project Ga0194121, IMG submission 148609) | Freshwater microbial communities from Lake Tanganyika, Tanzania - TA2015020 Mahale Deep Cast 50m | ecosystem: Environmental > Aquatic > Freshwater > Lake | place: Tanzania: Lake...
TGCATATTCTGGCACGCGATATTGGCAATGTGCAGCAGAACAAAACGCGCTTCGCGGTGTTAGGGGCTGCCACAGAAGCCTATCATGCCCCCACCGGGAACGATGCGACGGCGTTGGTGATCTATCCACATCGGGATCGTATTGGGCTCTTAGAAGACATTTTAGGGGTGCTGAGTAAAACGTACGGGCTGAACCTGTCGTCTATTCATTCCCGCCCTGATACGCGCGGGGCCTTTCGCTTCTATATGGAGGTTGAGGGGCATCTCGAAGAGCCGACCGTGGCTGCCTGTATGGCCGATCTCACGCGCCAACTGGGCGATGAAGAAGTTGAAGTCAAGATTTTTGGTACGTACCCACGCTGTGCCTTTAATGAACCACGCCTGAAGACCATCGGGATTCTAGGCGGGACCGGGCAGATGGGACACTGGTTCCAGCGCTTTTTCAGCGCCGCAGGCTATACGGTGTTGCTCAGTGGGCGCCGGACTCCTGTAACGTATGAGCAATGTATTGCACAGTCTGATGTCGTCATTATCAATGTGCCTATCAAAAATACCGTTGAGGTCATCCAGGCAGTGGGCGGTTGGTTCCGGCCAGGGCAGCTCATTGCGGATAACACCTCGATCAAGACCCAGCCCGTTGCCGCTATGCTTGCCGCAGTACCTCCCGGTGTAGAAGTCCTGGGTATGCACACCGTGTTTGGTCCGGCCGTGGAAAGCTTGCGTCATCAAAACGTCGTCTTTACACGGACTCCTGCCTCGGGTGAACTGGCACGCGAGTTTGAGAGCATCTTTTACAAGTATGGGGCGAAGATTACCCATACCACGCCAGAAAACCACGATAAACAAATGGCCTGGCACCAGAATCTGGAACACTTTACGAAGATCGTACTGGCGCAGGTGTTGCGTACGCACTTTCATGATCCGACCGAACTCGATTCCTATAGCTCTCCGAATTCGCGGACCTCCCTGATCACGATGGGGCGTATCTTGAATGCGGATCCAGAGCTGTATAGCGAGATTCAGGCGTACAATCTTCAGGGCCCAGCCTTGATCCAGGCGTATTGTGAAGCCGCCCAGGCGCTCGGCCAGGCGCTGGCGGCAGGCGATGTCGCCCTGTTCGCCACGTCGATGACAGCGAGTGCCGTCGCCCTTGGGCCGACCTATCTTGCTGACATGTTGCAGAAATCGCAAGCTCTCCAACGCCAGCTGGTCTAAACAAGCCGTTTGGCACAATCGCGTTGCATGTGTCATTAATTAAACACCAAGACGTTACAAGAGTCGCCAAGAGGAAACAACAGAGGAGAGCACAGTGCGAGCGCGATGTGGGTGTCATCGATTACGGTCCTGGCTTGGAGTCTGGATAGCCATTGTGTTGATCGTTCCTGCGCTAGTGACGGCCGCTGAGCCGAAAAAGTTTACCTTGATTAATGTATTGCTTGACGGTACAAAGATTTGGCTCCCTTCCAGCCTGATGGTGCAAGAAGGGCAGGAGATCGAGCTGACCCTCATCAATAAGCTCGATGAGCCCCACGGGTTCGAGATCAAGGCTTTTGGGATTGAAGAGGTGGTCCAGCCTAAAGCCGAGAAGATCGTCAAATTCACGGCGTCGAAAGCTGGTGCCCATAGTTACATTTGCCAGATGCACCCGGCGCATCTTGGCGGCAATATCCTCGTCTTAAGCAAGTAGGCCCTTATGCTACAACAGTACCTCGATGTGGCGATCGCTGCCGCACACGCAGCGGGTGAGGTGATTCGCCCCTATTTTCAGACCGCTCTCCAGGTCGAAACCAAAGCCGATGCGACACCGGTCACCGCGGCTGATCGGGCTGGCGAGCGGGTGATCGTCGACATGTTACGCCAGCATTTCCCGGAGCACGGTGTCCTTGGGGAAGAGTTTGGTGCCCAGGCTGGACGTGGAGATGCCCGCTGGATTATTGACCCTATTGACGGGACGCAGAATTTTATCCGGGGCATTCCCTTCTTTGGGACGTTAATCGCCTTGGAGCAAGCTGGAGAAATTACCGTGGGCGTGGCCTACGAGCCGGTGCAAGGGAATCTCTTCCACGCCGCCAAAGGCCTGGGGGCCTTTGGCAATGGGGAACGCCTGGCGGTGTCTACCCTGACGGAGCTGTCCCAGATCACGCTCTTGCATGGCAGCCTGGATCTCCTGCTACGGGATGGGTACTGGGAAGGGCTCGCTCGGTTGGCACGGGCAACGCGGCGCCAACGCGGTTATGGCGATTATTTTGCGTATACGTTCGTGTGCCGTGGACAGGCCGATGTGATGCTGGAAACCGATGTCAAGCCGTGGGACATTGCCCCCTTAAAAATTCTCGTGGAAGAAGCGGGCGGGCGTTTTAGTGATTTTACCGGTGCCCCCAGCATCTACAGTGGGAATGCCTTGATTTCTAACGGGTACGTCCATGGCGCTGTCCTGGCTCTCCTGGACGCGCAGGCAGGAGGATAAGGCTATGCCAGTGGTATATCACGACACTATCGCGTCTGAACCCTTTACCGGTGGCGCGACGTATCAGACCCTCGTCGGTGACGCGGAGGGCTCCACACCAGTGCGTATTGGTATCCAGACATCACCGCCAGGGTACACCACGCCAACGCATTCGCATCCCTATATGGAAGTGATCACCGTGTTGGAAGGGGAAGGCGAAGCCTGGCTGGAGGGCCAGGAGGAGACCGTACACCTGGTGCCAGGCGTGACGCTGGTGCTCCCGCCTGATTTACCCCACTGGTTCCGGAATACCGGTAGTAGTCCCTTAAAAACCTATGGCGTGCACAGCTCCCCGCACCGTATTGTCCAGGTGCGCTCGTAGCATGCCCTGTATGTTCCCTCTCCCTCTGGGAGAGGGTTAGGGTGAGGGGGCGCGAACTTCTGGTCAGACTGTACGGCCCTTGCCTCACCTCGACATCGAAACTTCCGCCCACCGCTGTACAAGCCGGTCTCAAGCTAGCAATGTCCGCAGCGCCCGCACAAACGTCTCGGCCTCCGCATCCGTCCCCACCGAGACGCGCAGGGAGTCCTGCACGCGTGAGTTGCGAAAATAGCGCACCAGAATATGCTGTTTTTCCAAGGCTTCGTACACGGCAGCCGCCCGTCCATGGGGCAGCGTGGGAAACACAAAATTGCTCCGTGAGGGTGGTACATACAGCCCCATGGCCTCCAGCTCGTGCTGCATCCAGGTACGTGTCCGGACAATCATGCCCACGGTTTCGTGTAACCAGTCTTGATCCTGTAGGGCTGCGCAACCAGCCACAATGGCAAGGCGATCAAGATTATACGAATCCTTCACTTTCATCATCTCGGCAATCACTTCGCGGCGCGCAAACCCTAGGCCAAGGCGCATGCCTGCCAGCGCATAGGATTTCGAGAACGTACGTGTGACGATCAAGTGCGGGAATTCCGCAATCATGTCAATCGCACTCTCGCCCGCAAAATCCGCATAGGCCTCATCGATGACGACGATACTCTGGGTACGCGCTAAAAATTCCCGCAACGCCTCCCGCGGATGGAGCACACCCGTTGGGGCATTCGGGTTGACGATGAAGACGACTTTTGCGCCATGGTCGTCAAGGTCAGCCGGGAGTGTATAGTCTGGCCCCATAGGGACTTCTGTGCAGGTCGCATTCTGCAAGGCGCTGAGCGCGTTGTACAGGGTATAGCTCGGTGCGGGCGTGGCAATACTGTCTCCTGCGTCGAGGAACGTCCGAAAAATCATTGTCAGGATATCATCCGAGCCGTTGCCGGCAATGACTTCATCGACCGCGCAACCGTACAGTGCGGCAGCGGTTTCCCGTAGACGCCAGGCCACTGGATCCGAGTACAGCCGCAGGTCCGCTCCAATGGCTTCCTGGAGGGCTGCCAGTACTCGTGGCGATGGTGGATAGGGGTTTTCATTGGTATTGAGTTTTATATAATTTCCATCCGCTGGCTGTTTGCCAGGCACATAGCCTTCCATGGCCCGGATACAGCGCCGGACATTCCCAATCACCTCATCAACACGCATGCGTCCTCCTGTGTGACGGCTGGTCGCCTAAGCGAGTTGTATGCCCGCTATCTACCAGCAGCGCCGCCCTGGTCATAAAACTGGAAGCATCAGTAGCGAGCCATCGCCTAGCTGTGGCAATCGTTCCTGGCCTCCCAAGCGTCCCCTTGGATAGCGCTGCTGAAAGGTCGCAAGCAGGGCCGCCTCTCGGCGTAAGGTCTGTCAGATCGGAGTGTCTGTATGCCCTGGGCAGATGCAATACACCCATATGCTGTCTTTGGCATGATCAATGGCCACCTTTTTGAGCAACAGTACCACCCCAGCGTTGGCAGGATTGTCGGGCTCTCACTTCTCAGAGACCACCAACCCATCAATGGAAGCCGTATTGATCATACACCCACCGCTGGTCTAGCGCATCGCCGCAATGGCGTATTGGCTGCCGAGGAACATACTCCTTAGGGCTGCGACAAGGACCTGTTGCCCCAGCACCTTCGGTCATCTCATGCCACCGGTGAGCTGACCAATGCCAGCGTTGACGCGCACTGCGCAGGCATACCCACCGGCGCTGCTAATAGCTGCGCCTCTGGCCTGAGTCGCCTCGTGTCTGCTCAGGAGCATCCTCAGCCCTGCCCAGCAAAAGCGCTTGCGTGCTTATCCAGGTACGGTCATGTATCTATCAATATCCACAAGTGCTTATGTATAAAAGAGATATGAATTGACGCGGGCAATTTTGCCGTTGCGATCGACACGCCGACTTGGTATGCTGCCTCCACAAGATGTCTATTGTATCAATGCATGACCAGTATATGCCGTCTTCCGTCAGGGGAAACCGTGCAACGCAGCTAGCCCTGCTGGGTAGACCAGGTATAGAGGGAGGGCTCATGAAATACGACGTCGTGATTATCGGTGGGGGTGCAGCGGGTTCGGTATTGGCCAGCCGCCTGGCGGCAAATCCACAGCGTTCTGTGCTGTTGCTGGAAGCTGGGCCAGATTATCCTGATCCGTCTCACATTCCAGATGAAATCAAGTTCGGCCACACCCGCTATGCCGAAGCCCAGGACTCGGAGCATAACTGGGCTTTGCGCGGCACCATTACCGAGGAGCAAGGCGAAATCCACGTTGCGCAGGGCAAGGTCATTGGTGGTGGGTCGTCCATCAACGGTCAGGCCATGCAACGAGGCTTCCCGGAGGATTTTGATTCCTGGGCGGCTCTCGGGAACGATGAATGGGCGTATGACAAGATCCTGCCGTTCTTTCGCAAAACCGAGCGTGACCTCGACATTGAAGACGATTTTCATGGTTCCGACGGTCCCATCCCCGTCAGACGGCGGCAGACAGGGCCTACGCCAGCTCTTCAGCAGGCCTTCTATACTGCCTGTACGCAGGCGGGATTCGGTACCACCAAGGATACCAATGGACAATATCCCGCTGGCCTCGGTGTGGCGCCCTCAAACAATGTCGACGGCGTGCGCATCAGCGCGGCGCTGGGACATCTCATGCCGATGCGCCACCGCTTGAACTTGACCGTACGTGGCCGGGTGCATGTCCGCAAGATCCTGTTCCAGGGCGCACGGGCTGTGGGTGTGGAAGCGGAAAGTGGGGGTGAGGTCTTCACCATCGCAGCCGAGCGTGTGGTGCTGAGCGCTGGAGCTATCCGCTCGCCGCAGCTGCTCATGCTTTCGGGTATTGGCCCCAAGGATCAATTGCAGCAGTTTGGTATTCCTATCGTGCGTGAGAGTCCCGGGGTCGGTCAGAATCTGTGGAATCACCTCAGTGCCCAGATCTCCTTCAAGGTGAAAGACGGTGTGGTCCTCGGGCATCAGCATGTCGATGCTGTGCACTACAGTCTCCACTACACAGCTGAAGGCTCCAGCGCCACGAACGACATGGTACTCCGGACGAGCCCGGCTGTTGATCCACGTGCGGAGCGTGTGCCCGGCCTACGCACCAAATACCTGTCGAATGATGCGCCCCCGGAGCAAGTCGCCCGCATCTCGTGTACGCTCGGATTACCGGACGGTGCCGGCTATGTCAAGCTGGCCTCGGCGGACGCGACAGACCAGCCGACCTTTAACTACTGTTATCTTCAGCATCCCAACGACATTCGCCGGGTGCGCTCTGGTTTGCGTATGGCGCTGCGCCTGCTGGAATCCGATGCGTTTAAGGACGTGGTGGATCGCCGGTTGCAGCCGACAGATGCCGTGCTGGCCGATGAGGCGGCGTTCGACCGCTGGATCCGCGAGACGGTGGGTACTGCCCGACATGTCTCTGGGACCTGTAAGATGGGACCGGATTCTGACCCCATGGCGGTTGTGGATCAATACTGCCGGGTGAAGGGCGTTGACAAGCTATGGGTCGTGGATGCATCTGTCATGCCGCGTATCCCCCGTTCCGGTGGGTCCCATGCCACGGTACTCATGATCGGAGAACGAGCCGTCGATTGGATTGCGGCGAGTTAACCCTGCCTTACGGCGTTCGCAAAGGAGAGCACACGATGGCTATGACGCTCCTCGGTATCTCAGGGAGCCTGACGCGAGGAGGGAGCACGCGCACCGTGATCGAGTGCGCCCTGCAGGCGGCCCAGGCTGCTGTGCCTGAGGTTACGACCCGTGTGCTCGACTTGCGGGACGTGACGTTATCGTTCTGTGATGGGCGGCCGCTGCACGAGTATACTGACGACACAGCGAGAGCCGTAGAGAGCATCCAGGCTGCCGATGCGTATATTATCGGGACGCCGATGTATCGTGGTACGTACACGGGTTCGTTGAAAAACTTGCTGGATCATGTGCCCGTGGAAGCGCTTATGGGGAAGGTGGCCGGGTTGATTGCCACCGGTGGAAGTGATCATCATTATCTCGGCATTGATGTTGGGCTCCGCCCCGTGTTGATGTGGTTTAACATGCATCTAGTGCCAGGAAGCGTGTATGTGCGGAGTCATGACATCCAGGGTGGGGCCGTGACTGACGCACCGACGCGCGAGCATCTGGAGCAGCTTGGGGTAGCGGTAGCGACCCTACAGCAGCGCCTGCAAGGGGCACCGATGGGGCCGCCACCGTTGAGTCTGCTGGCGCAGCGTCGCCCCTCAGCCTAGCCCGCTTACGGAGGGAGAGGGGACCACTGCCCTAATGGCGGCGTGGCACAATGGCAGGAATGCCTAACTCGCGCACCAGGTGGTCGAACGCGGCGACTTCTTGCTGGACGACAGTGGTAAAACCCTGGAGTTGCTCGTCAATTTTCCCCTGGATCTCATGGAACACTGCGCATGTCTGTTGTGGCGGCGCAAAATCTGCGGCCGCCACCACACTGGTGAGCTCTGCTAGCTTGGCATTGAGTTTGGCGGGCAGATCAAGCCGGTCCCGCGCACCGCGATACTTGACCTGAATTAACACATCTTCAATAGCTGTCAGTTTGGCCTGTAACTGTCCGGCGGCCTGTGCCACCGTGTCGGCAGCCGCATGGTCAGCGGCACGCTGCACCCATTCGTCGACCTGCTGTCGGATACTGCGCAATGCGATGACTGTCTCGTGCGTCTCTGAGAGCTTGTCGCGAATCTGCATGAGCAGAGAAAATTGGGCATCAAAGTCTGCCTGTGTGGCTGTGACCCGTGGATCTTTCAGGAGTTGAAAGGTCTGGGTGTGTGCCTCGGTGCCTACGCTCAGACGCACTTGATAGGTCCCTGGCGGTGCCAGGGGGCCCACGCCTTTGTCTTCTAAAAGTTTCTCGCCTGGGACTTTGGTGGCCTCGGGGTAGCGCATGCGCCAGACAAAGCGGTTCATCCCCAGGGCAGTGGGGACACGGAGCTCGTTGCCTGGCTTGGACGTCCCATGGCTGGCGCTCGCGCTGGAAAAGGTGGCGATAACCTGGCCCTGGGCGTCCAGGAAACTCAGTGTGACTGGCCCCTGCGGCTGGTCGCGTAGATAGTAGGTGACGATCACGCCGTCAGGAGGATTACTGCCGCCGTCCAGTACCTGGAGGACAGACTCACCGTGCTCGCCCCTGGTTTCCGTATAGGCCACATAGCCGCCCACACCACGCTGATAGCTTTTGCCTTGGACATTTTTAGGAGCCCGGAACGGCGCCGCAGGGCGATACGTGTCACGCGGTTTGCAGAGCAGAAACGGCTGCGCTGCGAGGTCGTCAGAGAGCTGACGGAGCTGGGTCACATCGTCGAGAATCCAGAACGAACGGCCATGGGTGGCGGCAATGAGATCGTCCTCTTTGACGATCAGATCGTAGATGGGTACGGATGGCATATTCGCCCGGAGTGATTGCCAGGAGGCTCCGTCGTCAAAAGACACGTACACGTGCGTCTCTGTGCCCACGTACAGCAGGCCACGGCGGCCCGGATCCTCGCGGATCACGCGGGTGTAATCCTCGGCGGGAATCCCTGTGGCAATGTCTACCCAGGTCTGCCCATAATCCTGAGTCTTGTATAGCATGGGGCGGTTGTCATTGAGCTTATAGCGCGTCGCCGCCAAGTATGCCGTGGCCGCATGGTGCGGCGAGGCTTCAATCATGCTGATCAAAGACCATTCTGGGAGGGCAGGAGGAGTGACGTTGTTCCAGGTAGTACCGCCATCGCGCGAAATATGCACCAGGCCATCGTCTGATCCAGCCCAGAAGACGCCTGGTTCGTGGGGTGACTCCACGAAGGCAAAAATCGTCGCATAGGTTTCTGCGCCTGAGGTATCCTTGGTGATAGGACCACCAGACGGCTCCAGTTTGCTCACATCATGGCGCGTCAGGTCCGGGCTGATGGGCTGCCAGCTACTCCCCTGGTCCGTGGAGCGGAAGACGAGATTGCCCGTCACATAGAGCACATTGGCATCGTGTGGCGAGAAGCAAATGGGGAACGTCCACTGAAAACGGTACTTCATGTCTTTGGCGCCATAGCCGAGGTCGAGCTCCGGCCAGACGGTGATGATGCGGATCTGCCCCGTGCGGTGGTCGTAGCGCAGCAGACTGCCCCCTCCACCTGGCGCACTGCCGATGGCCCCGGAAATGACCAGGTTCGGATCGTCGGGATGCACCGCAATATAGCCGCTTTCTGAGGTGCCCACGGTGTAGCAGTCGTGCCATGGGATGACGCCCTTGAGGGTGCGTGAGGGTACGCTGATGGCAGTATTGTCTTGCTGCGTGCCATAGACGCGATAGGGAAACTGCCGGTCCGTCGTGACGTGGTAGAACTGGGCTGTAAGCTGATTGTAAATACTCGACCAGGAGGCGCCACCATTCAACGTCACGCAGGCCCCGCCGTCATTGCCCTCAATCATGCGCTGCGGGTTGCGCGGGTCAATCCACAGGTCATGGTTGTCCCCGTGTGGAGTCGTCACCTGCGCAAACGTTTTGCCGCCATCGACCGACTTCCACGCCTGGTAATTGAGGATCCACACGGTGTCGGCATCCTGCGGGTCAGCAAAAACATGCTGGTAATACCAGGGGCGCCCTTGCAGGTCGCGGTCGTCGCTGACCGTCTCCCAGGTCGCGCCAGCGTCGTCAGAGCGGAACAGACCGCAGTCCTCGGCTTCAATAGTGGCCCAGACACGTCCTGCTCTGGCGGGTGATACGGCCACGCCTATGCGGCCTTTGATGCCCTTGGGGAGACCGGGGTTGTCGCTCAGCTCCGTCCAGGTATCACCGCCGTCCGTGGATTTGTATAGACCACTGTGCGGCCCGCCGCTAGTCAGGCTCCAGAAATCGCGTTGCACCTGCCACATGGCAGCGTACAGGATACGCGGGTTATGCGGATCAAGCGCTAAATCCGCGGCGCCCGTGGTGTCACTCACGGACAAGACGTGTGCCCAGGTTTTGCCGCCGTCTGTCGAGCGGAACACGCCACGCTGGCTGTGCGGACCAAAAATGTGTCCGAGAGCCGCAACATAGACCGTGTCAGGATTGTGTGGATGAATGCGCACACGGGCAATGTGCCGGGTGTCCTCGAGCCCCATGTGCTGCCAGGTCTTGCCCGCATCTGTCGATTTATACACCCCGTCGCCATAAGACACGTCAAGGCGGATACAAGACTCCCCCATACCCGCGTAGAGGACATTCGAATCTGATTCCGCGACAGCAAGAGCGCCTACGGAAGAGGTCTTGAAAAAGCCGTCAGAGACATTTGTCCAGTAAGTGCCCGCGTCATCGGTCTTCCACACGCCGCCCGCGCAGGCCCCAAAATAAAACACAGCCGGATGGACGGGATCACCCGCCACCGCGACCACGCGTCCGCCGCGCGGCGGGCCAATACACCGCCACGTTACTGCCTGCAGGGCTTGAGCACTTGCTATCATGGCATGTCCTCCGATGTTCCAATCAGACTTTGCTCGCAGACGTCTTTTCCCAGGACGTAGGCAAGAGCTATCTCATCTGTCTATGGGCACTCGGGCAAGCACAGACTCTGGTGGTGTGCCAAAATGCACTTATAACACTGGCAATGACATGCTCGCTTCACCCTCACGTTGCCCTTCGGCGCGCCCTGCGGCATGACCTTGCGCTCAAAGCCTAGATGAGATGCAACTCCCTGAAGCGCTCGCCTGTGCGTCTGGGTACTGACATGCACGAGAACACTATGTTACGATACCATGTTACCACGGTTACGCAGGAGAGCCCACCAACGTGGAGAGCATAAGCCATGTCGTTGGTTCATCTGGTTGGACGCGAGGTCGAACTTACGGTGCTGGGCCAGTGCTTGGAGCGCGCCCGGGCCGGGCAGCGTCAGGTCTGCAGCGCAGTGCTCCTCGGGAAGCCCAGCAGCATTTCACGTAGGCTCTGACCCTGCTGGCACCCTGCCTGAGACCTCCGAACGTGCCCAGCAAGAACTCGACCTCCGTCTGCCATTGGGCACCGCGTGTATGGCCTTGCAAGGGGCTGGAGCCCCAGAAGTCGAACAGATATACCTCCGGGCCAGAACTCTCAGCCTCCAGCTCAAGCATACGTCGCAGCATTTCCCTATCCTCTGGGGCCTGTGGCGTTTCTATCACGCCCGTGCACAACATCGTCAGGCCCAGGCAATCGGCGCAGAGCTCCTCCAGCTGGCCCAACAGCAGCCTGATGCCGCGTTACGTCTCGCGGCGCATCAAGCCTGTGGTATGGTGGGCCATATCAGCACCCTGGCGACATTATACTGATGAAGAGGATGGAGAAGCTATGGGAGATGAGCCTCTCAACACACTGCTTATGCGTCTTGTGGACTTGGAACGCCGTCTCTATTGGTACCAGCGCCTGTTGCTCCTCCTCGGTCTGGGGTTACTCCTGACCCTCACCATCGCCGCCCGTAGCGTCCCGGTGAGTACGGAACTGCTCCGGGCACGCCGCCTGGAAATCGTAGATGAGGCAGGCAAGACCGGGGTGGTGGCGTACGTAACGCCACAGGGAGGGCGCCTGGAGGTACTGTCGGCAGGGGGGAGACCAGGGTTTTCGGCAGGGACCGTCCAGGGAGCTGCAGAGCCGGTGGGGTTGTGGGAGCAGACTCTCCAGACGCTTGAGCGACAGGGCCGTACCCTGGAGCAACAACGGCGTATGCTGGATGATCTCAACCGCCAGCTCCAACGCCTGTCCCAGGGTCGTCAGACGACCTCTGAGTCTACCGCCCCCACGCATGACAATGCTCAACTGCGCTTCGAGCTTGAGCAACAGCGCCGCGCGGTGGAAAACCTCGACCGGCAGCTGCAAGCCTTTACCCTACAGCTGCGGTCATTGGAGCGTCGCTAACAGGGGACCTGGGCGAGCAAGCGTGCGCACGCAAGATCACCTGCACCGAACGGGCTGGCGTCAGATACGTCTGGGCCACACGTTGCACCTCTGCTCTGCTAATCTGGCGGATGCGCTCTATATAGTCCTGGAATGCATGCCATTTGCCATGGTGTAGCTGGCCTAGCCCATAGACTGCAGTGCGCTGACTGGTACCCTGTAAGCCGATATCCAGGGCGCCTTCCAGATAGGTCTTCGCACGATCGAGTTCTTCGGTAGTGACCCCGTTGTCTTGCACGGCCTGGATGACGCGCTCAAACTCGCGTAGGGCCTCGGCTTCCTTATCCGGGCTACAGCCGATGTACAGCGCAAAAAATCCTGGATCCACTGGATAGGCATCAAAACTGGTCACCGTATAGGCCAGGCTCTTGCGGTCGCGTAATTCGGCGAACAGCCGGCCTCCCATACCCCCCAGGATCGTATCGAGGATGCGCAGTGCATAGCGATCGCGATGATGCATCGTAATGCCCGGGAAGCCCCAGATGATGTGTGTCTGCTGCCCCTCTGTGGCCAGTACCTGGGTATTACACGTCGACCACGTGGGCATCGCCGGCGAGGGACTGGAGACCAGCGGTTCGGCTGCAAAGAGCGCTGAAGGCGCCAGGCGATAGAATAACGTTAATACTTCATCCACCGCAATATCACCCACAACCGTATACACGGCACGGTCTGGCCGTAAGAGTTGATTGTGCAACGCGACCAGATCGGCACGGGTGACCGACTCCAGACCTTTCCGCCGTCCAATGGACAAATGATTATAGGGATGCACCCCATAAAACGTCTGCAGAAAATGCTGGAAGGCAAATTGAAAACGGTTTTCCTTGAGTGTATCGAGATCACGGAGCTGATCCGCGCGTTCGCGCTCGACCTCGGCGTCTGGGAACGCGGGCTCTGCCAGGACCTCAAAGTACAACTCCAGCCCGGCGGCAAAGGTTTCCTTCAGAAAACGAGCCCCGAGCTGCACTGAATCGCGGTCGCTACTGGCGTGCAACGACGCGCCCAGGCGATCCAGATCCCGCTCGATTTCGCTAGCACTGCGGAGTGAGGTCCCCATATCCCAGACTCCGGTCAACAGCCTGGTCAGACCCTCTTTCCCGGCCGGCTCCACACGCTGCCCCCCGTCAAACACCGTGCGAATTGAGACCAGAGGAGCTTTACGATCGGTCTGCACAATGAGCTTGCTCCCGCCCGGGAGATCAATCACCGGAATGGGGGACGACGCCTGGGGGATATGGTGTGTACTGTGGCGCTTTTCCGGCTCAGCCCAGCGCAGGATCGTCTCTGTATCGGGAAGTGGCGCCCCAGTCGGGAGCAGCACCGCAATGTTGGCCCGTTGCAGATCCAGACAGGCGGCAGCCGCGGCGCGCAGATCGTCCTGCGTCAGCGATTCGACGGCCGTAATGTAATGTGCCCCGTAATTCGGATCCCCATACACCAGCGCCGAACGCCCAAGCTGATCGGCAATCCCCTGATAGGTTTCGCGCGCATGGACAAAATGGCTGACGATGCGCGTTTTGGCAGCGGCAAGCTCGTGGTCGGAGAGCGCCAGAGCCGGTTCACGCACCTGCTGCATCAAGCCTCGTAAGACCTCTGGCACCCGCTCTGGTTCGCAACTGGCCCCCAGCAAAAAGATCCCTTTGTCGCGTGGGGTGTAATTGAAGGCATAGACATCGTGGGCTAGATCGCGCCGGCGCTTGAGGGCAGTGTAGAGGGCAGAATTATAGCCGCTGCCCAGCAGATCACTGAGCAAATCCAGTGCCGGCACCCGCGGATCCGTGGCTTCCATGGAGGGCAGGCCAATCTCAATACGCGCGAGCTCCGCTGGAAAATCCATGACGGCCACCCGTGGGGTCGCTTGGAGCGGCTCGTCAGGACGCGGACGAGGGGGGAGCTGGCGCGCCGCAATGCCTCCAAAGCGTTTCTCCACGGCCTGCAGGAGCACCTCCGTATCCAGATCACCCACCGCGACCACAACCATATTATTCGGCACATACCAGGTCTGGAACACTCGGCGCATATCTTCAGAAGTAATGCGTGTAAACGTCTCTTCAAAGCCGATAATCGGGCGGCGATACGGATGTGTGGTGAACGCCATGGCAAACAGGCGTTCGGCGATTTCGCGGTCCGGGCTATCCTTGCCGCGTCGAAACTCCTCGTAGACCACTTCCTTTTCATGGTCGAGATCTGTGGGGGTAAACAGCGAGTGGAGAATGGCATCGCTGAGCACGTCAAAGCCGGTTTCCCAGAAGCGGCTGGAAATGGTGACGTGATACACCGTCTCATCGTAGCTCGTCCAGGCGTTGACTGTCCCACCGGCCCCTTCGATGAGGGCAGCAATTTCGCCGTGCGGAAAGCGTTCGGTGCCTTTGAACAGCATATGCTCAAACACATGTGCAATGCCTGCCACCTCGAGGTCTTCGTCGGCGCTGCCATAGCGCACCCAGGTTTGTAATGCCACAACCGGGGCGCTATGGTCTTCTAAAACGACCACCTGCAGACCGTTCGTCAGGGTATACACCTCAGCGTGGGGGCCATACTCCTCCCGGGTACTCCCGGGTAGGGACAGCGCTGTTGCCATGGCCATGAAGTCGCACCTCCGCTGGCAAGAACTGTTGCAATAGACCAGGAGAGTCCCTGGCCACGTGTAAAGAAATCATACCATATTGCTGAGGCAAGGGCGTAGGGAGAGCGTACGGGAGGGCCAGCACGCGTGATACGGTCCACGACCTGGGCTTGTGTGAGCTCCACCAGGACGATATACTCAGTCACCTGGTTCTGTGCAAAGGACGAGACACATCATGGCTATCCAACCGCAGTTATACACCGTGACTGACTTCGAACGCTTTATCGCGTTGCCGGAGCATCGTGATCAGTACTTCGAGCTCATCCACGGGGAGATCATCGCAAAGGTGCCTACCGAAGAACACGGACTCATCGCTGGCAATATCTACGGCTCTTTATGGCAATACACCAGACAGTCTGGCATTGGGCGGGCGGTTATTGAGGTACGCGTGCGGGCGCCGGAAGACGACTATAACAGTCGTCAGCCCGACCTGGCGGTGTTCACGGATACAACGCGCCCGGTGGTCACGCGCGGAGCCGTCCTTCAGATGCCAGATGTGGTCATTGAAGTCAAGTCTCCTGACGATACCTACGCTGCTATGCGCGAGCGTGCCACCTATTACCTTGAGCACGGCGCCAGGCTGGTCTGGCTCATCTATCCTGCCAAATGCCTGGTGGAAGTCTATCGCCAGAGTGCTGATAGCGACATCCTGACGGGTACAGATACCCTGCAAGGCGAGGCCGTGCTCCCAGGGTTTGCTCTCCCGCTCCAGGAAATTTTTGCCCTGTCATGAGTCGCTGGGCTGTTTCCGTCTGCCTATGATGTCAGAGACATGTGGCTGCTTTAGACCTGGGTTTGCACCTGCGTCGCGAACACCTCCATGTGCTGCAGCATTTCCTCCACACTACGGCTCAAACGCAGAAAATCTAGCACCAGATAATTGACCCCTAAGGCCGCATATTGCCGAATATCCGCGGCAATTTTCGCGGCGCTCCCCCGGAAGGGATAGGTTGCGTTGGCGTCAGCACCACTGGGGTTGAGCTGATAGGCATGCGTGCGGAAAATGATGTCAATCGAGGCAGGGTCGCGTCCTGCCTCGCGAGCGGCCGTGGCGAGGCGCTGTAAGCCAGCCTGGAGTTGCTCTGGCGTCCCCATAGGGAACTGCGGATTGGCGTCAATGGGATACCAACCGTCGGCCAGCTGGGCGGTACGGCGAATGGCCCGGCGACTCTCCCCGCCCACCCAGATGGGCGGATACGGCTTTTGCACGGGCTTGGGCAGAAAGGTAATGTCTGAGAAGCGGCAATACTTGCCCTCAAACGTCGGCGTGTCACTGGTCCAGAGCTCTTTGAAGGCGTGCAGATATTCATCCGTGACCGCGCCACGCTCGGCAAAGGGCGGCAGGCCGAGGGCCTCAAACTCCTCGCGCATCCAGCCCACTCCTATACCGACGACCACGCGCCCTCTGGAAAGTACGTCCAGCGTAGCCAGGGCTTTCGCAGCGACCAGTGGATTGCGATGTGGCACAATAATCACGCTGGTCACCAGACGGATGGTGCGTGTGTGTCCGGTCAGGAACGCTAGCACGGTGAGTTGCTCCATCGCTTCTCCGGAGGCGGAACCGGGGAAGGCACCGTCTTCGGTATAGGGGTAAGGTGAAGCGATGTGGTTCGGCACCACGATGTGGTCGCCAGTGAGGACCGAATCATAGCCCAGTTCTTCACCGCGCTGGGCGATGCGAGCCAGGTTGTCCGGGGTGGCGAGGGGACCACGCCCTGGTAAGGTAAAGCCATATTGCATAGGAACACCTCCTTGCGGCAGGCGAGGTTTACACTGTCGGCAGTGGTTGGGCCAGTTCCTGCTCAAGACGCTCAACGAGCTGCCGCGATTCGGGCGTCACACCAGACGAGAAGCGTGCCACGACCTGGCCAGCACGGGCCAACAAAAATTTCTCAAAATTCCAGTCTACTGGTCCCGCGGGCACAGGGCGGGTGTCCTGGGAGGTCAACGCTTTGTACAAGGCACACTGCCGTGGGCCATTGACCTCGACTTTGGCGAAGAGTGGGAACGTGACTCCGTAGCGCTGCTCGCAGAAGGCGGCAATCTGCGCGGCAGTCCCGGGTTCCTGATGACCAAACTGGTTACAGGGAAAGCCCAGAACGACGAAACCCTGCGGAGCATACTTCGTATACAGGGCCTGCAAACCCCGATACTGTGGCGTGTAGCCACAGGCACTGGCGACATTGACGATTAAGATGACCTGGCCATGATAGTGTCGTAAGTCAACGTCCTCGCCCCTTAATGCGGGCATGATATACTCCAACACAGCGCACCTCGTGTTCAGCAGTCAGTTGAGCGAGCTAGGCAATAGGGGAACATTGTGCCAGAGGCCCTGGGGTAAGGCAAGTACAGCGCGGTCGAGCTTGACCACCTCCTGGCGTCTATGCTACAACTCCGCGCCGGAGAGGCCACCGTACTTGCATGTCAGTAGGAGATCACCGATGAGTACGTTACAACTCGTGATGGAAAAAGACGGACCGATTGGTTGGATTATCTTCAATCAACCGGAAAAGCGGAATGCAGTCAGCCAGGAAATGTGGCAGCTCATGCCTGAATATGTACAAGAATTGGCTGCGGACGATGCCATCCGAGTGGTGATCCTACGTGGTGCGGGCGACCGAGCTTTTGTGGCCGGCGCGGATATTTCCCAGTTCAAGGATCGGCGTCGGAATGCTGCAGATGAAGCCGAGTACAGTAAAATTTCTGCGCGAGGGCAGGAAAGTCTCTCGCAGTTTACGAAGCCGCTGCTGGCGATGATTCACGGCTATTGTGTCGGCGGTGGGGTGGGCATTGCGATTGCCTGCGATATGCGAATTGCTGCAGATGATGCTCGTTTTGGCATCCCAGCGGCACGTCTGGGGCTGGGCTATCACTACAATGGTATGGAAAAGCTCATGAAATTAATCGGTCCGGCCTATACGAAAGAGATTTTCTTTACGGCACGCACCGATTTCAGTGCACAGGATGCCCTGCGTATGGGCCTCATTAACCAGATTGTTCCCAAGGCAGAACTGGAAAGTTTTACGCGTGATTATGCTCTGACCATGGCGCGTAATGCTCCCCTGACGCTACGTTCGGCGAAGGCCAATGTCGACCAATTGTTGCGTGCGCCAGAACAACGTGACCTGGCGATGCTGGAACGTATGATTACCGATTGCTTTAACAGTCAGGATTATCAAGAGGGCGTGAAAGCTTTCTCGGAGAAACGCCGTCCGCAGTTCCAGGGGCGTTAGACGAGAAGCGCGCGTAAGGTGTGCTCCATAGAGGCGCTCTGATCTCTCTCGCCCTCCTGCCCTCACCCCAGCCCTCTCCCAGGGAGCGAGGGGGCGTTGCGCGCCTGGCAGTAGTGCGTCTGCCCCCACCCTCTCCTGGAGGGAGAGGGGATCGGAGCCCTTGTATAACACCCATCGAGCGCTGCAGTGCGCCTATCTGAGGACGCCAGAGGTATGGCACATCACTTCTGCGCTTCCTCGCGGTAGAGATCGAGTGCTTTCATCACCGGCGCGTCGGAAAAGCTGAACAAAAACGCCGGGCGATCCCCAGTGTTGACGTGCTCGTGGAACGTCCACGTCGGCACCGTGAAGACATCTTTGTCTTCCCAATCCAGCTTGCGGCCACCGACCACAGAATAGCCCGAACCCTCGACGACATGATAATTCGTGCAGCACACCTGGCGGTGTGATTGCGTGTGCTCGCCCGGACGCAGCATTTGCATGTAGCAGGCAATGGTTGGCATGACCGGGCCACCCGTCAGTGGATTGGTGTATTCAAAAATCACGCCGTCAAACGGGCTGCCGTCATCCTCGGCTGCAAGCCGTTCCAGGGCCGCGCGCGTCTGCGACATCGGGTAATGCCACAGAGGCGAATATCTCGCGGCTGGCGTCGATTCCCAGGCCGGACGTAGTCCCCCGGCACCGTATTTCGCCCCCGACGGATCCGTACCGGCATTGATGGGCTGTGACTCGGCGGCATATTGCTCATAAAATCCAGCTTCCAGCAGCCGAATGAGCGGGGTGTCCAGGCCATCGAGCCAGATCATTGGGGCATCCGTATCGTTCGCGTGGTCGTGCCAGGTCCAGTTGGGGGTGAGCACGAGGTCGCCAGGGTGCATCGGAATGCGCGAGCCGTTCACCACGGTATAGCCGCCGTTGCCCTCGATGATCAAGCGCAGCGCGGCAGCAGAATGGCGATGCGCACGGGCGATCTCCCCCGGCATGACAATCTGGATATTGGCGACCAGGGTGTTGCTCGCGGACGGTCCAGCCAGTTCCGGATTATGCAACCGCAGCACGCGGCGTTCCGCCTGATCCGTCCCCACCAGCGCCGCTGCCCGCATGGCCTGGGGACGCAGATCTCGCCAGTGCCAGACATAAGGCACAGCCTTGCTGGTCGGCTCGGTGCTCACGCCGCCTGTCGTCCACGCTGGGGAGATATGCTGGGCCTGGAGATCGGCATAGAATGCCTGCAGTTCTGCTTCTGGCGTCTCGATATGCGACCGTTGTAAGTTCGCCATGGCTCATCTCCTTCCTCGTCTCTGGCGCACGGCCTGCAGCCCTGGCCCGAGACGTGTGTGATTCCACTCGTCTCGTCTCGCACTGGCTCACTATACTGCACAGACTGCCCGGGTTTCAAATCTTCTGCTGCAGAAGCTGGGAAGGCCACCAGAGAGCTGCTATGATTGTGCGTGCCTCTTGAGACCGCTAACTCTATTTATGAGCCCACGTATGCATGCCTAGCCTAGCACAGGACCCGCAGGTGCAGTGGGGCGCTGTCATAAGCGTCCTGCTGGGCATGGTCGCCTTCGCGTTTAGCGTCAGCACGCTCACCATCTCTATTCCCAGTATCATGGCTGGGTTGAGTGCCGATGTTGACCAAATTCAATGGGTGGTCACGAGTTTTGATATGACCCAGACGGTGGTCATGCCCATGGTCGGCTGGCTTGGTGGTCTGTACGGAAATCGTAATCTGTTCTTGACCGGTATTGGTATTGCCGTGCTGGGCGGCTGTCTCGGTGGGCTATCGTGGAGCCTTGAGGCGCTCATCGTCTTTCAGATCGTGCAAGGTATTGGGGCTGGCCTCATGCAGCCGACCCTCACGGCGATTTTGTATGGCCTCTTTCCTCCGCACCGCCGTGGCCTGGCAGTGGCCTTGAGCATGACGGCCTTTGGCCTGGGGCCGACGATTGGTCCGATTCTGGCTGGCTATCTGGTCGAACACGTCAGCTGGCGTGCCACGTTCTATGTGCAGGTGCCGATTGCGCTGGCCAGCGTCATCCTCACCCTGATGAGCATGCGCAATGTCATCGAACAGCGTCGCCGTGGTATCGATATCCCAGGACTCCTCACTATGAACGTCTTTCTGGTCTCCCTGCTGCTCGCCCTGACGCAAGGGCACCGTGAAGAGTGGACGTCTGGATACATTGTTGGCCTGTTGAGCACCAGCGTGGTAGCCTTTGTCCTGTTTATCTGGATTGAGCTCTCCGTCAAAGAGCCCGTGGTGGACTTGCGCCTCTACCGCAATCTGCCGTTTACCATGGGCTGCCTGCTGGCGTTCTTGAATAGTATGGTGTTTCGTGGGGCGGGATTTTTGATGGGCGTGTTTGTGCAGCATACGCTGCAGTACACCGCCATCCAGGCAGGCTACATGACGGCACCCAGCGGCCTGGCCTTTGGGGGGATGTCCTATCTCGCCGGGAAATTGAGCGACCGCTTTGGCCCGCGCTTGCCTATTCTTATTGGCATGCTGTTGTTTATCTGGACGTTTTTCTGGTACGCCGACATGAATCGCTGGAGCAGCACGTTTGTCCTCCTGCAGGTGATGGCCCTACGGCCCTTTGCCTATGGGTGGACCAACTCGCCGACGAATTTCGCTGCGCTCCAGGGGCTGCCGGAAGGCCAGGTGCGCATGGGCTCCGGGTTATTCAGCCTGGTACGTGGCATCGCCTCGTCGTTTGGCGTTGCTATGGGCGCCACCATCCTCGACA
>Ga0194121_10004446_pt1 | contig 20341 bp, 17 predicted proteins | sample TA2MahCa50mmetaG_FD_148609 | JGI IMG/M metagenome (GOLD analysis project Ga0194121, IMG submission 148609) | Freshwater microbial communities from Lake Tanganyika, Tanzania - TA2015020 Mahale Deep Cast 50m | ecosystem: Environmental > Aquatic > Freshwater > Lake | place: Tanzania: Lake...
CTCCTCAAGCCCTTCCTGGTGAAGGCCAATGCCAACTGCCGGGTGGAACCGATTCGCTCCAACCAGCGGAAGGAGCTACGGATCATCGACACCCTGGCCCCTGTGATGCAGACACACCGCATGGTGGTGGACCGGAGGGTCGTTGAAGCCGATGCAGAGCTCCTCGAGGAGATGCCGAAAATTCAGAATCGTGGTCTCATCCGGAATCCGCTCAGAGACCATGTCGATCCCCGCAAAGCGCCGGAAACAGGGGGTATCAATCAGCATCTCCTCCATCAGCGGATCCGAGAGCGTGAACCACTGCTGCAGCAAGTGAATCCGCAGCATCACCTCCAGAGGGAACGGCGGCCTGCCTCCCTTGGCAGATGGCCGGTGATAGACCGGCCGGATCAGTGCATGGAAATCATCCCAGGGGATGGTCGCTTCCATTTCGTCGAGGAAGATCTGCCGCCGCGTCTTCTTCTTGGCGTAAACCTGCTCGTAATCGCTGAACCCCAGCTGAAGTGATCCGCTCACCGGCCAGTCTCAAGCTTGGACTTGATGCCAGTTTACTGGGTTTTTCGGAGGTTCCTTAAGGTACAGATATCTGCAACCAAACCGATGCTCACCGGCTCCGATCTGCTTGCCAAAGTCAAAGAACTGGGCGACGTGTCCAAATCCGATCTGGTGCGCAGCTGCGGCTACGTGAGCACCAAAAAAGACGGTGGCGACCGCCTGAACTTCACCGCCTTCTATGAAGCCCTGCTCGAGGCCAAGGGCCTCAGCCTGGGTAACGACGGTGTAGGCCGCGGGAAAGGCGGCCGCAAGCTCAGCTACACCGCCACTGTCCAGGGCAACGGCAACCTCCTGATCGGCAAGGCCTACACCGCCATGCTTGATCTCAAGCCTGGTGATGAGTTCGAGATCAAGCTCGGCCGCAAGCAGGTGCGCCTGATCCCCGTGGGTGGGGTGGATGAGGAGGAATGATCTCCAGGGAGTTGCAGCGAGCCGCTGATGATCGGCGGCTCTTCACGCAATAGTTGCCAGAACTGAACCATCCGAGAGGACAACTGCTCCCCTGCATCTGAATGGCTTCTCGCTGGTTGCATGGACGGCTGACGCAGTAGGCGCCTGAGCTGTAGAAACCAAGAGGACGTTTCTGCCCGGATTTCTCAATCGACCCACGGCTGTGGCCGCCTTTCGATGCCATGCATACCGTCTGAGGTGCAAGACCGAGGCGGCAAGCTCCAACTTTAGGAAGAGGGCGTGTTGCTGGGGAAGGGCCGGTGCACGGAAGAGCAACAACGCTAAGAGCCGCACCACAAGCATATGGCGGGACAGGGGGGGGGCTGACCAGCTCTGGATCACCTTAAGCATTCCCCCCGGAGCTTAGTCCCAAGGCGCACTAAGATCCGACGTACAGTCAGATGCATTGCTGAAGCAGTGGCCAACAGCACAACGAGATTTATAAGACTGCCGGAAGACAGCTAAGCGGAGAAGGCACTAGTATTACAACAAGACAAGTGACTAAATCGAAATACAAGAATATAAGGACACTGAAGAAGCAGGAAGCAACCTCGGAAGTCTACAAAGAATTAAGAAACGAGCCCCTGATCATAAGAAATGAATTAGAATCGACGACCAGGGAAAGACTTAGCTGGCAGAAGATATCAGATACTTTGCCAGACATCATAGTGCAGGCAGTAGAAAGCCTGGCAACAGCAAGAGATGAAAGAGGCAAGACCGAAAAGGAGACATATTACTGCAAGCTACACGATTACATAAGCTACTGCAACGGAGGAAGCACAGAGTTTACGGTACAGACAGGTCCGTTTGACATAAAGAACATTCGATTAAGCAAGGAGGATAGATTACTATATGTATTAAGTCTTAACTGCAATAAAGACAGACGCCTGACCAATCTAATAAGAATAGACGACCGGTTTGACGACTGGTTTGGTAAGTATTTCCCACGGTACACAGAGGAAGTAGTATATGACAAGGGGCATACGTGGTTCTTTATAGGACCCGAGGGCACAGAAAGCGAGTTGCACAGTGATCACGATTTTGTTCATACAACACTTCAACAATGCGATGGAACAAAAGAAGTCTTTGTATGTGATCCAGAGACCACGAGGAGCTTAATTAGAAAATACGGATTAGGAGTAAAGCTAAAAGCAATAGACGAAGAGATTGTCATGTACAGCAGAGTCGAGCAGATTGACGAACCTGACGCCCTAAAGAGAGTTAGATACGGCATTCTCAATGCCGGCGATACACTCTACATTCCGTCAATGTGGGGACACATGGCAAGAGCAATGAGCAAGTCAATTACGATGAGCCGTGACTTTATAGACGAAAGAAATGCCGACGATTACTTTTCATCAATGATCAGAAGAAGTCAACAATGAGGACAAGCACTCTACAGCAGATAAGAGCTGATAAGGAGTTGAATAGCCGGACCAGGATCTTGCAAGCTCACAAATAGAGAACAAGACGGGTAAGTAAGAAGAAAGCTTGGCGTGGCAGTGCGCCTCGCTAAACGAATAGACAGAAGAAGCAATCTCAATAGTATTCACAAATATAAGCGAAAGAATCTCATGTGGGAGCTCCGACAACTTAGAGGTAAACAAGAGCTCGCAGTTTAGGCGGGAATACTCGTGGACAATAGACTCGGTTTTGCAACCAAGATGATAGCGAATGTAGCTACGGTTAGCAAGAGACGGGACAATAAAACAGGCTATTTTACTGTTATTAAGAAAGTTGGTTCCATATATGTTATGCAGAAGTGATGCAAGAGCTACATTGTCAGGAAAAGAGAAGGCGCGACAAAGGTGGTAGCACCTTAAAGAATGCCGAGTCAATAAAGATGTGGAGCTATGAAGGGGGCAACAGTATGGCGCAAAAGATACAATCTTTTGAAAAAGGGCTGCCTCACGACGAGCAAGGTGCAATGAGTTGAGATACCCGTAACGCAGGAAGAGTGGATTGATCACAAGAAAAGACTATCAAAAGAAGATTTATTGCACAACACAGATTCTGAAGGAAAAGGGAAAAAACCAAATAGAGATACCCGGTCAAGCAAAGGGATAAGTATACGTTTGGTGAAAAGAGCAACGAAGGAATGCGTGCGAGAATGCTGCGGAAGGGAACGAGAAATAGAATTAAGGATACTAATAATAAAAAGAGATATGTAGTCTAAGCGTGGGTTGGTAACATGACGAGGAACGAGAGGAAGATCACTGATGCCTACAAAAGCAAGAAAGTGAGACGCAGGTGAAGCATAGGATGAAGCATAAAGTATAGACGGAAAAGAAAATACGGAAATAGAAGAGGCACCAAAAGTATCTGTTAGATTCGAAATGAAACTTGAGTGATCAAACATCTCAGGGCTAGCAATCCAGGCCGAAGAGGGTGGAAAGTCTTTAGGCAAATAGAATTGGTGAGGCCAGAGACTGGTCTGGTTGACTTTGACAAGAGTAGAATAGAGAGAGATATACATATCAGCAGGCGAACGAATATAATAAACGAAATGGATTTCTACGTCTTCAGGAAAGAGTAGAGAAAGGCAATGAAGCTTCTCGCTGGTATTGCAGTAATAGGGCAAGAGTTCGTCAGAAAGAATAAGAGTATGATATCCGGATGACAAGAAGGATTGGATATAGGCTAGAGAAGTATCGCGGAAATACGAACGAATATCAAGGCTAGGATCAGGATCTTTGGGCAGGTAATGAGCATAGACTGAATAGGATTCAAACAGGTTAAAAGAAGAGAAGAATGCAAGCTCAGGGTGCTTGCAAGAGGGGGTCAGGGGGATATAGATACCACGTGAGTTTAGATATTGACTGTTCTCGGATAAAGCGAACTGGATTGCAGTACTACCTGTCTTAGGTGCACCAACATGGAAGATAATACGCTTCACAGTGGAGAAAAAGCAAGAGAATAGGAGTGAAGAAGTGTGGTGGAGAAATTAAGATTGAAAGACAAGGTAATACGAGGAACAGTGGATTCGGATGGAACTGGGGAAGAGAAAAAACCGTGTTCGAGATATGAAGGCCATAGAAGGAGGTCACCCTGTTTGTAGGAAGGCTTATACAAGGGTGAATTAAAGGGTGTTGGAATGATCGGAAGATCCTCGTAAGATGAAAAAGAACAAAGGGGACGTGGATGTCTAAAGATCAGTGATGGATGAACAGAAGGGTCAAACGAGATATAGAACGTGCCTGACAAGAGAGAGTTAGTATGAGAGTGAAAAGCTTGACTAGCCGAAGGAAGCGAGGAATTAAGCCATGAGTTTGAGACTATAAGCGGATTTGTGGTACCAAAAGTATTGACAAGGAAATGCGAGGAAGATTCTAGTATGAAGGTTCTAAGTTCAGCATAAGCAGGGTTATCTAGAATGTTTCTACCATGGTGACTCTTTTGTACAGTATTAAGATAAGGAGGCAAGTCTTGACTAGAACTTAGATCACCAAGTGTGTCTAGCTGCAGTAAAGAGAGTTTGCTAGGGTAAATACCTAGCTGAACGGGAAAGATTTGTTCGATCAACATGGTGAGATTAAGCCATGAAGAAACAGGAAAGGCAATTCAGTGCCAGAAACCAATTCGGGAATGACTGCAATTAGGAGTACTAGTCATGTTGGGAATATACTAGAGTAAAACAATTGTGACCAGTTGAAAATAGTTGAGTCATTTACCGTGGCCAGGGATATTAGAGACTGAGCTTGGAGAATGATCAGAGTGAAAGGGTATATGGATTATTCGTAAGAGACATAGCAGCAAAGAAAAAGGAAGGTAGTTTAAAAAAAGGTATAATGCAAGAGAGAGTTATGGTAACAAGAAGTATCTCTTACAGAAGATGTCAGTATATGCTCAAGATATATGAAAGAAATAGATAGAAGGGGATCGTGGCAAGTGAGAGTGGACTGATATAGAGTGATAATCAATGGAGGTTGGGATCAAGCATTTTAGTTATGATGCAAATGCAGATCGGAAAAAGCCATCCAGAGAAATAAGCTCAGAGTAAGTTCCCTGCTGAGTCTTTCTGCCAGCCTCCAAAACGACAATATGTTCAGCATTTCTAATGGTTTCTAGACGATGAGCTATGCTGATACGTGTAATTTGTGAGCTGTCGAGGAACTCACTAATGGCACGCTGGGCTTCAATATCAAGAGCACTTGTTGCCTCATCCAAGAAAAGAACCTTTGGTTCTCTTATAAGTGCCCGGGCAAGAAGAAGGCGTTGCCGCTGGCCACCAGAAATGTTAGTGGCTCCAGGCGTCAGAATAGTGTCAAGACCCATAGGCATAGCCTCAATCTCTTCGCGTATACAAGCGTACTCTAAAAACTGAAGAAGTCGAGACTTAGGGTATTCACCAAGAGGATCTAATACATCTCGAATCATGGCTTGAGGTAAATTAACCTGCTGAGTTACGATGCCAATTTGCAAGCGAAGCGACTTCAAGTTAAGGTTCTGGTAATCAATACCGTCAACACGCATAATACCGGAATCTGGACGGATGGTGCCAGTGCAAAGGCGAAGAATTGTGCTCTTTCCAGATCCAGAGGGGCCAGTGATTGCGGTATGAACACCTGCTGGAATCGTTAGATTAAGACCGGACAGGGTTTGAGAGTCAGATGTATAGGAGAAAGAAACATTATCAAATTCAAAGCATCCCTTGAGATTATGGACAGGGAGTGTACCAATGGGTTCGCGCTTAGATTGCAGAATAGGCTGTACATATGACCATTTAGCAGCAGCTTTAACTAAGCTAGATGATATCAAGTAAAGAACAAGACTAAAGGAACTATTGAAGCCTGCTAAGGATGTCAAAAAACCAACAAGCTTCGAGAGAGCACCTGGATCAAGTTCACGGGAAGTAGTAGTAAGAGTAAAGTAAGCAAAAACAACTATATAGACTACGGGCTGCGAAAGAAGCGAGATAATATCAGTGTAAGAGTCTACATATGCAATATCAAGTTCTCTCCGATTCAAGTATGAAAGCCTCTTCATTATTGATCCAAGGAAGGTTGACTCGGTATCAGTGGCCTTCAGCAAGGATATCCCAGAAAGTGCATTCTGTACTTGAGCGGCAAATTGAGACGAAATATCATTATAGTCTTGCTGCAAGATTGATTGACGCTTGAAGAGTGGAATGGAAACCAGTGAAAAGAGAAGGTAACATGAAAAAGCGATATAAGCAAAGTTGCCACCATAATAGATCATAAGAACGAAATATGCCAAACCAAAAACGAGTGAAATAAGTGCAGGTATAAGTTGAGTGCCTAGCAATGCTTGAATCTGGACAAGTGATCCTGCTCTTTGAACAAGTTCTTGCTGTGGAAATTTCTGGATAAATAGAACAGGCAACGATGCAAGCTTTTGCCAGATACCGACCTGAATCTTGCTTAGAATAATCGTATTAAAAGCAGCAACAAAACGAAGCTGATAATACATAAAAAGAAATGCAATAAACGAAGACAATATCAGGATGGCAGAAAGTTGATATGAATATCGTAGGTTACCATCGGGAATAGATGTTGAAACGAGGGTTGCAGAAATGACAGGTATGAGCAACTGAAAGATAGATACAACAATGCCAAAGAAAAGAATGAGATAGAATTGCTTTTCAGATGCCTTAATTGCATAACCTGCTATGCTGTATGAAGATGATTCTTCGGGTAGTGGTGAGAATATTTCAATGCAGGCATCATCGTAGTCAGCGAGATTGCTGGATGACAATAAAGATATAGAAAGATCAAGCGATGAGAATCGATATGCGGTCGTACCTGAATAGAACAAGAGCTCAGGAGCCTTAGTCTGATGATTCGTAGCAATAATAAAGCCAAAATAGCCGCTAATATCAATTGTGGATAGGCTAAGATATCTGTAAGAAAGAGAGTTAGATTCAAGTGTTGAAACAAGATCGACAGGTTTGTCTTGCGGGCACAAGAGTTCTGGAGGCGTACTACCAGTTAGCCTACGCAGAGCTAAGGAAATACAGCGCGAGTTAAGGGTGAACGGGTCTGTGTTATCCTCCCTCGAATGACCTTCAGAAATGGGATTAGAAGGATTGCTATAGAAAGCTAGCAGTGCCTTAGTATCTGGTGAAATGGTCATTTTAGGATCGGGTAATAGAACGGTTGGCAAAATGCAGAATATCGGTAGAACGATCTATCAACGTCTTTCTGTGTGAAATGCTTAGAGTTGTAATCTGCCGGTCATTCAGGAAGGATATAATTTTAGATTCAGTAACGTTGTCCAAAGCTGATGTGCCCTCGTCTAGGAGCAAGAGGTCTGGCTTACGAAGCAAAGCGCGTGTAAGCTGTAAAAGCTGACGTTGTCCTCCTGAAAGGTCAGTACCACCATCGTTCAGAATACGATTAAAACCCTGAGGATGCTGATTGACAATGTCGTAAAAGCCTGTTGCCTTAGAAAGCTCAAGTATGTCCTCATTACTAGCATTGAATGCTCCATGTAACAAGTTATCCGCTACAGTTGCATTGTATATGAACGGCTCTTGAGGAATATAGGCAATATCTTGACGAACGGATTGAATTGAAGAAGAGTCAACCAATGAACCATTAAAATAAATAGCTCCAGATTGGAGAGAATACAAACCGAGGATGATTTTGACAAGTACAGATTTACCCGAACCACTAGGTCCAACGATAGATGTTAAGGAGCCCCGACCAACAAAGAATGAGGAATTATCAATAATAGGAGGATCGAGGGGATTAAATGAAAATGTAGCATTGACGAATTCCAGTGGGTGGGATGTAGTTATTCTAGAAGGAAAATCAATGAAAACAGGTGGAGATTTCGGCTGGTTAAAAATTCGAATGTCTGACTCTAGAAGTTTCGGTAATAAGCTATAGGAATCGGGCAGGGTATTGTAAGCATCAGAGAATCGCTGGGAAAAGCCGTCAACAGTTTTGAAGGCGTTTAGAATTGTAGTGATCTCATTAAAGACAACAAGTACAGACGGTAAAAGCAAAAGGTATGTAACCAGTTCTCCGATAGAAATAACTTTGTCAGCAACAAGGATCGGTGCAGCACTAAGTATGAGAACCTGGGTGAGATATGAAAGAAAGAAAGTATATGAGCCATTTACAGCAATCTTTGAAGAAACAACTTGAATCAAGGACTGGCTAGCCAAGAAAAAACCAGACCAACGGCCAAAATAGTAACTTTCGTTAGAAGTGGATCTGACAGTTTCGATGTCACCAATTAGGGAGAAGGTAAGACCAGCACCCTTGCCAGTTGACATACTCGCGTTACGATTGTCGTTAGTTGTATCTAAGTAGACTCGATACGAAAGATACAAAGACAAAAGCACTAACAAGACAGGGACTATTGTTAGCGTACTAGATATAAAGAAAAGGACTACAACTACTGGAACTGCCCTTAGGGCGTTAAAGAGAGAGTAAAGAAAATCAGTATGAAACTGCGCCGTTGCACTAATATCGAAAATAATTCTAGAGTTTAACTCGCCTAGATTGCGAGTTACAAAGAAGTTGTATGGAAGAGATAGAATCTTAATGATGAATTCAAGCGAAGTCCTAGCTGACTGTAAAAATGAAACTCTCCTGAGAAGAGTAAGCCTAATGTAAGTAATACCAAGATAAACAAGTACGAGTAAGAAAAGGAGCCAGAGTGAGGTGTTTCCTTGAAATTGAGAGACCCCAGAAATGTATTTATCTGAATAAAAACCAATTAAAACCGCAATCGCAGTCTCAGGTACCGCTGAAAGAAGTGAGAGAAATAGGATAAGACTGTAAATGGGTATTTGGGATTTGTATCGGCTTAGATAATCAGAGATGTAGCGTTCCGGTGATCCAGATTTCTTAAATGAATCAGTAAGTTCTACTGTAAGGCAGTAATCAGTATATTTAGAGTAGAAGGTTTCCTCGTCGACAATCCTTCTTCCTATGGCAGGGTCAGAAAGGTAGAATTTGGAATTTCTGTAGCCTTCGAATATGAGAAAATGGTTGAAATCCCACCATAGTATAGTCGGACCAGAATAGTTACTAATGAGAGCATCTCTGTCCCAGTTGGTAAATGTCAGCGTAACGCCATACTTTTCTGCTGCATCAATCAGCTTTTGGCAGGAAGCTCCATCACGAGTTATACCACAAGTATATCTGAGCTCGTCAATGGTAACAAACTTACGATAATAAGCAAGAAGAAGCTTAAGAGAAACAGCGCCACATTCTGTGGCTTCCATTTGAATAATATTTGACGTCTTGTAGATTGGCTTATTCATTTGTAGAATCCTTGGCGGGGATAGGGTTACTGGTAAAAAGATTTCTGAGGGCTGGTAAAGCCATTGATGCTGGGCTAATCCTCTTGGTGATAATTGTAGCGTTCATGATCGTTGTGATAGGAATCTTGAAATCTGGACCATTACTTGAGGTCCACTCGTAGCCAGAAGGAGTTTTGGATGTCTTTCTCAGTTTGAGTAGGATTAGAAAAGGGCTATCGTTTGTCTTCTGGATCGATTGGGCGACTGTATCAACACCAAGTGTTTTGAGAATCTGGCCTGCTGTTTGTGTTGTCTCACTGACACTAATAACTTCACCTTTAATACCACCGTATTGAGTAGAGGAAAAACCTGCGGGAGTGACGATTGCTTCATTTCCTACCTTTACATCTGCAATGTATTCGGCGTCGATGTAAACTGGTATGATATCTGGATAAGATCCCTTGCTTGTTGTTGTGATCAAAATAGGCGTATTTGGTTCAACAAAGGTACCAGGTGCTACAATCTGGCTAACAACGCAGGAAGTACTGGGTGCAAGCAGGTAAGACTGTGATAGAAAAAGCTTAAGCTTATTCGCTATATCTAGAAAAGCAGTTAGGGCGCTGTGAAAGTTTGAGCTCTTATTAGATCTTATATTTATCATATCATTAAAGTCTGCAGCTTGTGTTGATTGATATTGCGCAAGACTTGCCTGGGAAATAATACCTTCCTTGTAGAGTTCGTCAGCAGAATTTGCAAGTTGCCGGTTCTGATCGTAAATCCTTTTTGCTTCAGAGATAGCTCGGTCGTAATTACCTTGTTGGGTATCAATCTCCTCAGAAAAAGCTACGCCTGTCATTAAAGCGTTAACTAATTGGGATCTAGTATCGTTATTGAGCAAAAAGGCAAGAGGCTTGTTAGGGTCTTGGCAAACTGTGGGGTTTGATGAAGATATCTGAGTAAGACTTGATTTTTGTGGTGTACTTTTGTTAGCGTAATTGTCTTGCAAGGGTGCCAGTAGAGGCTGAACACTCTTATACTGTTCAACAATGCTGTAAGAAGAAGAATCGCGCTCTCGCTGTTGAAGATACTTGTACATAGTCGTATTCCATGATCTAGAATTTAGAATCTGATATATATCATTTGATTTTAATATCTGTTCTTTTATCTGGGGTGAAAAATAGACATATCCTTGACCTGGAGAATAAAGGGTGACAATACTCTCAGGCAAAACGAAGACGCCAACTCCAGCCTTTCTAGATGGAAGCAAGGCGAAGAGAAACCAAGCTAAGAGCAAAACTGCGGAGGAAGCCGATAGAATAATAAGTAGACGGAGAGATGGTGTCACAACCCTAAAGGGTTTGAAGACTCCGTCGACATCACCAGAAGTAGAAAGGGGCATTGGTCAAAGATGAGGAGAGGTTGCAGAAAGTTTTTTGTTTGTGTCTCGAAGAATAATGACTATTGGGTGAAGGACTTTTTCCACTCTTCAAGAAAGTAATTAAAGTCCAGGCTATCAAAACCTTCGGCCTGAACGAGTGTTGCAATCGCGATAGCCGAATTATTTCTTGTCTTAATATTAGTCACTAGACTTGAGTTAATGGAGGTAAGCTGATTGAATATATTATCAACATCTGTTTCAGTAAGGATACCTACTTGGCTTGCTTTTAGGGCGTTGATGTAGTTGATTGTGGCTTCTTCGGAGGCCTTCGAAAGCGAGATTACATTCTGAGTGCTTGAAATGTAAGACGTAAAGTTGGTTAGAAGGTCGGTCTCAAGTTGGTTGAGCGATTGTGTTAGCTGATTGCGAAGAGAGTTTGTGGCATAGGATTGTGATTTTGCGTTTGCAAGTGTTTGACCAAAGTCAAAGATGTTCCAATTAAAAGACGCGGATGCAACAACATCACTTGAGCGGTAGTAGTCATTTGTTTTACCAGTGCCATTGATGTCGCCCCATTGATTATCAGTTTCATAAGACACTGATAAGCTTAGATCCGGGAGGTTCTGAGCGAGAATGGACTTACGAGTAAGCTTTGAAGACTCAATCTGACGCCTTAATGCCAATAGAGACGGATTGGTCTTGAGTGCAGTTGTGATTGATTCAGAAGGTATCTTAGCCCAACACGCAGTGCTGAATCCGCTCGATAGTTTAGGAAATATGGTAGTGTCGAAATTCTTGGGGAATAAGAAGTCACCCATAAGTCTGTCATAACTCTGGGCTAGGTCGGATTTAGACTTCACAAGATTTGTTGATTGTGTAGTCTTAGTTACACTTGCACGACTAATGTCAAGACGTGAGCTTAAGCCCTTTTTCTCTAACTTCGTTAGACGAAATACACGGTCGGCAGAGGCCTGAAACTGAAAAGAATTTAGGATTGTAGACAGTAAGTTAGACTTGAAGTCGTAGAAGTCGGAAACTGTTTGCAGTGAATCGGTAACAGATTGATTAATAAAAGCGTAATAAGCAGACTTTTGGTTCTGCCTTGATGCCTTGCTAGCAAAGAGGTTCTGAAAGCTAAAAGGATAGTAAAGGCTGACATAAGGATTTGTTTCATTGGTGTAGCTATTAGCGCTGTTGGGTATGGGGCTTATGGCTCCTGAAAGAGATTCGTCAAATCCAGGATTGGCGTTTAGATCAAATTGGAAATTGAGGACAGGTCGATCAAAAGATCCTCGAGATGCTTCTTGAGATTGTAGATAGGTAAAGTAGAACTGTCTCGCGACAGGTGAAACCGAAAACCGTCTTGAGAAAACTTCTTTAGATGAGATCACACGATCCTCTTCTACCACCGATGAGGATTCCTTTGCTAGGTTGATTTGATCGAGTAATGAGGGTTCGTTGCTATTTAACCTGTTTCCTGCCTTTGCCATCTTTTGAACTGAAGAAATAAAGCCATCAAGCCGTGAATTGACGACTTGGCATGAGGGAAGTTCTTTGAAGTTCTTATCTATTGCCAAAATAATTTCGTCTGCCGTTTTAGGCGCTAGACGTGCTCTGCAGTTAACGTTAGTATTCTGAAACGTGTGGTTTGTGCAATCTTCAACGGCTTGTACATCGGAAGGACCGGCCAACAAGGAGGAAACTGCAAGTAGCTGGACAACAGAATCAAGGGTTCTCCTGCCCATTGCGATAGAAATCATAACTTGAGAATATTTACATAAACCGATTCAGATGTCAACTGCTATCCATTTATCACCACATACCATTCAGCATGATTGGATTGTCATGTAGCTATATATTACAGTCCTCGGCGTCCCGCTTCAAGGGGTCTGGCCGCGTCCCTTTGCGAGGTGTAAATCCTGAGGCCCGATTGCCCTGATTTGAGAGTGAACAGGGGCGAATTAGGCTGAGGGGATAACCCAGGCGACCACGACCAGTCAGGGAAAGTGATGAGAGGTGGAACCCGAATAGGAAGAACCTATGTTAGATATTTAATAGTGCCTTCAACGGGAATGAAAGCTAGTGTGTTGATGCAGGTGGATAACCTGCAACTCTTGACGTTTTATTGCCATGTCTGCATTTGAAAACGCTCACAAATTTGTGAACGAGATTCCTGCTTCTCAGAAAGCTGGTGTCAGCGGCCTAGCCGAGGCTGTGGCTAGAGCAGCTGAACTGGGCCTCCCGACGGATGAGGTCTCCCTTAAGAAAGTGATCGCCTCTTCGGGCGTCAGTGCCGCATCTGCGCAAGGTGGAACACGCGTGTCTGTTGACTGGTAGGCTTTCACGTCACTTAACGAAAGCCTTCCCAAAAGGAAGGCTTTTTATTTCCAATTCAAACTGACTAGGTCGAAATCAGGTTGGGACAATCTGTGATTCTTTTTGCCAAGAGAATGCTATTCCCGTAGTTAACTCCATGTTCAGTACCGCATGATAGTATTCGTCTGGTATGTAAAGTGATTCACCAGGGCCCAAGTCAACCAGATTGCAATCTGTAAGACTCTGCATTAGTCTGGGTGCGTCTTCAGTAAACCAATCATCTATGGATCTTATTGACTTGTTCTTCAAGTCGTAGGCATATTCTCTCAGCATTCCTGAATTCTCTTCAGTTGGTGCTGCGAGAAACCATCTTTTCTTTCCCTCTATATTGCAGAAAAAGGCTCTAGAATGTTGATGGAGTGCTGTTCCAGTACCAGGCGGTCCAGCAACTAAGCGCTTTATCCTGAATTCTCGAATTGCCTGTGGCCCCAAACAATCAGGTGGAGAAAGAATTCTATCGAGATCTGTGTCTGTGGAATGGCCATTCTTATGAAAGACGTGCGAAACATAAATACCTAGCGAGTTGAATGATCCACCAGGATCGAAGACATCTGACAGGTTGACTCTAAGAGGTGTCTCAGTAATATATGCATCGTTGGCACAAAAAAGTTGCTTGGTTGGAAAGTGATCGCTCAGAAGCTGCAATCTTTTGGACCACAGGTTGTCTACGGATTGCTCCTTAGTGACAAATGGCTTGTCGCCAACAAGATTGATATCAAATTTGCCAATGACCAAATCCATGGTTTGTGTTTTTGTAGTAACTTAGAAAGCTCTCGTTGTTGTTATTGTGCTTGAAGCCAACTGAGAGCAATGAGGCGTACGCTCAACCCCGGCTACGCCGGGGTTGAGGTCCCCAGGGAATTACACCAACCCCGGGGACGCGGGCCTTGGGGGATCCATCCGACGACCTTTCCAGTTTAGAGGCCAACCGCTCAGCAGATCTATGGGAAACATACACATTTTTGATGAGCATCACGAGCTAGTGCCTTCGCTAGGCCTCCTCCTAGAGGCCAACTGCGCAACCAATCCATTAGATAATACTATCTTTCATTTTGATTCACACTCTGATGTTGGAGATATTAAAACGCCCAAGCCTCTGGACCATAAGTTCATGGCAGATAGTAGTCTTCTCCAGAACTTAAATGTTGGGAATCCATTTACGCTGCTTTTCTATTACAACCTTATAAGTGACTTTTACTGGTTTGCGCCAGGAGAGAGGTGTCATGACGTATGCCAGCCTTTTGTATTTACAGTTGAACATGAATGGTCGGACCCACTCCATTTCTATAGGCGACAGCTATCACCATGCCTTGAAACAGTCTTCGAAGCAAGAAGACTAAACCTCCCTACATACAGAAAGTTGTCTATAGACTCAGATGATGATCAAAAGTTTCTATTGAATTCTTTTGACTATGCAGTGGTCGATACCGGGCTTAGAGCGGTCACGCGGGGTGAAAGGGGATTCATCCTGGACATTTGCTACGATTACTTTTGCGTTAATCCAGATCACCTTGCATCACCAATGACAATCTCAATTACCGAGGACTATTATAAGGAATTCATTTCTGATCCACTCCATCCTCTTAAGCTGAGACTGGGACCACTTGCAAGGGTAAGCAGAGATGAAGCTGGTTTCAGGTTGGATATCGGCGGCTTTAAAACCAAGGAAATGAGTGCAGATCTCTCGGATAATCTAGATAAGATTGAAATAATTGACAGAAGACTATCCTACGTTGAGAAGTTTCTGAGAGTCATAAGACTCCCTCCGGAGTCCATCTTTATGTGTCGATCTGGAATTTCCAATTACACACCAAGGCGATACATTAACTATATTGAGAACAGGCTATTGGATCTGCTTTATAAACTGAACCTAGTAAATTAACAAATGATCTCAGATCTTTCTCCATCGATTCTAGACAGAACTGCACAATGCGTTTCTTTTGATGAAGTTGTCAGCGTTTTGATGATGTCAGGTCTTTCACGTCAACAGGCTATTGATCATATTGACAAATCATACAGATTGCATAGAATACATCTATCAACCTATCAAGGATCCTATGTCTAGTATCCGAGAACTTGACACATTTTCATTGCGTCAGCTGTACTACCTCCTTTCGATCGACCTCCGTCATAAGACTGCTGGAGTAGTTGCCGAAAAACAAATGGATAGTAGTAGGATTGCAAAGCAACTGTGTGATAGTGCAGCTGAAAGCTTCGGTATTGAACTTGCCGAAGATGAGATAGAAAGACTTTTTATCAAACCACTTGCCAAGTACATGGAACCAATAGATGCGAAATCTTTTCGACCCTCGCAGGGGGAATATGCGTTATCACTTTATCATTTAGAGTATAGATCGGCGCTTGAATTGTTTCTTACGGGTCTTGCTATGTAATGGCATAGGAGACTTCCTCAAACGAATTAAAGCTCCATCCAAAGAATGGGTTCTCTGGGCACTTTTGGGTATAACTTAGTGATGCGAGCCAATTATCAAACTCGGAAACTATTTCTGCACTAATAAGATTTGTCCTCAATAGGCGATAATGTTCTTTTGATCTCGACCAGAACTCAGAAGTATATATCGAGCCGTTGGAATAGTGCCAGCCTATGAACAATGCAATTCGTTGCATCTCATGATTGAGGCGTGTGTTAAATAATTCTTGCTCTGATTCCTTGTTGCAGTTGCTATAGATGGAATCACGTGAGAGGAGTTGGCTGATTTCAGCGCATTCTCTGAGTATAAATTCAATTGCCGTGGCTTCCAATGGCTCTGCAAAAGCTGCTCTATTGCCAATTGAGAATACACCACAATCAAGAAACTGTGAACTGGTGAATGATTTGAAATTCAGAGTCCTGGTTGCAATAATCGAATGGGCAGGGTCTATTCTTTTAATTTCTTGATGAAGCTCCTCTACCACAGAATCCATGTCAGATAAGCTATCGTTGTGTATATATCCGTATGAGACTCGATGCTTCAAGGGGATCACAAACATCCAGCCGTGTCTTAATGCCTTTGACAAGGTCAACGACTCGTACGTGTGATTGGAAACTGTATATTGAAAGGGAGTTAGTCCTCTACTCGTTGTCTGCACCAGATATGCACGATTGGCTAAAAGCAGGGAGTTACCAGACAGTGGTCGCGAGGCTACGGGATCTGCATCTTGCTGCTGCTTATGAACAAAACCAGAAGCATCAATAATATAGTCATAAAAGATCACGCGACCATCAAATGTAATAGAAGGTCTGCCAGTGTTACTATTTGCGCGGTTTATGGCCGCTACGTTGCCCTCAATGATATTCACGCGTTGCTTGTCTAAGATCAACTCATGTAGCTGACTGGCGTCGAAATGATATGAATATCTTTCACGTGCTGGGTGGAAATGGTGAATTGTTTGATTTGCTCTAGTGCCCCAATTCTCAAAAAGAATACCCCATTTTCTAGTAGCATACGTTTTCTCTTCAAATTCATTTTGATCAACTGATATAGATTCTAGAAAGCCGGTAAGCCGTGGACCACCTCCCTCGCCAACTCCGATTGTTCCTATGTCACGTGAGTAGTAGAGGTCAATATCTACATTGCTGAGGTGACTCTTAAGATATGCCGCTGATACCGAGCCGGCAGTTCCTCTACCAATGATCGCGAGCTTCATTGATGTTTTTTCAAACTATAGCAGCTCTGTTCACTGGCTGCCTGGCTCGTACCACTCACGAGACTCATTGGCCACGGGGGCGGCAGCCTATAATAAGCAGGAGCTCGTAATCGTGGTATGTGACCTCAGTCTTCGAGAATAAGACCTGCACTACCATTATTCTGGTCTTACAGCTATGGACGTAGACCTCCATTCCGTTCCTGGAGTGGGATGGCCAATCCATCAATCTGGCCTCCTCATCATCAACCGCCATCATTGATGGAAACTCGAGCAGTAGAAAGCTCTTGCCCCGCTTCCAGAGTGGATATTGCTGTCGGCCCTGAATCGCCAGGTTTAGGGCCATTTAGAGTACATCTATCGTAACAGAAGCGAGCAATAGACAATAATCGACTAAGGAAATTCACGCAGACCTCCTCCAGCCAGGGGGACTACACCAAATTTCTGATCGCTGAAGAGCTGTTGACAGCAGAATTCATCACATAGCTCATGACCAGATCATGCTCGGGAGCATGGTTGCTGATCACCAAACACGACTACGCATCCTCCACCCCGGTGGAAAGGATAGTCATATGCTTCATGTCTTGGCTGTCATCAACCCACAGCTACTCGATGATTGCGAGAGCCACGGCATTGCGCCGTTGTGCAACCTGTGAGCATGTCAGCGGAGAGTCGCGGAGGTGTCGTAGATCTCAATATGAGCACAGATGGGCATCATGTAGATCAAACGGGGGGAAGGTGCTGTTGATGCATGCGAGCAGCTCATAAGAAGGGCAGTTACCATCCACCAGGAGCGTGATCGCGATGAACCCACTCAGACGCTGGTCTGACTTGTTCAACTAGGCGATAGATGAGATGCTGACAATGGGCGCAGCTTCAGCCAAAACTGCGAAAGGTTAGGGTAATAACTGACCACGGCAGCCACGACCATGCGGAGACGTTGTGAAAGCATGGTGCTGTGAAGCGAGAGATGAAAGGTATAATCTTGTAATTGCTAGTACTGGATCGCCTAGATGAGCTGCGGAGCACAAAATGCTCCCGAACGTCGATGCTTCTGTCGGCGTAACAGCAATGGTATCAATATTGCCAGCTTGGAGTCAGGCAACGGGCCAACTAAAACCAGGCTCACCAGCGATCGAAACAGGCTTGCAACAGCGTTAGAATAATAATGTTAGGCAGCATTAACGATGGTCTTCTCATAGGATCCCGAAGGAGCGTGCAGTGAGTATATGTAATTCTCCCGCTTTAAAATAAGCGATAAATACTGCTTCTTACTTCGCACAACCCAGCCTCTGGCAATAAAAGAATGAAGCATGTTTGTAATATCTTGATCGTTGACGCAAGGCTTGAATGACGTAAACTCCTTCACTATAAAGCTGAGGGAACGTTTTGTTTCCAGCAGACTTAAGATAAAGTATTCAGAGTCTGAGAGGACAGTAGAAGTCGAAATACCACCTCGGCTATCATAAACAACCATGGTCGAATCCATCAGCTGGTACTCAAGCCTTGGCACGCAATCGTAATCCCTCCACATTCCTTTCCATTTAGAAACCAGATCATAAGCATCTCTATAAACTGGGTGGTTCTGACTTGCCAGGTTAGGGCAAGAAAAGGGGACCGGGTGATAAGGCTGCCCTGCACGTCGAAAGAAATAAGCAATGTCATTTAGAGATTCACGGTAGCTTGGATACAGAAAACTATACGAATCAAGTGGTGTCAGCTCAAGCCCCCACTCAGCCGGGTTTAGTTGATATGGACTAAATTTGTCAAAACGAATGGCAACCATGCCACCAGGTGGATGTAAGTGCACAATCTTAGGAATTAATTCAACATATTCATGGTATGAGTGAAGGTTCTCACCGGGAAAATTCCACAATATAGACCAATTTGGAATAATAGAATACTCAGCGCAGAACTTGAGGCACTCGAGATTAATCAGTTGAGTTGTACCTTTGCGCATTAGTTGCAAGACATCATCTAGAAGCGACTCGATTCCAGGTTGTATATGATTAACCCCTGAACGCTTGAATTGAGCGATTTGTTGTTTAGATAGGTTCGCCTTAGTTTCATAGAATATATTGAGACCAGAACCCTCGATTAGCGGGAGGAATGTCTCAAAATACTCGAGAGGGATTATATTATCGACGAAAGCAAAGTCCTTGACTCCGTATCTGCGGCTTAATCTCAAAATCAGGGAGGCAATGTCCGAGAAATGCTTGTGCTTGAAGCTTAAGTCGTCACCATTTAAACCACAGAATGTGCAGTGAGACTTTTCACCCCACCAGCAGCCTCTTGAGGACTCTATGGGAAGAGCTGGTAATATCTCCAGGCCCGACAATGCAAGCTGGTCAAAATAGTCTTGAAAGTCTGGAGGCAATGACGCATTTAGATCGTCCAATCGGCCCCTCGTCATTGAAAATATATCTGGTTCAACTTCTATAAACTGATCAAGAGAGTCCTGCGAATACACTCCTTCAATAGTTATATTTGGAATTGGCAATGCAGGCATTGATGAAATTAACTGCTTGCACAACAAGGGAAGAGTCTCTTCGCCAGCTCCAGAACATACATAATCGAGACTCTTGCATCGACGTAAAAGCCCCAGGCCTAGTGAATACTCTGTATTGCAACCGCCCATAATAGTAATGATGTGATTAGTAGACGGACGTGCTCTTAGCGTATTAAAGAGAGCGATGGAAGCTAGGTTCTGTTGGAACATTGAGCTACATATAACTATTTTCGGTTGCAGTCTGTTGACCAGGTCAACAACATGCTCAAGTATGGCTCCAGACTCTTTCTGCGCTAAGCTTGCATCTTCCCTAAGCTGTGCGGATGCATTTTTAAAAAAGTCACCATACCTTAAAGTCGCAGAATCGAAAGTAGTGGCGAAGGAGTCCGGAAATGCTAGGCTGGCGAAGCAATATTCACCGAGTAATAGGCCAGCACCAGACTCCTGGAGACGTACATATCTATCAACTCCGATAATTTTTGCAAAGCTCAGGGTAGCGTAGTGTGTTTTGGAAGATATTTCTGATCTATGAAGATGAGTCTGCAGCAAGCTCACGCCCAGTGAAGGTGTCAGGATTGGGCCAAAGGGCATCACAACAAACAAGACGTCCATAAGAAAAGACCCTGATCTAACAAGACTAGCGTGGTGGTGCAGACCCGTGCAACGCTCAAAATCGTCAACTTAAACTTTCGCCAATCAACACCTGATCAGACTGGACACATGTTGCGCTTTCTCACCATTTCGTAACTCGTAGCGTAGTGAACTATTGGTCGACAATCTGGATCACTAGCTATGGCCACATAGCAGCTGAGCCCGTTATGTGTCGTCAGGGGGGCTCCCTTTGCAAGGTGTAATTCTCTAGGCCAGATTGCCCCGACCTGAGAGTGAACAGGGGGGAATGACAGGCTGTCTTTCGCATGGCGCATGTACACATTATTGTTTCACGATGAATTCAGACGACTGACTTGTATGACCAGTCGCCTGGATTGATACTCGGTTGTTGGCTTACGCCTGAATCTCTGCTTCGTTGGTTGGAGCCAGTCCCGGGTGTCCGACGACAATATGGTTGAGGGGTAAATCACCTGATTAACACGGGACACCCGGGCACTGAGCAACCCCATGGCGCCATGTAGGGGCGCTTCGCCGCCGCTCAGCCTGGGCCTAGATGTGTTTTCTCATCAGGTCATTCAGTAGCTCGCAACAGTCCGAG
>Ga0194121_10004452_pt1 | contig 20325 bp, 22 predicted proteins | sample TA2MahCa50mmetaG_FD_148609 | JGI IMG/M metagenome (GOLD analysis project Ga0194121, IMG submission 148609) | Freshwater microbial communities from Lake Tanganyika, Tanzania - TA2015020 Mahale Deep Cast 50m | ecosystem: Environmental > Aquatic > Freshwater > Lake | place: Tanzania: Lake...
GTGTCCCAGGGCGCCTTTTCGTCGTACTTGCGGGCTTCGGCGGTGATGTCGAAGACGAATTTCTTTTGCGCCTGCGATTTCGCCGCGCGTTCGAGCAGCGCCGCGCGGCTCACTTTGGGGCCGTCGACCTGGGTGACGAGAATCATGTTGCCGCTGCGGTTGCCGCCGAACGGATACTCGTGGGGAAACGCCGCGCGGTAGGTCTGGCGCTGGCTGCTGTGCAACCTGGGCCCGCGGTGGATATTGGCCACCACCACTCCGCCCGGCTTCAATACGCGCTTCACCTCCTCGAGAAATTCGCGGGTCATCAAGTGGAACGGGATGTGGCTGCCCTGGAATGCGTCCAGGAAAACAACGTCGTACTTCTTGCGGCAGCGCTTCACGTACACGCGGCCGTCCGACACGATGGAATTCAGCGCCGGGTCGGTGCGGAAGCCGAAATACTCGCGGGCGACGTCGACCACCGCGCGGTCGATTTCCACGACGTCGATATTTGTGCCCGGGTAATATTTGCGCAGCGCGCGGGGCACGATGCCGCCGCCGAGTCCGATGACCAGCGCGTCCTTCGGCGGGTCCGGCGCGAGCAGCATTCCCGCCATCATGGTGCCGGTATATTCGTTGAGCATGCGATCCGGAAGGGTCACGTCCATGCGCGATTCTTCCGAGCGGACCCCCTTGCGGGAGAAGCGCATCACCCGGATATTCCCCTCCTGGGAGACGATGATGCGGCTGTATGCGGAGTCGCGCGCGTGAATCACGGTTTCCTCGGCGCCGGCCGGCATCGCGAGCAGCAAGAGCATGGCGGCGGCGAGTCGGGTTTCCATCCCCCGCGCGCGCGAAGCCGCCGCCAGGATGAGCGCCATCGCCAGCAGCACGCCGCCGTTCCACAGCACGATCGACTTCACTCCGATCGTGGGAATCAGGAAAAATGTCGTGACCAGGGTCCCGCCCGTGCTGCCGATGGTGGACACCGCATAGAGCGATCCCGACGTCGCGCCAACGCTCTCCAGGCCGGTGGCGTGGAGGCGCACGCAGTACGGCGACACCATCCCCATCACCATTGCGGGCAGGGTGAACAGCGCCAGCGACGCGAGCAGGGGACCCAGGCGCTCGCCGACGTCCCAGTTGAAGATCGCGTCGCAGACCGGCTGCTTGATCCAGTAGAGCGCGAGCACCAGGGCTCCGGACAGGCCCACGATCAAGGACAGCACGCCCGGTCCCGGACGGTGGCGCGACAGCCATCCCCCGAGGAGGTAGCCGAGAGAGAGCGCCACGAGAAACGTGGAGATCAGGCTGCCCCAGGTGTACACGTCGCTCCCGAAGTCGGGCGCCAGCATTCGACCTCCAAGGATCTCGACGGACATCAGGACCCAGCCGCACACGAAGGCGGCCAGCAACACAAGCGCGCGCATGAGGTCGCGTCGTTCCACGCCGAGCGGCCGCGGGCCTGCGGCCCCCTCAGCCGCGGTAAGATACCGTTTTTTTACATAATCGGCAAATATGTTTCGGCACCCTGGCGCGCCGGCGGTCCATCCCGCGCCCCCGCCCGCGACGGAAAAACAAAAGCGCCATTGCTGGCGCTTGAGAACCAGAATCCGCGTGGACTTTCTATAAGTGGGATCCTGTACCCGCGGATGCGGGCGGCTGCCATCTATCTTGTCTGTACATTGCTGCACGGATCCTTGCGGCGACCATCATTTGCCTTACTGGCCTCTGGAGTTTACCATCCTCCCGGGGGAGGCCCGCTTACCCTGCCGTTGGAGGCGCCTTGCGAGCGCCCACGAGACAGGTATCACGGCGTTGCACCCCGCCAGTTTCCTTGCGGTCCCCGCGGGTCTACGTTTCTGTGGCACTTCAATTGTCCGCGCCTTACGGCGGAGGGGCGTTACCCCCCAGAGCTTTTCCCGCGCCTTGCGGCGTGGGAGCCAGTCCCAACTTTCCTCTCTGCCCGACTACCCCCACGAATGGGGTGTCGGCTAGAGCGGCAGCCCGAAAGTCCTCGGGTCTGGTGGATAGCCATGAGGCTAACACACCCGCACCCCGATGTCAATCACGCCTGCGTGTGGCCCGCGTGACGTCCGCAGGGGGCAGCGGAAGTCCTTACGGCGCCTTCCACACCGTGGCCGTGGCGCTCCGCAGCATGAAGCGCTGCACCTGGTCGGTGGCCACCATGAAGGCGCGCAGGTTGCCCGCGCTGTCGGCCATCCCCAGGCTGCCTTCGTTGTCCTTGGCGCCCATGAGCGCGCGGGTCCGCTCGCTGGGATCGCTGAGCCCGAAGGTGGAGGCCGTGGCGTCCACGTTGATCAGCGCGCGCGACTTGCCCTGCGGATCGAGCAGGTTGAGCGACGTCTGATCGGGCCGCGCCTCCAGGAACATGCGGTCCTTCCCGCTCGGGTCGGCAAAGTTTACCGCGACCAGGTCGTCGCTGGCGTTGAGGCGCATCAGCGGCTTGCCCTGCGCGTTGGCGAGCCCCACTTCCGAGCGGCCGTCCTCGGAGACGCCGATCAGCGCGCGCAGCTTGTACTGGTTGTCCATGAGGGAGAGCACCGCGCCCTTCTCGCTGACGCCCAGGATGGCCAGCGCCTCGCCTTTCTCGTCGACCATGATGAAGCGCTGGGCCTTGATCTCTTCGGGCGCCTTCTCCTCGGGTTGACCCTGCGCGGCGCCGGTCAGCAGCATTGCTCCGAGCACCGCCAGGGCCAGCATCACCAGCCGATTCACCCACGAAAGGCGCCGATTCGACTCTTCAAGCGCGGCGAGCCGGGATTCAAAATCTGTCATGGCACGTGTCCTCCATTTCCGACCCGAGCCATTCCACTTTCGCTGTCGGAGCCCTCTGATCCCAACGACAGGGGCTCGAGCAAAGAGGGTTGCCCCGCGCCCGAAAAGAATCCCCGCACCTCTCGACGCGATGCGGACGCCTGCGCAGTCCCCGCACGATTCAGCAAGAGAAGGATTCGTTTCAATGACAGTAGCCCCCGAAGCCACCTATCGAATTGCGGTCTCCGGCCCGCCCCCGTATCCCGTGTACCTCGAGGAAGGACTCGCGCTGCGCTGCGGCGCGCTCTTCGCTGAGCACGGCGTCAAGCGCGCCGTCCTCGTCTCCAATCCGGTCGTGGGATCGTTGCACGGTGCCGCGGTCCGCAACGCCATCCGCGAGGCCGGCGTGGAAGTAGACAGCCTGGAAGTGCCCGACGGCGAGGCCTACAAGTCGGTCTCCACCGCCACCCACCTGTGGGAGTCTCTCGCTGATCTTCAGGCTGATCGCAACACCACCCTCGTCGCCCTTGGCGGGGGCGTGGTCGGCGACGTCGTCGGCTTCGCGGCCGCGACCTACGCGCGCGGCATCCCCTACGTGCACATCCCCACGACGGTGCTGTCCATGGTAGACTCCAGCATCGGCGGGAAGGTCGGGGTCGACCTCCCGCAGGGCAAGAACCTGGTCGGCGCCTTCTACAATCCCCTCTTCGTGGTCACCGATCCGGGGCTCTTGATGAGCCTGCCGCCGCGCCAGTTCTCGTCGGGGATGGCCGAGGTCGTGAAGGCCGCCTGCGTCGCCTCATCCGAGTTCTTTGCCGCTCTGGAGGCCCGCGAGCCGGCGCTGGGGCCGCAGGATCTCGACCAGATCATCGCCCAGGCCATCCACATCAAGACCCGCGTGGTTTCCGAGGATCCGTTCGAGCGCGGGCCGCGCGCCACGCTGAACCTGGGCCACACGCTCGGGCACGCCCTGGAGGCCGCCCGCGGCTTCCACCCCATGCTGCACGGCGAGGCCGTCTCGCTGGGGATGCTGGCCGCCCTGCGGATCGCCCGCGCCACCGGCGTCCTCGAGGAAGACTACGAGGCGCGTCTCACCGACTTGCTGGAGCGGCTCCGCCTGCCGACCCGCATCCAGGACGCCGGCTGGAGCCGGGTGGTGGCCGCGCTCGGCGTCGACAAGAAACGCGCCGACGGCCACCTCCGCTTCGTGCTGCCGGTGAAGCTCGGGCAGGTCGTCGTGCGCGAGGTTTCCCTCGACACCGTCCACGAGGTCTACGAGGGAATGCTCGCGCTGCACGCCGAGGATGAGGCGGTCGAGCCCGAAGACGAGTACGAGCGCGAGCCCGAGGACCGCGAGCCCGCCGGCGAGCCGCTCGACGAGGATTGATGAAGAAGGTCCTGGTTCTCCACGGCCCCAACCTCACTCTGCTGGGCCAGCGCGAGCCCGACGTGTACGGGATCCTCACGCTGGCCGCGCTCGACGGGCGGCTGCACGCCTGGGGCCGGGAGAGCGGCTGGGAGGTGGAAACCTTCCAGTCCAACCATGAGGGCGCGCTCCTCGACAAGATGCACGACGCCGTGGGAAAGGTCCGCTTCCAGGTGATCAATCCCGGCGCATACACCCACACCAGCTACGCCCTCCGCGACGCGGTGGCGGGCGGCGGCGTGCCGACCATCGAGGTGCACCTGTCCAACGTGTACGCCCGCGAGCCGTTTCGCCACGTCTCGGTGATCGCGCCGGTCTGCCGCGGGCAGGTCAGCGGGCTGGGGGTCGAGTCGTATCTCGCGGCGCTGGAATCGGGCGCCCGCATGTTCGGGGAGGATGCGACGTGAGGCGCCTCTTCATCGGGCTGCTGATCCTCGTGCTGGCCGTGGCCGCGCGTGCCGCGACGCCGATCCTCGAGATCAACGGCCGCGAGTTCTACGGCAGCCTGTACACCGACAGCGGCGAGCTCTGCGGGCCGCTCGACGTTGTCGGGCCGCTGCTGCTGGGCTCCTCGTTCGCCATCGAGAATTACGACGTGGTCCTGCGCAAGGCCACCTTCCACTACACCCCGGAGGGGGCGAGCGCGCCGGTGAAGGCGTCGGTCTCCTCCTGCGCCAAGCGCGGCGCGGCCGTCTACGCCCCGCTCAAGCCCCTTCTCAAGGAGGTCGCCGGCAGCTACGAGGCCACCGCGGACACGGTGCGCGTCGCTTATCCGCCCGCGGGCACGGCCGTCCGACCCACCGCGCCGACCGCGACCGTCATTCCAAAGGTGAGCGTGGGCGCGCCGCTCACCCCCGAGCTTGCCCTGCTCGAGGCGCAGACCGCCAATCGTGACGCCATGACCGGCGCGCGCGCCATCAAGCGCGTCGAGGTCTATCACCCGGTGTCTCCGGAGCCCGCCGACGCCATCCCCCGCACCGACGTGGCCGGGCTGAAAATCTACGTGGCGGGCCTCGCGGACAGGGACCAGGCGTGGGTCGCCATGTGGAATTCCCGCGAGCCGGCCGGCGACGCACTTTTCCGCAAGCACATCAAGGGATTCCGCGGCCAGGACCTGGTGGAGGGATGGTTCTTCGTGCGCCTCCCGCTGGCCACCGAGCCTGGCTGGCACACGGTGGACATCGATCTCAACCACAAGGACCGGGTGCGCTACCGGTTCGTCACCTACTAGCGTGCGGTAAAGCGCAGGAGACAATGGTGGCGTCGGCGGTGCCGACCCGTGACTAGAAAGGAGGCAACATTTCATGCAACGCCTTGCCGCTCTGCTGATCGTACTGTTGCTGGCCATCGAGCCGGCCTGCGCGCAGTTCCCCGCCAAGCCGCGGCGTCAGGCGCCGGAGAAGCCGGTCGAGAAAGCCTCGGTGATGATCAACGGGCAGGCCATCTCGCCCGGCCACGTGTTCCAGGAGCTTCTGGGGGCCGCCGGGCCGCCCGACCACGTGCAGGCGGTGCGCAGCAAGGAAGCGGCCAACGACTACGTTTTGTTCGCGTACGACAGCCTCGGCGTGACCGCGCACATCACCGTGGTGAACAACACCAACAACGTGGTGAGCGCCATCGTCGTCAAGGACGCGAGAGTGAAGATCGACAACGTGCCCTTCAAGGTGGGCGACGACTATCGCGGCATCGCCGAGATCTGGGGCCAGCCGGACCGCCAGGAGCCGGGCTTCGTGGCCTACTGGAAGCGCGGCGTGTACGTCGGCGTGGGCGAGGACGGGCGCATCACCAACATTACCATCGCCGAGCCGGGCAAGTTCGACGACCAGACCCCGGCCGCGAAGAACGGATAGCTCCCTGCACGGCTTTCTCAACGTTGACAAGCCCGCCGGGCTGACCTCGTTTGCCGTCGTCGCGAAAATCCGCCGCGCAATCGGGGTCAAGCGGGTCGGCCACGCGGGCACCCTCGACCCCGCCGCGACCGGCGTCCTCCCCGTCGCCGTGGGCGCCGCCGCGCGTCTCCTGGAGTTTCTTCCGAAGGGAAAGGCGTATCGCGCCGACATCGTCCTGGGCGTCACCACCGACACCCTTGACGCGGAGGGGAACGTGACTGGCACCGCCGATCCCTCGGCGGTTACCCGCGAGGACGTCGAAGCCGTCCTGCGGACGCTGGAGGGCGAGCAGCAGCAGATTCCTCCGCTGGCCTCCGCCATCCACCACCAGGGCCGACGGCTCTACGAATTGTTTCGCGAGGGAAAGCAGGTGGACGTCGCGCCGCGCGCGGTGTGGATCGAGCGCCTCAGTCTGGTCTCCTTTGAAAATCCGCGCGTCGTGGTGGATGTCGACTGCGGGCCCGGCACCTACGTCCGCTCGCTGGCCCGCGACCTGGGGGATCGGCTGGGCTGCGGCGCGCACCTGGGCGGGCTGCGGCGCACGCGCAGCGGCCCCTTCCGCATCGAGGACGCCGCTCCATTGGACGCCCTGCTGGAGTCCCCCCTCCTGGGATTTGATCCAGGGGGAGTCGCCTTCGGCGCCCCGTTCGTCGCGCCGCGAACCGTCCTCGCCCACTTCCCGTGGATCGTCGTAAAGCCCGAAGCGGCGCCGCGCGTGGCCAACGGGTGCAGGATAGGACCTGATGAAGTCGAAATTCTCCAGGGCTTGACGGAGGCACCCAATTGCGTGCTGGCGACATCGCAGGGGGACCTCCTGGCGGTGGCGGCGATTCTTCCCGAGCCAGACGGCCCGATTTTCAAGCCTCTGAAAGTGTTTGCCGCCTCCATCCAGCGAGCCCGTCCCCAGACGGGCGGTCAATCGTAGGAAAGAGGCCGCGAAAGCGGCGATGGCGCCGGCTCCGCCGGGGCCTTTGTCTAACGAGGAGGTGGCGGCCGTGCCCCTGACGTTTTGCGCGCTGTCGCCGCACCCCCCGCTGCTGGTTCCGGAAATCGGCGGGGAGAGCCTGGAGCGCGTCACCGCCTCGCGTGTGGCCCTCCAGGAAATGTCCCGCCACGTCGTGGAGCGGCGGCCGGACACCGTCGTGATCATCTGCCCGCACGGCCCGGTCCGCATCGACGCCCTCAGCATGCTGGCCGCGGAGACGTTCGAGGCGTGGTTCACCGGTTTTGAGTGCCGTTACGACCTGCGCGGCGACGTGGACATGGCCGAGCGCATCCGAGTGGCGGTGTCGGCCGCGGGCTATCCCGTCTTCCCGTACAAGACCTTCGACTCGTACCGCTACCATTTTTCGCGCGGGCTCGACCACGCCACCATGGTGCCGCTCTATTACCTGAAGGAAGCAGGCCTGGACGCGCCCCTGGTGTGCCTGTCCATTGCGGGATGGTCGCACCGCGATCACTACTTCGTGGGCAAGGCGATGCAGGAAGCCTTCGCGCACGCTCCCCAGAACGTGGTGTTCATCGCCAGCGGGGATCTCTCGCACCGGCTCATCCCCACCGCCCCGGCCGGCTACGAGCCGCGCGGCATCGAGTTCGACCGCCGGGTGGTGGACGCCATCGGGCGGGTCGACTCTGAGGACGTGATGCGCCTCGATGACGACTTCATCGACCGTATTGGCGAGTGCGGGCTGCGGCCCATCGCCACCATGCTTGGCCTGCTCGAGGGCCGCGAGGCGAGCGGTCGCGTGCTGGCCTACGAGGGGCCGTTCGGGGTGGGATATTGCGTGGCGGAAATCGATCCGGGCGGCGTGGCCGCGCCGCGTCCCACGGTACAGGGCGGCCTGCAGGGATTGTCCGCCGACGCGGTGCTGCACCTCGTGCGGAAGGCAGTGGAGGCGCACGTGCGGGGCGAGTCCGCCGCGCGCGTCCCGGATCCCCTGCCGGCCGGATTGGACACCCGGGCCGGCGCGTTCGTCTGCCTGAAAATCGACGGAGAATTGCGGGGATGCATCGGCACCACGGTTCCCACCCAGACCTCGCTGGCCGGCGAGCTGTTGCAAAATGCGGTGAGCGCCGCGACGCGGGATCCGCGCTTTCCGCCGGTGCGCTCCGAGGAGCTGGGCCGCATCCGTTACTCGGTGGATGTTTTGGAGCCGGCCGAGCCGGTGGCTTCGGTGCACGACCTGGATCCGAAGCACTACGGCGTCATCGTGCGGAGCGGCGGGCGGAGCGGCGTCTTGCTGCCGGATCTGGCCGGAGTGGATACCGCACAGGTGCAAGTGGATATTGCCCGCCAGAAAGCCGGCATCCGCACCGGCGAGCCGCTGGAGCTGATGCGTTTCCGCGTGCGGCGATATACCGAGGAATAATCCGGCATGGGCAGCAAGCTCAAATCGCAGATCGCCGGCATCCTGTTTCTGCTCTTCGCGATGTCGGTGATCGTGGTCAGCTACTTCAACCTGAGCATCCTCTTTGAGGCCATGCGCGCCCTCTCTGAGGAGCAGTCGTCGGCGTTCGCCTCCAACATCGTATCGTGGTTCGAGAAGAGCATCCCGGAGGACGGCTACTCGGAGGAATACGTGAAGCTGCGCATCGCCCAGCGCGGCGACCTGGAGGAGCAACTGCGCGACGTGCGCGGCCTGCGGACCTTCAAAATTACCGACGGCGAGGGGAGAGTCATCTACACCTACGGGCCAGTGCAGGCGAATTATCCCAACCATCGCGCGGGAGTTCGCGACGCCCTTGCGGCCGGCAAGCCGGTGTCGCGGTTGTGGGAGTACGACACCGAGAAGGATCTCGAGGGGCACCCGCTGGACGGGCGCAGCATGCTGCTTCCCCGCCTGCTGTCCTTCGAATATTTTCGCCCGGTGATGGCCGACGGGCGCCCCGTGGCGGCCTATCATCTCTCCCTGCAGGTGCATGAGATGCCGCGCCGCTTGCGCATCATGCTGCTCGGCAATATCTTGCTCGCGTTCATTTTTCTGTTGACCGCGTTCGTGGCCATCAACGTCTGGACGGCGAACGCCATCAACCGTCCCCTGGAATTTCTGCTGCAGGCGCAGGACAAGATTGGCCGCGGCGACTTCACCGCGCGGGTGAACCTGGATCTGCCGTCGACCAACGAGATTGTGAGCATCAGCGCCTCGTTCAACCGCATGGCCGCGGACCTGCGGCGGTTCCGCAAGGAGCTGGAGATCAAGACCGTGCGCCTGGAGGAGCTCAACCAGGAGTACAGGCGGCTCAACGAGACGCTGGAGTCCGAAGTCGAAGAGAAGACCCGCGAATTGAAGGATTTCTTCGGGGTGGTCACCCACGACTTGAAGGTGCCGCTGGCCGCCATCCAGGGATACGTGGACCTGCTGCTGCGCGCCAAGGCCGATCCCCTCACCGACAAGCAGGCGCGCCACCTCCACACCATTGCGGCGGCCTGCTCGCAATTGCTGGCGCTGACCCGCAACATGATGGAGTCGGTGAAGTACGACGCCGGCAAGATCAACTATTTCATGGAGGATTTCGACCTCGCCGACCTCGTCGAGGAAGTCCGCCAGCAGCTTCGCCAGGCGGTGGACGAGAAGCGCATCGCGGCTACCATGGAGGTGCCGCCGCTGTGCCGCAACGTTCGCGGGGATCGCTCCAAGATCGCGCAGGTGTTTTCGAATCTGCTCAACAACTCGGTGAAATTCACGCCGATCGGCGGAAAAATCAGCCTGCGGGCACGGGACCGCGGAAGCCACGTGGAGGTCACGGTCACCGACAATGGCACCGGGATCTCGCCGGACCAGTTGCCCCACCTGTTCGAGAAGTTCACCCAGTTCCACACGGTGGAGGGCGCCACCTCAGGCATCGGCCTGGGGCTCTACATCGTGGGCAAGATCCTGGAAGGCCACGGCCAGACGATTCGCGTCGAGTCCGTCCTCGACGAGGGCAGCACGTTCACTTTCACGCTCGCCAAGGGAACCCGAGGGGCGCGGGCGGAATCCCTCGAAGTGCTCGCGGGGGAGGGTGGAGGCTAGGAATCGGTGATACGGGTTCTCATTGCGGACGATCAGGTGCTCTTTCGGCAGATGATTGTGGAGACGCTGCGCGAGGAAGAGGACATCGAGGTGGTCGGCGAGGCCACCAACGGCGTGGAGGCCGTCGCCCAGTGCGAGACACTGCGGCCGGACATCGTGCTGCTCGACATCAACATGCCGCAGATGAACGGTATTGAGGCCACGCGCCGCCTGGTCCGCTCGCATCCCGAGACGCGGGTGGTCATTCTGACCGCGTTCGACGAGGACCACTTCGTCTTCGAGTTGATCAGCGCGGGGGCCACCGGCTACGTCCTGAAGGAGAGCCACTCGGACGAAGTGGTGCGGGCGATCCGCGCGGCGCAGTCCGGGGAGTCGATGATCGAGCCGCGGGTCTTGAACAAGGTGCTGATCGAAACCCGCCGGCTCATGCAGCGGGAGAAGGCCCAGGCGCCCCGGGAAGGGACCGGCCTGGACCTTCTCACTGATCGCGAGCGTGAGGTTTTACGGGAAATGGGACGCGGCAAGAACAACCGGGAAATTACCGAGGCCTTGTTTATCAGCGAGTCCACGGTGAAAACCCACGTGACCAACGTGATGCAAAAAATGCGCTTCCGCGACCGCGTGGAAGCCGTGCTGTTCGCCGTGCAGAACGGGCTTGTGTAACATCTCGTCCGGAGTTGTCAAGCAAATCGTTCACCAGGTCTTCAGTTTCCGGCAAGGTTTTGGAAACGAGACGTGGGTAGCACGGGTCTATGACCGCTTGTAGAACTCCTCGTAAGTACGCGTGCCGTCTGGAGCGGTGCTGAGCGACACACGGGTCTCACTGGTGCTGTGGTTGTAGAGACGCTCGATGCAGCGGTACTCGTCGAGTTGGCTCAGCGTGCCGTCGGCGTTCCACACCACGCGCGAGGTGCCGCGCGTATACGTTTCTTCCCACCCGGACTGCATGTGGCGGGACATTTCCAGCGGCTTGCGGGTGTTCACGTCAAACTGCACCGCCACGCCTTCCAGGACCGTGTGCCCCCTGGACCCGGTGAGGTTGGCCACGGCCACGAAGCCCGGACGTGGATCGCGGTCGTCCGCGCTTCCATCGCGCTCGATGCAACGGCTGGCGATGTCGACGAGATCCGCGTTGACGTGCTCGAGCTTGCCCTGCACGAGGGCCTCGCTGCCGGTGTCCACGGCCCCTTCGATGGTCGCGCTGAACTCTTTGCGGACGCCCAGGTCGGTGGCGCTTTTCACGGTGGGGATGATCATCTTTTGATGCTCCTTATTGTGCTTGCTGTGCGGCGCGCTCGGCCGCGAGATTGTGGAAAAGGGTTCCGTCGTAAAGCTGCGCCATGCGCTCGCGCGTCATCACGCGGATGACATGGCCATCCGAGGTCAACTGGTCCTGGCCGGCCAGGCGCAGCAGCATGTCGAATTCCGCCTTGGCGGCCACGCTGCCGGAGTCGGTCTCGTTGGCGGCGCGCATGGCGTTCAGCTCGTCGCCGCTCAGGGCGTTGTCCTGGTTGGTGTCGAAGCGCGGGAACATTTCCTCGAATTTTTCCGGCACGAAGTTGCCGGCGTCGTCGTACACGCCGCTGTCGCTGCCGTGGACGCCCAGGTGGATGTTGTCGATGTCGATGGTGGTCGGGGAGAGCCAGCTCGAGCTGGTGGCCGGACCCATGATGGTGTTGATGAGGGTGGCCGCCAGCGTGGCGCGGGCCCGGCCCAGGCCCAGCGCGCGCAGGCCGTTGTAGGTTTCGGAGATGGGAATCTGGCCGTCGCCGTCGGCGTCGAAATAGTCGACGTGTTTTTGCAGCGCGGTGCGATTCTGCACCGGCATCGACTGGGACGGCGGCGTTTCCGGCGGTGGGGACATGCTGGTGGCGCAGGCGCCGCTTGCGGCGGCCGCGGCCAGCACCAGGGCGAGCGCGACCTTGTGGGTCTTGGAGCGGGTCGGCGCGGCTTCTTCAGAGGACTCCGCGTGATCGGGAAGAGCGGCCTGGAAAGCGGGTTGCGGCTGAGCCGCGGGCAGGTAGGGGGAAACTACGGAATGGGAAAGTTGTACCGTCATCGAGATACTCCCGGCAAGTCAGTTTAGGCTCGGAACCAAGACCTGAATTGTACACGCGGGAGTGGGTCTAGCAATCCACCGAATGTTAACGGAATTACCGGGTACAGAACTGTGTTGTGAAGCCGTTGCACGCAAAACCGCAAAATTGTTGCTTTGCGGTGCGCGCCGGGAAACCCGATTTAGCGGTCGGTTAACGGGGCGGTGACGGCGGCGTGACGGTAAGCTCCCAGTAGCAGGCTCCGTCTGACTTGCGCCGCAGTTTTGCGGTCTTGCCGATATTGACCGTTTCGCCGTTCACCGCGAGATTGTCGCGCTCCATCGCTTCGGCCGGTCGCCCCTTGGGGAACGGGAAGGACTTGCCTTTCTCGGACGGCGTGCCGTCCCACAGAAACCAGCCTTTCTTGCCGGGCGGCACGACCAGCGTCGTGGTATAGCGCTCTTGATAGGTGGCGGCGCGCCTTCGGGTGTCGACCCATTGCGCTGAGACTTTCGCCGTGGACTTCATGGGATTGATCACCAGTACCGGCAGCTGCATGTTGGCCAGGATTGAAATCCGCAGCAGTCGCGCGATGAGGCTGCGGCCGCCGCGGAGCAGGGTCAGCGTCACTGGGGTGCCGACCGGACCGATGATCAGGTTCTTGGCCTGCTCGAGTGATCTGTCGCGGGTGGAGACGCCATCGACCGCGGTGATCTCGTCGCCGGGCATGATCCCGGCACGGTGCGCGGGGAGGCCTTTGATGACTTCCATCACCCGCAGGTTTTCAGCGCGCGTCTTGTTTTCTGGAAGTACGATGCCGACACCGCCGGGCGGGGCTTCCGCACTTACCGGAAGACTCGCCAGCAGGATGAGCAGGATGGCAAGGTTTCTCATGGGGCCTCCGGGGCGCACCAGCGCGCGGCGTTTTGCAGCACGTGGCGGACGTGCTCGTGATGCAAGGTGGGGTAGGCTTCGTGGCCGGGGCGGAAATAAAAGATCTTCCCGGCGCCGCGCCGCCAGCCGGCGCCGGAGCGGAAAATCTCGCCGCCGGCAAACCAGGAGACAAATACCAGGTCGTCGGGCGGCGGCACATCGAAGGGCTCGGCGTACATTTCCTCGTGCGGAATCTCGATGGGATTGGGAAGTCCCGCGGCGATGGGATGGGTCGAATTGACGATCCACAGGCGCTCGACCTCAGCTGCTTCACGCCAGCCGCCCAGGTTGCCACTCGCGTTGAGGAGGGCGCGGAACGGCTTGCTGTGATGGCCCGAATGGAGCACGAGCAGCCCCATTCCGCCGCGCACGGCATTCGCGATTTGCTCCGCGCGCGCGTCGTCCAGGTCGGCGTGGTGCGCGTGGCCCCACCACGCGAGGACGTCGACGCCGCGCAGGTCCACGCCCTGCTCGGGGTCGACGAGGCAGGCGGTGCGCACGTCGGCGTGCCCGTGCAGCGCGTCCGCGACGGCGCCGCGAATACCGCGCGGGTGGAGGTCGTTGGCTTCAGGGCCTTCCGACCAGGCGAGCACGCGTATCAGCGCGTGACTTCCGCGTGCAGAACCTCGTCGGCCATGACGTTGCGCACCCGGTCCGCGCCCGAGCCGTAGGCGCGAAGAATGCGATTCGTGACACTGCGGTTGAACCGAGCCAGCCAGCGTGGAAGGGTCATGCCGAGCGCTTCCGCCTGTGCAAAGATCGATCCTGTACGGTGACGCCGCTGAGGAGACACGCGATCTGTCGCACGTGCGCCGAATTCCTGAGAACCCGTAATTTTCGGGTTAACCGCTCACTGCACGGTAATATTACCACGCATTGCGTGGTTAACCGTGCAATTTCAAGATGGGGAAGTCGTGGCGCCCGGCCGACACCAGGATGAACCCGGCCGGCCGGTCACCGACCTGCACGGGAAACTCGAAGTAGGCCGCCCCCTGCACGTCGGGACGGTGAAAGACGTAGACCTCGCGCCCGAGGACGGCCTCTCGCCAGCCGGGGGTCACGTTTTCCTCGAAACGGCGCTCCTCCAGGCAGCGCGCCGCGAGCCGGTGCGCGTCGATGGGCACCTCCTCGAGGGGCACCGAAACGGTGGCCGCCTGCAGCGCTGTCGACAGCCAGAGCAGGAATCCCAGGGCGAACAAGGGCGTGCGCGCAAACATCCTACTTGACCTCCCAGTAGTTTCCCGTGCCGCCGTAAGTCTCGATGACGTTCATCATGGCCGCGTGGCTCTTGAGGCTCGTCTGCTGCATCAATGTTCAGAAGTTGCCGGTTCGAGGGTCCCGACGTGGACGCCGGCCGCTGCGCGCTCTGGTACTGCTGCGCCATCCCCTGCCGCTGGGAGGCTCCCATGCGCTGCCAGTTCATCTGCACGACCAGCCACACGAGGCTGGCGCTGCTGAGGAACTGCCTGGTCTCCAGCGCAGCCGCGAAAACTGCGCGGCCGTCTGCTTCTTGAACTGGGCGACCTGCTTCGGCGTGGTGGTGACCGGCAAGCCCTGCAATTGCCGCTCGAAGATCATGTAGCGGATCGCCGCGTCGAGATCCGGCTCGGTGAGCAACAGGTCGCTTGCCGGGTCGTAGGCGAGCACGCGCACCTTGCGAAACAAGATGCGCAGGAGCAGGCTTGCTGGTCGGCCGGAATGCCGCGGCTCCCCCGATAGAGGCCGCTGATGATCTCCTGGCGGGCGGCGCCGATGACCAGGGGATCCTGCTGTGCGTAGACCCGGGCCAAAGCCTCGTAGATCTGGCTGATCTGGCTCAGGAAGGCCTGCGGCTGCGCGTTGAAATCGCGAATGCTCTCTCGGGTCAGCCCCTGCAGCTCGGCGGGGGTGACCGGCTGAGCCGTCAAAAACTGCAAAAGGCTCACGCCGACCTGTACGTTTTCCTGCGTGAGCGTGTATCCCCCGCTGGTCGCCAGCACCGTCCCCGGCTGCGCCCCCAACGGGCCTGCCAGCAGAACCAGCGCGAGCGCTACTGTCGCCCCGACAGATGAACTGGAAGCTGTTCATCGAGGGATTTCTGGAGGCCTACCACCTGCGCGTCACGCATCGAAAGACCTTTGCGCGAGTGGTCTTTGACAACCTCGCCCTGCACGACGCGTATGGCCCCCACAGCCGCACCATCTACCCGCTGCGCAAGGTCGAGCAGCTTGCCGGAACCGACCTCACGGAGTGCACCGCGAGGCCCTCCCTCAGCTTCATCTATCACGTCTTCCCGAACAGCATCCTGGCGGTCGAGCCCCACCACGTCGCAATGCTCACCGCTGTCCCGCTGGACGTGGCCACCACCCGCATCCGACACGTCGCTCTGGCGACGCCCGAGAAGCTTCATCGCCCCGACCTGCTCGACCAGGACGTCGCGCTGCTCAAGGCCGGGCTTCTGGAGGATTACGCCATCGCCGAGTCGATCCAGGCCGGGTTGGCGTCCGACGCGAACCAGCACTTCACGTTCGGGCTCTTTGAGGGGATGCTCACCCACTTCCACCGCGCCCTGGCGGACACGCTCTGAGGCTTACAGCGACCGCGCGCAGCGGAACCCCTGGAACTCGTTGGCCTCGGTGGGCTCCAGGTGAGCGCGGAAGGGGCTGCTCAACAGGGTCGGCTCCGAGGTGTCGAAGGACCCGCCCCGGGCCACCCGGTACTTCTTGCCGAAGGCCTCGTCGGACGAGCCGTTGCCCGGGTAGCGGTCGTACCACGAGGCGGTCCACTCCCAGACGTTGCCGGCCATGTCCAGGCATCCAGCGGGGGAGATGCCGCGCGGCCGGCTGCCCACCGGGCGGGCGCTCGTGTCCGAGCACACGGCGCGGGACGGATCCCAGGCGCTCCCCCAGGGATACGCGCGTCCGTCGGTGCCGCGCGCGGCGAATTCCCACTCAGCCTCGCTGGGCAGCCGCAACCCGGCTCAGTCGCAATAGGCGGCGGCATCCTGCCAGGAAACGCAGACCACCGGCGCGTCATCCCCCCAGGCGCGGGCGAAGCGCTCCCAGTCGCCGGCGCCGCGATGCCCGCTGGCCTTCACGAAGCGGCGGTACTGGGCGTTGGTGACCTCGGTTTTCCCGATCCAGTAGGGGGCCAGCGTCACCGCGTGGGGAGGGGACGCGTCGTCAAGGGCGTTCGAGCCCATGGTGAAGCGGCCGCCGGAGACGTAGCGGAGCACGGTGCCGTCCGGATCGTGCACAGTTTCGGCGGCATTGGGGCGTGGGGGCGCGATGGTGGGACGTGGGGGCGCGATGGCGACTGCTGGAGGAGGCGTCCCCTTGCGCGCGGACAGCACCCAGTCCATGGCGCCCGTCCCGTCGGTGGTGGCCCACGGCTCCTGAGGCCGACTCTCGTTGAGCTGTACGTCCCGAGCGACGCTGCGTCCCAGGTAGCTGACCAGCGAGGGGACGGTCACCGCGCCGTCCGCTCCGGCCGCTTCCCCGCGGATGCCCTTCACGAGGTGCCAGGTGAAGTAGCCCTGCCGCTTGTTGGCGCTCTCGTACGAGCGCTGCCCCACCTTGCACGAGAACAGTGTGACCGCCGCCTGCAAGTCCCCGCCGCCGCGGCGCGCGGAGAGCACCAGGTCCTTGGAGAGGCCCTCGGTGAGCAGCGTCTCCGCGCTGTCCTTCCCGGATGCGAAGGGATCGTTCGCGCAGGCGTCCACGATCTGGAGCACCCTCGCGGCGTGCACCCCCTTCAGCGCGCCCTGCACTTCGCCGACCCCCAGCGCGGACTTGCGCAGCAGCTCGATGCTGGCCGGATTGGCGTCCGAGGTCAACAGCCAGCGCTCGCCGTCCTTCTCCACGCCGTGACCGGAGAAGAAGAAGACGAAAGTGTCGTTGGGGCCCACCAGCCCGCGCAGCCCGACCAGTTTGCCGAGGATGTTCTGGGCGGTCGGAGGCTCGCCCTCGCTGGTGCTCATCACGATGACGTTGTCGGAAGGAAATCCGGCCGCCTCGCGCAGCGCCTTCGCCACTTCCCGGGCGTCGCTGCCGGCGTACTGCAGCGGCCTGATCTGGGCGTGCTGATAGGCGTCGACCCCCACCACCAGCGCCCACTTCTGCGGCGCGTCCGCCGCGGCAAGGGAAGCCGCGGCCAGCGCGGTCACGATCAAAAAGGCCAGGGTTCGGAGTGTCGTCGACATTGAAGCCCCCAATTGGATCATGGTACTGGCCGGGCCGGTGGTGGACAAGTCCGTCGACGGTCGCTGTGGCCCGGTTTTCCGACGGGCTAGAAGTCGTCGCTGAAGAAAATCAGCACGACCGCCACCCGGGCGCTCGATTCCCATCCGCGGGGCGGGCGCGCGGTTCCCCAGATGGAGCCGTTGCGTCGGATGGTGCCGTCGGACTCGACACGGCCGCGCAAACTTCCGTTGATGCGCAGATCGCCGTTGGACTCGACGCGGCCGTACATGCTGGAGCCCTTTCGAATCGTGCCGTCGGACTCCAGGCGCCCGACTATGCTGCCGCTCTTGCGGACCGTCCCGTCGGACTCGATGCGCCCCACCATGCTTCCGCGGACGCGAATGGTGCCGTCCGACTCCAACTCAGCCCAGGCGCTGCCGCCCTTGCGGATCTCGACGTCCTCGGCCCGGGCGGGAAGTGCGCAGGCCAGGAGCAGAAAGACGATCAGCGCGATTCTTCTGGTCATGAGATCTCCCTTTCGTGGTGGGCTGATTTCCCCCCTGGGAGGGGTAAAACGGGGCGCCGATTCCTGGTTTCACCCGTGGGGCGATTCGTATGCCCTGGACCTACGCCGCTGCCTTCGAGGACTGCGTGGTGGGCGGCGGGGCCGGCTGCCCGGGTGGAGTTGCAGGCGGCGCGGCCGGCGTGTCCTTGGCGCCCTTCTGGTTCCAGAAGATGTGGACCAGCTCGATGGATTCCATCAGGCCGCCGGCCAGCACCGCGGTGATGCTGTGGTCAGAGTTGATAAAGCTGCGGATCGCTTCCTTGCCGAACTGCGCCGGGAAGGCGCCCAGGCTGTTGGCCGTCTTCTCGGAGATCTTGCTGTCGTCGACGCCCAGTTTGCGCAAACCCCCAACGGCGACCTTTCCGCTGTCATTGGCGAGGTTGCGGAAAAACTGCGAGAACCGCGGACCGAAAAATGGGCCGACCGCCCCGCCGATTCCGCTGATGGCCGCCGCCGCGATGGGTCCGCCCGGCGCAATTCCAGCGGCGCCCAGCGCGAAGCCGAGCCCGGCCCCGACGGCGGCGCCCACGGCCGCTTGTTGCCAGGGTTTTTCGCACGATGCCCCGAGCCCGGCCGCCACCGCGCCGGCGATCTTGATGGTGCCCGGCAGGAACAGCCCGGTGATCATCGTGGCGCCGCCCGCGGCATCCCGCACTTGCGACTTGCGGTCGCCGCGCAGGGACATCAGCCCCCCAAGCAACGCGCCGCCCACCGCCATGGCGATCCCCGGAGTGCCGGAAAATCCCGCCATGGCCGCCGCGGTGCCCGCCCCGGTGAGCGCGCCCACGACAATTCCAGCGGTGCGCGAGTGGGTGTGGCGGACGGTGAAGGTGGAGGCCAGCGAGGCCACCGCGGTGACGCCGATGCCCTTGAAGCCACCGAAGGCGAAGCCTGCCTCGACGGCGTGGATCAGCGACTGGAAATAATCGTTTTCCTCGAAATCGCCGGCCGTGGACTCACGCGGACGCGTGTATTCATCGAGGCGCTTCAGCAGCCCCGGCTTCTGTGTCGGACTCAAGACACTCATTTGCATCTCAACCATGGGTCGGTTCCCTTCGGCTGACCCGCGCGGTGCAAGCCTAAATCAACCGGCCGTCCCGGTCTGTAGACGAAATGTGAACTCACCTCCGCGGTGACTTTAGCTCGACCTCCGCGAACCAGCGCGCCCGGGTCTCCACGGCCTGCATCTCCGCGACCGCGTCGGGAAAGGCTGGCCCCCTCTAAAGCCTGTGCCGCGCCAACAGCACCATCCCGCCGGCCCCCTGGCCGCTTCCGATGCCGCGGGTGGCGATGTCGAAGTGGAACGTCGCGTCGGCCACGTCAAGCGATTTTCCCACCAGGGCGCCGAAAAACGAGGAGCCCATCCCGTCAAGCGCGATGGGGGCGTTCGGCGCGGCCAGCGTGAGGTAGGCGCTCGACCCGCCGGAGACTTTCACCGGCTCGGTACCGGTGTAGTACACCTTCAAGTTGGGCGCTTTGCGCGTGTAATTGAGCACGGTGTCCTTGCCGTCGAGGGCGAGCTTGCCGGTCACGTAGATCTCCACGGGGTCCGAGCCGCACTCCAGGCTGATTTTCCCGGCGTTGTTCACCGTCAGGTTCTCGACGACAATCGTGGAGCCGCTCTTCAGCTTCGTGGTGGTGGCGTTCACCGTGACGTCCTTGTACTTGCCGGCCTCCAACGTGGCCGGATTGCTGACCGAGGGGTCGCCGCTCGTAGCGGAGTTGTCGAACGTGTTCGTCAGCCAGAGTGGACAGTTCGTCCAGGTGGGCGCGGCGTGCGGCGCTCGGGGACGGCCCGGCTCCACGGCGATCCGCTGGGCGCTGGTGTCCACAATGAGCTGATGATAATCCCCGTTGATGTTGAACGGATTGAACGACACCGTGAATTTGCCGTTCTCAGTGTAGGTCTTGTCGTAAATGTTGCCGCTGGCGGTCGAGCTGCTGCCCGTCTCGGCCGCGGTGAAGCGGCCGTCGGGATAAAGCTGCATCGAAAAACAATACTTGCGGAAAACGATGGGATCGCCCGGCCGCGTCGGCGGTGTGATTGTCATATCGTTGAATTTCATCTGTTGCGGGGGTTCGTCGGGCGGCGGGGTCGTGCTGGAGGTCGGCGCGGGTGACGCGCCGTCGCCGCCGGCCGGCACCTTGATCTCGGGGATGGTAATGACCTCTTGCAGACTTACCTCGCGCGTCACCGTCGAGCCGTTCTTGCTGATGAGCGTGGCCGGATCGCCGCCCGGCCCGACGTACACCCCTCCGTTGACGGTGGACGTGCCGAGCTGCACCGGAGTGCCGCTGATGCTGTTGGTGGCCAGGATGGTCTCGGTCCCGTTGATGATCGACTCCGGGGCCGGCCCGTCGCCCGAGTATCCGTCCGGCTCCTTGGAGGAGTCGTAGGCATCGAAGGTGGCGCCGGCGCTGGTAAACGCCTCCGCAAGCGCGCCCACCGCGAACATGCCGCCGCCGCCCCGGAACAGCGCGCCCATGCCCCGCACCACGCCGTTGGCCGTTCCCGTGGAAACCATGTACACGGTGTTGGGCGG
>Ga0194121_10004453_pt1 | contig 20323 bp, 22 predicted proteins | sample TA2MahCa50mmetaG_FD_148609 | JGI IMG/M metagenome (GOLD analysis project Ga0194121, IMG submission 148609) | Freshwater microbial communities from Lake Tanganyika, Tanzania - TA2015020 Mahale Deep Cast 50m | ecosystem: Environmental > Aquatic > Freshwater > Lake | place: Tanzania: Lake...
TTGCTCCGAGTGCTGCAGCGCGTATTCGGCGATGTCCATGTCGAATACTTCGGGTCGCTTGGCTCGGGCCTCTTTCGCATCCTTGAAGCCGAGTGCCTTTGCCACCGCGAGGTCCAACTTGGAAAACCGCCACTTGCTCGGTGAGGCATCGCGGTTGATCACAACTCGGTTGTAGTTGGTGTCGTACGGCGCGCTCACCAACTGCGGACGGTACTTCCAGAGCTTCTTCGTCTTCGCATAGACGAGCAGGTACTCGGCGGCCGTATACACGCCCGGATTCACGACTGCGAACCCTGACGGTGCCCTGGTCTCAATCGTGATGGTGGAGACGTGATTGGCGCGGTCGAAGACCTCGTCCATCACGACCTTGAAGTAGTGCATCTCGTGGTGGTCAAGGTGGACGAAGATGGCTCCGTCACGAGCCAGGAGGCGCTTCAGCAGCAGCAGGCGATCACGCATCAAGGTGAGCCAGATCGAGTGCTCGCGCCCATCTTCGTAGTGCTCAAACGCCGCTCCCGTATTGAACGGCGGATCTATGTAGATCAGCTTCGCCTTTTCTGAGTACTCGGGGAGGAGGGACCGCAGTGCAAGGAGGTTGTCGCCTTTCACCATGAGGTTCGGGGCGGACTCGCCGATCTCATCGCGAATGTCGATCAGCCGCGGCTCCGCAACCCGATAGTCGGTGCTCTCGACCCACTCGAATGAGTCCGCAGCAGTTGTTAGGAGCCGTAGGTTCTTGTTGGGCCATGTGAGCTCAAGGCGATTTCGGCGTGGAGGCAATTTCGACCCACCGCTCCTTACTTGCCGCGTTCGCGAGTGTAGGAACCAGATCATCGAGCCTTTGCGAGGCGGGTGCGTCGCGCTCAATTTTCCGCCTGTTTGCGGGAGGTCTATTGCTCGGTCGTGGCACCGAGCCGCATGCGGTACTCCTCGATCGATCTCACCTCGGCCTGGTGCTCCCGATCGTCGTCGTCCGGCCGAACGTGTTCGATGCCGAGGCGCAGGCGCGCACTCGGAGTCAGGCCGAGCTGCCGCGCATGCTCCAGGAGGTGGCCGAGTACGTCGCTGCGCACACGCGCAAGGGGGTTCGGAGCCAGACCGGGACGGTAGCCGGCCTGGACAAGCATCCCGGTCTTCTGGAGGTTGGCGTCGAACGCCTGGGCGAGGGCAGCCCGATGAAAGAGGTCAAGGAGCCGCGGCTCCAGGCGCTAGATGAGATCGTGTCGCTGGATCGGTGGATCGTCTCCCCCGAGCGCGCGGAGACCTGGGCGCGCTGCCTCACCGCCACCAAGCCCGGCCAGGGGCTCGGGCTCGCGGACCTGGGGCTGCGGCCCCGGCGGATGGCGACCTTCTACCGGGCGACGTACGACGACCCCGAGGAGGAGGGGGTGGCGGTCTCCAGCCTGGCGATCGCCCAGGCGAAGCCGCTGGAGCTGTACGGGCCGCAGGAGGACCCGTACGGGTCGCCCTTCATCGGCACCGGCCGGAGCCACGCGCTCTGGACCCGGCGGGCCGTCAGGCGCATCCAGGTCCACCTCGGGGTGGATGAGCGCCTCGCGGTGGATGAGATGGGCGGCTAGGACGAACTTGCATTCCGGTCGGCTGCCTGGTACGCTGCCACGCATGAGCAGCAAGGGACACCGCCTAGAGACCCCGGCGACCCGCAGGCTGGACGCCCGCGTGTTCCAGGCGGTCTCCTACGCGACGGACGAGGCGCGCGACCTGGCGCTGGAGAACCGGGACCCGATCTCGGCGGTCCGGCCGTCCGGCGTGCGCCTATCGTCGCTCCGTCGCTCGCTCGCGCGGCTGTCCCGCAAGGGGCTCGTGACGTTCCGCAACGGCGCATGGAGGAGGGTGTGATGGCCGAGGCATCGTTCGGGCAGCACGTCCGCCGGGTGGACCGGCTCTGCCTCTGCGGCGGCATCGAGCGCGAGCACGTCGTCCTGGGCAACCGCGGGCAGGGGTGCTCGCACCTCGGATTCGATGCCGAGACCGCGCCGGACGGCCGCTTCACGAGCCTCACGGCGAAGTGCCCGTGCCGGAAGTTCAAGAACACCGGGCTTACGAGGACGGTGGGGGCGTGACGCGAGGCGTGATGCCCCACGGCAAGGACGCCGCGTTCACCACCCCATCGGTAACGGTGTATCAAGGCGACGTGCTGGACGTGCTGCGCGACCTTCCCGACGAGAGCGTGGATTGCGTGGTGACCAGTCCTCCATATTGGGGACTCCGCGACTACGGCACTGCGAAATGGTCGGGCGGCGATCCTGAGTGCAAGCACGCGATAGGGCGAATGATGGGGAACGCGAACAAGGGCCACGTTCGGCAGGTGCTCGATGGGGACCGGGATACGTGTCGCTGCGGCGCTTCTCGCGTTGACTCACAGATCGGCCTAGAGCGCACCCCTTCGGAATACGTGGAGAAGATGGTCGCGGTGTTCCGCGAGGTGCGCCGGGTGTTGAGTGGCCGGGGAACGTTGTGGCTGAACCTGGGCGATAGTTACGCCGCGCAGGGTGGTGGAAAATCCGAAGGCCAGTATGTCGAGAAGCGGGTATCGACTTGGCAGAAGCCGCGGAGTGTTCCGGGGGGCCTCAAACCCAAAGACCTTGTGGGCATTCCGTGGCGCGTGGCGTTCGCTCTCCAGGCTGACGGCTGGTACTTGCGCTCCGACATTATCTGGGCGAAGCCGAATCCAATGCCCGAGAGCGTCACCGACCGCCCGACCAAGAGCCATGAGTACATCTACCTCCTGAGCAAGAATGAACGCTACTACTACGATGCGGATGCGATCCGGGAGGATGCGGTAACGAATGGTCTAAATGGCGGTGCATACTCCCCTCCAGGTCAGCCTCCTCATAGCAACGCCCGAAAAAGCGTGGCCCGCGGCGACTTCAACGGCAAGACCAACGCGCTTCCTGGCCGCGAGGCGTTCCGCGCTGTTACGTCATTTCGCAACGCCCGCTCCGTCTGGACTATCGCCACGACGCCGTACCCCGAGGCCCATTTCGCAGTGTTCCCCCGAGAACTACCGGAGCGAGCGATCAAGGCCGGATGCCCGGAGCGGGTTTGCGAAACGTGCGGGAAGCCGAGCGAGAGGATCGTAGAGAGAGAGCGCGTTCCGCTGCAACGCACGTACAGAGGTGCGGTTCAGACCGTGGAGACGATGACGCCGCAGGGTGTTCGTTGGGGTGGCGACGGGGTACCGTCACGCATCGCTTCAACGACTACCGGCTGGACTGATTGTGGCCACGGCACTTGGCGTCCCGGAATCGTCCTCGACCCGTTCGCTGGCAGCGGCACCACGCTTGCCGTGGCCCGCGACCTTGCCCGCAAGTCCATCGGCATTGAGTTGAATCCCGAGTACGTGCGGCTCATCGAGCGGCGCGTGGCGCAACTCGCGCTGGACTTGGTGGTGAAGGAGTGAGTTCGCCCGTAACCGTTCACCGTGGCGATTGCATCGAGGTCATGCGGGCGATGCCCGAGAACAGCGTCGACGCAGTCGTGACCGACCCGCCGTACGAGTTGGCCTTTATGGGCCGTTCCTGGGATCAGGCGGGCGTAGCCTTTGACCCTGCAACGTGGGCCGAAGCCCTCCGAGTCCTCAAACCTGGCGGGCATCTGCTCGCCTTTGGCGGCACCCGCACCTATCACCGAATGACCTGTGCCATCGAGGATGCGGGGTTCGAGGTGCGCGACTGCCTCGCGTGGATGTACGGCTCCGGCTTCCCCAAGTCCCTCGACGTGAGCAAGGCGATCGACAGGGCAGCGGGAGCGAAGCGGGAAGTAGTTGCTGAGCGCCCCGCAAGCAAGGCATCTGTGGCATGGAGAGAACGAGAGGGCCGTTCTGATCGTCTGACCCCCGCGCCTATTACTGCCCCTGCCACTGACGACGCCCAACGCTGGCAAGGATGGGGTACGGCGCTGAAGCCCGCATTTGAGCCAATCGTGCTCGCCCGCAAGCCACTCACCGGCACGGTTGCCCAGAACGTGCTCGCCCACGGCACCGGGGCGCTCAACGTCGACGGAAGTCGGATCGGTACGGCAGATGGTCATGGCGGCGGGGCTAAGGCGAGTGGCGGCTTCGTATCCGGGTACGAGCGGGGCGACGGATTCTCGGCCTCGGCGGTGGGCCGCTGGCCCGCCAACGTCGTATTGGACGAGGCGGCGGCGGCGATGCTCGATCAGGCGAGCGGCGAGCGTACGAGCGGCAAGGTGAAACCGCACCACCGCAGTCACGGCAAGGCCGACGATCTGCGTTATGGCAAGTTCCGCGGCGACATTCCGCTAGTTGGATACGGTGATACCGGCGGTGCCTCTCGATTCTTCTACACCGCGAAAGCCGACGCAGAGGACCGAGGCCCGGAGAATCATCATCCGACCGTGAAGCCTGTATCGCTCATGGCGTGGCTGGTGAAACTCGTCACGCCCCCCGGCGGCGTGGTGCTCGACCCCTTCGCCGGATCGGGCTCCACGCTCATCGCCGCACGCCACCACGGATTCCAGGCCATCGGCATTGAGCGGGAGGCGGAGTACGTGGCAATCATCGAACGACGCTTCTGGCCCGAGACGGTCACGGTCCTGTGAGTCACCTGAAACCTACGAACGCGCCCGCCTCGATCCCGCACCTGACCCTTATGGAACGTGGTCCGCTCCTCGACTCGGACGGTTGGGACGACTGCACCTATGCCCTATGGAGCAAGTGGTGAAGCCGTACTACGAGCACGGCGGCATCACGATCTATCGGGGGGATTCTCGGGAACTGCTGGTTGATTTGGCAATAGCGGGGCCGGAGGTGTGGTTGACCGACCCGCCGTATTCGTCTGGGGGATTTCAAGAGGCGGGCAGGCTTTCGGGAAGCATTGGCAAAATGGGAGAGTTGTCTAAGGATGACCGAATCCCCGCAGACACGTTATCGACTCGGGGATACATGAATCTCATGCGTGAAGTGCTGCGCCATTCTCGGTCGGTGTTGGAGATCGGCGTGTTCACCGATTGGCGGATGTGGGTCAATACGGCTGACGCTCTTGAATATGCGGGGTTCGCCCTACGAGCGATGGTCGTGTGGTCGAAGGGAAATAACGGGATCGGTCGCCCGTGGCGCAACCAGCACGAGCTTCTTGCGTTTGGGATGAGACTGTCGGCCGAGAAAGACCGTATTGCCAAGCACGGCAACGTTATCGATTGTGGCAGGAGTGGCAATCAGTGGCATCCAACGGAGAAGCCGCTGGAACTCGTTACCAAGATTCTCGACAACATGATTCCGGGGGTTGTGGTCGATCCGTTTATGGGGAGCGGCACGACCCTAGTTGCGGCAAAGGCGCTCGGCCGCAAGGCAATCGGAATCGAGATCGAGGAACGCTATTGCGAGATCGCCGCGCAGCGCCTTAGTCAAGAGGTGCTTTTGTGAAGCGGATCGTCTGCGTCATCCAGGCGCGCATGAACAGCCGCCGCCTCCCCGGTAAGGTGCTCTGTCGGGCGGACGAGCCAGGGCCGCAGTGAAGGCCGAAGTGAGGTGCGCCGTCTGCGGCCACGGGATGCACGACCACGAGTTGTACGAGCGGCTCGACGGCGAGCGGCGCCCTGGGCGGTGCGAGGTGAAGGAGTGCCGGTGCCGGTACTTCCGCTTCCCGTCGTACGACGACCCTCCGGCGAGCCCGGCGTGGCGCACACGGTAGGATGGTCACTCGGATCGCGTCGGGAGGATTGACTGTGGCAGAGACCGGGAACCGTGCGCGCGAGGCGCGCGAGCGATCGGCGATCAAGTTGGCGCTGGACCCCAACTACTTCCGCAGGCTCGGGCGCCGCGGCGGCAACCGCACGCTCCAGCGGAAGGGCAAGGACTACCTCCGCAAGATCAGCATGAAGGGCGGCAAGGCGAACGCCGCAGCCCACGACTCCGACCATTTCCGCCGCCTCGGCAAGATCGGCGGCAAGAGTCTCGTGGACAAGGTCAAGGGGTCCGCGCGGAAGCGATAAGGGAGAGAGGTGTGAATCGACCGTGAACCACTGCATCTGCGTCCATTCCAGAGCGATGCACCACGACATCCCGCCCGCGTCGTGCGCGTACCCGGACTGCCGGTGCAAGCAGTTCTCGCGCCGGGAGCCGGACACCCTTGGCGAGGCGCGCGAGATCGAGGACGAGCGCAAGGCCGAGGGGGAGGCGCGGCCGTGAGGCTGATCAACCGCTTCGACGGCACCGAGTACGACTTCCTCTCGAACTTCCACCCGAGCCCGATCTCCCTGTACGGCCGGGTGTACCCGACGGTGGAGCACGCATACCAGGCAGCGAAGGCGATCACGCTGGAAGAGTCTGATTACGTCGGCTCCGCCGATACGCCGGGCCAGGCCAAGAGACGCGGCAACCATGTGATCGCCATGCGCACCGATTGGGACGACGTGAAGTTCGACGTCATGCGGCTGCTCATCGCATTGAAGTTCAAGCGAGGCTCGGACCTCGCGGAGCGGCTCCTCTGCACCGAGAGCGCCGTGCTCATCGAGGGCAACGATTGGGGCGACCAGGTGTGGGGCGTCGCAGATGGTAGCGGAGAGAATTGGCTGGGTCGAATCCTCATGGAGCGCCGGTCCGCGCTCCAGTCCTTGCACCTCACTGGGAAGCGGTGATAGTGTCCGCCGCGGACAAAAAGAAAAGCCGGGGTGGAACCCCGGCCTCCTCGTCTGCTCGACGAGGCTCATCGTACCAGCCAATCGCGGCTGGTCAAGGGCTACCGACCCAGCCCGCAAGGGGTCGGCACGAAATGGGCCTAATCCAGCCCGCCGGGACGCTCTGATGTCGAACGAGCCCGGACTCCTCGGGCCACTAGACAAAACAGAGACACCCCCCAGCCGCCAGCGGGCACGGAGCGAGGCGCGCCGACGACGGCGCCCGACGCCTATGACCTCCGTGAGTGAGATGCCAGAGCCGGGCGACGGTCCTACGGCTTCTTCACGACTCCCCTCGCAAGGGGGGAGTCTGCCTGGCGCGGGCTCTGGTCCCCGGCTTCAAGGAGGGGTGAGCGAGATCAAGTGGACGCGCATCGACTGGCGAGCGAGTGGGTACGACGAGGCGACCATCCTCACGGGAGTGGCGTCGCTCCTGGAGGGTCCGCCGGGTCGCCACATTCGACCCGGCTCCGTTCGCAAGCCCGCGCTGTGCGGCGAGCAATTCCCGAACACCCACCACGACGCGATCCGGCAGTTCCCGAGTGCCTACGAGGGGATCGACTTCTGCCGCGACTGCCTGGCCGTGTTCGCACGCGAGTCCCTGGCGGCTGCGACGTGAGCGAGATGGACCGCATGATCCGCGAGGAGCAGCGCCTGATCCGCTCGCAGCAGAAGGAGGCGATCACGCTCTGGCTCGCCGAGCGCAAGAAGTGGCTCGACAAGAGCGGGTTCGCGTACAGCCGCTGGGGCTCGCGGCCCGAGGTGCGCCAGGCGATCGAGCGCCAGGTCGAGATCGCGCTCGGCTACGGCTACCCGTTCGCGGCCATCGAGCGCGCGATCGTGCGCCTGTGCGCCGACCCGAAGGGCAGCCCGTGGCAGATCGCGCAGGAGGCCGACCGCTACACGGACGAGGAGCGCGAGGCCGTCCACCAGGCGCAGAAGTTCGAGGTCCCGAGGGACCCTGCCGTGGTGGCGGCCTTGGGCGGCCTCCAGCACGTATCCGGGCCCGCTGCGACTCCCGGGCCTGGTCCGTGGGCCCGGCGCTGCTGGGAGCCTTCCTGCGGCCTCACCGCGATCTACAACCAGCGGGGTTGCGCGGCGCATCTGTGACCGACGACCACGTCTGCGCCTACCAGCGCATCCCGTATACGGACCTGGAGAGATGCGCGTGTGGATCGAAGCGCAACGTCCCGGCAGAGCGCGTCGTCTCGAAACCCCCCGAGCGCCTCGCCAAGCTCCGCGCCCGGCACTACCAGGCTACGTCGGCCGAGGCGCTCCGCTCGATCGACCCCGCCTCGGTGGCGGGGCGGGTGTACGCCTTCCTGCTCTCCCACCCGGCGACGACCGACGAGACTGAGGCCGCCCTCCACCTCCGTCATCAGACGTGCTCCGCGGCCATCTCGCACATGTGGGACGAGGGCCGCGTGCGCGACTCCGGCGCCCGGCGCAAGACGCGCTCGGGCCGGTACGCGATCGTGTTCGAGGCGCTCCGCCCCGAGCCCGTGCAGCAGGCCCTGCTGTGACAGGGGCACGCATGTTCTGCCTGGCACTCTTTGCTCTTGCGCTGGTGTTGTCAGAGCAACGCGAGCGCGAGGGGCTCCGAGGGCTGTCTCTGATGTGGCTCGTCGCCGCCGCGGCGCTCCTGGTCCTGGCTGCGGCATGAACGAGGAGATGGCGCTCACGATCTCGGCGCTCCTCGCCACCGCGGATGGCGGCTGCTCGAACTGCGCCCACGGCCTTGCGCGGTTCCAGACGATGATCGTGAAGTACGAGGAGTGAAGCGCACGCCGCTGCGCCGCAGGACGCGGCTCGCCCCGATCTCCGAGCGCCAGGCCGAGCGCGCCGCCGACCTCAAGGTGGGCAAGTTCGCCAAATGCTTCTGGTGCAAGGCTCGCGGCCTGATCGCCGACGCGGTCGAGAAGGACCACCTCATCCCGCGCTCGCTCCTCCCGGGGGAGAACCGCGACCACCCGGACAACGTGGTGGACTCGTGCCGCCATCACAACACGCGCCGCGCCGAAGGCCACCCGGAGCGGTGGGACTACCTGACCCCGCGCCAGCAGCGGTTCATCTTGCAGCAGAAGGGGGTGCGTTTTGCCGAGAGGTATTTCGTTGGGGTCCCTGAAAATGACAGCGGAGCAGCGGCAGGAGAGCAGTCGGGCGAGCAGCCGTCTCTGGTACGCAAGGAACCGGGAGAGGGTGAAGAAGCGCGTCGTCACCCTCCTGATCGGTGACGACACGGTGTTCAACCGAGATCAGGAGCAGGAGCAGGCCAAGCGAGCGGAGGACGCCCTCGCCGCCCTCGACCGGGAGGGTGAGGGGTGAGCGACTACACGCTGCCGTTCCTCATCGTGCTCCTCTACGGGTTCGTGCTCGGAGTGTTCGTTGGGAGGGTGACGCGGTGATCCGCCCCTTCGCCACCGTCGCGTGCCTGGTCATACTGGCGCTGGGGTCCGCACCCAGCGCGGAGCCGATTGTCACGACCAGCGGTGCAGACACAGCCGCCTCTGTCATGGGAGACGCGGCCATGACTGGAACCCCGCCCGGCTCCGCAGTGCGTGCGGGACCACGGACACCGGAGGGACGGGCGGGTAAGCCGGTAAATCAACCGGAACAGGCCGATCCGCCTCCCGTCGAAGTTCGCCCCGCGCGCACCGTGATCGCCTCTTGGTACGGGCCTGGGTTCTACTCAAACCGGACCGCGTGCGGCCAGACGTTCACGCCGGAGATCGTGGGGGCCGCGCACCGATCGCTCCCGTGCGGCACCCTGGTGACGCTGCGCTACCGCGGCGTCACGGTCACGATCCCCGTCATAGACCGGGGCCCGGGCTGCACGTTCTACACCTGCGACGACCCGCCGCCCCACCTCGCCGGGCGCGAGTTCGACCTGTCGAGCGCAGCCCGCGCGTTCCTGGGCTGCTCGGACCTATGCCGGGTGGAGTGGCTGGAGTGAAAGGCAAAGGAGTTGCGATCGTGGCCCAACGAACACCGCTCGCCCGTGGGACCCGAGCCCTATCCCGCCTTTTCGGAAACCGCGCCTTCCTCGAATCACGCTCTGTACGCCGGGACGTGGCGATCGTGTACAAAGCCTTCACTGACTTGGCGCGTCTTATGTCCGAGAACCGTGAGGCGCTTCTCTCTGAGGATATGGTCCACCATCAAGGCCTCCGCAGCCCGATTCCTGCAAGCACGCGCGTGAAGCGTCCGGCGCCATGCCGTGCCGCGCGCCAGGTGTTCAAGGCGTGAACGACAAGCTTGAGCGTGACCCCGACGGCTAGCCCATAACCCAGGGTTCGGGAGCGCGAGGCCCCGGTGATAGCCGGGGCCTCTTGCTATCCGCCGCTACACTCCCGCATATGGCACTTTCCACGGAGACATCCGAGCATACGGATACGACCGGAACCGATGCCTTCGACAAGAGGTACGACGATCTGCGCGTCGAGTTCCTCGCCTGGCTCATGGACCCCGACCGGCCGCGCGAGGAGACCCAGCGCCAGTGGGCCGCCGCTCACCGTGTGCACGAGGACACCGTCTCGAAGTGGAAGCACTCGCCCGAGGCCCGCGAGATTCTCCTCCGCTGGCAGGAGCCATACCGGGTCAAGTTCGTTGAGATCGCCAAGTCCCTGTTCTCCGCGGCCACCGACCACGAGCACCCGCAAATGGTGCAGGCTGCGCGCACGATGGCCGAACTCCTGAACATGTACCCGGAGAAGAAGCCTCAAGGGCTCGACATCCGGCTCACCGTGGCGCAGTTGTACGCCGAGGCTGCCCGCGCGCTCGAATCCGGCGAGGTGATTGAGGGGGAGGTGTCCAGTGCCCCAGCGGGGTAAGCCAGCGCCCAAGCCCACCACCTACCCCTCCCTCGCCTTCTGCGCCGACTGCGGGGATGTCCATTTTTGGCATCGGCTGGAAGGGTGCCTCTCCTGCCAGGAGCGCCACCAGGACGGCCAGCACCCGTTCCGGGCCGTACAGGGTTCCGTAGAGCCCACGGGCTAAGGTGCAGGCACCCGAACTCGCTCTCGGGGTGGCTGCGCTCCAGCGCACGCGCCGGGACCCCATCTGGTGGGTCGAGCAGACGTTCGGCGAGAAGGTGATCGGCAAGCAGCGCGAACTCCTCGAACTCGCCGCCACCCCGGACCTCCGCGAACTCCACTGCAAGTCCTGCCACGACTCCGGCAAGACGCACACCGTCTCCCGGCTCGCGCTGTGGTGGCTCATGTGCTGGCCGGGCGACTCGATCGTGGTCACGACCGCGCCGTCCTGGAACCAGGTCAAGAACCTCCTCTGGCGCGAGATGCGCGACGGGTTCCTCCGGGCCCAGCGCCGGGGGCCGGGGCTCGGGGGCCGGATGCTCACGACCCACTACGAGCCCGCGGGCGCCGCGAGTCCGCTGTGGTACGCGACCGGCTTCTCCACCGACGAGCCGGTGAACTTCCAGGGCTTCCACGCCAAGCACATCCTGGTGGTCGTGGACGAGGCGGACGGCGTGCCCCAGGCCATATGGGACGCGATCGACGGCATCGCCACCTCGAAGCACGTCCTCATCGTGGGGATCGGCAACCCGATCGACCCGCAGAGCGCGTGGCGCAAGCGGTTCCAGTTCGCGCAGCACGAGTCCAACATGCGGACCATGACCATCGCTGACACGGACGTGCTGCCGCTCGCCGCGACGTACGACTTCCTCCTCCAGCCCGAGTGGGTCGAGGACAAGCGCCGCCGCTGGAGCGAGGGCAGCCCGCTCTGGCTGTCGAAGGTCAAAGCGCAGTGGCCGGACCAGGGATCGGACACGCTCATCCCGATGCGCTGGCTCCAGGCCGCGGTGGGCAAGCAAGTGGAGCGCGGGCTGCGGACGTACGGCGTGGACGTGGCCCGCTTCGGCGTGGACCGCTCGGTGTCCTCGCTCATGGAGGGCGGGCTGCTCCTGTGGCAGCATCCGATGCCCCAGCAGGACACGTACGTCACAGCCTCTTGGGTGATCTCGGAGATACAGCAGTACGGGCCGGTGGCCCTGGCGATCGACGCCGTCGGGCTCGGGGCGGGCGTCGTGGACCCCGTCCGCCACTGGCTGCGCTCCCAGGGCGGGAGCCGGGAGCAGATGCTGACCGAGCACATCGCCAACGCCAAGCCGATCGACCCCGAGCGGTTCGCCAACCGGGGCTCCGAGGTGTACTGGAACGTCCGGGAGGGCTTCGAGAAGGGCCTGTTCGCCTTCGGGACCGAGGACCCGGAGGGCATGGACGAACTGATCAACCAACTCAACCAGCCCCGGTTCGGCTACCTGGGCGGGGGGCTCAACCCGGGCAAGATCGCCGTCAATAAGTTCGGCCTCAAGGTGACCCAGTCCGAAGCCGCGCTAGACTCCGAGACGCGCGCTTCGCGCTCACCGGACCGCGCCGACTCGTTCGTGATTACCGCGACAGCGGCGACAACGTACATCGGCAAGACGGAGGCCCCGAAGATGGTCCGGGTATGGCACGGATTCAAGCCCGGCGTGGTGAACGCATGAACCTCACCACCATGCGCACCCTGATCGCGTTCCGCGCGGGCTGGGGCAGCGAGTGAGCACGATCTACAAGGGCGCACGGCCCACGACTTACGAGCAGTACCAGCGCACGCGCTACCGGGGCGTGCACGACGCCGTCACCGCCATGACGACGATGAGCGAGCCGCTCCATCGCCGCGGGGGCGGGGGCGACGGGGTCGCGGGGGCGATGTCCTTCGCCGAACTTCTCGACCTGTACAAGCAGTTCGAGTCGTACTGGACCCCGGTGCACGCCGAGCAGGAGATCGACCGGCGCATCTTCAACCTCGCGCAACAGGTGAACGTGCCCGACGGCTACAACGTCGTGCGCCCCTCGACGGGCAACAGCGTGATCCTCACGCTCGCCGACCACGTCGCGGGCGACCGGCCGATGTTCAAGGTCCCCGAGCAGAACCTGTCGCTCAAGGCCGCGCGCAACTCGGAGCACATCGAGAAGGGACTCCAGGCGGCGATCGACAAGTTCACCGGGAACCTGCCGAACAACCCTGTTCGCACGATGGTGGTGAACTTCGGGTGGGCGGGCATGGCCGTCTCGCAGGGCCCGATCTTCCTCCCTGAACTGTGGGGCTACGAGCCCGAGCGCAAGTTCTTCAAGTCCGAGGAGGAGTACGAGGAGGCGCTCGGCGACTACCAGGCGAATAAGCGCCTCCAGTGGCCGTTCTGGTGGCGGATGGTGGACCCGCGCTACTCCTTCCCCGACCCCGGCACCACGGGCAAGCAGATGGTGATGGTCTCGTACGATCGGACCGTCGCCTCGATCAAGGCGCAGTTCCCCGAGTGGAGCGGCCGGAAGACGAACTCGTACGAGGAGTGGCCGATCCAGCAGCGGCTGCGCTGGCTGGAGGCGTGGGACTGCACGCACCGCTACTACACGGTGGGCTATCAGACGGACGGCGAGATCATCGACGTGGCGCGCCACCGCTACGTCAAGCCGCCGTTCCAGATCAGGGCCGCGGGCTTCGGCGACGAGACCGGCGAGACGTTCGAGCAGTTCCGCTCGCTGATCTTCCCGGCGCGCTCGCTGATCAACCAGGAGATCAGGGTTCTCACGCAGTTGGACGCCGTCATGCGGAACGCCGCCTGGACGCAGATGCTGACGCCCGAGGGCTCGAACTTCACGCAACTCATGCCCGGCACCGTGACCCCGATGAAGCGCGAGGACATCGACCTCACCCGGCCCGTCACCGAACTCCGGGGCGAGGTGGTGCAGGCGCTGCTCCAGGAGCACGAGATCATCTCGAACGGGATCGAGGAGGCCACCTACCCGAGCGTGGTCCGCGGCGTGCGAACGAAGGGCGTAAGCTCGGGCTACGGGCAGAACTCGCTCGCCGCGCTCGGCAAGATCAAGTTCGGCTCCGTCGCCGGGCAGACGGCGTCTCTGCTCCAGGAGTGGGGCGCGGACTTCCTGCGGTGCGTCGAGCGGGTCGTGGAGGAGCCGCTCCCCATCTGGGGCCCGAACGCCGCGAAGGGCTTTGACGACTTCGCGCTCAAGCCGAAGGACATCAACGGCTACTACTACTGCCTGGTCACGCTCAACCCGAAACTGCCGATCGACCGGGCGAACGAAATCCAGGTGGGCTCGGTCCTCTACAATAACGGCGAGGGCGTGATCGACTCGGACACGTACCTGTCCGACTTCGCGGGCTACGAGCAGCCCGAGGAGATGCGTATTCGCGTGATGCGTGACCGGATCATGCGCCTGCCCCAGGTGCAGCAGGTGATGATGCTCGCGGCGCTGGACGAGACCGGGATGCTCGACTTCCTGGTCGAGGCGGCGCGCAAGATCGGCATGGAGCCGGGCCAGGTGCTCGCCTCGCTTGGCCTGCTCCAAGCACCCCAGCAGGCTCCGGTTGGCCCCGGAGGCGGCGCGCCCGGAGGGGGCGGGGCGGCCTCCCTCTCCGGTGCGCGCATGAACCCCGGGCCGAGCGCCCAGGCCGAGCCCATGCCCGGCGGTATCAACTCGGTCGCGCAGCCCATGAGCCAGGCCGAGGCCGCGGCTGGGGCGGGCGTCCCGGGCCCCGGCGGCGTGTCCGGTGGGTACACCTGATGCCGTCGGACAAGACGCTCTCCCCCGAGACCCGCGCCGTCAAACTGGCGGCGAAGGACCTGGGCGCCTTCCGTGACTCGTTCCGAAACCAGGGGTCGCTCTTTATGCAGGCCCGGCGCAGCCCGTCCACGGAGCGCCTCCGGGCGGCCGTCCTGGCGAGCCCGGCCGCCCGCGACCTGATGGCGAACGGGCACCCGCTCACGCTCGCCGCGCGTGTGGCTCGCATCGAGGCGCGCGAGAGGCGGGATAATCCGCTCGCCGCGCTCCTCGCAGAGCACCCGGAGGAGGTCTAGATGCCGCTCACGATCCGCGATGCCAACGGCGCGACCATCCTCATCGACCCGCTCACCGGCCAGGTGATCACGCCCGACCGGATGCGCTCCGCCGCGTTCGCCGTGGCGCAGCAGCGCGGCATGGACCCCAACGACTTCGTCGCCCAGGTGAACGCCGTCAATGGCTTCAACCCCGGCGCGTTCGGCGAGGACCCGACCACCACGCTCATGCAGATGGCGGACATGGTGGCAGGAGGCCGCGTGCTCACGGGTGGACCGAATGGCCCCGGCTCCGAGCCAGAAGTGGACCCCGGCCGCGTGCTCACGGGTGGACCGACGGAGCCCGCGCCGCCGTGGAAAGTGAAGGACACCTCGCCGGGCGGGATCAAGAACGTATTTGTGAGCCCGCTGAACGGCAAGGTCGTGGTCGAATACAAGGACGCCATCGCGTACCCCCCGGATGAGATCACGGTCCAGCAGTTCGCAAGCGTCTACCCGAGAGCCCGCTTCGACAAGAACGGGCGCCTCGCGGCCTGGAATGACGACGACGACGACGCGGTGCCCGCGTCCACGATCGCCACGAACCAGGCTGCGATGGAGCGCCAGCGCGAGGCCCAGCGGTTCCAGGCCGGGCAGTCCGCGCTCCTCCGCCAGGATGAGCAGCGCCGCTGGCAGGAGAGCTACGACTTCGACAAGGCGAAGTACAACGCGGGCCTGGAGGTCGCCCACGCCCGCGAGCAGCAGCGGATCGCGGAGAGCACGCGCGACTTCAAGGCCGCCGAATACTGGCGCTCCCGCGGCGACGAACTCGACCGGATGCGCTTCTCCGAGGACCGGCGCCGGTTCGACGCGAGCCTGGAGCACCGCAAGGGCCAGGACCTCCTGAACCTGGGCACCCGGCCCGAGACGTTCCTCAAGTACCTCTACGCGCTGCGCGGGCTCCAGTCGCCCCAGGGGCTCGACGTGTCCCCGGCCGTGCTGCCGGGGTTCGGCTCGCAGGCCGCGGCCCCCGCAGCGGCAGCGAGCAGCACGCCCGCGCCAACCGTGCCCAGCGGAGGGGGCGCACCCGCGCTCCCTGGGAGTGCTCCCTCCGCCTCTGGCACGGGGCTGCCCGCGATGGCGGCTGCCGCGCCTGCGCCTGCACCCGCTCCCGTCGGGAACGGCATGGGCGCTATCGCGCTTCAGGACCTCCTGGCGCGCCAGCAGGGCCTGCCGGTGCCTGCTCGGGCCGGGCTGCCGCACGGCACGAACATCGCCGGGCCGACCTCGCCGCGGCCATCCATGCCGCTCCAGAACGTCCTGGTGCCGCAGCCGTCGGTGTTCAAGATCGGCAACACGGAGGTCCTGGCGAAGGACGCCCAGCCCGCGGGTGCCATCTCGGTGAATGCGGGGCAAATCCTGCCCGGCACGGTGGCGCGCATCCCGATGCCGCAGAACTGGTCTACCAACCCGGCTGCCACGGTCACGAGCATCGACGTGACGCCCGACGGCGAGGTGGTCGAGCACGGTATGCGCGAGGTGATCCAGCCCCAGCACCTCGGGGGCGGCACGCGCTGGGAGGCGTACGCCGACGGGGGCCCGATCCGCGAGCCCGTGATCGGCCGCGGCGTGATCTCGGGGCTGCCGTACATGTTCGGCGAGGATGGCACCGAGCACGTCGTGCCCGAGGGCAAGACGCTGGACGACGTGAAGGGCAAGCGCCCGAAGAGCCGCAAGTACGCGACCGGCGGCGCCGTCGGCGGCGTGCCGCAGTACGCACGCTCCGTGTTCAACCCCGCGGGACTCGCCGCGAAGTTGCGGAAGAGCGAACTTTCGCCCGGCGTGCCGGTGCTCCCGCAGTTCCGATACCTCACCGGCCAGGGCGAGTCCCTGATCCCCGGCGCCCAGCAACTCACAGGCTCGACCCCGAGCGAGCAGGCGCTTTACCGTGGCTTCCTCACGGACTACGCGGGCGTGAACGCGGACGACGTGTTCTCCCTCGCGCAGCGGATGCGGCCACAGGCGAATGCCCGGCCGACGCGCATCGCGTCGTCGTACTAGGGAGGAAACGTGCCGCGCACCGCCGAGGAGCAGCGGGGACCGAAGCGACCGCCCCGGCTTCCGCGCGACATCGAGATCGGCATGGGGACGCCCGTGAGCAGCGCCGTCGGGGTCTCACCGCATCCGCAGCCCCCGGGCCCGCTCGACTTCCTTGAGGGAACCCCCGTCTCGGGGGTGTTGGACTGGATCACCCGCGAGGCGCCGCGCCGCGCTCGGGGTGAGCCGGGTGCGCTCCCCGGCTCGGTCGAGCCCCTGCCGGTCCTCGGCACCGAAAAGTCCGGTATCCCGGACCTCATGCACTTGATCACGGCGCGGCAACGATGGACCCAGGCGGCGATGCAGAATCCGCCGTTGCCGCGCGAGGGTATGTCGGACGCCGAGATCGAACGGCGCCGTGAACTTGTGGAGCAGGGCCTGTCGATAGACGATGCGGGCCGCCGGGCGCGCCTGGAGACCGCCGGCCGGGCGTTGAAGGGGCTGGGCGAGTTGGGCACCGGGCTGGTGGGCGGCACTGCGCTCACGTTGTCAGCGTTTACCCGCGGGGAGGTCCAGAGGCGGCTGGACCCGGACGCCTGGGTGGAGAACATCCGCCGCGGAGGGCAACGGCTGCCGGAAGGCAGCATGGGGCGTTCGATGGTCGATCTCGGCGTGCCGGATGTCGGCGCCTTTTTCGCCCTCTCAGCCCCCGTACGGGCCGCCCGGGCCGCAGCGCGGTCCCTCGCGCTCACCGAGGGCTACCGCCTCTCCTTGGCCACGGAGACCCTGACCGACGCCGTCCGAAGCGGGAGGCCCTACAGGGAGGCGTTGGAGGAGACCGCGGCCCGGCACCCGCGCGTGGACATCGGCGACTTGGCGGTCGAGTACGCGCGCCGCGCCTCTGGGGGTGCTGGTCGATCACCTGGTACGTACGTGCCCTCGGTGCCCGGCTCCACCAAAACCGTCCCCGTCCTTGTCAACAGCGAACGGTTGCCTGAGCCGTTGCCTGAGCCGTTGCCTGAGCCGTCGATCATGCCCGAGGAGATCACCCAGCGCATGAAGGACGCGGGCTACTCGCGCATCCTCATCGCCCCCGGCGCCTCGGCCACCCGTGCGCCCGAGTACGCCGCCGAGGTGGAGCGGGCGCTCGCGCAGGCCGCCGACCGCGAGACGGCGCTGCTCAAGGGCAACGCGCGATTTGTGGGCGATGAGGATGCGCGAGTAGCCCGCGTCCTTCACGGGAGAAGGCCTCCTCCACAAGAGGAGGCCTTCTCCCGTACGAAACCCACGCCGTGGGCGGTCCGCATGGAGCCCGAGGGCGTGCTCGCCGCCGAGGGTCGCGGCATGGTGATCGCGCCGTCCGGCCAGATGTACGCGGACCGCCTCCCTGGCACCACGCCGTACGACATGCTGGTCAAGATCACGGACAAGGGCTACCCGTCGCGCATGGTCGTGGACGCGGACAGGGTGCGGGCCCGCTCGTCCCTTGGCAACCTCTCCCGGTACAACATCGCGCACCGAGCCTCGATCAACACGGGCGCCGGGGCGCTCCCGGAGGGGCTCCGCGTGAACTACCGAGCGGACGCCGCCTCGATGGCGTCCGCTCGGCGCGAACTTCTGCGTGAGGCGTTCGAGGACAACGCTGGTGCGTTCGGGCGCACCGGACTGGTCACGGTCGAGGTAGATCGGCAGCAGTTGTCGCGCGCCTTCGGCGACACGCGGCGCACGCTGCGGGTGAACGTCGTGGGCCGCCCGACGGTCGCGCAGATGGACGCGATCGAGCGCATCGTGCTGCACGCCTCCACCGCCGAGACGCGCGGCATCCCGATCGACCTGGAGTGGCGCGTGGTCGGCCTCGGCAAAGGGAGCGGCGGCCAGTTCACCGAGATCGCCAGCGAGGCGCTCGGTGGAGTGAAGCGCGGCCGGGTCACGGTGTCCCCGGAGGAGGGGCCGTCGATCTTCGAGAAGTTCCGCGCGCTGAGCGCGGCGGTGCGCCAGCAGGGCGACATGGCGGCGGGGCTTGACCTCCAGACGGCGATGAAGCCGGGCATGGGGCTGCGCGATTTCAAGGAACTGGTGCCCGAGTTCCGCGATTGGGCCAAGCGTGCCGGGGTCACGATCAAGGAGGTCGGGGTCGGCAAGAGGGTCACTTCGGGCTGGGGCGCGGAGAACGACCTCGAACTCCTGGTCAAGGGTCCCGAGCGGGGTGTCGAGTGGCTCGGCGCGAAGGCCGCCGACGAGATGGGCCAGAGCGCGTTCATCGCGGTGCACCCTGGCACCAGGGACTTCGTCTCCCGGGTGACGTTCGACGCGATCCCGCGCGACCAGATGGACGCGCTCGCGAACCTAGTGAAGCCCTACCTGAACGCCCACATCATCCCGGACAAGAATGGCAACGCGGTGGGGCTCGTGGCGGTGGGGCCGCGCGGGGACGTGAGTGCCTCGACGCAACTGGTCAAGTTCCTCGCCAATCCTTCGGTCCAGGAGAGGCTCTCCAATATCAACCGGGCAGACAGCCGGGCGAAGGTGGTAGCATATGGGCGTGACGAAGCAAACAAAGCCTTCTACGAGGGACTCGGCTTCGAGTCCCGCACCTATTCGGAGGCTCTCGCCAGAGGACCTCGCGGCACTGCTGGAGGCCGCGCGAGAAGCCTTCTCGACTCCGCCGACCCCGGAGGAGTTGGCGAGGGAACGCGAACGCCTCGCCCAGGCGAAGCCGCTGGAGGAATCGGTGCTGCTTTTCCCCGACCAGGCGCGTACAGGGAATGGGTCGCCCGCAAGCAGACTCCCTACGGATACGACTGGCAGGACTCCTGGCGGCGCCAGCGTGCCGCCGAGGCCGCCGAGCGCCTAGACCCCTACCTCGGCACGGCGGACCTGTCGCTCCCCGTGGAGCAGCGCGTTGGCCTCTACAGGCGCGAGTCAGACATCCTCCGCTCGATGGTGGGCGACCTCGCCGACTACGAGAAGCGGGCCCTCGCCGCGCGGTGGGGCGTGAAGGCGAAGGACCTCCGCGGCATCGAGCGCATGAGCGACGAGGCGCGGCGCGCGGGCTTCCTCGCCGATATGACCGTCGTGGAGCAGCGCATCGGACGCCCGCTCAACGGCGAGGAAATCGCGTACCTCTCCGACGTGTACGCGCTCCCGGTCGAGGGAAAGCCCTCGAAGGTCGTGGTCGATATGAAGCAGATCGTCCACGGCCAGCCCGTCGTGTTCCGCGGGTGGCACGGCACGGGCGCCTCGTTGGAAGAACTCCGCCAGGGCTTCAGAGTCCCGGCCCAGGAGGTCGGGCCGCTCTCCGGCAGCCGCGTCAACGTGATGCGCCGCGAGGGCTGGATGGGCAAGGGCGTGTACCTCACCGACCAAAAGGACTTCGCCGGGCGGTTCGGCAAGGCGCTGTCCATCGACGCCGTCCTCCGCAAGCCGTACGTCGTCCAGGGTGGCCGGAAAATCACCTGGCCCGAGGTGCAGAAGTTTGACCCCGAGGCGCTCATGGCCCAGGGGTACGACTCGATCGTGGTGCTTGGCGGTCGGAGCCACGGCTGGAAGGGCGAGACGTTCCGCGCCGTCACCGTGTTCAACCCGAGCAACGTGTTCCCGACGCCGGGCTCCAAGTGGGTGCGGGGAGTGGGAACGTTCTTCCCACGGATACGCCGCCCTCGCCTGCGGGACTACGACTCGGCGAACCTCCCCGCGGTGGCCGCGCTCCCCGCCGGGGCGAGCGCGACGGACGAGGACCTCCCCGAGGAGGAGCGCCAGCAGCGCGCGGCGCTCGCGGGTGGGCTC
>Ga0194121_10004462_pt1 | contig 20302 bp, 13 predicted proteins | sample TA2MahCa50mmetaG_FD_148609 | JGI IMG/M metagenome (GOLD analysis project Ga0194121, IMG submission 148609) | Freshwater microbial communities from Lake Tanganyika, Tanzania - TA2015020 Mahale Deep Cast 50m | ecosystem: Environmental > Aquatic > Freshwater > Lake | place: Tanzania: Lake...
GGACTTTAGAGTGTTGGGGCCCGGCAAAAAGCCAGGTACTGTCACGCTCGAGGTGCGGAACTATGGAAATAATCCCATCGAGTTCGTTGATGTAGATGTCGTACAGCTGAATAGCATCCCAAGACCCAAAGCTGCTCCACCGCCTCCAAGTATATGGAAAGCAGGAGAACGTCTTCAGGGTCGTGCCATCACTACAGTCGAAGGCAGAACTTTACCTGCGACAACGGACTTTAGAGTGTTGGGGCCCGGCAAAAAGCCAGGTACTGTCACGCTCGAGGTGCGGAACTATGGAAATAATCCCATCGAGTTCGTTGATGTAGATGTCGTACAGCTGAATAGCATCCCAAAACCAAAGCGTCCCCCTCCAGCCTCCGGTAAAGCCGCCTAAGAAGCCCTCCTCTTAGCCAAAAACTCACCTTGTCTTTTGCCGTATCTGTGTTGGTCGTGGGGCTCTTTTATTGAGCAAAAACACAAATTCTGCTATAATTATATGAATATCCAAAATCATGTCCGAAGCACCACAGTCCAATGCAGGCGAGACAAAAGTTCCCCCGAAGCTCCCCGATATTCCAAGTGGAGATAAGCTCTTCGCGACTATCATGGGTCCAATCGAACCGGATCTCGTTCTCACTACAGAAGAGAGAAATGCGAAGTACACCAATGAGACGCCGGTTGAAACGGCCGCGCGTATAGAGCGTTATGGCAAGGCAATTGCCACATATAGAAAACAATATGCAGATTTTGTGAACAAGCAGACAGGGGATATCCGTGTATTCGGAAATGCACTCCTGCATGATTTTGAGGGAGACGATCAAAGCGGAGCAAATGCTCTTAGTGAGATTGAATCGCAAATTTCCAATATGCAATAGATATGAATAACGTTCCAACAACACAACCGGAACAACAGGAAAACCCCAATCCCGTTGAGGCGAAGCTTGAACAGCAACTGACATCGGAGAATGTGGACAAAAGTCTCAATGCTCTTAAAGCAGAGGCAGCTGACAAGCAGGATGCCGCGGGCACAGCACTCAAGAATAAAATTCAGACCATTGCCAATAAAGTGCTTTCAGCTGCTGAGGGTGATATAACTGCAGCGGCAAACGCCATCGTGAACAAACTTGGCGGGAAGGGAATCACTGCACACATTAATAATGGGCAGATCATTGTAGATGCCATTGGTGCAGCGCCCGCTGCCGCAGCAGCAAAGCCCGCAGCTGCGCCGGAGTTGGGGAAGTTCGATAAACTTGATTCGGACCAGAAGGCGATCCTTGAAAAAATCGACATGACCCCTAATGAGCAGCAGGATATCGATCGCGCTCTTTCGTCGATGAGTGACACCGATATCAAGGAGCTTGTGAGCGTCTGCAAGACATTTGTCGAGCAGGTCGGACAGGATCTCTCCAAGGTTGTCGCTGCATACAATGCCTCCAAACAGCCTAATGCGGATGCAGATGCAATTATGCAAACACTACCGGAAGGTGCGCAGCATGCTCTGCGAACATTGAACAGCAATCCAGTGATGGAGAAATTCTTCGATGCATTGCACGCGCCCGCACGGGGTCCGGCCGCAGGGCCGAACAAGCAGAAAAGCAATGGGGAAGACATTGGTGATGCTTTCAAGAAACTCCTCGATGCCTTTGAAAAACTGGCCAAGTTCTTCGAGGACTTCAACGCGATGCGGTCGAAGGGCAAGATCCCGCGTGTGTCGGATGCGGGAATCAATGATGACATTGTTAAGGGCAGGCACTTCGATCATCACATGAATGCGACGAAGACCGCGCTTGCGGAGGTGAATTCGGAGTTGAAGTCGATCGGCACGGATGCGGATCCCAATTCCTCAATTGGTAAGCTGATCGCGCAGAGCAAGCTGCCAGCTGCTTCCCAGACGGATAAGCAAAATCTTGACCAGCAGATTCAGGAAATGCGACAGAGGAGAACTGAATTGATCAAAGATAAGCAGAAATTGGATAAGCGCATGCAGCTCCTCAAAGACAACGAACCGCCTGATCACAAAGAGAAGCGTGAAAAAGCGGACAGGGATGCTGCCGAACAAAAGAAGCAGTTGCTTGAAGGGGGTGCAAGCAAAGTGAATAATCTGCCGCTCAATGACATAGCAAAAGCAGAGGTCAGTGGAGATACATTAAAACTTACACCGAAGACGGGTGGGAGGTTCTCGTCCGATATTGCAAAGAAGTTGGAAGCTGCCGGAGCAAAGAAAGTGGACAATACGTATATTCTTGAGAATCCGACCAAGGAAAGCGCAGATGCCGTAACAAATGTGATTAGAGATGCAGCTATTGCGAATATAGATAAATCTAATTCGATCTGGAATACCGACAAAGATGGAATACGAGGGGCATTGCAAAAATCAGGCGATTGGCATGGCCCGGAGACATTTTCCAATGGGTTGCAAATTGATTATATTCAGGCACCAAACGGTAAATTTTATGCACAATCGACTACCGGAAAAACAACGTATGAGTTTAATGGCAAGGAGTTTGTTGAATTAAAAGACCAGTGTTTCGATGGTGCTTCGAAGACACTGAAGCCGCGCGTAGACGGTCAGGTCTACGATAAGGAAAAGCGAACCTTCAAGACACCCACTGCAGAGGAAAAGAAGGCGACGAAACAGAAGCAGGAGGCGGATATTAAGGAAATACAAAATCGACGGCAAAACGATGATGCAAAACAAAAAATAAAATTTGCTACAAACGCCACATCCACCGATAAGGACGGCGTATTTACATTTGATGTTGCAACATGGCCTAATGATGATTTAGATGTTCGCTTCAATCCCTCATTGGATGACGGCAAGGGTGCATGGGAATGGTCCGAAGCTGGTGACAACGATTGGCATCCTCCGACAGCAGAGGAGGTAGACAAGTCTTGGTCCAACTATCCAGAAGTGAAGAAAATAGCTGCAGCAATGCGAGAGCTGAACAAGCTAACCTGATTTGTCGTACAGAGGTTTTGGTGCCGGGGAGAGGACTTGAACCTCCACCAGCCTTCGTCAGCCTAGGCTGACTACGGCCGGCAAGTGGGATTGTGTGGTGCCGCAGGAGGGACTCGAACCCCCATGCCCTTGCGGGCACCAGCTCCTAAGGCTGGCGTGTCTGCCATTCCACCACTGCGGCTACTGCGATTAGAGTAGTCGAATATAGGGGATTTGAATATTAAGGATCATCCTTATTCCCAGTATTCCATAATCTCAATCCCCCAGGGGCACCTCCCCGGAAAGGATTTGCTTCTCCATCTCTACAGCATCCTGCTTTTTCGTCCATTCCTTCTTCTCCGCCATGTGCTTCGCCTGCCGGAGCTGTGCTTCCGCCTCTGTTTTTTTGCGGTTTTCCTCCTGCACGGCGTCATCACGTTTTCTCTTCGCGTCCTGCTCCACCTTTGTCACCGCTTTCTGCGTCTCCACCTCGATGTCGTTGCTCAGCTTCCGGTACTTCGCAGTGATCTTGTCGGTTTCGGAACGCTCCTTCATCTCGAAAGCGCGCAGCAATTGAGTCCGCGTCGGTTCGGGCATCATCTCGATTCGCGCGCGCTCATTGCGGAGACTCTGTTGCTGATTTCCCGCTTCCGCCCGTTCCTTTGCCTGCAGCTGCGACTGCTTCGCGCGTGCTTCGTCCCGTAGCGACTGGATCATCTGCTTCTCGCGGACATCGGCTTCGCCGCGTGCTTTGCGGGATGCATTCTCTATTCTGCGTAACTCAGCACGCTCCTGCATATCCGCCTGAGATTTTTCCACGATCGCTTCCCGTTCGGCCTCTGCTTTCAGCCGCAGCTTCGTATTCTGCGCTTCGTTCTTCTTCCGTTCCTTCAGCATCATGACGCGGTTCTGGTTCCCGAGTTCGCGCATGTAGGCCATCTTCTCCTGCAGCTCTTTCTCCTTTTTCTCCTGATCTGCCTTCATGCGATCCGCTTCCTCTTTCTTACGACGCTTCATCTCCGCAACCTCCGCGTCCCGTTGTTTCCTCTCTTTACGGAACCGAGTGTCTTCGCTCTTGCGCTTCACTTCCGCCTGCAGCTCCTCTTTCACCACTTCCCGTCCATGTTCCTGTGCTGCGGCCTCGGCACCAACATTGTTTCTTACTTGATCTCTTCTCCCGGCTTGATGTTGAGGATGCGCTCGGCCTCTTCGTGCGCTTCGGTGTGCTTGTGCTTCTGCGTGAACCCCGCCTGCTGCTTTTTCCGTCGGATGCTCTCCTCCAGCGTAGAGATCTCCTGACGTTCCTGCGCGGCGATGGTATCGCGTTTCCACTTCGCCTTCGTCACGATGTCCCCAAAGGCTTTGCGGTCATCCACCTCGATCTGGGAGTGCTTTCGTTGAAAATCCTTTTCCATTTTCTGCTTTGAAGCTTCACTCTCGTGCTTGAGCCGCTCCTCTTCCCGCGCCGCTACGCCGGGTGGTAATCCACGAAGGACCATTTGCTTCCGGATCTCCTCCCGGTCGAAGGATTGCTTCGCTTCACGCTCCTGTGTGTCGAGCACAGCCCGCTTGTGGCGCGTGTCCTCGGCGAGGAGCTTTTTCTCCTCCGCTTCCCACGCATCCACGTCTCCGCGGCGCTTGCGCGCCTCTTCGGTGATACGCCTGTGGGACCGCGCTTCCTCGGCGTTGGCACTGAGCTGCGTATGGTAAGCCTCCGCATCTGCGGCTGCCCGCATCTCCCGCTCCACTTGCATGGACTTCTGCTTCTTCTGCTCTTTGCGCATACGCAGAGCGCCAGCCTTGCGCATATCGATGAGGTACTGCTTGTGCTCCTCCGCCACCTTCTTTTCCTCTTCCTTGCGCTTGAGCATGCGCTCTTCTTCTTCACGCTTCTTACGCTGAAACTCTTCAACCTCTTTCTTGCGACCCTCTTCTTGCTTTCGGAATGCCATCAAGCGTTTTTCATGTTCCTCTTCAAATTTCTCTTCCTGGGCAACCCCTTCGCGCACGGCTGCTTCACTCACCTGCTTTTGCTGCTCTCGCTCTTCATGCCGCTGCTCACGTGCCTGTCGAATTTCCTCCCTCCGTTTGGTGCTCCCTTCCAAGAACTTGGCGATGTCCTGCTGGCGCGCCTTTGGATCCTGAGGGTCGGACATGGAACAAGGATAGGGGATGAGAGAATGGGGGAATAGGGCATCAAAGGCCCTACTTCCTACTCCTCTTCCCGTATCGCAATCCCGAGCTCCTGGATCTGTTCCTCGGGCATAGCACTCGGGGAGCCGAGCATGAGGTCCTTGGCTTTTTGGTCCTTGGGGTAGGCGATGACTTCGCGGATATTGGGCTCAGAGCAAAAGAGCATGACGATGCGGTCGACGCCCCACGCGATGCCTCCATGCGGAGGCGCTCCGTACTGGAATGCCCTCAGTAGGTGACTGAAGCGGCGCTCTGCGTCTGCAGGAGCGATTTGGAGGATCTTGAAGATCTGCGCCTGGAGATCCGATTCGTGGATACGCATCGAGCCGCCCCCGATCTCCGATCCGTTGAGCACGATGTCGTAAGCGACAGCGCGCGCCTGCAGCGGATCTGCGGAGTCGAGGAGATGGCGGTCCTCATGAAGCGGCCTTGTGAAGGGGTGGTGCACCGCGGCGATGGCCCCCGTCTGTGCATCTTTCTCGAACATTGGGAATTCGTTTACCCAGCAGTAGGCAAAGAGGGTAGGGTCAGCGAGACCGAGGCGGTTTCCCAGCGCGGTGCGCACGGCACCCAGGCTGGTGCAGGCGACGGAGAAGGCATCCGCGGTAAAGAGCAGGATGTCGCCCGGTTGCGCGCCTGCCGCATCGGCGATGCTCTTTGTCATATCCATCCCGAGCTTGTCGACGGGCACGCCTTCGTAGCCATCGGCGGCAACCTTGATCCATGCAAGACCCTTGGCACCGTAGATCTTGGCTGTTTCCGTAAGATCATCGATGTCCTTGCGGCTGAACTTTGCTCCGCCCGGGACGCGCATCGCCTTCACCACGCCACCCGCCTCCACAGCCTTGTGGAAGACCCCGAATCCACATCCCTTGCAGAGCGCCGAGACGTCGGTGAAGCAGAGGTCAAAGCGGATGTCGGGCTTGTCGGATCCGTAGCGCTCCATGGCTTCCTTGTAGGTGAAGCGGGGGAACGGTGTTGCAGCGATCCGCACGTCTGGCCGAATCTCCCGTGTGAGCTCGATGAGGCATTCCTCTGTGAGCTGCATGATGTCTTCGGGTTCGCAGAAGGACATCTCCACGTCGACTTGGGTGAACTCCGGCTGGCGGTCACCGCGCTGGTCTTCGTCGCGGAAGCAGCGGGCAATCTGCATGTAGCGGTCGAGTCCAGCGACCATGGTCAGCTGTTTCAGCTGCTGGGGTGACTGTGGGAGAACGTAGAACTGCCCGTGGTAGAGCCGGGAGGGCACGAGGTACTCGCGCGAGCCCTCTGGTGTCCCCTTGATGAGGATCGGCGTCTCCACTTCGAGGAAGTCTCGGTCGTAGAAGAAGCGGCGGATCCGCTGGATCATGCTGTGGCGCGTCACCATGTTCTTGCGCATGCGTTCACGCCGGAGATCGAGGTAGCGGTACTCCAGGCGCAATTCTTCGGCGACACCTTTGTCCTGGTCGATCTCAAATGGGGGCGTCTTGGCTTCGTTGAGCACGGTGATCTCGGCGACGCGCACTTCGATGGCTCCCGTGGGGTTGTCCTCCCGTGCTGCTCCCTCCAGTCGCTTGGTGACGTCTCCTGTGACTTTGAGAACCCACTCAGGGCGAACACGCTCGGCCTTTGCAAAGAGCTCCTTGTCTTTGGGATCAAAGACGATTTGCGTAAAGCCGTAGCGATCCCGCAGATCTATGAAGATGAGGCCTCCGTGGTCGCGACGACGGTGCACCCAGCCGCAGAGGGTGATGGTCGACCCGACATCGGCTTTGGTGAGCTGGCCGCAGGTGTGAGTACGAAGCATCGGAAAGAAGCTTACAGCTATCAGCTGTCAGCTGTCAGCTACTTGAAGAGCTTCCCGAGCTCCTCTTTAAACTCCTCCACATCCTTGAATTCACGATGGACCGACGCAAACCGGATGTAGGCGACTTTGTCGATCTTGTGCAGCGCACGCATCACATCATTACCAATCGTCGCGCTGCTCACCTCTCCTTTGTTTCCTCCCCACTTCTCCTCGAGCTTCGTCAGAAGCGCATCGATCTGCTCCTGGCGCACAGGACGCTTCGTGCATGCAATCCACACACCGCGCTCGATCTTGCTGCGACTGTAGGGCTCTCTGGTGCCGTCGCGCTTCACCACGATCAAGTTGCTGAGTTCCTGGCGCTCAAAGGTCGTGAAGCGGTGTGCGCACTTGGGACATTCGCGCCTCCTGCGGATGGCACGTCCATCCTCGGCGATACGGGAATCGACGACGCCGGTATCCACTTCCTTGCAGCGCGGGCAGTGCATAGGAGCATTGAAGGATGAAACGCTGGCAGTGGGAAGGGAAAATGACGAAAAGCTGGCCACCAGTCCGGCGAGACACTCCTGCATTCATCAGCGCATCCTTCCAGAAAGTTACGTTGATTGTTGTTGTGCTAGATATTGCTCTTCAGAGTGATCTACAACGAAACCAGTCCGCCTTTAGGCAGACCGGTCTCGATAGTTATTCCGAAGAATTACTCAGCACCCTGCTCCGTCTGAGAGAGCTCTTCATTCTGATTTCCGAAAGCACCCTTCATCTTTGCGAGCACCTGATCTACAGCGCTCGGCTTTCTCTCGAGTGCAGGCATGCATTCCTGGTCAGAGCCCAGCGTTTCCTCAAGGGGATTACCCATAGAAATTGGGGGAAGGAAATACAATGCGATGATACGACGAATTTCCCCAAACGCAAGACCCTAGGGTCTCCGCTGGATATCCGAAGTGCCCGTACAGTCGATAATCCGCGATGGCTTGCGGAAAGGTAGGGGTCCGCTCTCTACGATCAGATCTGGTTTTTCTGTGCAATGTTCGTACTGTTTCACGATTTCCTCCACTCCGTAGGGGCTAGGCTCTCCGTGGACATTGGCAGAGGTGGTGGAGATAGGGCGGCCGAATCGCGTGACGAGTGTCTGTGCCCATGCATGCGACGAGACGCGGACGCCGATCGAAGCTGACAGCTGAAAGCTGACAGCTTTCAGCTTCTGTGGAGGAGTAACGAAGATGGGACATTGTATGTTCTCTTTTCTAGGCAAGATCAATGTGAGAGGCCCGGGGAGATATTCCTCTGCGAGTTTTTCCGCTCGATCATTCCACTCCACGTATCGCTTGGCTTCGTTCACGGAAGGAAAGAGGGCGCTCACGGGTTGCCCCTCCGGCCGCTTCTTCACTCGGAACATGCGGGCGACTGCGTCGGGGTTGGAGAGATCACACGCGAGTCCGTAGCAGGTTTCCGTGGCGTGCACCACGCAACCGCCAGACCGTAGGACGGAGAGTGCTCTATCGAGGGCCGAGGGTGACTCCACCATGATTTCCACACAAAAAGCATAAAGAAATTTCGCTGCCACTACCAATGGAGCATCATCGGAAGATGCGCTTCAATGCGTTAAGTCACAATGCGCTGCGATGACCTCCTCGATCTTCTTATCGAGGATCGGTGATGTAGCGACGGTGAGGGGCAGATCGATCTGCTGCTGCCCGATCTGGAGCTGAACACGTTCCTTTCCCGGGAACTTTTCCAATGTTTTCTTGAGATCGAGCAGGAGGCTGCGTGGTGCACGCGCAGGGAGCGTGATGGTGTAGGGGCGGATGGGGGAGGGGGTTTGCTCCTTCTGGCTGTGGTCTTGCTTTGGGGCAGCGGGGGTGGCTTGCCCATCCTTTGGTTGGCTCAGCGAAGAAACCTCTAGGGCTAATGCAGCACATGCTTCTTCAGGAGGCATGCCCTGCACGATCCACTGCCCCAGCGGGCCGTAGAACGTATCCGTGCTGCTCTCCGGCTGCTGCACGCTGAGCACTTCGCCGGCAACAACATTCCCCTCCTCGTCGAGCAGTTCGACGGTCTCTCCCTCTTCAAGAGCTGGGCGCGTGATCCGCACTCCCGCTTGCGCCTCTACTTCATCGAAGAAACCCGCCTCTTTTGCCTTTGCAATCATCGTGGAGAGCGACGCACGCTTGATGGCGTCGGCGCGCATTTGCAGCGCGCCTCCGCGCACATCGAGCACTCCTCCCGCTACGAGTACCGTGTCAGGCGCTTCGAGGATCTCCGCGGCTTCCGCAAATGTTCTCGGGAACAGTGTGATCTCGATTTTGCCCGTTGGATCCTCCAAAAACACGATCGCCATCGTCTCCCCCTTCTTGGTCGTGATGCGTTTCACGCCCTCTACGATGCCCGCAAGGGTAATCTTCTTGCCGGCGTCATTCGCGGAAAGGCTCGCGATGAGCTGCGCCTTCTTTCCGATGTACTTCTTCAGGCCCGCGAGCGGATGACTGCTCACGTACATTCCCAGGGTCTCGCGCTCCCATTGCAGCTTCTGGAGCATGGACGCTGGGGGGGTGTCACGAAGCTGCATCGGTGCATCTTCCATGTGCGCCGATCCAAAGAGCCCCGCCTGCGTAGCGCTCACACTACCAGCTGCTTTGGCGTATGCGACGATGGATTCATAGTTTGCGACGAGTGCTCCTCGCTCTCCCAGAGAATCGAGAGCCCCGGACTTTGCCAATGACTCGAGGAGCTTCTTGTTGAGTACCTTGGCAGGAGCGCGCTTGGCAAAATCTTCCACAGAAGAGAACTTTCTATCGCCGCGCGCTTCAATGATCTGGATCACGGAACTGTCGCCGATGCCTTTGATCGCCGTGAGCCCGAAGCGGATGGAGCTCGTGTTCTTGGTCGTGCCAGGGATGGCCGTGAAGTGTCGTAGGGATTCATTGATGTCGGGTGGGAGCACGGCGATGCCCATCGCGCGGCATTCTTCGATCTCGATCATTACCCGGTCGGTGTCCTGGGCGTCGCTGCTTAAGAGTGCCGCCATGAATTCCGTCGGGTAATTGGCCTTGAGGTACGCTGTTTCATACGCGATGCGCGCGTAGCCGGCCGCGTGGGATTTATTGAATCCATAACCGGCGAACGGGGTGATGACGTCGTCAAAAATACGTTCTGCTGTTGCGCCTTCGTACCCCTTTCCCTGTGCCCCGGCGATGAACTTCTCGCGTTGCGCCGAGAGTTCTTCTTTGATCTTTTTTCCGATCGCGCGCCGGAGGATATCTGCTTCGCCAAGCGTGAATCCTGCAAATACCCGCGCGATTTCTAGGATCTGCTCCTGGTACACGCCGATGCCGTAGGTCAGCTCCAGGATGGGGCGAAGGTCCTCGTGCAGGTAGCGCACGTTCTCCTGGCCGTTCTTGCGGCGGATGTACTGCGGGATCCACTCCATGGGACCCGGCCGAAACAGGGAAACCATGGCGATGATGTCGTTGAACTGCGTTGGTTTCAGCTGCTTCAAGTACCGGCGCATGCCTCCGGATTCCAGCTGGAAGACCCCCGTGGTGTCGCCTCGCTGGAGCAGGGCATAGGTCCTGTGGTCATCGAGAGGGATGCCTTCGATGTCGACACTCTTTCCATGGAGACGCTCGATGATTTCTAGAGTCGTCTGGATCACCGTGAGGTTCATCAATCCGAGGAAGTCCATCTTCAAGAGCCCGAGTGCCTCAAGCGGTTTTGCCGAGGTTTGGGTGATGATGGTTTCGTCGTCTTTTGGGGCGCGTTGCAAGGCGGTGTACTGCACAGCGGGCCCCGGCGTGATGATCACTCCACAGGCATGCACCGACACGTGGCGTGCCTTCCCCTCCAGTTTCTGTGCAGTGTCGAAGATCTTCCGGTATGTCTCATTTTCTTTATACACAGACTGCAGCTCCTGGGTAGCCAGAGCTTCCGAGAGGGTGGTCCCTGGGCGCTCGGGGATGAGCTTCGCCAAGGAATTCATTTCCAGGAAGGGAATGCCGTAGGCGCGGCCCACATCTTTCACGGCCGCGCGCGCAGCGAGCGTTCCGAACGTACAGATCTGCACCACCCGATCCTGCCCGTACTTCTTGCGCACGTAGTCGAGCACTTCGTCACGGCGATTATCTGCGAAGTCGATGTCCACATCAGGCATCGAGATGCGTTCGGGGTTCAGGAAGCGCTCGAAGAGCAGTCCGTGCTCGATGGGGTCGAGGCCCGTGATGCCGAGGCAGTACGACACCATGGATCCTGCGGCGCTTCCGCGTCCTGGACCAACGGTGATCCCTCTGCGTTTCGCCTCGTTCACGAAGTCCGCGACGATGAGAAAGTACCCGGAAAAGCCGACCTGTTCGATGATGCGCAATTCGTACTCCAGCCGCTCTGCGTGGCCCTGCGTCGCCTGTGGATATCGCTTGGCAAATCCTTCCCGTGCCAGTCGGTGCAGTTCAGCGTTCTCCGATGTGCCTTCCGGCATGGGGAACCGCGGGATGTGGTACGTGGAGAAGTCGAGACCAACGGAGCAACGATCTGCGATGATCCGGGTGTTTCTCAGAGCCTCTGGAGCGTGGCCAAATGCGCGCTCCATTTCCTCAAAGGGACGCATCGAGTAGTCTGTATCACGCATGGAAAAGCGGCTCGGATCGCTGATGTGCGCGTTCTTCTGGATGCACAGGAGGACGTCTTGGGCTTCCGCATCCGCTGTTCGGCAGTAGTGCGCGTTGCATGTGGCAACAAGGGGAACGCCCAAGCGCTCTCCCCAGTGGATTAACTGCTGGTTGATTTCTGCTTGGCCCGGTACCCCAGGAAGATCCATCAGCTCGAAGTAGAGGTTGTCCTTGCCGAAGTACCCGCGGTACTCCTCGACGAGCGCGGTGATGCGTTCGCCGTCTTCTGAAAGTGCGGCTTGGGGGATCGCCCCACTGATTGGGCCGGTGAGGGCGATGAGCCCCTTTCCGAATCGGCCGAGGAGCTCTTTGTCGACCCGTGGTTTGTAGTACATGCCCTCGAGGGAAGCGAGCGTGCAGAGCTCGAGGAGATTGCGGTAGCCCTCGTCATTTTCGGCGAAGAGCACGATGGGGAAGCGCTTCGTATCTATGCCACTTTCCTTGTCGTGTCGGGAGCGCGCTGCGATGTATGCCTCCACGCCCAAGACAGGCTTAATCTCGGCCGCCTTGGCAGCTTTGTAGAGCTCGATGAGGCCGTACGTGCACCCCTTGTCGGCGATCCCTACTGCACTCTGCCCAAGTTCGCAGGCTCGTTCGACGATCTCCTCTGGGGAGGGCAGCGCCTCGAGGAGGGAATAGGTGCTGTGGCAGTGGAGATGGACAAAATCCGAGGCCTTCATACGAGAAGTTTATAGCTTTCAGCTTTCAGCTTCTAGAAGCCTTTGGACTTCTTATGGGCTAACGGAGATATTGGCAGCATTTTTGCATCGCTCATGTGCCTTTGTGTTGCCGAAGTACGCACCGCTGAAGTACGGGAAGCATTCGTTTTTGAAGTTGATGCGCAGGATCTGCTCCAGTTTCCTGTTGCAGGATCGGTAGAGGCACGAACGACGCAGGTAGTATGCGAAGCCCTTCGTAAACGATCGGAGCCCCGCCCCATCGTTGCTGATGAGCTCTCCCAACCTACGTAGTGATTGCTGACTCCCCCGGAGCTCCTCGGCGATCTGTAGCTGAGCATCCTGGCCCTTGGCGACGCTCTCGGCATACTTCTTGCCGTGGTAGATGTTCCAGGAGCGGAAGAACCCCCGCATAAACCAATCTCTGGCCCGCAAGAGGGGAGATTTCTTCTCCTCTGCCTCCACCGCTTCATCGCGCTCTTCTCCGGGCGGGAACTCGTTTGGGTATCGGAGAGATTTTGCCTGTGGGCGTCTCTCTCCCCAGCGTTGCATCAGCTGCGTAAACTGCACGGCGATCCATGGCTCTTGTTTGCCGAGGGAAAACGGTCCGCGTGTCTCGTGCGCACGGACCATCAGTGCCTGAAGCATGGAGCCTGAGCCGATGTCTCTGAGAAACGAACCCGTGCCGAACCGCTGATCCTTCTTTACCTGGTGCTCGCAGCCGAAGATCGTTTGGTGCGTGTGGGAAACCACTTCCAGGCCTGCAAGAGGGGTTGTCGTACTAGCCATCGCGTCGAGTGCCTCCAAGAGTTCGGTGAAGTCTGCCATGCTCGATGCCGCAGTCTCACGTTTTGCAATGAGGTCTGCGAGAGCGGAGAGCTCCGCCGCAGTAGGACGGTGTCCTGAGGCTTCCCCTGGGAGCGCGTCGTCGTCGCAGCCGAACCCCGTGCGCGAAGGGGGAAGGTAGTCGGAGGTAAACGGACACAGCTTACCGTCGAGAGGGTCTTGTTCCGGTGGCAGCAGACATCCGTAAGCTTGGCAGGCGCTGGGCGAGCTGAACGCAATTCCCCCGGTACCGGTGCATAGGTCTTCCGAGAGGCTCATGCAGGTATTGCCGGGGATACCGCCGGGGCAGCACCACACGGGCGCGGTCGGATCGAACCACTCCACTCGTCCCCAGTCTGTGTCTTCGTAGAGCGGGTCGCGTCCTCCTTTCATGAGGTGTTCGATGCGACGATTGAGAAATCGGATGAGTCGTTGCAGGAGCATGACGCGAAATGGCTGGTTGGCGCTGAGAGCCAGATGCAGCTCCTCGCGGACCTTTTCGATTTTCGATTGGAGAATGATGATGTCGAGGTGCAGGCAAGCAGTTGCTTCATGTAAATCTCGCTGCATGCCGGTAATCTGCACGCGCGTGTCGACTGTCGAGAGCATCGCGGAGGTGGCGTAGAAGATCCACCACGGCTTGAGGATGGTGAAGATGGGTCCTCCTGGCGACGTCATGCCATTGGCCTTGGTGATGCCCGCATTTGCGCGGTTCAGCACACGCTTTACGTAGTGGTCGGAAACCGGAGGGATGACGACGATGTCATCGACCGTCATGGCGTGAGCGGTAGAGGGGAATAGTCCGAAGGAGATAAGACAAAAGGGCAAAAGGGCAAAAGGGCAAAGAACACCTCTTGCCTTCTTCTTTTGCCTTTTCGCCTTTGAATGAGTGAACAATCTCTTCATGGTGCGGAGGGCGGGGGACAGGAGCGGTTTACGCGCGAGCACATTTCTTCCGGGAAGGTTGTTGCTCCGATGTCTTCCAGGAGTGTGGCGGCTGCTGAGAGGATTTCCCCGTATGCTTTGCCGACGGGTCCTACCTGCATGCGGTAGAGCGTTGTTGCATAGCGCGCACCGATGCTCGGAGCCATACGTTGGATATCCTGGGCCGGGTCGAGCTGGTCTTCGACGGCACGCGATACCGCCATCATCATGTCGTACACGTCGCTGAGGGGGCGTCCCAGCGTTGTGACAATCTCCGCTTGGCAGAGCGTCGGAGGTGTGCGCGGAGGAAGGCCCAGCATCTGGCACAGCGCCCGATCGGTCAGGTTCGCGATGTCCCAAGGCCGGTACTCCGGGATGGGTGGGAAGGCTAGCGACGGGAGGACGAGTTGCGAGGCAATCGGGGGGTCCTTTTTTGCGAGCGGGTCGTCGCCGTAGCAGCTGTCCCATGGGAAGGCTTCATCGCCGACATTCTGCGACATCCTCCCCGGTACGAGTCGTTCCTCCTCGATCGACTGTTCTACGCACTGCCCGATGAAGCAGAGATTGTTGCCGATGCTGTTCTCGTACTCGCTGCGGCACTCGGGCGTGCAAGCGGTCGGCAGCGAGGCGATCATGGATTTTGCACGAATGTCGAGGTTGTTCACTGCTTCTGCGCAGGATCTTGGAAGCATCAATGCACCACTATTTCTCTGAACCGATTGAATCACCGCATTGGAGAAATCTTCAACAGGGATCGGAACATCGCTGCACTGCCCCAAGCCTTTACAACTCAATGTACTTAGTGTTGCTGCGCAGAGCTCGGGAGTGACGATGAGCGGTTTGCCGCGGTAGTCATAGCGCAGATCCGCGAGGATGCCGTCGCGGTCGTACATGATGCACTGTGCGAGGAAGGCTTGGTATTCACCTGCGCAGCATTTTTCGAGTGTTCCTCGGAAAGAGCTTGCGGGTTGATTGCAAAGTTGTTGAGCATGAACTAATTCATGAACGATTAAGGATTTCATGACTGCGGTTGAACCACTTCCTCCAATTTTCGGCGGGATACATATACGAATGATCCCATTAGGGAGTTTATTTTCTGTGAATGCACCTCCCCCTTCACAGGTGTCCGCGCAGTACAAATCCACGGAGCAGTGGCTGCATTTCCCAGGGAGGATATCGTCCTGGCGCGCAGGCGTGTCGACCACCGTCGGCGTTTCCGTCGCACGCCTCCACCCGCCGATGCCGCAGACATTCGGTCCGGATGGTGAAAATGCTACCGGTGCGCGCAGAGGCGGCTTGATGCAAAGCCCGAGGTACATGCCCGATCCCACGCGTCGCTTGTCGATGGGGGGAGGCGGACCCCCTTCCGGAGTGCCTCCGGGTCCGGTGAATCGCTGCATGATTCTTCCGATGATGCCCCCGACGACAGGGGTGGTTGTCCCTCCTCCTCCACTACCGCTTGTGCCTCCGCTACTGTTCACAACAGGTGTATAGGAAACACCGCATTCATTTTGCTCCAATGTCCGGCACAGAAATCCCATCTTGCCGATGTCCATGTTGCACACGCCCTTCCCCTCTGCAGGAGCCCCTGGTGGGGGGAGGAATGTTCCACCTTTGAAGAGCGTTGGCGGGAAGGTTGCACTGCACATGGACTCGTCGCCAACACTCTGCATGCAGTTTCGGTATGCCTGATCGTCGACGAGACGCGGTAGCACCGGCTCGAGCGGTACTTCCCAATCGATGCCCGCATCGTGGTTGTTGACCCAAACAATGACATTGAGATCTCGGAATGCCCACGTCGGGAAAACGATCAGTTTCTCTTTTCCGGTTGTTGAGGCGGCGCCCACGGCGCCCTGCCATATGGTGTTGAGATTTTTTTCCACATCACACCAACGCGCATTGATCAAGCCGAGCTCGTCTCGGCTGTCGGGTGATCCGTCACTGCACGCACCTTCCCCGAGAGCAGTCTTATACCCGTAGCGATAGCGCGCTACAGCGGCGATGAATCTTTCAGCGTGCTCCGTAGCCCCCGTGCCTTCCCGCAGATGCTGAAGCGCAGTCTTCAGGTCGTTGAACTTCGATTCCATACTACTGAATGGCGGTGGGTATGCTGCGACCGACATGTCGATAAACGGGTCAGAGGTGAACATCCTGTCGGTTCCTGAGCTCCAGATTTGCGCGATACTTGCAAATGCAGGAGGGAAGCCTACAAACGCCCCGGGGTACTCGGCGATGCCTACTTCATAACTTCCTGCCGCAACGAAGAGTCCTCGGCCCAATTTCCGCACGCGTTGCTCTCGCTTCACGAGATCGGCAATGGATGCCTGGATCTCCTGGCAGCGAATTACATGCTGCTTTTTGGACTTACTGCAAGTTCCGACGAATACTCCCGGATTGTGGACGGCATTGCCTATGTCTTTATCGGAGAAGGAAAGGTTGTAGGCGCCCTGAACCAGCTGCCTGGCAAATAAGGCAATAACCGGTTCGACATTTCCGAGACTCTCTTTTTCCTGCTGCAGCTTCAGTCGCTCGTAGAGTGTGGGATCTGCTGCGTGGGCCCCGATTGCTAGAGCACTCCACAGGCCGAAGATGGCATAGAGACGCTTCATTCGGACATGTCGGAGAGGCTTGCACAGCCAGTGTCTGCAAGGTCGGTTGCTCCGTCCCTATCATTATCTCTGCCGTCCGAGCAGACGGGCGGATCGCGCATCGGATCCTTGGCGTTCCAGATTCTCGGGAGACATGAAGCGGTGTCCGCGGCCAGTCCCACGGCATTGCGGATATCGAGCGACGCGCGCTGAACGCAGTTGGTGTTCTGGGAGAGCATGCGCGCCATTTGCGCCGTGCCCATGATGCCGAGCGCACGCTCGAGCGTTGGCCGCGAGATCCGAAGCTCCTCTTGTATCTCCTTGTGCTGCTTAAACCACTCCTCCAGCAACTTTTGGTAGGGAAAGGGATTTGCGGAGAGGCCACCAGGAAGACCCCTGCGCCTCTCTGTCTCCTCTTTCCAAATCTCCACCATCAATCTTGTGGAACGTTCTGCAAGGCTACATTCGTAGACGCGCAGGTACTCCAGGAGCACGGGGGTGACATCGGATTGGTCAAAGGATGCTGTAGCATCCATCCATGGCTCTAGCTTCAGGGCGATCTCGCCGAGCTTCTGCGAGGCGGGGGTCGTTCGGAGATCCTCGCCGCTGCAGGCGTTGAGTCCGCCGACGGGTTCGCGCTGGGCGTAGTTACCGCCTGCAGGTTTGCCGAGAAAGCTCTCCACGACTTCTCCTACATCTCCGTGGTAGATCTTGGACCAGTCGGCATAGGGGATGACGACCGTACCATCCATCGAGAAGATCCGCGTGTCATCCTTCGTGCACGAACCGAGCCTCGGATAGGGCTGCTGCCACTCCGCGGCGATGCCCGTGGCAGCTACTGCTGCACAGACAGAAGATACGAACGCAAGGCGACAGAGACAGAGCCTGAGGCGGGCGACGGAGGTCTTCATGGCTCGGTAGGAGGAGTGCTTGCGGGATTGCCGTCACACGCGCCGATGAAGCAGGGAATGCGACTGAAGGACGTGATCATCTGCGTTGCAGAGCGCAGAGACCCTGTAATGACACCACGCATTTGTCCGAGGAATTGACGGAAGATGCCAGAGAATTGAATTCCTGACCGGTAGCCTGCGTCGTATTCCCCAACCAGACGAAGGACCTGCGATTCCCTTGTGCGCAGGGATTCCGTCATCGCTGTGCAGTAGGCACGGAGGTCTCCCTTCTCAGGAAGTGTGCTCTGTTTGTTGGGGAGATGACAGGTGGGAAGGGTTTGTGTGGAGACGTCGTTGCAGCCAAGGATCTTGACGGTCACATCCTGAGGGTCGCGCTTGGAGACATTGAGCGATGCATCGAGAAGCTGGCAGAGATTCGCCAGCCGGCACTCGAGCGATCGATAGGCCTGGGTGATGTGAGGGACCAATTCGGTAGACAACCGCCGTCGTACCTCAAAGATCCCTCTCCGCGGAGTGACGTCCATGAACCTCCCCATCGTCGTATCTGACCAGATCGTGGATTCGTAGCCGGGAGACACCGACTCCCACTCTCCTTCGACTGCCGGTGCTGTGGTCGTTGCTCCGCTGCCCATCTTGGTCTTGATCCAGATGCTTTGGTCTTCCGTCGCAAAGCGTACTTCCATGAGCGAGGCGTCTTTTGCTGGGGTAAGCCCGAAGAGTGCCGCACGGAACTCGCGCTGATGGCGCCAGGCGATCCAGTCGATGTCTCTGCGGCAGTCTTGGGTGTTGGCGATCGGCGGTAGCGACGATGAGGATGATGATGCGGACGACGACGAGGGTGAAGAACTACTGGAAGACACAGAGGAACTCAGTGGCGCACTGGACGATTCACCTCCACCTCCCGTAGTCCCCGGATTGGTATGAATGCACCCTGCAAGAGCGAGAGTGCAGAGCGTTACTATCGGCAGGCCTATGCGGGCGTAGCGTAACCTCATGGAGCGAGCAGTGAGGAGCTGCCGTGCGCTGGGCTCAAGATGATATCCGGTCTCTGATCGAAGGAGGGCGTGATGGTTTCTGGCGTCGCTTCGTAGGGGAATGCCGACGAGGCCCCGGCACTTTCGAGTGTGTCGCGGAAGAGTTGCAGGCGGCTGCTATCGAGCGAGCTTGTCTGGTCTGCGACGCGCACTTTGGAGAACCAACCGATGCGCGGCTTATGCTGCTGCTCATGGAGCTCCATGCAGGACCAGTCCTCCGGATCGCAGGGCAGGAATGATCCTCGTCCTGCAGAGCGCCAGCTGCCTGCGACCTGGAAATCTTCCCACAGCTGCACCGCCGGACGTGCTCCCATGCGCGTGAAGCGCTCTACGAGGTCCATTTCCACATGCACGCAGGTGTCTTTGCCGTACCCTCTCCTACAGTACTCCTCCTCGCCGGCGATCACGCAGCAATCGCCCTTGGTCGGATCATCGTCGCGACAGCGGACGGCGGCCTCAGGCGTTCCGCATCGGGGCTTCGTGATGGCGTCCCAGAACTTCCCATAGGCATAGGCCATGCCCTTGATGGTACCCAGTGCCGCACTGATGAGCTCCTCCGCTGCTTGGAATTCTATGCCGAAAGTCGGATAGGTGATCGTCATGCCTTCCTCTGTCTTCACGGGGAGGGCCAGAGCGCCGGAGATCGAAAGTGTGGGAAGCGCGGGGAGAGCAGGAAGGTCGGGGATGGTAATGCTTTCTTGGAATGCTCCGGGCGGCTGGAGCTTTTCATGTTCGATCAGAAGCTGCACAGGCTTGAGCACAGGGACCAAGATGGTGTCGGTGGAAACCTCGAAGGTTGTCACATCGATGAAGAGATCCTCGGGTCTATCGGTGACCGGAATAGGAGTTTGCCCTGTCGTTGGCCTGCCGTACCAAGGGTCGAGGAAGGAGTAGACCGGTGTGGTGAAGGTGTCGTTCTTGCACCACGGCATATTCACGGTGTCGTGGAATTTCCGGTATTCCTCCTGCACCCCCTGCCACTCCTTGCGCAGCTCCTCAACGGTGTTGCGCTGTTCCTGGAATCCCAGGAATGCGCCGCGGTGTCCCTGGAGCCAGTCGTGTATGACGGTTCTCAGGGTGTTTTGCTGCAGCAGCATTTTGCCGAGGACTGCAGGAAGCTGTGCACGCAGCTCGCGCGCTGCGTCGATGCCAACGGCGTACTCTTCGAGGCGGTCGATGAGATCGTTCGCCGCAGGGTCGACAGTCAGCCCATAGTGTTCGCGCAGGGTCTTCCAGCGGACCCACCCTTCCTTATACGCGCGGAAATCTGTGGCTGAACCAAAGGGGACGACAAGAGGCAAGGGGTACTCGCGAGCCGGTGCGATCAGGGCACTTTCGAGCAGTGCCGCAACGTCACCGATGACATCGTCTCCCGCTTCGATCTGTACCTCGATGGTCTTGCGCTCCGGTTCGTGCGACCACTGCTTCGCCGGAGGTTTCGGAGGCTCTGGAGGTTTCACATGGAAGAGCGTCTCTTGGAGACCGAGGTTCGCGCTCACCGCGGAGGGGAAGATGATGTGGACGACGGGCGGCGACAATAACTGCTGCACCTCCGTCTGGACTCTCTGCCATGTTTCCGTGAGCTCACGCTTATTGCCATTTTCATTGGTCACGGTGTCATCGAATGCGCGTCGCAAGCCACCGATAGAGCGGATGCTCACGAAGGGGTCGGGGCCATGTGTGGAACTTGCGAATCCCGACGACGAAGCGCTGCTGGCTGCTGACGAACTTCTCAGCATGAGAATCGGACCGCGGGCGCGCTGGAGAGCATCAT
>Ga0194121_10004463_pt1 | contig 20299 bp, 20 predicted proteins | sample TA2MahCa50mmetaG_FD_148609 | JGI IMG/M metagenome (GOLD analysis project Ga0194121, IMG submission 148609) | Freshwater microbial communities from Lake Tanganyika, Tanzania - TA2015020 Mahale Deep Cast 50m | ecosystem: Environmental > Aquatic > Freshwater > Lake | place: Tanzania: Lake...
AAAGGGCTTCTGCCAACGATTCGGGATCCCCCCAGCAGAGATAACCTGACAAGGGAATTTCTCTGACCTTCATCCCTTCTTGGATTAAAATTTCAAAAATCGAATCGAGATAGAGTTCCCCATTGACTTGAATTTCACTTTTTTTAAGAGAAGAAATTCCTCGCTCCAAGACTTCTCCCGATTGAAACCAAAAAGTCCCTACTAAGAGCGAATCGTTCGAAGGATCTTTTGAAACGGGAACTTTGACTGAGACCTTCTCGACCTCTGGAAAATATCCCCGTTTTTGACTAACGACATAAGCGTAAGCATTAGGGTGGTTTTTCGCTCCCGGATAACCTCGAATCGTAAAAATCGCGGCTTCACAATCAGGATTTCGATGAAACTCTTTCCAAATCTTAGGATCTAAAACAATGCCATGATCGCATGAGCTCACGATCACTTCAGCCGTTTTATCTAAATGACTTAGCCCCGCTTCAGTTGAAAGAGCCTGACCTTGGGGAGTTTCTTTTAGTAGTTTCACAATCACTGATTCAGTATTCAAATAGGATTTCACAGATTCCAATGAGACCAAAACCGTCTTTTGAGACACCGGCAAAGTCCTTAAAGCCCTCTGATACATCGATAGATCGCCAACCGGAATAAAAGGTTTTGGCATCGATGTAACTTTTGAAAAACGACTCCCCAAACCGGCCATCGGCATCAAAACCTGAGCTACTTGGGGAGGCTCCAATCCGACGATTCTATTGTAGGCTTGAAAACTTCTCTCCCAGTATTCAAAAATCTGTAAATCTTCTGGCGTACCCCACTGAAAAAAACCAGGAATTTCAAAAACTCTCACATGAGACTTGGGATTTTTTCGTAGCAAAGCTTCTACTGTGAGACTTGAATAAAACTCGCCGTTCAACTGGAGATTCTGCGCGATTTGAAACTCGATAGCCTCTTTTAAAAGCTTACCGCTCTTAAAATAATAACCACCTGACGATGCAAACTCGTTCTCTCTATTCGAAGTAAAAGAGCCCTTCTCTTTAACCTCAACGACTCGCTCGCCTTCGAGTCTTGAATAAGCATATTGAAGCGAGCTTCGGTAGTGAGCGTGATAACCTCGGTAAGAAATAACACAAGCCTCACACTGAGACTCTTCGACAAAGCGGGCAAATCTCGCAGAGTCCCACACCATAGCATAATCACAATAACTAAGAAGAACGGGCGCATCAGGATCTAAGATCTCTAAACCCTTTAGTGCAGCAAAGCTGGGCCCTTGAGTGTGCTTTTCAATAAAAATTTGTTTCGCTTGGGGTCTCTCTTTCGAAAGAACTGCCGGCAATTCGGTATTTCGATGATTTTCTGCCATCACGAAAACCGTCTTCCAACTCTCCGGAAAGTTTTCCAGTAATCGACTGATCATCGGAACACCATTCACGGGGATGAGAGGCTTGGGTTGAGTATAGCCGGCTTCTCGGTAGCGATTTCCTTGGCCCGACATGGGAATCAACAATTGAATCGGTTTAGTCATGTTTTCCCTTAATCTGTTGTCTTATTTTTTCGGTGGGCAGCTCCTTCACCGTGCTTGAAATCTCCTCGGGAACCTCTTCGAACTTAGGGCAAAAGTGATAAATCATGAGCGTAGCCAACCAAAGCTCAGCCATGTCTCTATCCTCAGATAGAGATGCTTTTGGAAAGAAGTAGAGCCCTTGATTATTTTTTTGTAAAATTCGGCAAAGTCTATCATTGAAAACTGCGACATCAGGAAAATAACACTTAAATGGAATCGCTTGTTGACCAAATTTTTCAAATAAGGACTCAAATGAATTTGAGCCACGCAAAAGTTCTAAGAGCGCCGGGTAATTAAATTCAAGACAGAATTCCTCTTCAAGAATCTTCCAGTTTTCTAATATTTTTGAGTCTGGACCTTGGAGGATAATTCCATGGCTTTCAAGAAAGAAGATAGAGGCATCTCCAAAAACTTTCTTCGATAAAACCCAACCAGGTCGGCACGGCTCTACAAAAACCACTTGTAATTTAGTTTTTTTCTTTAGCCATTCATTGACTCGTTGTTTATCTTTTCTCCACTCATGACAAAGCAGAAGTGAGGCCAAGGAATGAAAGTGAAGAACGAACTTCTCAGAAAGTCTGGCATGAAATCCGGTCTCCATTGAGGCTCTACCAAGCCCCGGCCCCCTAAGAGTGGTCTCTTGAATCAGATCTGAATATTTTTGTTCCGACTCGACCTCATTCCAATCGGCCATCTCTAAAACCTCAGCCATTTTTCTAAAATTCACTTGAGCTAATCCACCAGATTCGCGAACGGCATCGAGCCGATATCCCGTAGCTTTGATCCACAACGTATCTCTATCTTTAATAGAAATGTTTCCACCGGCCCCTTGAGTCCAAAATGGAATTTGAGTTCCGACTTTACTACACAATAAACTTAGTTCCGTTTTTATCGAATTTTCCATTAGAGTATTTTTTCCAATTGGTCTAAGCAACTTAACACTTGGACCCCTTCAGAGACGATTTCATTGTCTTTGGGTTTTCTAAATTCCGTAGTCAAAAAACTCCGCATCCCAAGTTTAAGGGCCGGAGCCATATCGGTGTCCAAACTATCTCCCACCATGACACAGTCTTTAGGTTCACAATTTAAAATTTTAATAGCCTGTTGAAACAAACTTAAATGAGGTTTTTCGACTCCCATTTCTTCCGATGTAATGACCTGGGGAAAAACTCTACCTGTGGGATCAATAGCTCTCAATTTAACCATTTGAGTTCGTAAATTTTCATTGGTTACGATCACTTTAGGAATCTTATTTAAACTTTGCTCAAACAATCTTCTTCTTCCTAAAAGCTCCCATTGGTTTTTGATGTGGTCGCTTAAATATTTTTCGTAATCCTCTATCAACTCTAAAACAGCCGGATGGGAATACTTAGACTGACTGTCTAGAAACTGTTTAAAATAGAGAATTCGATTTCGGGCCCCCACATGTCCTTCCCCCAAACGAGATTTGATTGTTTGACGGGCACTCACAAAATCGGCTGAAAAGGGATCAATCCCCACAGATCTCAGGGCATAGGTATAGGCAGCTTCCGCATCATAAAGCGTGTCATCTAAATCGAGGACAAGACAGACTTTTGGCATTCTCTAATTTTCCTAGAGCTTGCCCCCTCCCGCAAGGAAATAGACTACTAACTGCGTTCTCTTTTTTAATTAGTATGACAAAACACGTCACTGTTTTTTGGTTCGTTTATACCTGCTACCTTTAAATGGGCTTTTTAAGAGGCTGGTCCGATATGTTTTTTCCTAAATTGCAAAGATTTATAGAGGACCAAGGTTATAAGATTTGATAAGTTTTCTTGGAGTTTCATTTGATAATTCACCTCACCGTCAAACGGCCAATAAACTCTGCGCCTTAAACCAATTTCATGGCCGTTTGAACCTCTTAAAAAGCCCACTTAAAGGGAGCAGGTATTAAAACCCGGCCTTTTCCCCTGACCCACCGCAACACGCCTCAGTTACCCGCTTAATAGGTTAAACCCAAACAAATAAAGAGAAATCACGAGAGAGAGTCTTAAAGTTGCGCCAAGCACTTAAGTCATCAGGAGAAAAGTCTGTCTCTTTAAAACCCTTTGGGAGGGATCATGAAACGTGTCACTGAAACCAGATAAACTGAATATTCTTTAAGCTATGATTTATAAAAGCAATACCGTAACGGGAGGTAGCACTAACGGATTTTTGAAAAAAGAACTTCGAACGTCTAGATTGAGATCAAAACGATTGGCCGTAAGTGCCGTTCCTAGAAATTGGGTCTCCTCTTTTTTAAGTCGTCGATCCCGCAAAGGAATGGCGATCTCCAGACGATCAATTCGAGGTTGATTAAATATTAATTGCATTTGTCGACTTCCAGACTCTAGCTGCTTTAAGGCCTTAAGGATTAATCGTTCCTCCAACTTGTATTTGACCTCTCTAAGACGAAACACTTGCCGATTTTGTTCTCGATAAACACTTAGCAAGTCCGGCAATTTCAAAGCCCGCCCGGCAAGACGGTCCAACGAGTAATTGGGATTAAGATAATGTACCAACTCTTCATCCCCAACCGAAAGAAAGGATTCCCCTTCGGTCACTCGTATCATTTGTGCACAATAATCTTCGAGCTTCACTGGCCCACCCGGGTATGACTACAATTTTGGTGAATTACCGCTAAAAGTAAAGTGGCACGATATAAGATTTGATAAGTTTTCCTGGAGTTTCATTTGATAATTCACCTCACCGTTAAACGGCCAATAAACTCTGCGCCTTAAACCAATTTCATGGCCGTTTAAACCTCTTAAAAAGCCCACTCAAAGGGTGCAGGTATGAAAATTTAAATACTTAGCCCTCAATGGAAGCCGGTTTAACATGAGTTCAATTTCTAAACTCAAAAAACCGATAAGAAAACTAAACGTATCAGATATTTAATTAGGTCCCTTTATTTTTTTACGAGGCCCAATCACTGTGAAAGTTTTTCGTTGGTTTAAAGATTTTCGAGAGATTCTCGAAACTATCAAGCTTCAGAACAGGATAGGTGTGCCTAAATGGCTATTTTACTGCGCGATCTTAAGCTCAATTTTGATGACTTACAGCCAGTTGCAGATGATCTATTACCTGAATCCGCTCGTAGGCGGAATTATTTCAGGAGATTTTTCATCAGTTAAAAACCTTTTGTTTTATAAGCTTACTGAAAAGCTCTTGGGAATAGTTATTAGTAAACAGTCAGAGTTGCTGTTGTTTGTTGCACTCTGTATCTACGGTATAACCTTGCTAAAGTCTTTTTTTCACTATGTCGCAACTCTAGCGATGGGTAGATATTCCCATCAAGCTGCTAGTTGTCTACGCCAACTCATTTTTCAGCGCTTTCTAAATTTTGGAAAAGCTTACTTTGATAAAAACAGCGTGGGATCGCTAACAACGGTTATGTCCGGTTGTGTCGATGGTTTCTCAAATCAACTCAATCAACTTCAAGGATTTTTTATTACACTGCTCATGGCTAGTCTTTACTTTAGTGTCTTACTGCGCATTTCTTGGCGGATGACTTTAGTGGTGGGGTTCTTAGTTCCATTTTTCAACTTCTTCGCAGGCAAAGCTGGGGCCAAGATTAGAGAATTGTCCAAGTCGAGGGTTCTCGCTGAAAAATCGTTTGGAGCCAAACTTCACGAAGTCTTAACCGGTTTCATGATAGTTAAAGCCTTTAATAAAGAGCATGTTGAATCGACAATTTTCAGATCTAATAGTGATCGAGAGTTAAATTTAAAATGGTCCTCTTTAAAATGGGAGGCTTTGCTATCTCCCATCTATGACGTTAGCTCAACAACAACTTTTTTAATTATCGCTGTTCTCATTTCAAAACTAGCTATTATCGAATTTGTAGGGGCAGCAAACTTATTAGTATACTTTTACGTAGTTCAGCAATTTATACCTACGTTTCAACGATTTCAAAATTATCGAATTGAATTTGGAAAATCTTCCAGTTGGAATAACGAGTTAAAACTCGTTATTAATGAAATTGATCGATATCAAGTTGCAGAGGGCGAGAGAATATTCAAGGGATTTGAAAAAAGTATTAAGTTTAAAAACTTCAACTTTTCTTATGTTCAGGATAAGCCGGTTCTTACAGGTGTTAGTTGTGAGATCTTTCAAGGCAAACAGGTAGCTTTGGTAGGGCCGACAGGAGCCGGAAAAACAACGCTGGTTAACTTAGTTTTAAGATTGTATGACTGTCCTGCGAACTCGCTCTATGTTGATGGTCATGATATTCGGAATTATAAAACTTCGAGTCTTCGAGAGCGAATGGCCTTTGTCAGCCAAGATATCTTTCTTTTTGATGCTTCGGTGAGATACAACCTAACTTATGGCGTTTCGAGCTCCTTTTCAGACGATAAACTGCAGGATGTGGCCAAAAGAAGCGGGGTTCATCAATTTGTAAAAGACCTTGCAGACCAGTATGAAACGGTCATTGGAGAGAGAGGAGTTAGGTTGTCCGGAGGGCAAAGACAACGAATTGCTCTGGCTAGGGCTCTGCTTCGGGATGCGGAAATCTTTCTTTTTGATGAACCTACTAGCGCCTTGGACATTCTCACAGAACGTGAAGTCGTCTCGTCAACGCGAGAACTGCTCAAAGGAAAGACCGTTGTGACAATCGCTCATCGCTTATCAACAATTCAGAACTCCGATACGATTATTTTTATCAATCAAGGTCAAATCGTAGCGCAAGGAACCTTCTCGGAGTTGCTAGCTAATAATCCCTTCTTCTGTGAGTTTGTAGGTACCGAATTTAAAAAATCCGCTTGAAAGGGTGCCTATCGACTTCTCGGCCGAAAAAGTAGCGGGTGCCATTGGGATTTCATCATAACTGCAGACTTGTGGCCGCTTTTCGTTTACCGTCCAATTCGAGTTATTTCAACCTTGGTCTTCTATAAGTCATTGCAATTTAGGAAAAAATATATCGGACCAGCCTTTTAAAAAGCCCATTGGTACGAAGGAACTTCTCTCTGAAAAGCATGACAAGCGGGCTTGATACGTTGGGTTCAGTACAAACCTCTCCTGTGGGCAGTAACCCGTCATCTCCTTTTTTAAATTTTGGTTCGAATAGTTTGACTAATGGTGGAGGTGAGGGGGATCGAACCCCTGACCCCTAGCTTGCAAAGCTAGTGCTCTCCCAGCTGAGCTACACCCCCAACTTAGATAGGACGAAGTTGTACAGTCCTTTCAGGTCGAAAGCAAGTCTGACCTTAACGAAAGATTCTTGCTATTTGTGCTTGTCCAAGTAGTCCAAAGGCACAATTTCAGGTGCCACAGGATACTGATAGCTTCTATAGCCCTTGAAACTGACCTTTCCCCCTTCTTCCCAAGCCTTTTCCCAAAATGTGGCTAAAAGCAAACTTGAACGAGCCAATTGAGAGCAAATAAGCTTCTTAAAGACTTTCGCCCCTTGCTCCACCGATGGACGTTTCGCATAGGTTTTTGTCTCCTTATCTGAAGGACTCAAAATTTTATCCAACGCTTCGACTTGCACAATCTCCCCAGCCGATTGCACACTCAGGTCCTTAATCATCTCTACGACTGAACGATTTAATTTCATTTTTAGAGCCCTTGTTTTTTTCTTGATAGCGGTCGCCTGTTCAAAAACATTACTCACCAAACCTAAATCCATCGCCGATACGGACATCGATTCGTAATAAGCATGAATTCCCCCCCTGCCCCGCTCCCACCCGTCGTAATCCGCCGTATTGTGATAAGGCATTGAAGCATCACCCACGAAATGGCCCATCAAAGAAATATTGGTTACAAATTCAAAAATACCCCGGTTGTAGGGATTTGTTTTGCTCTGATACTCTTCCTTATCAGGGAAAGAAGCATTTTTTGCGAGCTTAACCCCATCGACTGCAGCTCGATAAAACTGTTCGGCTCTCCACCAAAGAGTTCCTAATTCTACTGCCAATTCCGCTTTTGATTTCGACTTTTCACTGGCAATTCGATTCAAATCCAATGGAACTTCTGAAATTTTGTAATTTAAATTTTCAGGATCCATAAAGTGGCTAGCGTCAATCTCATTGGCGTTTTCAGGATGACTCTTCCAGTGAATATCAGGGATATTGCAAACATGGCCCGACATGTGACCTCGTCCCTGAAGGAAACGGGAAAGTTCTTCACTCTCCACCAGACGGGTTGCCACTTCGCAAATCACATGATGCCCGCGTTCTCCCCAAGCAAAACTTCTGTCGGAAGTTAATAACAAAAAGACTGCGCCTAGTAGTCCTACCGAAAACCATTTCATTTCATTGCCCCCTAAATGACTTGTGCTCTAACTCAAGAGAAAGAGCCGCATTCATTTCTCAAGTATCAAGCCTTGTTCTCAGGGTCAATGTCACTGGTGAATAAGATTTCAAAAAAAATAAAACTCAAAAAAACATTTACTTTCAAAAACTTAAAAACTGTCTAAACCTTAAGTACAGAATCTTTACTCCAAAGTCTTTATAATTGCGAAATGGGGGTTTTAAATGAAGTCTAGGACTTTGTTGGGATGGTTATTAGCTCTTTTGTTACTCGTGACGTCTTGCGTTCAGACTCGCGTAAAAACATATGACGCATTAATCGAACCTAGACTTGGTAAGTCAAAAAAATCAGAGATGAGAGCTGTTCTCGGCAACCCGATATTTTGCAAACAAGAAGAAAAATATGAAAAGTGCGAGTATCGTTCGGCCTATTCACAAAACAACCCTGTTCCCGATATGTTTCGAAAATCCGAGGCGATAGCTCCCGATCTCTCCCCTTATGAATACTTTGACGTCCTGCATTTATACTACGATGGGTTTCATATCCTTCAGGAATGGGAGCCTGTCGTCATCCATCCCTAGCTCATCGCAGCAAATCGCGCCACGCCCCATACAAAGACAAACACAACGTTTCCCTTCTAAACCACTGAAACCTCTTAGTTTTTTGTCGTTTTTTGCCGAAAAGTTAAGAGAAGATCCTTATAAACTTCATGGCAAAAGAACTTAAAATTCCACTGAAATATAAATTCCTAAGTGTACTCATGTTCACGATCACACTGGGATTTTCTACTTTCTTTGCTCTCGCCTATCGCACATTTTCACAAGACAAAAAACTTTTTGTCATGGAGCTCAATCTCTCTATTTTGAAAACAGCCATCAGTGACACTAGAGCCGACTTAAAAAGCCGCGTTGATGAACTGCAAATATCTCTTCCTAAAATCTATGAAAACAGCAACATACTACCAAGCCAATTATTTCGAGAGATTTCAGTGCAGTACCTCCCAGGTGAACTTTTAGGAGTTCGCTTTTATCGTCGAAATTTAGAGAACTCTTCGATAAACCTCATTAAAGAATTTAAAAACACCGACCTATTACAGAACAAATCTCTTCCTGACACTCTCTCGACCGAACTCGATAAGAGCACCCCCCTAGAACTAAGCCAGTTTAACTTTTCCGAAGGCACTAAACTATTCAATCGCTCTTTAAAAATAAATACTTCAGTAGGAGAAACTGTTTTACCTGTATTAACTTTTTTAGTTCCTGGAAATTTTGTAAACGACAGTTCAAAAACAGTCATCATCGTCGTTGATATCATTCAGGACTTCTTAAGAAAAAAATTAAACCAATCGGAAATAGCCGAAGTCTTTTTGATAAATAAAAATGGATTACTTCTAAGCCATAGTTCTTTAACGAACTTGTTTCAAAATACCCAACAGCCTTTCAACCACCCTATTGCAGGAAGACTTAAGAATCGGCAACTCCCTAAAGAAAGCCTTGAACTCTTAGTGAACAATGAAAATTATCTCTGCAATATTTCAGAAACAGCCCTGCCTGATATTTATGCTGTATCTCAAATTAAACGAAGTGAAGCTTTCCAAGCCTTAAAAGTATTGATGCGTGAAACGTTGCTAACCGGGGGCTTTATCTTAAGTATTGCTCTCATTCTCAGTATCATTTTTTCAAATACTCTCACTTCAAATATTAAAAAGCTTAAAGAGGCAGCTGAAGCTATCGGTCACGGTAACCTTGACGTTAACATCAACGTCAAATCTAACGACGAAATCCAAAGTGTGGCAAGTAGCTTTGCATGGATGTCCTCTCGAATTAAACAACTGATTAAAGAGACAATAACTAAAGAACGCATGACTAAGGAGCTAGAAACTGCAAAGCTCATCCAATCCACGCTTCTAAGTTCAAGTCACGCTAACAACGATGCCGCTCAGGTCGAGCCTTTTTACCTCTCGGCCTCTGAGTGCGGTGGAGATATTTGGGATGCCTACCAAATGGGTTCAACTTTGACAGCACTCGTGGGAGATGCCACTGGCCACGGAGCGGCTGCAGCCATCGTTACTGCGGTCGCTAAAAGTTGTTTCCTCACTTTAAACTCTGTTTACTCGAATCAACCGCTAAAACCTGACCAATTTCTTCATCGATTAAATCAAGTTCTCTACGAATCCTGCAAAGGAAAGCTCTTAATGACGATGTCTGTGGTTCAACTAGATTTAAATTCCGGAGAACTAACTTTAAGCAACGCCGGTCACGAAGCTCCTCTCCTACTTCGAGCCAGTAACGACCCAGAATCGAAAAACAAATGCGAGCCGCTCTTTGTGAGTGGTGAGAGATTAGGATTTGCCCCGGATTCCAAATTTGAAAACTTTAAGACCCAACTTACCCCTGGAGACACTCTCCTCATTTATACCGATGGGGTCTCGGAAGCTATCAACGCCGACAAAAAACAGTTCGGCGAAAGAGCCATTAAAAAACTTTTTAACCGATTAGGCACCCAAGAACTTGTCCAGATTAAAACTCAACTCTACGAAGAACTTAAATCTTTCATGGGTGATATTGCTCAACAAGATGACATTACTTATGTACTGCTCAAATGGCACCACAAAATCGAAAAGATAGAAACGGAATCGCTCATATCCCAGCCCACTATATATAATGAGGTGGTAAGTCGCGTCATCAGCCATGAAGCGACTAACCAGAAACAGGAACGTCCCTCCGTGTCACTAATAGAACTTGCAAAAAAACCGGATTTTACCGAAGAGGAGATAGACACTCACTATGCGCGAATCGATGAAACCATGAAAAATCCCAAAGACCCCTCAGAGGGAGAGGCTGCATGAGTTTGGTCCAATCTCGAAATATCATTTTGCCGACTTCCGCTACGGGGGTTTTTTCCAAGAAAGAAGCTGCAAGTTTAATTGCTTCCGGTTGTTCCCACATTCACTCCTCTCAACTCGGACAACGAGATCCTTTAGCCGTTATGACTTATCAATCGATCGACTGCCATCAGACGGCCTGCTATCCTTGGGAAAAAAGTCAAGGTCTTCAGCAAGTCTCTCTCGACTCAAGTAACTCAAGATACACTCTGATTAATCAAATCTCAAACTCTTTACAGATCAAACCTACCACTCAACTGTGTGACAGAGTGACTACTTGCCTTGAGGAATTATTTACCAACAGTCTTTTTCACGCATACCATCTCGCTGACGGTAGCGAAAAATACAACCGAAACGAAAGCGTCGTGCTCAATGCCAACGAAAAGATCCTTATTGAATTTGCAAGAAGCTCGGAGGGTATTTTCATTTCGGTGAGAGACTTCGGAGAGGGGCTTCCGTTTCCTAAAATTCAAAATTATTTCAGACGGTGTTATGAACAACGAGATCAATCTCAAATTGAAACCAAAAATAGTGGGGCAGGTTTGGGTCTCTATGTTGTATTCGAATCAGCATCGCACTTAAAAATTGTTTCAACTCTAAAACAAGGAACGCTAGTGAGCTGTTGGTTTTCTAAAACCTCTGCTTTCGACCCCAATTACTTTTCTTTTAATTTTTTTCAGGGAGAAATCAAAAAATGAATACAGCAGAATTACTTAATGATCATTTCCGATTCGAGGTCTCAACGGCAGAAAACAGGTCTCACATCAAACTTATTGGCATCATCGATGAAAATGCAGACTTTTCTTCTTTACTTAAATTAAAAGGTCAAAATATTTCATTTGATTTTAAAGATGTTTCTTCCATTAATTCTTGTGGTATCCGAACTTGGGTGAATTTCATGAAAGAGCTGATAGGAACTCCTATCGAGTTTGTCGAGTGTCCGCCACTTGTCGTTCGACAAATGAATATGGTCCCTAGTTTCCTAGGTTCAGCGATAGTGACATCGGTTTATATCCCTTATGTCTGTGACGAGTGTGATCATGAACAACAACAGAAAATATCCATTAAAGACTATAAATCGGGATTAAAAATCGCTCAAACCATCACATGTGAAAAATGCTCATCTAACACAATGGAGCTCGACGGCAATGTCAAACAATACTTTGCGTTTGTTAAATAACAAACCTAATTTGGAAGAAGAAAATTTTGGGCCACTTTTAGAAGACTGGCATACTCTTCATGAGCCTCTACTTCATATTCTCCTCGATGCCTACTGTGTCGTCGATCTGAAAGGCAATGTGGTTAAATGTAACATCGCCTTTGAATCACTCCTCGAACAATCACAACGAAGAATCTTTAAAAACCCTCATTTTAATTTCTTTATACATAGTGCTACGACACCAGAAAGCTGGGAAAAGGTATTTTCAGTGGGGCAAAATTGGTTTCGGGACGATGAAGTTGCTATTGAAATCAAAATAAAAGGCGAAGTCGCATCTAAAATGAAAAAGTTAATCGTCGCTGCAGTTCCTGTTTTCTCTGCAGAGTCTCAACGATTAGGAACGCTGGTGACCTTAAGAGATGTTACTGATGAGTCCAATGTTCAAAATGAAAGAATTGAAAGTATCAACCGTTCCAACACCGATGGACTAACCCAACTGTGTAATAAAGTCTTTAGCGAAAAATGGTTGAGGCGACAACTTGAACTAGTTTGTAAAATAAAATCCCCTCTCTCCATCATGATGGGAGATGTTGACCACTTTAAAAAGGTCAATGATACCTATGGGCACCAAGCCGGCGATCATGTACTCAAAACAGTAGCCAGATTACTTCAGGAGTCGATTCGAAAAGGGGATGTAGCAGGCCGTTTTGGGGGGGAAGAATTCATTTTGATCATGCCTGATACCAGCCAAACTGGCGCCCTAATTGTAGCGGAAAGGTTTAGAAAGCTGATTGAAAACGCTAAGGTTGAGTTTGAAGGTAAGGTGATTCCCCTGACGATAAGCTTAGGAACCTCTACGTTCCTAGTTCCAGAAAAAACGGAAAATCCTTTAGCAGAAATTACCGATAAAGCATTGATCTCTCAGTGCGATTTGGCTCTTTATGAAGCCAAACATTCCGGCAGAAACCGAACCTGCCAATTTGAGAATCTTCCGAAAGAAAAAGTAACCGATCCTAAAAAGTCTTAAACCACTTTTAAGATCGGTCCTTAATTAAAGAACTCAAAATTATTTTTGAGAGAGAATCTTGTAGACTCCAGTACCGCAAACGGAACAAGCCCCCTTCATGGCGGGTCTTCCATTTTTCATTTTGACTTCCTGACAGTCCTTCATAGAAACCTTTTTTCGGCATTTCACACAATATGCTGTTTCCTCAGCCATGCTGCTTATCTCCCTTCGAGTTGATAATAAAATTGTAATGACAATAAGGGGTTATGACTAGGCTATTTTTAAAAATAAAGAATCTTTCATGACTCAATACGACAAAGCATGGAATAGATTTAGAAAGTGTTCAACTGAGCGAGATCCGAAACAATCGCAATCGCTTCTTCTAAATCCTTATCCTCGACCAAAGAAGGCTCTGAGTCCAACCGTTCCCGGCTTTTTGCTCTCAGTAGCTCTATGTTTTGATGGTGTTGAGTTAATCTATTTTCCAACTCTTTTTTTAACTCTTGATCCACAATAGGTAAAATCTCTTGCGTGTTTTTTGCAAGTGGATCACCCGAGTTACCATCCTTCACAACAATGTCTGTCTCAATTCCACCATTGGCCGGCGTATGCCCTAAAGGGGAATAGAAAACACTAGTTGTCAATTTGACCACACCAGCTCCTAAATTCTCCCCATAAAACGGAGAGAGTAAAAACGGATCCTCCAAGGGAAAAAGTTTCTGAACAGTTCCCTTCCCATAGGTTCTTGAGCTCCCAACAACGACAGCTCTTTGATAATCTTTCAGTGCTCCGGTTAAAACTTCTGCCGCACTCGCACTATCCTCATCCACCAAGATCACTGTGGGACGATGATAGAGAGGCTGAACTGCGGTGTTATCTTTCAGAATTCGGGTTTTTCCTTCTTCTAAAATCCCAACAATGGGTTTATTACCAACAAACAATGCTCCGAGAGACACCGCTTCTTCAAGATATCCTCCGGGATTGCCTCTCAAATCAAGAACCAAGCCAGCATGGGAAGTCTCTTTTAATAGTTCTTGTTCCAACCGACTTTTAAAATCCTCTGAAACACTCTTTTCTTCGACTCCGCTCTCAAGTCCACCACGACCATAAAAAGTTGGAATTGAAATCACTGCTACTTTTTTTGCGAGCTCAGTTTTTGGGCTTTTCCAGTTAAAAGCCATTTTGGTCTCCTCAAGATCAAACTGAGTTCTTTCTAGAACTAAATCAACAAAGGTCTTAGAAGGGGATCTGTGCGAACAATAGACCCCCAAATTTACTAAGGATTTTTCAGGACCTTTAAGAAGCTTTTTGGCCTCCTCAAAACTTATCGAAGATAATTCAATCCCTTCAACCTTTTCTATAATATCTCCTTCGTGAAGAGCTCTAGACTTCTTCGCAGAGGAATTATCAATAATCTTTTCAATTAAAAATCCTTGCGGAACTTTTTGTAACCGCAAACCTAAACCCGCTGTTGATCCTTTAAGCTCTTCATAAAAATCTTCAAATTCAGAAGGGGAAAAATAAGTTGAGTAGGTATCTAATCCTCCCAAGAGTGCTTTAGCCAACAAGTTACTCGCTTCGGGCGTCCCCTCAAAATATTTTTGTTCCGATCGATCTTTTAAGAACTTTAAGCGATTTCCTTGATAAGCCTTGAGAATCTCTTCATTAGCTTCAAAGGCCATCCGTCCCAACTCCTCTTTCCATCTCTTTTCTAACTCCGCCATCGAGGCCGAAAATCGAGTGAAACGCTTCTCTTTTTCAATGGTTTTATTTCGCTTATCTGAAGATCGTTTCCTAATTTGATAGCTGACCCGTTGTTGAACCTTGGGATAGTTCTGCTCTAACCATTGCTGCCAAAGATCACAATTCGAGTTTTCAACAAACTCTTCCCAGCGAGACTGGGAAACAACTTTTAACTGCTCAACTTCCTGAGCCAAAAATAACATCCTGTGAGGATCAATTTTCTCAACAAAAATCTCTGCAACTTTAGCGGCTCGCTTAGGATGAAAAAGGTCTTTCGAGCCTAGACCTCCGTAACGCTTCTGCCCCCATTTAGCTAATTGGATAACTTGACCGCAGGATAATTCAGATTTTTTTAACGGGCGCGCAAATAGGGACTCTTCTTCGGCATTAGTGGGGGGAAACACCCTGCCAACCCAAAGCGCAGCCAGAATCGCAACAAGCCCAAACCGTACGCCACAACCGGCCCCCAAACCCCTTTTCAAAGAAAAGTTAAAGTGTCGACTCAATTCACACCCCAATCGTGATTTAGTAACCAAAGCCCCAATGATTAACGCAGTGTAACACACGTTAACACCAAAAAGCAGATGCCTTTTAACGGCTTACCTAAACTGTCACTTTAGCTGTCTAAAAGTTCGACAAGTGTCGACGAAAAAACTCAATAAAAACCCAATTATTTCCGAAAAGTAGAGCAGAAAGTGCACAAAGTGTAAACAACTAAAGTTGTTTGATTTCAATAACTTATGATGTGACGCACTTTGACATAAAGCGAGGAGGTTGGTATTATTTCAATATCGGAACGTTGCTCTAAACAAAAACTAAATACAACAAGCAAGGAGAAACACCAATGTTGAAACAATTCCTAAGAGAAGAAGAAGGGCAATCCACCGTAGAGTACCTACTTATCATCGCAGTGGTGGTAACTGTAGTGACCGCTATGGGGTCGAAAATAAAACCGGCTATTGAGCAACTAACTACAAACATTTTTGGTCGCATCAATAAGCAAGTTGGTAGCTTGATGGGAAGTCCTTAACTAAGACTTCCTAAAAAGACCAACAAAAAACTTTATGAAGCACGTTGAGCTAAAAGTTTTTAAAGGGAATCGGCGCGGCCAAAGCACCGTCGAGTATATTTTGATGGTGGCTATGGGAGCTCTGTTTTCGATTCAGATCACTCGCTTCTTTAATGATGTTTTTAAAGATGGCTTGGTGGGTCTGGAGAAAAATATTGCCTCAGAGATGGCTACAGGCCTCGGCTTTGGCAATAGTGACTGACTCCTTTTCTGACCTTTCGCATAACTAAAGGGGACGTCTATGTTCGAAGGGTACGAAATTGTGGTGTGGTTTGTACTCATCGTGGCATCGATTACAGATCTGCGCTGGGGAAAAATCTACAACCATCTTACATTGACCTCAATGGGGGCAGGTGTGTTAGTACGCCTAGGCCTCGAAGGTACCGCCTCAATTTCAATCACCTTAAGTTCAATCGCAATCGCCTTTGTGTTCTTTTTTCCGCTTTACTACTTAAAAACTCTGGCTGCCGGAGACGTCAAACTTCTCATGGCTATTGCCCCTTGGGGAAATTCTCAATGGGTGATTCGTTTAAGTCTCACTTCTATCCTCTTAGGCGCTCTTGTCGGACTTTTTATCTTAATCAAAAAAAATGGGATTCTCAAAAGTGCAGCCTCTATGGCTAGGGCGTTTCACTCTCCTAAAACAACAAATGAGAAAATGACCCGAATGCCGTTCGCCCCTGCATTTTTCTGCTCTTTTTTATTCTTAAAAATATCGGAGGCCAAGGGATGGTTGTTCTTCTAAAAAATCACAGAGGACAAACCACCATCGAGTGGATCATGCTTCTCGCGGCATCTTTTACTACAGGTTACTTTATCATTACGGGCCCTTTTGCCACTTTTACGACTGATCTTCTCAAAAGAATTCGAGTCTTTACCAACAATATTGTTTTGCAAGGAGAGTCGGACGCTAAAGCAGCCCCTCCCTTAACCCCCAAAAGGTTTAAACCGGTACATTTATGAAAATACCGTCAGTAAAAAAGTTAAATGAAAAAGGACAATCGGCGATTGAATTCATAGTTGTCGTTGTGGTTGTCTTTTTCTTTCTGCTTTTCTACTTGAGCTTTTCTATTACTTTGGTGGCCAGCGAATATGTCGACTACGCGACTTTTATGGCTGCGAGAACCTATAAATCGGGTAATATCGACCGAGACAGTCAGGAAGAGGCCGCTAGACGAGTCTTTACGCAATATCTCAGTCCCGTCGAGTCCATCATACGAAAGCCACAACTGAATTTTAGCCCGACTAGTTTCGCTTTCCAAACCGAAGGAGTTACTGCCACATACGAAGTGGATTTATTTTACTTGCCCCCAGTTTTTATTAAGGACGGATCAGCCCCGCCAAGCCGACTACCCCTCTCATCTCAAACCTTATTAGGACGGGATCCCCCTCTAACGGAATGTTTAAATTTTTTCCAAAACTTTGTCGGAACCATGGGGCTCAATGTCGGCAATACTTTTTTAGTGAACTTAATGGATGATAACGGATGCTGAATTTTTTACACAAATTGCGCCAAAGAGGACAGGCTGTTGTTGAAATGGCCTTAGCTATGCCTTTTCTGATTTGGCTAATTTACTACACTCTCAATGCTTTTTACACCATCCACACGTCCCATATCGCCCAAAAGTATTCGGCCATGAACCTATACCAGAGACTCAGTAATCGTTCTAAAATTGTAGTTGATGATGTGGAACGAAAAGTGGTTGGCCGGAAATTTATGGCCGTGCAATACATGGAACCGGAAACCAATCGCCCGCCCCAGAGAAAAATTATTGCTGGCCCAAATCCAGTCAACAATATCGTAGGCATCTGCCGAGAACGGGAGTGCAACTGACATGGAAAAGAAACGTGCCTTTATTATTTCAACGATTTTCTTAGCGATTTCGATAGCGTTAATTTCGGCTTACACCGATGCGCTCGAAACAGAGCTCACCAAAAACTTCGGGGCCAAAATTGGGGTCGTGGTCGCTAAAGAAGCCATACCTGAATACGGAATTATTCGAAATGACATGCTTGAAGTTGTTCCCACATTCAAAAACTTTCTACAATCTCAAACCATTACTGTAGCGCTGGGTGATGATATCGCAGCAAAAAAAGCTGTTAATGAGGTTGCCGGCAAAGCAGCCTATGTTCCAATCTATGCCGGGGAGCAAGTCACATTAACCAAATTGGTTCATCAAGATGGAAAGCCTGTACTTGATAGGCAAGTGGAAAAGAAAATGCGTGCAATAACTGTAGCCATTAGCCCCGCTACGGGCGTCGGTCGGTTAATTCGCCCCGGCAATCGGGTCGATATTTTAGGCAAGGTTAACTATGAACTCAATGGAGCAGAACAATTTGAGGTTAAAACATTTTTCCAAAATATTTTGGTCTTAGCCACAGGTAAAAACCTTCAAAATGCAGTGCCAACCAAGGTCACAAGAGAGGTCCTATCTGCTTTGGAAGCCAAATTTGAAGAACAAAGAAGAAAAGATCTCTACACGACAAACGTCGATTCAGGAACCGGCCGACCCGATGACAACTACACACACATGACTCTACAACTGCTTCCTGAAGATGCTGATAAGCTCCTTTTCTTACAGAGCAAAATCGGAGATGGCGGCCTCTACTATAGTCTTCGAAACAGCTCTGACACAAAGGTCTCAACATTAGAGACGACCATTTTAGATCAAGTTCTAGGCCCTGACAGCGAACTTGGCAGGAGCAAAATAAAATTCACTCCTAGTCCGCCGATACCACCTAAGTTTTACGACGCTATAGGAGAGAAAGTGATTCCAAAGTTTTAAGGAGAATTTTATGCAAGATCAACGAGCTTTTCTCATTTCAGTCTCCTTCTCGGTTCTAGCGATGTACTTAGTCTATCAGTACATCTCAGGCCAAGAAGAACGCTTAACCGGAATGTATAAAAAAACAGTGTCCGTGGTTCGAGCCAAAAAAGATATTTTGCAATACGCCTCTATCAGACCTACAGATATTGAAACCATCTCGGTTCCCATCGCAGTAGCTCCATCGGGTGCAGTCGATATCAAAGAAGATGCTTTTGATGCCGTAGCTGCAGTACCTATCAGCCAAGGAGAGTTTATTCTTGATAACAAACTCATTTCAAAAAATGTTTACTCCGGACTAGAGTCTCAGATTTCAGTTGAAAAACGGGCGATTAGTATTCCGGTTAATGTCAAAAGCGGCGTCGGTTACCTTCTACGTCCTGGGAATCGCGTCGATATCGCAGCTCACTTTGAGTATCTTCTGCCGGCTCCTGGAAGTAATGGAAAGAAAAATGCATCCGAAGTAAAAGTGTTTTTACAAGACGTCTTAATTTTAGCGTCAGGAAGAACGATTCAGACGAGTCCACCTAAAGCAGTCGATCAAGATGTCATTCGAAGTTTAAGGGGACTCAAAGATGACTCTCTATCCAAACAAAGTGATTCGGAACTTCGCGAAGCTCTTAACTACGCTAAGGAAGATAGAAACTATCAAACAGTAACCCTTGAGGTTACCCCTCAACAGGCTCAAACCTTAGTTTATGTTCAAAGCCTTTACGGAGAATCACTAACCCTTCTTCTACGGCATAATGATGACCGACAATTAGAGAGTAGACAGCCCACTAACCTAAGTAGAGTAATGGGGCCTGAATCCTATCTGAACAAACCCAGAGCAAGTGCTCCTATTGCGATTCCAAAATACAAATTTTTTGACTATGTCGGAGAATCCAGCGTCCCAGTTCCGGCAGGAGGACCCTAAGATATGAAATATTCAAAAAGAAAAAGAATCTTTTCCCTAGCACTTCTCAGCGCAATTATGGTTTTTCAGATTCAAGCTCCCAGCCGACTTCTTGCAGCTAATGAGACAAGTGAAGATGCTGAAGAACCAAAAACTATCAAAGGCAAAGATAAAACCCTAACTCTTTCCGAAGGAACCTCTCGCCAACTCGAATTTCCCTTTGACCTCGGTAAAGTCGACATCGGAAATGATGCGCTCTTTTCTTTTGTCCGTTTTCAGAAAAATGGAAAGGAACGAATCATTCGGTTCCTTCCCAAAACTGCCGGAACGACAACCATGACCATCTACGACTCTGAGGACAACCCTCGGATTACTTACACAGTGAGAGTAACTCGAGAAGACATGGGACAAATCATTTCTCAACTCGAAGAACTTCTTGGTGATGTTGAGGGTTTAAAGATCAAATCAGTCGGAGGGACTATTATTTTAGATGGAGAGATCTTATTACCTAAAGACATGATTCGGATCAATCGAGTTATTCAAGCCATGAAAGAGAGAGACCCCAAAAAGAGCCCAACCCCAATCAAAAACCTAACAACAATCGGTAAAGTCACAATGAACATATTAGCCGAGCGAATCGAAAGGGAAATCGGATCTCCAGAAATCCAAGCAAGAGTCATTAACAACACCATACTTTTAGAAGGAACAGCTGAAGGCGACGCCGATGCCGATCGAGCTTTTGAAATTGCAAAAACCTATCTCCCCGATGTGGTCAAACCCAACACGGCCGGAGAGTTTTCGACGGTTCAAGCTCGGCAACAAGGAGGAGATGCCGGAGGCAGCCCCATTATTATTGATCTAATGAGAGTCAGACCGAGACAAGCCGCTCCCCCCAAACAAGATATTAAGATCAC
>Ga0194121_10004469_pt1 | contig 20274 bp, 22 predicted proteins | sample TA2MahCa50mmetaG_FD_148609 | JGI IMG/M metagenome (GOLD analysis project Ga0194121, IMG submission 148609) | Freshwater microbial communities from Lake Tanganyika, Tanzania - TA2015020 Mahale Deep Cast 50m | ecosystem: Environmental > Aquatic > Freshwater > Lake | place: Tanzania: Lake...
CGCGCCAAGCCCGTTGCAGCCGCGCCGGCACCGCCGGCGCCGAAGCCGCCGCCGGGCCTTGACCATCGCACCGCCCAACGCCTGCGCCGCGGCCAGTTGCCGGTCGACGCCAAGCTGGACCTGCACGGCTATCATCAGGCCGCCGCGCATCGTGCGCTGAAGGCGTTCGTCATCGCCTCGCAGGCGGCGGGGCGGCGCTGCGTGCTGCTGGTGCATGGTCGCGGCGAGGCGCGGGGCGGCGAGCCGGGCGGCGGCGAGGGCCGCGGCGTCCTGCGGCGCAATGTACCGCGCTGGCTGGCGGAACCAGAATTGGCGCAGCGCATCCTGGCCAGCGCGCCAGCCCGGCCGGAACACGGCGGCAGCGGCGCGCTTTATCTGCTGCTACGCCGCGAACGGGGCAGTTAAGCGATGAACGAGCCGCTCATAGAGCATGCCTATGCCGACCTGGACGAGGTCAAGCTGCACTACCTGCGGGCTGGCGAAAGTAGGGCGGGCAGGCCGGCGGTTCTGCTGGTGCATGGCTGGCCGCAGACCGGCGCGATGTGGCGCAAGGTCATACCGGAGCTCGCCCGGCACTACCTAGTCTTGGCGCCGGATCTGCGCGGCCTGGGCGACAGCACCCGGCCGCAGACCGGCTACGACAAGCGCACGCTGGCGAACGATCTGTGGCGGTTGCTGCGGAGCTTGAAGATCCGCCGCTGCCATGCGGTCGGACACGATTGGGGCGCCCCCACCGTGTTCGCATTGGCGGTCGCGCACCGCCAGGCGGTCCGTTCGGTCGTCGCGCTGGATGCGCCGGTGCCGGGCGACGGCAGCGAAGCGATGGCAAGCGGCCGATGGCATCACTTCTTCCACCACGCGCCCGACCTGCCGGAGGCACTGGTGGCGGGACGCGAAGCCGTCTATCTCGGCCACTTCTTCCGGCATTGGGGCGCCCGCACCGATGTGTTCAGCGCGGAGGAAATCGCGGAATATGTCCGGGCCTACAGTCGGCCTGGCGCGTTGCGCGCCGGCTTCAACCTGTATCGGGCGATGGCTCAGGACGCGCGCGACAATCGCCGGGCGTTGGCGAAGGGCAAACTGAAAATGCCGGTGCTGGCGTTGGGCGGGCCGGAAGGCAGGGGGCGGGGCAAGCTGGCGCTGGAGTCCTGGCAGCGCGTTGCCGAGAATGTGCAGGGCGGCGTGCTGGAGGGCGCCGGCCACTGGATCGCGGAGGAGAAGCCGCGCGAACTCCTCGATCGGCTGTTGCCGTTCCTGGCGAGCGCGCCATGAGCGAGCTGCTCCATCGGTTCGCCGATCTGGGCGAGGTCCGGCTGCATTTCGTCTCCGCCGGCCAAGGCGATCCGGTGCTGTTGCTGCATGGCTGGCCGCAGACCTGGTACGAATGGCGCCAGGTGATCGCCCTGTTGGCCTCGCGCCACCGCCTGATCGCGCCGGACATGCGCGGCCTGGGCGACAGCAGCCGCCCCGCCGCCGGCTACGACAAGGCGACGGTGGCGAGCGACCTGGAGCGCTTGATGCGCGAGGTGCTGAACATTCCGCGCTATCACCTGGTGGGGCACGATTGGGGTGGGCCGGTGGCCTATGCGCTGGCGGTGCGCGCGCCGGGCGCCGTGCGCACCCTGACCACCATCGACGTGACCATGCCGGGCGATGGCAGCGACTTCAGCCGGGGCGGCCAGCGCTGGCATCACGGCCTGCATCGCGAGCCGGAAGCGTTGATGGAGCGTCTGACCGAGGGGCGCGAGCGGCTCTACCTGGGCTACCTGATCCGCCTGCTGAGCCATCGGGTGCACGCCATCGGCGAACAGGACCTCGACGAATATGCGCGCTGCTATGCCCAGCCGGGCGGCATGCGCGCCGGCTTCGAGTACTACCGCGCCATACCGCAGGACGTGGCCGCCAACGAGGCCAATCGGGCGCGCGGCCGGTTGCAAATGCCGGTCCTGGCGCTGGGGGGCGGTGGCCGCGGCGGCCGCGGCCTGGAACCGGCCCAGTCGATGCGGGCGATGGCCGCGAACGTGACCGGCGAGACGGTGCCCGAATCCGGCCATTTCGTGCCCGAGGAGCAGCCCGGCTGGCTCGCCGAACGGCTTGCCCGGCTCTTCGCCGAACATCGAGAGTGACGAAGAGATGAGTGGAGCGACGATCGAACATCAGTTCGCCGACCTGGGCGACGTGACGCTGCATTACGTCAGCGCCGGCGCTGGCGATCCGCTGGTGCTGCTGCACGGCTGGCCGCAGACCTGGTACGAATGGCGCCATGTGCTGCCCGGTCTGGCGAAGCACTACCGGGTGATCGCGCCGGACTTGCGCGGCCTGGGCGACAGCAGCCGGCCCGCCGGCGGCTACGACAAGGCGACGGTGGCAAATGACGTCTGGCGCCTGCTGCACGACCATCTGGGCATCGCGCGCTTCTTCCTGGTCGGCCACGACTGGGGTGGCCCGACCGCCTTCGCGTTGGCCGGGGCGCACCGCGACGCGGTCCGCCGGTTGGCGATCCTGGATGTCGCCATTCCGGGCGACGGCAATGCCGACATCTCGCAGGCGGGGCGGCGCTGGCACCACGCCTTTCACCGCACCCCCGACCTGCCGGAGGCGCTGATCCAGGGGCGCGAGCGGCTCTATCTCTCCTGGTTTTTCCGCAACTACACCTATCGACCCGACGCGATCAGCGAGACCGATATCGACGAATATGTGCGCACCTACGCCCAGCTTGGCGCCATCCGCGCCGGCTTGGCCTATTACCGCGCGGTGCACGAAGACGTGCGGCACAACGAGGAACTGCTGAAGCGTGGCAAGCTGGCGATGCCGGTGCTGGCGCTGGGCGGCAACCGCTCCTGGGGCCGGCGGATGGAAGTGCTGGAATCCTGTCGGCGCGTCGCGGAACATGTCGAAGGCGGGGTGATCGAGGATTGTGGCCACTTCATGCCCGAGGAACAGCCGGGACCGCTTCTGGAACAGCTCCTCGCCTTCTTCGCCGGCGGGCGCTAGCCGCGACGCGAGGGCCTGAGGAGATGGAGCCGGCGCGCGTCTCGGCCTGAGGCCCCGGCTGACGGCCGCGGTGCTGCTGACGGTGCTGGCAACCGCTGGCCTGATCCACTTCGCCTGGTCGCGGATCGCCCACCAGAATGTCGAGGCCCTGCCGGCGCGACTGTCGCAAGAGGCGGCGAACAGCATCCGCTACGAGATCGTCACGGTGATCGCCAACGCCACGGCCGCGCGCGAGGTGCTGCGCACGATCTTCTTCCAGGGCGTGATCGCCGCCAGCGACGAGGCCAAGCGCGAGTTCGTTTTCCTGTCGCTGTTGCGTTCGCAGCCCAGCCTGTCCTGGATCGGCCTGGGTTGGCCCGACGGCCATTTCTTCGGCGCGCAGAAGATCGGCGATATCGGCATCAATATGGTGGAAAGCTACCGCGGAGCGGAGGGCTGGCTGCGCCGCACCGACCGTTACGAGGCCGAGCCCGAGGACATCATCTTCAAGGAACGCGAGATCGTGCCCGCCCGTTACGATGTGCTGCGGCAGCCCTGGTATCGGGAGGCGGGGACGGCGGATCAGCCGATCTGGAGCGAGATCGTCGAGATGCCGGCCAGCATGCGGCCCGCGATCGCCAATGCCACGCCGCTCCATGTGCACCGCGAACTGATTGGCGTGATCGCGGTGGCGATCGAGCTCAACCGGCTGTCGCTTTATCTCGCCAACCAGCAGGTGGGAGAAAGCGGCGCCGTCTTCATCGTCGACGGCAAGGGCGGCGCGATCGCCACGCAAAAGCCCTCCGGCGCCGAACGGGACCGCATGGTGCGGCTGGCCGACGCCGGCGAGCCGATGCTGCGGCTGGGTCACATGGCGATTGTCGCCAGCGGACGGGATCTGGGCAAACCCACCCAGAACGTCGGCCTGCCCATGCCGTTCGACGAGCAAGGCCGCGGCTATTTCGTCAATGCCGCGTCCATCGGCTTCAACGACTGGGCGATCGTCACGGTCATCCCAGAAGCCGACTTCCTGTCCGACATCGAGCGCAAGACCGAGCTTCTGTTCTATGCGGCGCTCGCCTTCACCCTGGCATTGGCGCTCATCGCCGTGCTGCTGGCCAACGTGCTGCTGGCCTTGCCGTTGCGGCGGATCGCCAGCCAGCTCGCGCATGTCGAGAGCTTCCGCCTCGAGCGCATTCGCCGATTGCCGTCCAGCGTGCGCGAACTCGACCAGCTTTCCGCCGCGCTGGTGCAGATGGGCCGCGGCCTGGCCTCGTTCCAGAAATTCCTGCCGACCGAACTGGTGCGCACGCTGGTCAGCCAGGGCATCGAAGTCAAGCCCGGCGGCCACCACCAGCCGCCGACCGTCATGTTCACCGATCTCGCCGGTTTCGCCGGCCTGTCCGAGCGGCTGGGCGAGGGCATCGTGCAGATCCTGGCGGAATATCTGGGGCGCATGTCGCGCGAGGTGGCGGCGTCGGGCGGCACGGTCGACAAGTTCATCGGCGACGCGGTGATGGCGTTCTGGGGCGCGCCGCTTGCCGACCCGGCGCACGCGCTCAATGCCTGCCGCACCGCGCTGGCGTGCCAGCGCATGCTGGTTGGTCTGAACGCCGAGTTCGCGGCCGTTGGCCGACCGTCTCTGGCCATGCGCACCGGGGTCAATTCGGGCCGCATCCTGGTCGGCAATATCGGCTCCGAGGAGCGCCTCAACTACACCGCGATCGGCGACGCGGTGAATGTGGCGAGCCGGCTGGAAGCGGTGAACAAGCTGTACGGCACCGATATCCTGATCGGCGAGGCGACGCGGGCCGAGGCCGGCTCGGCCATCGTGGTGCGCGAGGTCGATCGGGTCGCGGTCTATGGCCGCATGGAAGGGATTGCGATTTACGAGTTGCTGGGCCTGGCGGTCGATCTGCCGGACGGCGCGCCGGCATGGAGTGCGGCCTACGAGGCGGCGCTCGCGCGCTACCGCGCGCGCGATTGGCCGGCGGCGATGGCCGGTTTCGCCGAGGTCGAGCGGCTGAAGGGCGCCCCCGACGCCGCCGCCCGACTGTTCATCGCGCGCACGTAAAACTGGCAGCTCGCGCCGCCGCCAGCAGGCTGGAACGGTGTTTCGCTGCTCGACAGCAAGTAGGACGCGAGGCCCCCGGGCGGTTCGCCGTCCGCCGCGCGACCTATTGCAGCAGGCCTTCGGCCCGCATCGCCGCCTGCACGTCCGGCCGAGCCGCAACCCGCGCCATGTAGGCCTTCACGTTCGGTCACTCGTCCATCGACAGCTTCACGAAGTTCGACCAGTTGAGCACGGTGAAGCAATAGGCGTCGGCCACCGTGAATTGCTTGCCCATCAGATGGTCGTTCTTGGCGAAGTGCTTGTCGAGATGGTCGAAGCGCTTGGCCAGGCTCTCCCGCACCGTCTCCTTGTAGGCGTCGGGCGTGGTGGGGCGGAACAGCGGGCCGAAGCCCTTGTGCAGCTCGGAGGCGATGAAGTTGAGCCATTCCTGCAACCGGTAGCGCTCCATGCTGCCGGCGGCCGGCGCCAGGCTGCTCTGCGGCTTGCGGTCGGCCAGGAACTGCACGATGGCCGGCCCATCGGTCAGCACCTGGCCACCGTCCATTTGCAGGGTCGGCACATAGCCCTTGGCGTTGACCGCGGTGAAGTCCGCCCCCGCCTTGGTCTGCTTCTTGGCGAGATCGACTTGCGCCAATTCCAGGTCGATGCCGGCCTCCTTGGCAACGATATGCGGCGACAGCGAACAGGCGCCCGGGCTGAAATAGAGCTTCATGGCGCGAATCCCCCCTTCTGGGTCTTGGCTGCGGCCGCATGAAGCTAGCGACAATCGGGGCGAGCGCAATGACGACGCGGTCAACTGCCCGTGATGTCGAACCGCCGCGCGGCCGAGGCGCGGATCAGGCGACCGCCACTTCACCCGGAATAGCAAAAAGGCTATATAGGGACGACGGTGTCGCCTTGGACCGTCGAATTTCTGCCAGCAGCCCTCGATGAGCTCGCGGCGCAACCGACGGAAATTCGTGCGCGGTTTCTCCGGGTTGTCGAACTGATCGTTCAATTCGGGCCACAGCGCGTCGGCATGCCGCACACGCGGCACTTGCGGGGCCGCCTGTGGGAGTTGCGGCTATCCGGGCGCGATGTCATTGCCCGGTCGATCTATGTGAGCCTGGTGGGGCGGCGCCTACTGGTGTTGCGGGTGTTTACCAAGAAAACCGAACGAACGCCGCCGCGCGAACTGGATTTGGCCGAGGCGCGATTGAAGGAGTTCGAGAATGCGCAAGACTTGCGGCAAGAAGAAGACGGTGCGGCTGAAAGACCTGCGGCTGCTCCGCGACCCGAAGGTCCGCCGGGCCTACGACGCGCTCGCCGGCGAGTATGCGATCGCCGCGGCGGTGATCGGCGCGCGCGTCGCCGCCGGCCTGACGCAAGCCGAGCTTGCCCGCCGCATGCGCACGACGCAATCCGCCGTCGCGCGCCTTGAGAGCGGGCGCCGCTCGCCTTCGCTGAAGACCTTGCAGCGCATCGCCAAGGCGACCGGAACACGCGCGCATTTCGAGTTTCGGCCATGAGCTGGGAAGGTGAAAGCATCGTCGGCGCGCTGAAAGCGGCGGTGGCGGATGCCAACGGCGAACGAACCGGTCTCCGCCGCCGGCAGGTGGCGGGGCCGGCGCGCACGCTGCCGCACGTCATTCGCCGCGAGCCCGAGGCGGCCTTGCGCGCGTTGGCCCGGTCACTGAGCGAAACGCGTCGCGCTACAGAATGAACTTCGACAAATCGGCGTTCTTGGCCAGTTCGCCGACACGGGCCCGCACGAAGGCGGCATCGACCGTCACCGTTTCGCCGCCGCGGTCGGCGGCGGCGAAGCTCACCTCCTCCAGCACGCGTTCGAGGATGGTGTGCAGCCGGCGCGCGCCGATGTTCTCCAGCGAGGCGTTGACCGAGACCGCGGTGCGGGCGATCTCGTCGATCGCGTCGGGGGTGAAGCTGAGCGTGACCTTCTCGGTCGCCAGCAGCGCGACATATTGCTTGATCAGGCTGGCTTCCGGCTCGGTCAGGATGCGGCGGAAATCGTCGAAGCCGAGCGCCTTCAGCTCCACCCGGATCGGCAGCCGGCCCTGCAGTTCCGGCAGCAGGTCGGCGGGCTTGGCCAGGTGGAAGGCGCCCGAGGCGATGAACAGCACGTGGTCGGTCTTCACCGGGCCGTACTTGGTCGACACCGTGGTGCCCTCGATCAGCGGCAAGAGGTCCCGCTGCACGCCCTCGCGGCTGACATCGGCGCCCGCCCGCTCCGACCGCGCGGTGATCTTGTCGATCTCGTCGAGAAAGACGATGCCGTTCTCCTCCACCGCCTTGATCGCCTCGCGCGTGATCTGTTCGTTGTCCAGCAGCTTGTCGCTTTCTTCCGCCATCAGCACGTCATGGCTGTCGCCGACCGTCAGGCGTCGGCGCTTGGACCGGCCGCCGAACGCCTTGGACAGCATGTCGTTCAGGTTGAGCATGCCCATCTGCGCCCCCGGCATGCCGGGCAGGTCGATGGCGGCGAACGGGCTCTGAGTATCGGCCACGTCGAGTTCGATCTCCTTGCCGTCGAGCTCGCCCTTGCGCAGCTTCTGGCGGAACGCCTCGCGGGTGGCGGCGCCGGCGCTGCCGCCGACCAGCGCGTCCAGCACCCGCTCCTCCGCCGCCAGCGCCGCGCGCGCCTGCACTTCCCGGCGCCGGCGTTCGCGCACCAGGCCCAGGGCGACGTCCACCAGGTCGCGCGCGATCTGGTCGACATCGCGGCCGACATAGCCGACCTCGGTGAACTTGGTCGCCTCGACCTTGAGAAAGGGGGCGCTTGCCAGCTTGGCCAGCCGTCGGCTGATCTCGGTCTTGCCGACCCCGGTGGGGCCGATCATCAGGATGTTCTTGGGCAGCACTTCGTCGCGCAATTCGTCGGGCAATTGCAGGCGGCGCCAGCGGTTGCGCAGCGCGATGGCCACCGCCCGCTTGGCCTCGGCCTGGCCGACGATGTAGCGGTCGAGTTCGGAGACGATCTCGCGCGGGCTGAACTCGGTCACTGCGGCAGCTTCTCCAGGACGATGCGCTCGTTGGTATAGATGCAGATGCCGGCGGCGATGGCGAGCGCGCGCCGGGCGATGGCCTCGGCATCGACGCCCGGCTGGTCGATCAGCGCCCTGGCCGCGGCGAGGGCGTAGCCGCCGCCGGAGCCGATGCCGATCAGGCCGTCCTCCGGCTCCAGCACGTCGCCCGAGCCGGTCAGCATCAAGCTGACCTCGCGGTCGGCCACCGCCATCACCGCTTCGAGACGCCGCAGGTAGCGGTCGGTGCGCCAGTCCTTGGCCAGCTCCACCGCCGCCCGGGTCAGGTTGCCGGCATGCTGTTCCAGCTTGGCTTCCAGCCGCTCGAACAGCGTGAAGGCGTCGGCCGTGGCGCCGGCGAAGCCGGCCAGGATGCGGCCGTCGGCCAGCCGGCGCACCTTGCGCGCGTTCGACTTGATCACGCTCTGGCCCAGGGTCACTTGGCCGTCGCCGGCCACCACCACATCGGGCCCCTTGCGCACCGACAGGATGGTGGTGCCGTGCAACGCCGCTCTGTCCTGTTCAGCCAAGGCCGGTCTCCCGCAACGGCCGCGACCATGGCGGCGCCGGCCGGGTGGGTCAAGGGCGGCTGGCATTGGTCGTCGGCTTCCTGCTATAGGGCCGCGAACGGCAGCGGAAGCTAGAGCATCATGCGCAAGGCCAGCATCGCGCGTCGCACCAAGGAAACCGCGATCGAGGTGTCCCTCGATCTCGACGGCCAAGGACGCTACGAGGTCTCGACCGGCATCGGCTTTCTCGATCACATGCTCGAGCAGCTCTCCCGGCACAGCCTGATGGATCTCACGCTCAAGGCCCAGGGCGACCTGCATATCGACTTCCACCACACGACCGAGGACACCGGCCTGGCCATCGGCGAGGCGTTGGCCAGGGCGCTGGGCGAGCGCAAGGGGATCCGGCGCTATGGCCAGGCGCTGATCCCGATGGACGAGACCTTGACGCGGGTCGCGCTCGACCTGTCCAACCGGCCCTATCTCGTCTGGAAGGTGGCGTTCAGCCGACCCAAGCTGGGCGAGATGGACACCGAGCTGTTCCAGGAATGGTTCAAGGCCTTCGCGCAGACGGCCGGCATCACGCTGCACGTGGAGAATCTGTACGGCGAGAACAACCACCACATCGTCGAAAGCTGCTTCAAGGGCCTAGCGCGGGCGCTGCGCGAGGCGGTCGCGCCGGAGCCGCGCGAAGCCGGCGCGGTACCGTCGACCAAGGGCGTGCTCGGCGGTTCGCTGGGTGGCTAGCATGCCCGTGTACACCGTGCACCGTCGGCCGGTCCCGCCCGGTCGCGAGCCCGACCTCAAGCTGGTCAAGGAAGGCCTCTCCTGGCCGGGCCTGTTCTGTCCCGTGCTGTGGCTGCCCTATCTCGGCGACTGGCTCGGCCTCGTCACCTACCTGGCGCTGGTCGGCACGCTGATCGTGCTGGGCTTTTTCTTCCTGGAGCCGGCGATAGCCGCGGCGGCGCTGCTGATCGGCCTGCTGTTCCTCGCGGCACTGGCCAACGACTGGCGGCGGTGGCGGCTTGACCGCCACGGCTATGCCTTGGCCGGGGTGGTGGCCGCCCCCGATCTCGCCAGCGCCGAACGGCGCTGGTTCGCCCGGCCCGGCGCGGAAGCCGGCCCCGCGGACCGCGACCGGCGCGTGCCGCTCTGGCCGCCGCCGGAAACCGTGGCGGCGCCCGACCGGCCGCCCGAGGCGGCGGCCGAGCCGGCCGGACCACCCGAGCAACCGCCGAGCGAAGGCTCCGGCCCGCGCCGCCGTCGCCGCGCCCGCGCCCCGCGCTGGAAACGCCGCCATGCCGCCCTGTTCCGTCGCTATCGTTGACTACGGTTCGGGCAATCTGCGCTCGGCGGAAAAGGCCTTCCAGAAGGCGGCCGAGGCGCAGTCGCCGCGGCCGGCCGTGCGGGTGACCAGCCGGCCGGAGGAGGTGCTGGCGGCGGAGCGGATCGTGCTGCCGGGGGTGGGCGCTTTCGCCGACTGCATGGCCGGCCTGCGGGCGCTCGCCGGCATGCCGGAGGCGCTCGACGAAGCGGTCCGCCGGCGCGGCCGCCCGTTCCTGGGCATCTGTGTCGGCATGCAGCTCTTGGCGGAGCGCGGGCTGGAGGATGGCAGGCATGCCGGGCTCGGCTGGATCGAGGGCGAGGTCCGGCGGCTGACACCGGCCGATCCGGCCTGCAAGGTGCCGCATATGGGCTGGAACCGGCTGCACCATCGGCGCGCGCATCCGCTGTTCGCCGGCTTGGCGGACGGCACCTATGTCTACTTCGTGCACAGCTATCATCTGGTGCCGGGCGAGCCGGGGCTCGCCGTTGCGCAAACCGAGCACGGCCAGACGATCCTGGCGGCGCTGGCCGCCGGCAACATGGCCGGCACGCAGTTCCACCCGGAGAAAAGCCAGGCGGCCGGCCTGCGCCTGATCGCCAATTTCCTGGGCTGGCGGCCGTGACCGGCTTGCGCCTCTACCCGGCGATCGACCTGAAGGACGGCGTCTGCGTTCGCCTGAAGCAGGGCGCGATGGACAGCGCCACCGTGTTCAACGCCGATCCGGCGGCGCAAGCCCGCGCCTTCGCCCTGGCCGGCTTCGACTACTTGCACGTGGTCGACCTGAACGGCGCCTTCGCCGGCCGGCCGGTCAATCGCGCCGCGGTCGAGGCGATCCTGGCCGCGGTCGCGCTGCCGGTGCAGTTGGGCGGCGGCATTCGCGATGCGGCCACGGCCGAAGCGTGGCTGGGCGCTGGCGTGGCCCGCGTCATCCTGGGCACCGCGGCGATGCGCGAGCCGGCGCTGGTGCGGCGTCTTGCCGGCCGCCATCCCGGCCGCATCGCCGTCGGCATCGATGCCCGCGACGGCCTGGTGGCGGTGGCCGGCTGGGCCGAGCAGACCGCGCTGCCGGCGTTCGACCTGGCCAGGCGCTTCGCCGATGCCGGGGTTGCCGCCATCGTGCTGACCGATATCGGCCGCGACGGCCTGTTGGGCGGGGTCAATGTCGCGGCCACGCAGGCGGTGGCCGAGGCGGTCGATATTCCGGTGATCGCCTCGGGCGGCGTTGCCGGGCTCGGCGACCTCGCCGCGCTGAAGGCTGGCGGCCGCATCGCCGGCGCCATTCTGGGCCGCGCGCTCTACGACGGCCGCCTCTCGCCGGCGGCGGCGCTGGCGCTGGCGGGCGAGCAGCGGTGATGCTGGCCAAGCGGCTCATTCCCTGCCTCGACGTCAAGGACGGCCGCGTGGTCAAGGGCATCAACTTCGTCGGGCTGCGCGATGCCGGCGATCCGGTGGAGCAGGCCCGGATCTACGACGCCGAAGGCGCGGACGAACTCTGCTTTCTCGACATCACCGCCAGCCACGAACGGCGCGGCATCCTGCTCGAGGTGGTGCGCGCCACCGCCGAGCAGTGTTTCATGCCGTTGACCGTGGGCGGGGGCGTGCGCGACGTCTCGGATGTGCGCGCCCTGCTGCTGGCCGGCGCCGACAAGGTGTCGATCAATACCGCGGCGCTGGAACGGCCCGAACTGATCGCCGAGGCGGCGCGCAAGTTCGGCAGTCAATGCATCGTCGTGGCGATCGACGCTCGGCGCGGCGCCGCCGGATTCGAGGCGTTCACCCATGGCGGCCGCCGGCCGACCGGGCGCGACGCGGTCGGCTGGGCCAGGCAGGCGGTGGCGCTGGGCGCCGGAGAAATCCTGTTGACCTCGATGGATCACGACGGCACGCGGGCCGGCTTCGATTTGCCGCTGACGCGCGCGGTGGCCGACTCGGTCGGTGTGCCGGTGATCGCCTCGGGCGGCGTCGGCGCGCTCGACCATCTGGTGGCCGGCATCCGCGAAGGCCACGCCGAGGCGGTGCTGGCCGCTTCGATTTTCCATTTCGGCGAGGTGCGCGTGAGCGCCGCCAAGGCGTATCTTCGTGCGCACGGAGTGCCGATGCGCGATTGAGGGGCCCGGCATGCCAGCCTTGCTGCTGTTGCGCCATGCCAAGTCGGATTGGGCCGATGCCAGCCTGGCCGACCACGACCGGCCGCTGGCGCCGCGCGGCGAGCGCGCGGCGCTGGCCATGGGCCAGTACATGCGCCAGCGCGGCCTCTGTCCCGACCTGGTGCTCTGCTCCTCCGCTCGCCGCGCCTGCGACACCTACGAACTGGTGGCGAGCCGGCTGGACGGCGCGCCCGACGTGCTGGTCGAGCGCGAACTGTACCTGGCCGGGTCGAGTGCCTTGCTGGCCCGCCTGCGTCGGGTGCCGGCCGGCATCGCCGCCCTCATGCTGGTGGCGCACAACCCCGACCTGCAGCAACTGGCGCAGGCGCTGGCCGGGCAGGGCGCGGAGGAGTTGCTGCTGGCGGTGCGCGCGGGCTTCCCGACCGCCGCGCTGGCGGTGCTGGCGGTGCCGGGCTGGAACAAGCTGGCGCCGGACAGCGCCACGCTGAGCTTGTTCCGCGCGCCCAGGCAGTTGCTGTGTTCGCGGCCGATCAAGACAAGGCGACCGAACTGGCGCGGGCCTTCAGGGCGGGCTGCAACGCCGCTTCGCCGCAGGCCGTCCGCCACCTGAGGCAGGGCGTGTCGCGCGACTGCTCGCCCGGGCAGGCCGCGCAACCACGACGGCAGCGCGGTCGGCTCCGATCCGATGGCGCGCGGTTCGCGGTTCCCGCTGATCGGCCCCCGCGCTAGATCACGAAGTCGCGCGTGGTCAGAAGGGGGATCAGCCGCAGGCCTTCCTTGGCCAGGTTTTCCGTGGCACCTTCCAGGCGATCGACCAGGGTGATCGCCACCCGTACCAGCGCGCCCACTTCGCGCACGGCCGCCAGCGCCTTCATGGCCGAGCCGCCGGTCGTGGTCACGTCCTCCAGCAACACCACCGGCCGGCCGCGCATGCTCTCGGGCTCGGCGATGCCCTCGATCAGCCGCCGCGTGCCGTGGCCCTTCGGTTCCTTGCGCACGAAGAAGCCCTGCAATTCGCGTAGGCCGAAGCTTTTCTGGGCCACCGCGGTGGCGATCGGCACGGCGCCCAGTTCCAGGCCGCCGACGAACTCGGCCGGCTCGTCGGCCAGTGCCTGCAACACCAGTTCGCCGATCAGGTTGACCGCCTCGGGCTCGAACAGGGCGAGCTTCATGTCGAAATAGAAGCTGGTCACGGCACCAGAGACCAGCTTGATGCCGCTGCCCCGCAACAGCGACCGACGGGCGATGATATCCGCCAGTCTGCGGCGCTTGGCCAGATCAAGGGCTGGCGCGTCTACCCGGTCATTCTGAAGTTGTTGCATTGTATTTCCTCGCCTGGCAAGAAGTCATCAGGAATAGACTTGTCTCGACAACCGGATCATGGCAGCAGAATTCTAGTTTCATGACAGTTTTGTTGCGCGATCTTTGCTTGACATTTCGGGGATTGACTTCTATCAATTGGGCGGCCGAGCGCGATGGGAGCCTGCCCGGCGCCGGACCGGCGTCGGCGACCCGATTCGAGGTCGCGGGGGGCTGTCGCGGTGACGGAGCAGCGCGAACGGGAGTTGAAGCTCAGCATCAGGGCGGCGGATCTGTCTCGGCTTGGCCGCATGCCCGCCTTGCGGCATTTCCGGCCGGGTCGGGCGGTGACGCGACGGTTGAGGTCGATCTATTACGATACGCCAAGGCTGGATTTGTGGCAGCAGGGCGTGTTCCTGCGCGTGCGACAGGTCGGCCAGCGACGGCTGCAAACCATCAAGTCGGATGCGCGCAAGGGCGGCGGCTTCGTCGACGCCCGGGAATGGGAGCGCGAGCTGCGCTCCGACGCGCCCGATCTGTCCTGGCTGCCAGATGGCCGCATCGCGCAGGTGTTCGCGCCCGACGACGTGCGACATGGCTTGGCGCCAGCCTTCGAGACCGAGGTGCGGCGCACCGTGCGCGAACTGCGCACGCCGACCGGGGCGATCATCGAGCTGGCCATCGATGCCGGAGAGATTCGCGCTGGCGGCGGTACCGCCGAGGTCTGCGAGGCCGAATTGGAGCTGAAAGCGGGCGAGCCGGCGGCGCTGTTCGAGGTGGCGGAGGCGCTGAGCCAGGAACTGCCGCTCAGGCTGTCGCTCGCCACCAAGGCCGAACGCGGCTTCGCGCTGCTGACCCATGCCGGCCCCAGCGCGCAACGGGCGCGGGTGCCGGCGCTCGCGCCCACGATGTCGGCCGAGCAGGGTTTCGCCGCCATCGTCGAGAACTGCCTGGAACATGCGCTGGCGAACGAGGCGGTGCTGCTGGCGGGGACCGACATCGAGGGCGTGCACCAGATGCGCGTCGCGCTGCGTCGGCTGCGGTCCGCCATAACCGCCTTTCGCGCGCAGGTGGACGGGGCGGCGACCCGAGCGGTCGAGCAGGAACTGCGCTGGATCGCCGGCGTGCTGGGGCCGGCGCGCAACGCCGATGTCTTTGAAGCGGGGGTTCTGCCGCCCGTCGGCGCGGCGATCGGCGAGGATGCCCGTTTCGCCTGGTTCGCCGGCGAGGCGCGCGAGTTGCGCCAGCGCCATGGCCGTGCGGCCATCGAGGCGGTCGGCTCGGCGCGCTACTCGCAAGGCATGCTGCGGCTGGGTGCCTGGCTGGCGGGGCGGCAATGGCGCGATGGCGCCACGCATAAGCAACTGGCGGCGCTGGAACGGCCCGTGCCACTGCTTGCGGCGGCGCTGCTGCGGGTCCGCTTCAAGAAAGTGCGCAAGCTTGGCAACCGGCTGGCCGCGCTCGACGAGGCCGCGCTGCATCAATTGCGGATCCGCGTGAAGCGGCTGCGCTATTGTGCCGAGTTCTTCCGCGCCTTGTTCCCCGACGGAGCGCCCAAGGCGTTTGCCGAGGACGCGGCGGCGCTGCAGGATTCGCTTGGCTATCTGAACGACAAGGCCGCCGCGCGCAGCCTGGTGGCGGAACTGCGTCCGCGCGCCGCGGCGCAAGGGCGCGAGGCTGACCTTGCCTGGGCGGCCGGCGCGATTGCCGGCTGGCATGCGCATGAAGCCCAACGCTGCCTGCGACAGACGCGCAAGCAATGGCGGCGCTTGAAGCGGCGCGGCGCTTTCTGGCAATAGCCGCCTGGGCATCCTAGTGTATCGGCGCAAACGGATGCGACCCATCCGGGTGGGCGGTCGATCCGCCGCAGCAATGGGTTAGTGGTTGGATTGAACCGCCGTTTGGGAGCCAAGCGTCGGCACCGAACCACGAGAGCAAGGGGGCGCCGGGTGGCGGCCAGCGAGCCGGTTACAGTCGACATCCTGACGCGGCTTTACGCCACGGTGGAAGCACGGCGGGGGGCCGACCCGAACCTGTCGGGCACGGCGCGGCTGTTTCTTGCCGGATTGCCGAAAATCGCCCAAAAACTGGGCGAGGAGGCCACCGAAACCGTGGTCGCCGCCCTGGCGCAGGGCCACGGCGAAGTGGTGGCGGAAAGCGCCGACCTGCTCTACCACCTGTTGGTGCTGTGGGCGGCCCGCGAGGTGCGGCCGGCGGAGGTGTTCGCCGAGCTTGAGCGCCGGATCGGCCGGCCGCCCAAGAAGCCGCTGGCGCCCTGACGCCTGGGGAACCGCCGCATGTCCTACGACCGCCACAACGTGTTCGCGCGCATCCTGCGCGGCGAGATCCCGTGCAAGAAGGTCTATGAGAACGCGCACGCCCTGGCGTTCCACGACATCAATCCGCTGATGCCGGTGCATGTGCTGGTCATCCCCAAGGGCGAGTATGTCAGCTTCGTCGATTTCAGCGCGCAGGCCAGTGCCGAGGAACAGGCCGGCTTCGTGCAGGCGATCGGCGCCGCGGCCAAGGCCTGCGGCGTCGCCGCGGGCGGCTATCGGCTGATCGCCAACAACGGCGCCGACGCGCATCAGGAAGTGCCGCATCTGCATGTGCATATTTTCGGCGGCAAACCGATCCCCGGCCGCATGATCAAGCAGGAGGGGCGCTGACCCGAATGCCGCGCCGGCGGACCGGCGCCGGCGGCAAGGCGGGCAAGTCGCGCGCGTCGGCGATGGCGAACACGGCCAGTTCGCCGGCGCGGCCGCGGACCTGCACCATGTGTCTGGGGAAGGCCGCCAGATCGACCCCGGCCAGTTCGGCGACGCGGGCGCTGAGGACCAATTGGCAGCCCAGTTCCTTGGACACGCCTTCCAGCCGGCTGGCGGCGTTGACCGCATCGCCCATGGCCGTGACCGAGATGGCGCTGCGATAGCCCATCTCGCCGACGATCGCCGGGCCGGCATGGATGCCGATGCCCATGCGCAGCGGCTCGCGCAGGTCGGGACTGAGCAGGCGGTTCAGATCGTCCAGCGCCAGCGACATGCCGCGCGCCGCTTCGAGCGCCGATCGGCAGCCTTGCTCGATGGGCGCCTCCACCGCGAACAGCGCCATCACGCCGTCGCCGATGAACTTGTCCAGCCGGCCGCCCGCCCCCTCGATCGCCTGGCCCATGGCGCGGAAATACTGATTGATCACGAACACTACGTCATACGGCAGCCGGCCTTCGGAAAACCGCGTGAAGGCGCGCAGGTCGGCGAACAGGATGGCGATGTTCCGCTCGGTGCCGGCCAGATGGGCGGCCGAGCGGTACGCCTCGCGCGCCTGGGCGGCGGCCGGCAGCATTGGCACCACGGCCAGATCGCCGGTCGGGCGCAACTGGCAGGCCAGCCGCACGCCGGCCGGCGCGCGCAGGCGGTTCAGCACGTGCTGTTCGGACGTCGAAGGCGGTGGCAGTTCCGCCGCGGCACCGGCGATGCGGATCCGACAGGTCGAGCAGCGGCCGCGGCCGCCGCAGACCGACGCGTGCGGGATGCCGTGCAGCCGGCTGGCGGCCAGCACCGTGCTGCCGCGGGCAACGCGCACCTCGCGGCCGTTGGGATAGCGGATGCGCACGATGCCGTGGCGGCGCTGCCAGGAGAGGCGAACGAGCCGCGCCAGCAGCACGACGGCCACGGCGACGAAGGTGAGGGCGCGCATCCGGTTGGCCATCGCATAGACCCACTCGATGGCTTCCGGGGTGACCCGCATCAAGGCGGTCTGTTGTGCCAGCCAGCGCGGATCCTGGGCCAGCAGTGCCGCCTCGCGGCCGGCGCCGGCATAGCCCGCCAGCGCCGCCGCCGGCAGCAGCAGCGCGACGGCGAACAGATAGCGCTCGAACCGCGGGAACCAGGGCTTCAGCCGCAGCCAGAAATAGAGGCCCAGCACGGCGTGGGTCCAGGCGATCAGCACGGCCGCGGCCTGCACCAGTCCCTCGCGCCAGTCGAACACGAAGGTCGACAGCACGACATAGGCGTAGCGATCGGCGACCCCATGCATCTCGTGCGCGCCGCGCGTGCCGATGACATGGGTGGCGATCGCCATCGGCACCAGGAAGCCCAGCGCCACCTGCAGCGCTTCGATGCCCGGCATGCGCAGCGCCCGCCGGCGATAGAGCGCGTGCAGCACCAAGGTCGCGTGCAAGGCAAAGGCGGCATAGAGCACGAGGGTGCCGAGCGGATGGCGCCAGACCCGCACGAACAGGGTGCGGCCCCATTCCATCGCCTCGAGCCCGGCCAGGCCCAATGCGTGGTTGAGGAAATGGGTGACCAGGAAACCGAACAGCACTAACCCGCTGCCCAGCCGCAACTGCTGCAGGCGGTGCTGGGTGTCCATGGCCCGCCGGCGTCCGCGGCTAGCGGAACTGGGCGACGAGCTGCTTCAAATTTCGCCGCGGGCGGGCGCCCAGATGGCTGATCGCCTCGGCCGCGGCCAGGCTGGCGATGCGGCCGCAATCGGCGGCCTGCCGGCCATGCGTCAGGCCATAGAGGAAGCCGGCGGCGTAGAGGTCGCCGGCGCCCGTCGTATCGATCACCTGGCCCAGCCGCTCGGCGGCGACGACCGTTGTTTCGCCGTCGCTCAACACCGTCGAGCCGGCGGCCGAACGGGTCAGCGCGGCGATCGGCACCCGGCCGTTCAGCGCCGCCACTGCGGCGGCGAAATCCTCCACCTGGAACAGCGCCATTGCCTCGTGCTCGTTGGCGAACAGGATGTCGACATGGTTGTCGACCAGCTCCAGGAACTCCTCGCGGTAGCGCTTGACGCAGAACCGGTCGGACAGCGACAGCGCCACCCGCCGGCCGGCCGCATGCGCCGCACGCATGGCCTTGAGGAAGGCTTCCTTGGCGCGCGGCGGATCCCACAGATAGCCTTCGAGATAGGTGATCTCGGCGGCTGCCACCAGCGCTTCGTCCACGTCCTCCGGCCCCAGTGCGGTGGACGCGCCAAGATAAGTGCACATGGTGCGCTGCGCGTCCGGCGTGACCAGGACCAGGCAGCGCGCGGTCGGCGGCCCGGCGATCGCCGGGGCGGTCGGGAAATCGACGCCGATGGCGCGGATGTCGTGGCGGAAGATCTGGCCGAGCTGATCGTCGCGCACCTTGCCGACATAGCAGCCCCGGGCGCCCAGGCTGGCGAGGCCCGCCATGCTGTTGGCAACCGAGCCGCCGCTCGATTCGATCGCCTCGCCCATGTCGGCATACAGCCGTTCCGCCGCCTCGGCCTCGATCAGCGTCATGCTGCCCTTGGCCAGACCATGGCGGACGAGGAAATCGTCGTCGGTCTGCCACAGCACATCGACAATGGCATTGCCGATGCCCAATACGTGATAGTGCGCTTTCTGCATGTGCGGGTCCCGGGGCGGTGGGGCGGTCACTCGACAGCCGCCGCGCTTGCCTATACAGCGACTGGGCGGCGGCGACAAAAGGGGGCGTCGATGGCGGAGGAGTTATGGCGGCTGTCGGCGGTGGCGGCGGTCGATCTGCTGCGGCGCGGGGAGATCAAGCCGGCTGAACTGATCGACGCCGCGGCCGGGCGGATCGCCCAGGTCGACGGCAAACTGAATGCGCTGCCGACGCTCTGCCTGGAGCGTGCGCACGAGCACGCCAAGCGACTGGAACGCGACGGTCATCCGGCAGAGCCCGGCCCCGGCTATCTCTATGGCCTGCCCTTGGCGATCAAGGACCTGGTGGAGGTTGCGGGCGTGCGCACGACGCACGGTTCGCCCGTCTACAAGCACCACCTGCCCAAGCGGTCCGATTTCCTGGTCGAACGGCTGGAGGCCAACGGCGGCATTGTCATCGCCAAGTCGAACACGCCCGAATTCGGCGCCGGCGCCAACACGTTCAACGACGTGTTCGGCGCCACGCGCAACCCCTGGGACAGCCGGATGAGCTGCGGCGGCTCCTCCGGTGGCGCTGCCGTGGCGCTGGCCACCGGCCAAGTCTGGCTGGCGCATGGCAGCGATCTTGGCGGCAGCCTGCGCATTCCCGGCTCGTATTGTTCGGTCGTGGGCTTCCGGCCGAGCCCCGGCCGGGTCGCGCATGGACCGGGCCCGCTGCCCTTCTCGGGCATGTCGGTCGACGGGCCGATGGCGCGCAACGTGGCCGACGTGGCTTTGATGCTGGACGCCATGGCGGGTGAGCATCCGGAGGATCCGCTGTCGCTGCCGGCGCCGGCGCGGCCGTTCCTGGCCGGCGCCGCGCTGGCAGCGCCGCCCCGGCGGGTCGCCTTCTCGGCCGATCTTGGGATCGCCCCGGTGGTGCCGGAAGTGGCGGAAATCTGCCGCAAGGCCGCCGCCAGCTTCGCCGGCCTGGGCGCCCGCGTGGAAGACGCGCATCCCGATCTGGCGGACGCGCCGGAGATCTTCCAGGTGCTGCGCGCGGCGCAATTCGCCGCGACCCGCGGCGGCCTGCTGCCGGAACACCGGGACAAACTGAAGCCGGAAGTGATCTGGAACATCGAGCAGGGCTTCGCGCTCGACCGCGCCGCCATCGTGCAGGCCGAGATCAAGCGCGGTGCGCTCTACCGCCGGGCCGCCCATTTCTTCCACGACTATGACCTGCTGCTTTGCCCTTGCGTGATGCTGCCGCCTTTCCCGGTCGAGATCCGCTGGGTGCCGGAAGTCGCCGGCCGCCGTTTCGAGACCTATGTCGACTGGCTGGCGCTGACCTACGCGATCACACTGACGGCGTTGCCGGCGGTCTCGGTGCCTTGCGGCTTCACCCGGACGGGCTTGCCGGTCGGCCTGCAGATGGTCGGGCCGCCCAAGGGCGATGCGCGCCTGTTGGCATACGCCGCCTTGTTCGAGCAGCTCAACCTTTTCGCCGGTATGGTGCCGATGGATCCGGCGATTCGGCACTAGCCTGGATTATTCGTGACGCGGGCCGTATCGGTGCGGCGGGTGTAGCATAATTCACTGATTTCGTTC